>Ga0310904_10000581_pt1 | contig 10557 bp, 6 predicted proteins | sample C48D1metaG_FD_203746 | JGI IMG/M metagenome (GOLD analysis project Ga0310904, IMG submission 203746) | Lab incubated soil microbial communities from West Virginia University Organic Research Farm, Morgantown, WV, United States - C48D1 | ecosystem: Environmental > Terrestrial > Soil >... | reverse complement strand
CCGCGGTCAGGACCGACGCTGGCGTGGCGAGCCGCCTGGCCGGATCGTTGACCGACATCACCGACGTCAAGCTGGCAGATGCGCTCACCGGATTGCCGAACCGGCTGCTCTTCATCGATCTCGTCGAGCGCGCCATCAAGCGAAGCGTGCGCCGTCCCGAATACGAGTTCGCGATCCTGGCGCTCTCGCTGGATCGATTCCGGATCGTGCACGACAGCCTCGGGCCGCTCGCGGCCGATCGCCTGCTCGTGGCGGTGGCCCGCCGCCTCCAGTCGAGCCTGCGCGCCACCGACGTCGTCACTCGCGACAAGCCGGGCTTCACGCTGGCGCGGCTGGGCGGCGACGAGTTCATGGTGCTGATTGACGACATCCCCGATGCCGGCTCCGCGGTGCTGGTGTCGGAGCGGCTGAGGAAGTCGCTCGAATATCCGTTCGACATCGACGGCCATCAGATCTTTGCGTCGGCGCGCGTCGGCATCGCGGGGAGCGGCAGCGGCTACACCCGCGCCGACGACATCCTGCGGGACGCCGCGATCGCGCTCACGCGCGCGACCCAGTCGTCGACGCCCTACGAGATCTTCGATCCGGGGATGCGGCAGCGCGCGATCACGCGGCTGCAGTTCGAAACGGATCTGCGCAACGCCATCGACGACCGCGCGTTCGAGATGCACTATCAGCCGATCGTCTCGCTGCGATCGGGACGCATCTCGGGATTCGAGGCGTTGTTGCGATGGCGTCACCCGGTACGCGGCCTGGTGCCGCCGGCGGACTTCATCTCGGTTGCCGAAGACACCGGCATGATCATCGACATCGGGCGATTGACGCTGGGCGAATCGTGCCAGCAGATGGCGTCGTGGTTAACCGACTTCGGCGCCGCGGCGCCGCAGGTGATGTGCGCGAACGTGTCGAGCAAGCAGCTCGCCCACGCGGGCCTGATGAGCGAAATCGCGGCGACACTGCGGACCACCGGACTGCTGGCCGAGAATCTCAAGCTCGAGATCACCGAAAGCGCCTTCATCAACGACGTCCCGGCGGCACAGAGCACGCTGAATCACGCGCGCTCGATGGGCATCGGCTGGAGCCTGGACGACTTCGGCACCGGCTTCTCGTCGCTGAGCTTCCTGCATCGCCTCCAGATCAACACCGTCAAGGTGGATCGATCGTTCGTGAGCGAAATCGGCAAGGGCGCCAAGGGCTCGGAAATGGTCCGCGCGATCATCGGCCTGGCCCACACGCTGGGCATGGACGTGGTCGCCGAAGGCGTCGAGACGGCGGAACAGGCCGCGGCGCTCAAGGCGCTCGGCTGCGAATACGCCCAGGGCTTCTACTTCTCGAAGGCGGTCGACCGGGGCACGGCGGCGCGGCTAATCGAGTCGCAACCCTGGCAGGTCGCCGCCGGCCAGCCACTTCTCGTGCAATAGCGGCATCATCGGCTAGGTTACGATTACCTATGCGGCCTACTGCCCTCCTTCTCGCCCTCCTGACCCTGCTGTGCGGACCGGTCCAGCCGCTGACCGCGCAGGCCACCGCGCGCATCATCGCGATCGGCGACATTCACGGCAGCATCGACGGCATCAAGAGCATCCTCAGGGTCACCGGCCTGATCGACGGCACCAACAAGTGGACCGGCGGCCGCACGCAACTGTTGCAGACCGGCGACTACATGGATCGCGGCGAGCACACGCGCGCGGTGCTCGATCTCCTGATGGCCCTCGAGCCGCAGGCGAAAGATGCCGGCGGCCGCGCCTTCGCGCTGCTCGGCAATCACGAGGTCATGAACCTGATCGGCGACACGCGCGACGTGACGCGCGAGATCTTCGCCACCTTCGCCGATGCCAATTCCGAGAAGCGGCGCCAGGAGGCGTGGGAAGACTACGCGAAGCTCGCCGAAGCGAAGAAGAACAAGGGCGAGCCCGTGCCGAGCGTCTTTAAGCAGACGCGCGAGGCGTGGCTGACCACGCACCCGCCGGGCTTCGTCGAATATAAAGAAGCGCTGTCGTCGAAGGGCAAGTACGGGCAGTGGCTGCGCGGCAAGCCCATGGTCACGATGGTCGACGGCAACATCTTCATGCACGCGGGGATTTCGCCGGCCAGCGCGCCCGCCAAGATCGAGGATCTCAATGTGCAGGTGAAGGATGAAATCCGCCGCCTCGATCAATTCCTCGATCGGCTGATCAACCTCAAGCTCGCCACGCGCGACTTCACGCTCCAGGAGATCCTGCAGGTCGCGTCGGGCGAGATCGGCCTCGCGAACGCACGCATCGCCACCGCGAAGCAAGAAGGCACGGAACTCGACCGCGACAAGCTCAATATCCCGCTGCTGATGGAAGCCCAGGAAATCATGAAGATCGAGACCTGGCTGTCGATCAATCCGGAGGGCGCGTTGTGGTATCGCGGGCTGGCGACGGAAAGAGAGGATCCGGCCGGTGGACCGTTCGCCGCCCTGCTCGCGAAGTACGGCGCGAAGCGATTCGTGACCGGCCACACGCCGCAGCAGAGCCGATCGATCACGGTGCGATACGGCGGCCGGGCCATCCTGATCGACACCGGCATGCTGACGAGCTATTACAGAGGGCGCGCGTCGGCGCTCGAGATCACCGGCGACAAGCTCACGGCGTTTTACGAAGACGGGAAAGTTCAGCTTCAGTAAACCACTTCACCGTTTCGCGCAGCCCCTCTTCGAGCCCCACCGTCGGCTGGTAGCCGAGCAGCTTCGCGGCTTTCGAAATATCCGCCTGTGAATCGCGCACGTCGCCGGCGCGCGCGTCCTTGTAGATCGGCTTGACGTTGGTCCCGAAGATCCCGTTCAACGCTGTGAGCAACTGGTTCAACGAAATGCGGCTGCCGGTCGCGACGTTGAAGACATGGCCGCCGGCGCCCGGCGTTTCCGCCGCGCGAATCACGCCGTCGACGACGTTGGTGACGTAGGTGAAGTCGCGGGTCTGCTCGCCGTCACCATAAATGATCGGCGTGGTCTTCTCGTGCAGCGCCTTGATGAACAGCGAGATCACGCCCGAGTACGGGGAGCCGGGATCCTGCCGCGGCCCGAACACGTTGAAGTAGCGCGTCGTCACCGTCTCGAAGCCGTAGAGGCGCGTGAACATCTGGCCGTACATCTCGCCCATGAGTTTCTGCAGCGCATACGGCGACAGCGGATTGGTCGGCATCGTCTCGGTCTTGGGCAACACTTCGGTGTCGCCGTACACGGACGACGAGCCGGCGAAGACGAGGCGCTTGACTCCGGCATCGCGCGACGCGATCAGCAGGTTGAGCGTCGCATCGATGTTGGCGCGATGCGATTCCGCGGGCTTGTCGACCGATCGCGGCACCGACGGGATCGCCGCCTGGTGCAGGACGTAGTCCATGCCCTTGACGACGTTCGCCGCGATTTGCGGATTGGCGAGATCGCCCTCGATGAACTCGACGCCGTCACGCAGGTTACGCTGGTAGCCGGTGGCGAAATTATCGACGACCCGCACGTGGTGGCCGCGGGCGACGAGGGCTTCGGAAATGTGCGAGCCGATGAAGCCGGCGCCGCCCGTGACGAGGTAGTTGGCCAAATCTGAAATCCGCTCGATCCGAGATCCGTAAGTGCCGCAGTGAGCCTGTAAGCCGAATTCTGTAACCACCTTTCGGCAGCCAGCGATCATTCCTCTAGTCCCGGCATTGCTGACGGGATCGAGCAACCTACCCGGAAGCGCGAACGGGCCGTTCGATAAGCTTCCCTATTTGGTCTTGCTCCGTGCGGGGTTTGGCCTGCCACGTCTGTTGCCAGCCGCGCGGTGCGCTCTTACCGCACCTTTTCACCCTTACCCTTCGACTCGGGTTCGGCGCCTCACGACGCCGAACACTCGCTCAGGGCGGTATATTTTCTGTGCCACTTTCCGTCGGGTCGCCCCGCCCGGGTGTTACCCGGCGCACTGCCCTGTGGAGTTCGGACTTTCCTCTCCCGGCAGCACTTCACTCTTGCGAATGGTTACTGCCGGCAGCGATCACCCGGCTCACTGCGGCGATTAACAGGTTATCAGGCCAGCAGGCCATCAGGCTATCAGCCGTCTCGTTCCTGCGAAATCTGGTATTGCTCGAGTTTCTTGTACAGATTACTCCGAGGCGTATCGATCACTTCGGCCGTCTTGGAGATGTTCCAGCTATTCTCCCTCAGCTTCGAGACGAGATACGCGCGCTCCGAGCCTGACTTGAATTCCTGCAGGGTCGGCGCCTGCATCCACGACTGCTCGGAGGCGCTCACGCTGACGACCTCACCGCCGCCACCGGGCGTGAGGATCGGCAGGTCGCCGCGGATCACGCCGCCCTCCGGAATGTCCTTCGCGTCGATCGAGTCGCCGGTCGTCATGATCACCAGCCGCTCGACGAAGTTGCGCAACTCGCGGATGTTGCCGCGCCAGTGCTGCTGTTTCAACTTCTCCATCGCCTGCGCGGTGAACGTCTTGCGGTGGAAGTTGTTGTCGCGCGCGAACAGGTCGGCGAAATGGCGGACCAGCGCCGGGATATCGTCGCGGCGGTCACGCAGCGCCGGCACGTGAATCGGCACGACGTTCAACCGGTAGAACAGATCCTCGCGGAACGTGTTCTTGTCGATCTCCTCTTCGAGGTTCTTGTTGGTCGCGGCGATGACGCGGACGTCGACCTTGATGACCTTGTTGCTGCCCAGCCGCTCGAGCTCCTGCTCCTGCAGCACGCGCAGGACCTTGGCCTGCGTCTTGAGGCTCATGTCGCCGACTTCATCGAGGAAGATCGTGCCCTTGTCGGCCTGCTCGAACTTGCCGATCTGCCGGTCGGTGGCGCCGGTGAACGAGCCCTTTTCGTGACCGAACAATTCGGATTCGATCAGCTCGTCGGGAATGGCGGCGCAATTGACCTGCACGAACTGGCCGTCGCGGCGGAGACTCTCGCGATGGATCGCGCGCGCCACCAGCTCCTTGCCGACGCCGCTCTCGCCCCAGATCAGGACGGTGGCGTTGGTCGGGGCCGCCTTTTGAATCGCGCTGCGGACCGCCGCCAGCGACGGCGAGTCGCCGACGATCTGGTGTTTCTTTTCGGCGTCGCGGCGATAGCCCTTGTTCTCGGTCTTCAGCCGGCGCGTGTCGACGGCATTGCGAACGGTCACGAGGATCCGTTCCCGCTCCGGCGGCTTGCCGATGAAATCAAACGCGCCCAGCTTGGTGGCTTCGACCGCGGTATTGATGTCGCCGTGGCCCGAGATCACGACCACGGGCATCGCCTCCATGAGATGTCGCACCTTCTGCAGGACTTCCAGGCCGTCCATCCCCGGCATCTTGATGTCGAGGAACACGAGATCCGGCGCTTCACGCTCGATCAGCTTGACGCCTTCCTCGCCGGTCGCCGCCTCGGTCACGTCGTAGCCGTCATACTCCAGGATCATCCTTAACGACTTGCGGACACCTTCCTCGTCATCGATGACCAGGATGCGTGGCTTCACCGAGACTCCGTGCGGACGGTGCGGATCGCGCGCTGATCGAGCTCGGGCTCGTAGAGATACACGGCGAGGACGTCGCCCGGCCGCGCCGCGCCGACGATGCGGCGCCAGCCGGCGATCGAGTTCACGGGCTGGCGGTTGACCTCGAGGATGATCGAGCCGCGCTCGATGCCGCCGTCGTAGGCGACGGACAGCGGTTCGACGCGCTGCACCATCAGGCCGGTCATGCCGGTGGGAATGTCGAACCGATGCGCGTTGCTGTCGTCGATCTCGATCAGGCTCAAGCCGAGCTCGCCGGGCCCGGTGCGCTGCGTCGATCGCTCGGCGGTGGTCGCGACGCGATCGATCGGCTGGCGCGGCCGCTCGGCGAGCTTGACGGTGACCGAATGCGTCCTGCCGTCGCGCACGAATTCGAGCTTCGCGGAACTGCCCGGCACGCGCTCGGCGATCACACGGGTCAGGCGATCCTGGGTCCGCACCGGCGAGCCATCGACCGAGACGATCACGTCGTACGGCCGCAGGCCGCCACGGGCGCCGGGCGAACCCGGCGTGACGTCCTGCACCAGCGCGCCATCACTGCGCGCAAGTTTGAGCGACGACTGCACGTCGGGATCGACGTCGCGCAGCGTGACGCCGATGTAGCCGCGCTCGACGCGGCCCAGCTTCTTCAGCTGCGGAATCACCGCCCGGGCCTGGTTGATCGGCACCGCGAAGCCGATGTTGCTCGCCTGCCGGCTGACCGCGGAGTTGATCCCGATCACCTGGCCGCGCGAGTTGATCAGCGGCCCGCCGCTGTTGCCGAAGCTGATCGCCGCATCGGTCTGAATGTAGTTGTCGAGGCTCGGATCGAACAGCTTGCGGCCCAGGAAGCTGACCACTCCCACCGTGACGGTGTGCTCGTAGGCGAGCGGATTGCCGATCGCGCACACCCATTCACCGACGCGCAGCTTCGACGAATCGCCGAGGATGGCGTGCGGGAACGGCCCTGGCCCCGCCACTCGAATCAAGGCGATGTCGGTGTCGGGATCGGAGCCAATCACGTCCGCCCGCAGGCTGCGGCCATCGGCGAGCTTCACCGTCAGGCGCTCGGCGCCCTCGATCACGTGATGATTGGTCAGGATGTCGCCTTCGGGACTGATCAGGAATCCCGTGCCGGTGCCGCGCCGCGGCGCGTCGCTGCGGCGGCCCGGCTCGAACGGATCGTCGGGGCCACGCCGGCCGCCTTCTTCGATCAACCGGCGCGCGCGGCGGCCTCGTGCGGTGGCGTCAATGTTGACGACGGCGGGATTCGTGCGCGCCGCGATGTCGGCAAAGTTCAGCGACGCGGACGCCGGCGGCCGCTGATCGGCGACCTCGGTGATCGGCGGCGCGTCCGCGCTCGCCGACACGGCGACGGGCGCCGGCACGGACGACCGGCTCGCGGGCTGCAGGGGCAGCACCAGACCAAGCAGCACGCCGATGATGCCGGTCAGCGTCGCCGTGGTGATCACGTACAGCCGCGTCATGATTCGATCATTATAAGCCGCAGGAACGCGGCCTCATCGAGCGTCTCGATGCCAAGCGCCCGAGCCTTCTCGGACTTACTTGCTCCGGGATCCGCGCCGACGATTAGCGCCGTCGTCTTCTTGCTCACCGAACCCGTCACTTTCGCGCCGAGCGCCTCGAGCCTGGCCTGCGCGTCCTCGCGCGACATGCCGGACAGCTCGCCGGTGATGACGTAGGTCTTGCCGGCCAGCGGCTGCGGCCCGGCCGGCGCGCGTTTGGGCTCGCCGACGAGCTTGAGCCCCGCCTTGCGGAAGGCCTCGATCAATTCGCGGTTGCCGGGTTGATCGAAAAACGATCGCACCGACGCCGCGAGCACCGGCCCGATCTCGCGCACCGACTCCAGCTCGTCCAGCGTGGCGTTTTCGATCGCATCGATCGATCCGAAATGATCGGCCAGCACCTGCGCGCCGCGCTCGCCGACATGGCGGATGCCGAGCGCATACAGCAGTCGCCAGACGTCGTTGCCTTTCGACTTCTCGATCTCGCCAAGCACCTTGGCCGCCGACTTCTTGCCCATGCGCTCGAGGCCTTCGAGCGTCGCGGCGTCGAGCGAATAAATGCCGGCGTAGCTGGTGATCAGTTTCTTCTCGCAGAGCTGCCAGATCAGCGACTCGCCCATGCCTTCGATGTTCATCGCGCCGCGTGACGCGAAATGTTCCAGGCCGCGGCGAAGCTTCGACGGGCACGAACTGTTCTCGCAGCGCCACACCGCCTCGTCTTCTTCCTTCTTCAGATCGCTGCCACAGACCGGACACGCCGTCGGCATCGTCCAGCGCGGGGTCGGCCGATCGGGATCCTTGTCGACCGGGCCGACGACGCGGGGGATGACGTCGCCCGCCTTCTCGATGATCACGAGCTCGCCGGGGCGGATGTCCTTGCGGATGATGTCATCGGGGTTGTGCAGCGTCGCCATCGAGATCGTCGAGCCCGCGACCACGGTCGGCTCGAGCATCGCGAACGGCGTGGCGGCGCCGGTGCGGCCGATGTTGATCTCGATGCGGTGCAGCATCGCGACCTTCTGCTCGGCCGGGAACTTGAACGCGGTCGCCCATCGCGGGAACTTCGATGTGTATCCGAGTTTCTCGCGCAGCGCCGGATCGTCCAGCTTGATCACGACGCCGTCGGTCTCGAACGCGAGCGAGCCGCGCTTCTCGCGCCACTCCTCGCAGAAGGCAATCACCGCGTCGATGCCGTCGCACTTTTTCCAGTGTGGCTCGACCGGCAATCCCCACGTGCCGAGATCGCGCAGCATCTCCGCGTGAGATGCGAATTCCGCCGGGACCAGCTGATACATCCACGCCGAAAGGCCGCGCTTGGCAACCAGCGCGGGATCAAGATTGCGCATCGTTCCCGCCGCGGTATTCCGTGGATTCGCGTAAAGCGGCTCGCCCGCCTCTTCCTGTTGCTTGTTGATGCGCTCGAAGTTCTTTTTCGGAAGATAGACCTCGCCGCGAATCTCGATGCGGCCCTTCGGTCCGCCCTTGAGCGACAACGGAATGGCGCGAACGGTGCGGACGTTCTGCGTGACCTCCTCACCGTGCGTGCCACTGCCGCGCGTGGCGCCGCGCACCAGCCGGCCGTCTTCGTAGGTCAACGCCATGCTGAGGCCGTCGATCTTGAGCTCGGCCACGTATGCGGGCGACTGCTCGATCGACAGGCCTTTGCGCACGCGCTCGTCGAAGGCGCGCAGCTCCTCTTCGTTGTAGGCGTTGTCGAGGCTGAGCATCGGCTGCAGGTGCACGACCTCGGTAAAGCCCGCGGCCGGGCGGCCGCCGACACGTTGCGTCGGCGAATCGGCGGTCAGGAGATCGGGATGCTGCGTTTCGAGCGCCTTGAGCTCGTTCATCAGCTGGTCGAAGTCGGCGTCGCTGATCTCAGGCGCAGCCTGGACGTAGTACAGCTCTTCGTGCCTGCGGATTTCCTGGCGAAGCTCGTCGACTCGCTGGGCGGGGTTCATGACGGAACGCCCCGAAGGCGCTTAGTAAACCTAGCGGTCTCTGAGGAGAACGTAATCCGCAAGGCCCATCAAGGCCTCGCGTTCCTGGCTCGGCGCGAACAGGCGCAGCTGGCGCTTAGCCGCCTCGCCGAATTCGACGGCGCGGCTGTAGGCGTATTCGATCGAGCGGTGCTCGTGCAGCAGCGCCTTGAGGCGCGCCCAATTCTCGGGGGTGATGTCGCGATCGCGGACCGCGTTGCGAATCAGGTCGCTCGCTTCGAGCCCGCCGTGATTCAGGAGATGAATGAGCGGCAGCGTGATCTTGCCTTCGCGGAGATCGCCGCCAATCGGCTTGCCGAGCGCTTCAGCCGCGCCGGTGAAGTCGAGCAGATCGTCGACGAGCTGAAACATGATGCCGAGACTGAAGCCGTACTCGCGGAGCGCCTGCTCTTTCTCCGGTCCGACCTCCCCGAGCATGCCGCCGATCTGCGCGCACCCGCCAAACAGGTAGGCGGTCTTACGGCGGATGATGTCGAAGTGCTCTTCTTCGGTCAGGTCGACGACGCCATTCTTGGTGAGCTGATAGATCTCACCTTCGATCATGCGCAGCGTGACGTCGCAGAGCATGCGGACGATGTCGAGGGTGTCCTGCGTGAGCGCCATCGCCATCGACTTGATGTAGAGGAAATCGCCGGCGAGCACCGTGACGTCGTTGCCCCACTGCGAGTGGACGGCCTTCCGCCCGCGGCGCACATCCGAATCGTCGATGATGTCGTCGTGAACCAGCGTCGCGGTGTGAATGAACTCGACGACGGCTGCGTTCAACACGGCGCGCGGACCGGTGTACCCGGACAGGCGCGCGCTCATCAACAAGACGGCCGGGCGCACGCGCTTGCCGCCGCTCTTCAGCAGGTAGTTGCCGATCTCCGGAATGACGTGGATTTGCGACTGGACCTGCCGCGCAAACTCGCGTTCGACCGCCTCAAGATCCTCGCGGACGGGCTCGAATAACTGAATTAGATCCGCCTGGGTCCGGGGTGCGGCGTTAGACACGTGCGTAGATCACACCATACGGACCGCGCGGTGTCAACGCAGAGAAGGCGGCCTAATGCTTTGAACGACAAAGCTTTGCGGCCACAGAAGGCACAGAAACCGGCGCCACAGAAGGCACAGAAACCGGCGCCACAGAAGGCACAGAAAGCTCAGAAATTAGGGGAGGAACAGACGGGCGAAGTTACGGTCGGTTTCTTCGGCGATCGTGCCAGCGGACACGCCTCGAATTGAGGCGATTTGCTCGACGACCTTCGCGACGTACGCCGGTTCGTTTCGCTTGCCGCGAAACGGGATTGGCGCCAGGTATGGGCTGTCGGTCTCGACCAGCAGGCGATCCGCCGGCGCGGCAGCGACGGCCTGGCGGAGCGCTTCGGCCTTGGGGAAAGTCGCGACGCCGGGAATCGACAGGAAGAATCCTGTCGCAAGCGCGCGATCGGCCGCGGCCTGATCGCCGGTAAAGCAGTGAAAGACGCCGCGGAGACGGCCCTGCCCCTCCTCGCGAATGATGCGCAGCGTGTCGTCTTCGGCTTCGCGGGTGTGAATCACGATCGGCAGATCGCGCTCG
>Ga0310904_10000570_pt1 | contig 10637 bp, 8 predicted proteins | sample C48D1metaG_FD_203746 | JGI IMG/M metagenome (GOLD analysis project Ga0310904, IMG submission 203746) | Lab incubated soil microbial communities from West Virginia University Organic Research Farm, Morgantown, WV, United States - C48D1 | ecosystem: Environmental > Terrestrial > Soil >... | reverse complement strand
GTGAGGGTCGGGATGTCGAACTCGGAGTTGAAGCCGAACTTCTCGGCCTGGTCGCGGATCGCGGCGTCGCCGAGCTCCATGCCGAGCTCCGCCATCGGGATGTTGCACGAGAGGCGCAGCGCGTCGGCCAGCGTGACCTCGGCGCCGGAGCCGCAGGTCCCGCCGCCCGAGTTCCGCACCACGGCGTCGGTGCCGGGCAGCGTGAGGGTCGCCGGGTTCGGGAACGTCGACTCGGGCGTGTAGCGCCCGGACTCGAGGGCCGCGGCGGTGACGACGAGCTTGAACGTCGATCCGGGCGGGTTCATGTCGCCGCCGGTCGCGCGGTTGAACAGGGGGTCGCTCGGGTCGGCGAGCAGGCCGTCGTACGTCGCCTGCACCTGCTCGCTGTCGTGCACCGCGAGGGCGTTGGGGTCGAAGGTCGGCTTCGTCACCATGGCGAGGATGCGTCCGGTGGACGGCTCGGTGAGGATCACCGCGCCCGTGTAGTCGCCGAGCGCGTCCCACGCGGCCTGCTGCGCCACCGGGTCGATGGCGACCTCGACGGACGCGCCCATCGGGTCCTGCCCGGAGATGATGCGGTTGAGCGAGTCGAAGAACTGGCTCGAGCTCTGCCCGCTGAGGTAGTCGTTGAGCGAGCGCTCGAGGCCGGTCGCCTCGCCGTTGACGGGGATGTACCCGGTCACGGGAGCGTAGAGCGGGCCGTTCGAGTACACGCGCTGGAACTTGTAGACGTCGTCGGACGGCTGGGAGTACGCGATCGGATCGCCGCCCACGAGGATCGGGCCGCGCTCCACGGAGTAGCTCTCGTAGAGCGTGCGCGAGTTCCGGGGGTCGGCCGCGAGCGTCTCCGCCTGCGCGTACTGGATGATCGTCGACGAGACGAACAGGGTGAGGAACATGAGCAGCACGACGATCGTGACGCGCTTGAGTTCGCGGTTCATCCGTCGATCACCAGCCTCGGATGGTTGCGGACCGTATCGGACAACCTCAGCAGCAGCGCGACGATGATCCAGTTCGCCACGAGCGACGAACCGCCCGCTGCCAGGAAGGGCGTGGTCAGGCCGGTCAGCGGGATGACGCGGGTCACGCCGCCGACGACGATGAAGACCTGCAGCGCGATGACGAACGCGAGCCCGACGCCGAGCAGCTTGCCGAAGTCGTCCTGGCCGGCGAAGCCGATGCGGAACCCGCGCGCCACGAGCAGCACGTAGAGCGCGAGGATCGCGAAGATGCCCGCGAGCCCGAGCTCCTCGCCGAGGCTCGCGATGATGTAGTCGCTCTGCGGGACGGGCGTGATGTCGGGTCGGCCCTGTCCCCATCCGGTGCCGATGAGGCCGCCGTTCGCGAGCCCGAAGAGGCCCTGGACGAGCTGGTAGCTGCCGCCGAACTCCTGGTCGAACCGATCGGGGCTGAACGGGTCGAGCCAGTTCGCGAAGCGGTTGCTGACGTAGTCGAGGGTCTGGCTCGCGACGAGCGCGCCGCCGATGAACAGGGTGAGCCCGAGCACGACCCACGAGAGGCGGCTGGTCGCGACGTAGAGCATCACGAGGAACAGCCCGAAGTAGAGGAGGGCGGTGCCGAGGTCGCGCTGGAACACGATGACCGCCATCGACAGCGCCCACACCACGAGCAGCGGGCCGAGGTCGCGGGCGCGCGGGAACTGCATGCCGAGGAACTTCGTGCCGACCATCGAGAGCGAGTCGCGGTTCCGCACGAGGTAGCCGGCGAAGAACACCGCCAGCGCGATCTTCGCGATCTCACCGGGCTGGAAGGTCGCGAAGTCGCCGACGCCGATCCACACCCGCGCGCCGCTCACCTCGCGGCCGATGCCCGGCACGAGCGGCAGCAGGAGCAGCACGATGGCGATGAGGCCCGAGAGGTAGGTGTAGCGGAACAGCACGCGGTGGTTGCGGATCAGCAGGATCGTCGCGATGGCGGCGACGATCGCGATGGCGCTCCACACGATCTGGCGCACCGAGGCGCTCTCCCAGCCGCTCTCGCCGTTGGCGATGTCGATCCGGTAGATCATCGCGATGCCGAGCCCGTTGAGCACGGTGGCGATCGGCAGCAGGAACGGATCGGCGTCGCGGGCCACGAACCGCATCGCGATGTGCAGGCCGAACACCAGCGCCGAGAGGCCGGCGCCGAGGAGCACGAGCTGCGTGTCGATGCGGCCCATCGCGCCGAGCTGCACGAGCACGATCGCGGCCGAGTTGATGATGCACGCGACGATGAGGAGCCAGAGCTCCATGTTCCGCAGCTTCTGCGGCAGTCGGATGCGACGCACCGAAGCCGTGGGCGGCCCGCCGGAGCGGGGCGCCTCGGCCGTGCGTCCTGCGGCGTCAGTCAACGGAGTCCTCCAGTCGCTGCACGATGCGGTAGGCCTCCGAGAACGAGCTCGCGCTGATGGTCTGCTCCACGCGCTGCTGGTCGTAGGTGCGCAGGTCGGCCACGTCGATGGTGGTCTCGGTGTGCAGCTCGTGCAGCGAGATCGGGCCGAGGTCCTGCTGGATGCCCTGGTAGATGGCCACCCGGCCGTTGGACTCGCCGACGTAGTAGCGCGTCTGCGTCCACTGGTAGCCGAGCACGAACGTCGTCACGATCGCCGCGACGAGGAGCACGATCCAGAAGCCCCACATCCAGCGGCGCCGACGCCGGCGACGGGCGTCCTCCTCGATCAGCTCGTCGAAGTAGTCCTGCGAGTCGGGCTCGAAGTGCGTCTCCTGCACCGGGTGGGGCCGCAGGGTGGGCAGGCGGATGCCGCGGCCGCGCACCGGCTCCGCCGCCGCGCCGAACGCGAGCGGAGCCGCCGCCGACCCGACGACGAGGGCAGGCGTCTCGGGGGCCGGTGGTTCCCCCACGTCGATGACCACCACCGTGACGTTGTCGGGGGCGCCGCCGTCGAGCGAGGCCTTCACGAGCCGGTCGGCGACCTGCTTCGCGCCCGCGTCGGCGGAGAGCACCTCCTGGATCTCGTCGAACGACACGACGCCCGAGAGGCCGTCGGAGCAGAGCATCCACCGGTCGCCCGGGCGCGTGTCGAGCACCATCGAGTCGATCTCGGGCGAGCTCTCGACGTCGCCGAGCACGCGCATGAGCACCGAACGACGGGGGTGCACCATGGCCTCCTCGGCCGTGATTCGGCCGGCGTCGACGAGGCGCTGCACGAACGTGTGGTCGATCGTGATCTGGCTGAGCTCGCCGGACCGCAGCAGGTAGATGCGGGAGTCGCCGATGTGGGCGATGACGACCCGGTCGTCCTGCAGCAGCAGCGAGCTGACCGTGGTGCCCATGCCGGTGAGCTCGGAGTGCTCGGCGACGGTCTCGGCGAGCTGGCGGTTCGCGGCGACGAGGGCGCCCTCCAGGGCGGCAGCGGCCTCGGGCCCCGTGCCGTAGTCGGCGTCGGCCTCGGCGATGCGGCGCGTCGCGATGGCGCTCGCGATGTCGCCGCCGGCGTGCCCGCCCATGCCGTCGGCGACGAGGAAGAGGCGTCGCCCGGCGTAGCCGGAGTCCTGGTTGTTCGAGCGGATCCGGCCGACGTGCGAGACGGCCGCGCTCGCCTTGACGTTCGCCATGGGCTACCGCCGCAGCTCGAACGTCGTCGCTCCGACCTTGACGGTGGCTCCGAGCGGAATGGGCGTCGGCACGGTCACTCGGGAGCCGTTGAGGAACGTGCCGTTCGTGGAGTCGAGGTCCTGGATCATCCACCGGCCGTTCCACAGCATGAGGCGGGCGTGGTGGGTGGACGTGTAGTCGTCGCGGATGATGATCGCGGAGTCGCTCGATCGGCCGATCGTGATCTCGTCGCGGCCGAGCGGGAACTCCGCTCCGGCCTTCTGGCCGCTCGTGATGACGAGGCGGGTCGCGTTCTCGGTCGAGGCGGTCTCGCCGCCCGGGCCGGAGGCGGGCGCGGCGGGATGCGCCGAGGTGACGGCCGATGGCGAGGCGGGCGCTGCGACGGGGAACGCGGCCGCCGGCGCCGGTGCGGCTGCTGCGGCATCCGGCTGCAGCTTGCGGACGCGCTGGCCGAACAGGTCGCTGCGCAGCGAGTAGACGATCGCGAAGATGAAGACCCAGAGCAGGACGAGGAAACCGAGCTGGAGGACCAGGAGGGTGAGTTCGCTCATTCGCCGGGCCCCCAGAACCCGCCCATGTCGTGGCGCTGCGTGGCGGGGTCGGCGCCACGGCCGGCGGGCGCGGAGGCCTGGGCCAGCACGCGGAAGACGATCCGCGAGCGGCCGATGGTGATCACGGAGTCGGGCTCGAGCACGGCCTCGCGCACGGGCGCGCCGTTGAGCTGGGTGCCGTTCGTCGAGCCGAGGTCGCGCACGCGCGCGCGGGTGCCGTCCCACTGCACCTCGGCGTGGCGGCGCGAGGCGCCGGAGTCGTCGAGCGTGAGGTCGGCGTCGCTGCCACGGCCGATGACCGTGCGGCCCTTCAGGATCGGGTACCGCTTGCCGCCCACGTCGAGCACGGGCGTCCACGCGACCTGGCCCTTCACGTTGCGCGAGTCGACCTGCACCATGCCCTCGGAGAGGCCGGGGTCGGGCTGGAGGGTGATCGAGATGCCGCCGGCGAACTGGAAGCGCTGGCTCGCGGCGTGCTTCTGCACGAGGTCGGTGAGCTCGTCGATCAGCGCCGGACCGAGGCCCGCCATGCGGTCATGGTCGGTCGGCGCCATGCGCACCGTGAACGTGTTCGGCACGAGCACGCGGTCGCGCGAGACGACCGCCGCCTTCGTGTCGATCTCGCGCTTCAGCGCCGCCGTGATCTCCACGGGCTGCAGCCCCGAGCGGAAGGTCTTCGCGAAGGCGCCGTTCACGGCGCGTTCGAGACCCTTCTCGAAGTTGTCCAGTAGGCCCACAGGTCTCCCGATCCCGTTCGTAGATGGTGTCATGGTAGCCGCAGCGGCTGTGAACCCCCGTCGTCAGTCGATCGCAATCGCCGTTTCCTCCGCGTCGACGTCGAGCGACAGCGTGGGGATCGAGGCGGTGAGCAGCGTGCCGTCCGCGCGACGCGATCCGGTGACGTCGCGCATGGTCGGCGCGCCGTAGAGCCGGGGGCCCTGGCCGTCGAGCGCCACGGTCACCGGGGCATCCGCCGTGACGACCACGTCGACGCCGCGCACCTTGACCCGCACCTCGTCGCCGACCTCGGCGACGAAGGTGATCGACTCGGGCTCGAGCTCGACCCGCACGCGCGTGCCGCGCAGCGTGAGCCGGTAGGTGAGCTTGCGCCAGTCGTCGGGCAGTCGCGGATCGAAGGAGAAGACGCCGTTGTGGTCGCGGAACCCGCCGAAGCCCGACACGAGCGCGGCCCACACGCCGCCGGTCGAGGCGACGTGCACGCCGTCGGCCGCGTTGTGGTGCAGGTCGGCGAGGTCGACGAACAGCGCCGAGCGGAAGTACCGCATGGCGAGCTCGTGATAGCCGACCTCCGCCGCGATGATCGACTGCACGACCGCCGACAGCGTCGAGTCGCCCGTGGTCAGCGGGTCGTAGTACTCGAAGTTCGCGCGCTTCGCCTCGGTCGAGAACCGGTCGCCCTGCAGGTAGAGGGCGAGCACCACGTCGGCCTGCTTCAGCACCTGGAACCGGTAGATGACGAGCGGGTGGTAGTGCAGCAGCAGCGGGCGGCGGTCCTCGGGGGTGTTCTCGAGGTCCCACAGCTCCTTCTGCAGGAACGCGGAGTCCTGCGGGTGGATGCCGAGCTGCTCGTCGAACGGGATGTGCATGTGCGCGGCCGCGCGGCGCCAGCTCGCGACCTCGGCCGGCGTGACCTCGAGGCGCGCGACGAGCTTGTGGTACGCGACCGGGTCGTTCACCTGCAGGTTGTCGACGGCGGATGCCGCGGCGGCGAGGTTCGCACGGGCCATGACGTTCGTGTAGAGGTTGTCGTTCACGACCGTCGTGTACTCGTCGGGACCGGTGACGCCGTGGATGTGGAACACGTCGTCGGCGCCCGTGCGCCAGAACCCGAGGTCCTCCCACATGCGCGCCGTCTCGACGAGGATGTCGATCGCGCCGCGGGCGAGGAAGTCGACGTCGCCCGTCGCGGCGACGTACTGGCAGAGCGCGAAGGCGATGTCCGCGTCGATGTGGTACTGCGCGGTGCCGGCCGCGTAGTACGCGCTCGACTCGAGGCCGTTGATGGTGCGCCAGGGGAAGAGGGCCCCGCGCTGGTTGAGCTCGAGCGCACGGCCGCGGGCGGCGTCGAGCATCCGCTGCCGGAATCGCAGGACGTTGCGCGCGACGACGGGGGCCGTGTAGCTGAGGAACGGCAGGACGTAGATCTCGCTGTCCCAGAAGTAGTGGCCGCCGTAGCCCGAGCCCGAGACGCCCTTCGCGGCGACGCCGTCGCCGTCGGTGCGGGCGGTGGCCTGCGCGAGCTGGAACAGGTTCCACCGAATGGCCTGCTGGAGCGACGGGTGGCCCTCGATCTCGACGTCCGAGCGGGCCCAGTAGTCGTCGAGCCAGGCGTGCTGCTGGTCGAAGATCTCGGCGACCCCGAGCTCCGCCGCGCGGTCGAGCGTGCGGTCGGCGCGGTCGACGAGCTCGCGCGCCGGCACGGTGCGGGCCGTGTGGTAGCTGATCGCCTTGGTGATGCGGATCGGCTGGCCCTGCTTCGCGTGCACCCGGTAGATGTGCTTGGCGAGGTCGTCGCCGATGGTGCCCGACTCGGTGAACTCGTTCTCGGTCTCGATCGAGTGCTCGGCGCCGATCGCCAGGGTCATGCCCGAGTTCGTGCACTGGTAGCCGAGCATGTAGCGCGAGCCCTCCGCACGCTTCACGCGGGGCTGGAGCACGCGCTCGGTGAACTGCTCCGCCTTGCGGGGGTCGAAGGCGCCCTGCGGCTCCTGCACGCCGGACCGGTACTCATCGCGTCCGTCCTGGCGGTTCAGGATCTGGCTCGAGATGGTCACCGCGGCATCCGCGTCGAGCAGCTCGACCTCGTAGTCGATGAGCGCGAGGTGCCGGTCGGTGAACGACACCATGCGCCGGCTCGTGATGAGCACGCGCTTGCCCGACGGCGTGCGCCACTCGATCGAGCGGGAGAGCGAGCCCAGGCGGAAGTCGAGCCGACGCTCGTAGGCGAGGATCTCGGCCACCGTGATGACGAGCGGCTCGTCGTCGACGTAGAGGCGGATGACCTTCGCGTCGGGCGCGTTCACGATCGTCTGGCCCACGCGGGCGAAGCCGAACGCCTCCTCGGCATGGCGGATGGGCCACGTCTCGTGGAAGCCGTTCACGAACGTGCCGTGCATGTGGCCGTCGCGGCCCTCCTCGACGTTGCCGCGCAGGCCGAGGTAGCCGTTGCCCACGGCGAACAGCGTCTCGGTGCGGCCCATGTCGTCGACGCCGAACTCGGTCTCGGTGAGCGCCCACTCGTCGATGGGGAACCGGCTGCGGTTCAGCGGGTCGTGGTCGGCGAACCTCATGCAGGTTCCTCTCGGGTGCTGGGGGTGGGGGAGGGGGCGGCGGTGGCGTTCGTGGGGGCGTCGGGCGATGCGGTGCCGGATGCCGCGGCCGCTCGTTCGACGGCGGGGATGAGCTCGTCGAGCTCGTCGACGATCACGTCGGCGCCGAGCTCTCGGAGGGCCTCGCGGCCGACGCCGCGATCGACCCCGATGACGATACCGAATTCCCCGGCCGCACCGGCTTTCACGCCGGATTCCGCATCCTCGACGACGGCGCACTCGGCGGTGTCGAGGCCGAGCAGCTCGGCGGCGCGCTCGAACGTGTCGGGCTCGGGCTTGCCGGGCAGGCCGTCGCGTGCGGCCACGGCACCGTCGACGACGATCTCGAACCGGTCGGCGAGGCCGGCCGCGGCGAGCACCGAGGGCGCGTTCTTGGAGCTCGAGACCACGGCGACCTTCGCGCCCGCGCGCGTGACCGCGTCGAGGAATGCGACGCTCGCCGGATAGGGCTCGACGCCCTCCTCGGCGAGGGTGGCGTTGAAGGCGTCGTTCTTGCGGTTGCCGAGGCCGTGCACGGTTTCGGCGGTCGCGGCATCCGTCACCTCGCCCTCGTCGACGACGATGCCCCGGCTCGCGAGCAGCGACCGGACCCCGTCGTAGCGGGGCTTGCCGTCGATGTAGGCGAAGTAGTCGTCGTCGGAGTAGGGCTTCGCGCCATGCGTCTCGAGGAAGGGCGTGAACAGCCGCGACCACGCGTGCATGTGCACGACCGCGGTGGGCGTGAGCACCCCGTCGAGGTCGAACAGGTAGCCGCGGATGCCGCTGAGGTCGGCCGCCTCGGGGGCGATGGGGGAATGGGTCACGGGGGCGATCCTTTCGTCTCGTCGCGTCGTGGGGGAACGTCTCGTCGCTTCGGTCGGTGCGGGCGCCAGAACCTCTGTCGATGCTAGGGCCGCATCGAGGGTCAGCGCGAGGCCCTGGTGCCACGTTGCCGGGGTGGTTGCGGGTCGGGATCGGGTCTGGGAGCATGGCCGCCCCTCGGTGGGGGCGGCAGCTTCTGCAGGAACTTCCGCTGGGCGGGCGGCGGGCCGGGTCTCCTCAGCCGGCGTGTCGGGCGATTCTTCCTGCATTCGGGAGGGTGCTGCCGGGGCGGCGGCGCCGAATGGCGATCGCCGCGACGAGATGTTAGTCTCGGTTGGCTGGTTCGCACCTGTGTGCGTCGCAGCATGCGCAAGTGGCGGAATAGGCAGACGCGCACGGTTCAGGTCCGTGTGCCCGAAAGGGCGTGGGGGTTCAACTCCCCCCTTGCGCACCGAGGAACGGCCCGGGTCATCGACCCGGGCCGTTTTCCGTGACTCGGTGGCGGAGCCGCGGTGGCCGATACCCGCCGACTAGGCTGCGGGCATGCATCGGGTCCTCCGCTCGTTCGTCCTGCCCGGGCTCGGAGCGATCGCCGTCCTCGCCGCAGCCGGTCGTGTCGCACGGCTCGTCGGCGGCGATGATCCCGTCGAGGACCGGCCGGTGCGCGCCCTGCAGGCGGCGTTGGGCCACGGACCCGACGACGACGGCGCGCCGACCGATGCGCCGCCCGATGCGCCCGAGCCACGTGAGGTGCTCGATCGCGTCACCGCTCCACTCTCCTGGTACTCGGGGGTGCCGCAGACGATCGCGAACGGGGCGATCTGGTGCGGAGTGGCGTGGTGGCTCACACGCGATCGGCGCTCCGCCGCCGCCCCCGGTGCAGCACTCGCGCTCGAGACGGCCTGCTTCGTCGGATCCGCGGCCCTCGTCGGCCGGCCGCGACCCCTGGGCGTGTGGCGGCCGGAGCATCCGCACGCGACGTCGTCGTTCCCGTCGGGGCACACGGCGGCTGCGGTCGCGCTGCACACGACGCTCGCCGACCTGCTCGACCGCCACGGAGTCCGGGGCAGCCGGGTCCTCGGGCCGCTGCTGCGCTACGGGATCCCGGGTGGCATCGCGCTCTCGCGGATCTACCGCGGCCAGCACCACATCTCCGACGCAGTGGCGGGCGTGCTGCTCGGGCGCTGGAGTGCCGGAGTGGTCCGGCGGGAGTTGCTGTCGTCGTAGGCGGCGGGCGGGCGGCGGGACCCGGCGCCCGCTGCGCCACTTCGCCGTGGGCTGCGCCAGTCGAACGGGCGCACGTGGCGTCGAAGTGGCGCAGAGCCGTCGGGGAGACGGGTCAGGCGGCGGCATCCGCAGCGTCGGGGATCTCGTCGATCGAGGTGTAGACCGGGATGCCGCGCTCCCGCGCGATCGCGACGTCGAGGTCGGCGCCGCGGGAGTCGCCAGGCAGGCGCAGCACGCCGTCGCAGTGCTGGAGCAGGCGATGCGCCGTGGGGTAGAGCACCTCCTCTGCGAGGGGATCGCCGATGCCCTCGGCGCCCGCGCTCGAGAGCACGGGAAGCGCGACCCATTCGCCGATCATCGGGACGTGGCCCTTGCGGAAGATCGGCCACGCCGCCTCCTCGAGCCGGCGGAGGTTGCGGTCGAGGAGGACGGGGTCGTCGCCCGTGCCCGAACGATACGGGCCGGCGATGAGGATGAGCTTGGGCTTGGGTTCCATGCTTCGACACCATAGTATGGAAAAACGCGTAAGAACAAGGAGAAACGTGTGCTGACCGCGCAACGACGGGACCTGCTGCTCGAACGCCTCCGACGCGACGGGCGGCTCGTCGCGCGCGAGATCGCGGGTGAACTCGGCGTCACCGAGGACATGATCCGCCGCGACCTGCGCGAGCTCGCGTCCGCCGGGCTCGTGCAGCGCGTCTACGGCGGCGCGCTCCCGGTGTCGCCCGCGGTGGCCGACTACGCCGCGCGCACCGCGGTCGCGCCCGAGGGCAAGCGTCGCGTCGCGGCATCCGCTGCCGCCCTCGTCGCGCCCGGATCGGTCGTCGCCCTCGACGGCGGGACGACCGCGCTCGCCGTGGTCGACGCGCTGCCGCGCGACCTGCGTGCGACGATCGTGACGCACAGCCCGACGATCGCGGTCGCGCTCGCCGAACACCGCGACATCGACGTCGAGATCATCGGGGGGCGGCTGTTCCGGCACTCGATGGTCGCGTCGGGCGCGACCGCGCTCGACGCCGTCGGTCGCCTGCGGGTCGACGTGTTCCTGCTCGGCGTGACCGGCGTGCACGCCGAGGCGGGGCTCACGACGGGCGACCGCGAGGAGGCGACGCTGAAGCGCACGATCGCAGCG
>Ga0310904_10000565_pt1 | contig 10672 bp, 10 predicted proteins | sample C48D1metaG_FD_203746 | JGI IMG/M metagenome (GOLD analysis project Ga0310904, IMG submission 203746) | Lab incubated soil microbial communities from West Virginia University Organic Research Farm, Morgantown, WV, United States - C48D1 | ecosystem: Environmental > Terrestrial > Soil >... | reverse complement strand
GCCGGCACACCTCGGCGAGATACGGCCTTGCGGGTTGACGTTTGTCATCTCGCACATCACCAGTCCGGCACAGCCAAGCGACATGTTTCCGAGGTGCATCAGGTGCCAGTCGTTGGCCGAGCCATTATCTGAGTTGTACTGACACATCGGTGACACGACGACCCGGTTTGGCAGGGTCAGACCGCGCATGGTGATCGGAGAGAAAAGAACGCTAGCCATTGTTTGGACTTCCTTTCAGTGCGGAGAACTCAGATGCCGGCATGATAGGCGTGCATGGCGACGACAAGGCAGCAGATTGCCCAAAAGATGCAATATTCGACCCCGCCGATAACCCAGATCCAGCACTTGGTGACTTTGTAGGTGGCCGCGGCCGCGACCAGCAAGTGGATGAAAGCGATGAAGCCGACGTATTGCAGATAGATGCCAAAAAACAATCCGATGCAAAGAACGGTTTCGATCGCTCCCGCGATATACATCCACGTTGCCGGTGGTTTGAAGCCGGCCTTTACAAAAAAATCCAGCGTTGCCGGCACCGTGATCTTCCCGATGATGTGAGGGATGAAAAACACCGCGCAGGTAATGCGCAAGATGTTGAACTCGTTGAACAGATTGAATTTGTCGGCAAGCGACATGGTATCAACCCCCCTGGTGGTTTGCGTCAGGCAGCCACCTTTGGTCAAATTCGCACTTCCCGGTGCGTGAGCCAACCCCGCTATAATTTGCGTCCCTTGAGCCAGGCTTCACCCTTTGCGTAAAGCGCATCAAGGTCTGGGCCATCAAGACCAGGCATATCCTTTTTTACCTTGTAGCCGATCTTTGTCTGCAAATAAGCGAGGTGACGATAGCCCTCGGGAAATTGCGCCAGCAAAGCTTGATCAAGCTTGAGGTCCGCTGAAGGGTCGAGGGGATCGAGCCGGTCCTTTTCATACGCAAGACGGCGCAGCACAATTCCCCATTTGCCTTTGCGCTTTTCAAGAAAATCGTAGAAGCGGCCCGTGCAGACGACGTCGCACATCACGCCTTCCACGGGTGCGCGTTGCGAGATCGTCATTTTAGTCTGAGCAATTGCGCGCTTTCCCTTGATGTCGATGCTCATGCCGCCGAGCATGTGCATGATACGCACGCCGCGATCGTAACCTTCCTGACTCACCCGGATGAATTCCTCGTGGGACCCCTGGAACCACGTCGCCCACATCTGTCCATCCTTGTGCCAGACGGTACGGAAACGATCCCACATTCGGGCATCGCGCCAGAGGGCCCAGTTTTCGATCAATTCACGGATCGCCATGCGGTCGGCTGCAGCGCTCGGCATTGACGGCCCCTCCAGTCATTGCCGGGCTTGTACCGGCCACCCACGTCTCTATGGTGGCGATCTTGCAAGACATGAATGCTCGCGACAAGCACGAGCACGATGGACTGATATCGGGGTAGAAGGCCATGCCGAGGCTTGCTGGAAAGACCGCAATCGTCACCGGAGGCGCAAAGGGTATCGGCCGACACTATTCGCAGGCGCTTGCCGCCGAAGGTGCGCGTGTGATGATTGCCGATATTGCCGACGGCCGGGAGCTTGCCGAGGAAATTTCCGGTCGTTACGGGGCGAATTCCGTTGCCAGCAGCAAGTTCGACGTCAGCGACGAGAAGGCGGTGAAGAATCTGGTCACGCAGACAATCGACCGCTTTGGCCAAATTGATGTGCTCGTGAACAACGCTGCGCTTTATTCCGGATTGAAGCCGCGAAATTTCAACGAATGGGATGCGGAGCTTTGGGATCGCGTGATGGCGATCAACATCCGTGGACCGTATCTGATGGTCCGTCATGTCGCGCCGCATATGATGGCTCGTCGCAGCGGCAAGATCATCAACATCGCGTCGGGCGCCGCGTACAAAGGCGTGCCCCGCATGTTGCCGTATGTCACGTCGAAGGGAGCGATGCTTGCCTTCACACGCTCCTTGTCGCGTGAGCTCGGCGAGTACGGCATTGCGGTCAACTCTTTGTCGCCGGGCTATATTCTGAGCGACACAGGTCTGGAAAATGCAACGCACGTCGAGGAAGAGCGGATTCCGGTACGCAACAGTCGTGCTTTCAAACGGGACGCCTACCCAGAGGATCTTCTCGGCGCACTGCTGTTTCTGGCGTCGAGCGATAGCGATTTCGTGACCGGCCAGTCGATCGTCGTGGACGGCGGGTCGGTCAATAACTAGCTCATAATAGGCATTCCCAAGCCGGGTTCCGACCGGCGTGGAAATCGGCTATAGAGGCCGCAAAACGACAATTCGTTTGGAAGGAGCACACCCATGACGCTTGCGATCGATACTCCCGGTTCCAAGCACAACATTACAGGCGCGCGGCAGGCTTATTACGAAAAGATCTCGAAATATCATCTGGCGCCACTCTGGGAAGTGCTCAAGGGTCTTGTCACGCCGGAACCCAAGACGCAGATGGTTCCGGCGCTGTGGAAATTTGGCGAGGTCGAAAAGCTGATGTTGGAGGCCGGTGATGTCATCACCGCCGAGGAGGCCGAGCGTCGTGTTCTGGTGCTGGAGAATCCCGGCGAGCCCGGCAAATCGCGCATCACCAATTCGCTCTTTGCAGGCATCCAGCTGATCATGCCCGGCGAGATTGCCGACGCGCACCAGCACGTCTCATCCGCCATTCGCTTTGTGCTGAAGGGCAAGGGCGCCTACACCGCAGTTGAAGGCGAGAAGGCGCAGATGGAGCACGGCGACTTCATCATTACAGCGAACTGGGCGCCGCACGATCACGGCAATCCGGGCAAGGAGCCGGTCATGTGGCTCGACGTGCTCGACATGCCGACGGTCAATCATTTTCAGGCGTCGTTTGCTTCGCATTTCGACGAGAAGATGCAGAACGTCAACCACCAGGACGGTGATTCATTCGAACGCTATGCCACCGGTGTGTTGCCGGACGGTGCGCCGGTGCATCTCAATCGTTCACCGGTGATCAATTATCCGTATGCCAAGATGCGGCCTATCCTCGAGCGCCTGAAGTCGACCGGCGACGTCGACAAGCGTCACGGCGCGCGTGTGCGCTACGCCAATCCGATCAACGGCGGGCCAGTGTTGCCTACCATGGGCGCCAATCTCGCCCTGCTGCCGAAAGGATTCAAAGGCGAACCATACCGCTCAACCGACGGCACCATATTCGCTGTGGCGGAAGGCCGTGGCACAACGACGATCGACGGCAAAGCCTTTGAGTGGGGCGTCAACGACGTATTCGTGGTGCCGCCTTGGAAGCGCTACTCGCACACAGTTACGAATGTCGACGCGGTGTTGTTCTCAATTTCCGATCGACCGGCGCAGGAAGCGCTGGGCCTCTGGCGCGAGGGCAACTAGCGATCGTCTGCTTTAATTCAGACTTGGCGCGCGTTTCGATGCGCGCAAACGCAACCAATCGGCCGCCAGCAAGGCGGCCGACACCGTTATGCCAACAAAATTGACGTAAATTGCGCCTTTGAATGTTTCGGGCGGAAGCACGACGGCGAGCGACAGCGCTCCGTAAATGATCCGCGACACCTTGCCGAGAGGCATGACCGCAAAACCGACACCGACCGCGGTGCCTAGATAAATCCCGTACATCACGCGGCTGAAATTGAACAGGATCTCGGTCCATGTCCCATCCATCAGCAGGCTCGGCGTTAGCACGAACAGGAAGGGCAAGACGAAAGTCGACCAGCCGACTAAACAGGCGAGCCAACCCGTGGTCCAGCCATCGGTGCGTGCGATATTGGCGGCAGCGTAGGCTGCGAACGCGACGGGCGGCGTGATCATCGAGAGAATGCCGTTGTACATCACGAACATGTGCGCAGCCATCGGCGTGACGCCGAGCTTGACCAGCGCGGGCGCCAGCAATGTTGCAGTGAGAATGTAGACGCTTACCGTCGGCAAGCCGATACCGAGCACGAAAGCGAGCACGGCAATCAGCAACAGCAATGCGAAAATATTGTCGCCAGACAATGCCAGCAGCTGGATCGTCATCGAAAAGGCAAGGCCGGAAATGCTCATGATACCGACCATGATGCCGGCAGCGGCGCCGATCAGAATGATGTCGAGGGAAACGCGTCCGGTGTCACTGATCGCCTTGAGCATCTGTAGGACCGTGGTTCTACGGCCGCGATAGCCGAAGAACGTGCTCAACAGCATCACCAAGCCTGTGGTGACGACCGCAACCTTTTCCGGCGTGAGTTGCGAGACTTCCGGATACATTAGCGCTGTCACGAGAAAGGCGATCGGGAGAAGGAACGGCCAGCCGTCCTTGAGCACATCGAGAAATTTTGGCGCGTCGTCGACCTTGGCCGCGCCGATTTTGTGCTTGGCGGCTTCAAGATCGACGAAGAAGAACAGGCACGAATAAAACAGGATTCCGGGAATGATCGCGGCGAAACAGACCGCGCTGTAGGGGACCTGGAGGAACTCGGCCATGATGAACGCCGAAGCTCCCATCACGGGTGGCATCACTTGCCCGCCGGTCGATCCGACCGACTCAATCGCTGCCGCGCGATAAGGCGTGAAGCCGGATTTCACCATCATTGGGATGGTGACAATGCCGACGGCCAGCACGTTGGCGACAGCGCTGCCGGAAATCATGCCAAACAGCGCCGAGCCGAATACTGCGATCTTGGCCGCGCCGCCGCGGAAATTTCCCATCGCCGCCATTGAAAGATCGGAAAAGAAATCGACACCCCCGGTGCGCGCCAGCACCTGGCCCAGAATAGTGAACGGGATCACGATGATAACGGCTACCTGTAGGATCGACCCGATCGCGCCATTGATATCGAGACCGAGATAGATCATCAGCCGTTCCGGCGATACGTAACGGGTCTGAAAATCGCCGGGCAGATGCGGGCTGATGTAGATGTACACCGCCATCGCCAGGATGATGCCGACAAAACCCCACCCCGAGGTGCGCCGGCTGGCTTCCAAAACAAGAAAAACGAGGATGGCGCTGACGATCAGGCCGTCGAGCGGCAGGTCAGCGCTTTCGAGCGTCAGGGCCTCGTAACGGGCCGCGATGTAACCGCACAGAACGATTGAAGCAGCAACAGCAATCCAGTCACTCCAATGACGTTTGCGTCCGGTCTCGGCAATGAATGCGAGCGCCAGGGTCAGTCCGAGGCTGACCGTCAATACCTGCTCGAGATAGATTCCGGCGCCGAAGACCCGGCGCGGAATGTCGAGCACCCACAAGACAACGACAGTCACGAGGATAGACTGGAAGACATTGGTCCAGAAAACAGTCGTTTTCGATGCGACGGACGCAAATTCCGTCGCGTCGGGAACAATGCGTTCTTCGCTCACGGCGAGCCTCTATTAATTGAGCGACTTGGCCGTGATGTTCTTGTCCTTGAAGTACTTCAACGCGCCGGGGTGATAGGGAATGTCGTAGTTCTTGTAGAGTGCTTCCGCGGAAAATTCGCGCAGCGCCGGCTGGATCGCCACCAGTTCGGCTTTGTTGTTCTCAAGCGCTTCGATCACTTTGTAGACAACCTCGTCGCTCACCTTGGAACTGGCAAAGATCATGTTGTCCCAGCTGTACACTCCCATCGGCTTCTCGACACCGACGAAGAAGGGATTCGGAACGGCAGGAGAGAGGTAGCCTTCCGGCAGAATTTTCTTCGAAGCGGCCATACCGCTTTCCGGAATTTCCAGCGCGCGGATGCCTCCGACGGTGGCGTCGACTTCGCGCACCTTTGGCGCGCCGAAGGCGAAGAAGAACATATCGGCCGCACCGGAGGTGAAATCGTCTGCGCCGCGGATCACATTGGGAATGAGGACGGGTGTGACGTCTTTCTCGCTTAGACCGCCGGTCGCGAGAATCGCCTTGATCATCGGATCGATCGTCTTCATGGCGGAATAACCCATGCCGATGCGCTTGCCTTTGAGGTCGGCCATTGTGCGCATGTTCGAATCCTTGCGGACCCAGAACGCGCCGCGCAACGGATGCAGCGAGCCGATCAAGCGGAGATTGGGCGCGCTGGCTTTGGCGGCCTGCACTTCGAGAATATTGGCGATACCGAATTCCGCTTCACCGCGGCTGACGAGTGGAATCAGGACGGATTCGCCCGCGGTCGGCTGCACAACGACATTCAAGCCGGCTTTTTCTTTCAGTACCTTCGCAACGGCCGATCCGGACGTGTGGTTGAGCGTGCCGGGCTGCATTGTCGCAAATCCGAAGGTCTGAGCTGCCGCGAGGCCTGCGTTCAGCGCGACAATCGCAAGACCGGCTAAGAGCGCGCACAGGGTTCGAGGTCCCCGTGCCAGAGTCGGCGTCAACATGAGGTAGTCCTCCCTGAACATTCTGTTTATAAGCGTCCGGCTTCCGGATCGCGTACGCCGCGGCGTTGTACCGCTATTCTACCTCCAACCTGACACGGGTCGAACAGCAAGGCGAGCCGGACGTTATAATCTGGCGTTTTCGGGTGGCTGGTGCCCACGGAATTAATTCTGAGCGGGCCGGGAATAGACCGGGGCCCGAAAGGAGGATGCAATGCAACTGCAACAGTTAAGCGCCGGACGCGGCACGCTCACCGCCGTTCGGATGGGCGAGGGCCGGGATCTGGTCTTGTTGCACTCGTTGCTTGCCGATCGTTTTGCCTTTGACCCCGTGCTGCCGAAGCTTGCGGCTAAGCATCGCGTCACATTGTTCAACTTGCCGGGCTTTCACGGGTCGCAGCCGGCGATGCTGGCGCTGATGGATGCCTATCTCGCGGTAATTGAAGACGGCTTCGATGAGTTCGGAATAGCCAAGGACTCTGTGCTGATAGGCAATGGGTTCGGGGGTACTGTCGCTTTGGCATTTGCGCTCGCGCATCCTGAGCGAATATCGAAGCTGGTCGTGAGTGATGCCGCGGCCGGGTTCCCGCGGGAGGGACGCGAAGCTTTCGCGGTCATGGCGGAAAAGGTCGCTGACGGCGGCCTGGGCAGCATCGCCGAGATCGCCGCGAAACGCGTTTTCTCGCCAGCCTATCTCGCTGCGCACCCGGAGAAGATAGAGGAACGCAAGAAGGTCCTGATGGGCATCGATCCAAAGGCATTTCAGGCGGCATGCAAGATCCTGCAGGAAGCCGATCTCGTGCCGATGCTGCACCATATGAAGGTGCCGACGCTTGTCGTGTGTGGCGAATTCGACCAGGCGACGCCACCGGCGCTCAACAAGCAGATCGTCGACAAGATTCCAGGCGCCAAATACATCGAGCTGCCGGGTTGCGGTCACTGCCCCCCGCTTGAACAACCGGAGCAGTTCCTGGCGGCGATCAAGGAATTCGTCGGCCTCTAAATCAGCCCAACGCGTCGAGCACAGCCTTGGCGATGGCAGCGGTTCCGTCCTTGCCACTGTACTCCATCGGCTTGATGCCGCCGGCGTAAGCCTTGTCGACTGCGCTCTCGATGCGCTGCGCGGCGTCCGCCGCCGGTTGATGATCATGTTTATCGGCAAGCCAATCGAGCATCATGGCCGCGGAAAGAAACATCGCCGTCGGGTTGGCCTTGCCTTGCCCCATGATGTCGGGTGCCGTGCCGTGGCACGGCTGAAACACTGCGTGCTTGTCACCGATATCGGCGGACGGAGCGATGCCAAGCCCGCCAATCAGTCCGGCCGCGAGATCCGAGAGAATGTCGCCAAAGATATTTTCCATCACCATCACGTCGAAATCCCACGGCCTGCGCACCATCAGTGCAGCGCAGGCATCGACGTAAACATGACTGGTTTTCACATCTGGGAAATTCTTTGCGCGCTCATCGAAGATCGAACGAAAGTAGGCATAGGCTTTGAAAGCGTTGGCCTTGTCGACGCAGGTCAGCAAACCCGCCTTTCCGCGTTTCTTGCGCCGCTCGGTGAGCCGGAGCGAGAAATCGAACAGGCGCTGTGACGTCTTGCGGGTGATCACCAGGGTCTCGCGAGCCTCGTCCTTGGTGACGACGCCCTTGCCCATCGATGCGAACAGACCTTCGGTCGATTCTCTGATCAATATGAAATCGATTCCGCGTGTGTGCGCATCGACGATTGGACTCGGTATGCCAGGGATGAGACGGGCCGGTCGCACGCCGGCGTAAAGGTCGAAAATGAAACGTAGTTCGACCTGCGGCATGATCTCGGTGTTATCGGGATAACGTACGCTCGGCAGACCGCAGGCACCAAGCAGGATGGCGTCGGCATCCTCGCAAAGCTTGATGGTCGAATCAGGCATCGACTTGCCGGTTTCTTTGTAGTGGCCCGCCCCGGCCGCACCCTCGGTGAATCGGAACGCCAGGCTCGGAGTGCTCGCCTCGATCCGGCGCAGGATCTCGAGCGTCGGCTCCATGACTTCGGGACCGATGCCGTCGCCCGGCAACACGGCAATATGAAACGCTGTATTGGTGGACATCGATTTTCCGGATGGTCTTGCGTGGATCTCAGCGCTAATGAATACGCCCGCGCCCCCGCGCGCAAGGGATCATCGAGGGCTGCCCAATGCCGCGTTTTGCCGCCAATCTCGGCTATCTTTTCACCGAACGACCACTGCTCGAAAGGATCGATGCTGCTGCAGCTGCTGGCTTCAAGGCCATCGAGCTGCAATTTCCCTACGACGTACCGGCTGATGCGGTGAAAGGCGCCGTTGAAAGAAATCGCCTCACCATTTTGGGCCTCAATACGCCACCGGGTCGTGAAGGCGAATTCGGGCTCGCCGCCGTATCAGGACGCCAGAAGGAGTGGCAGGCGATGTTCACCCGTGCACTCGATTATGCAAGCGCAATCGGCGCGAGTGCGATCCATTGTCTCGCCGGCAAGGTTGCGCCTGAGCAACGGCCGGCGGCCGATCGCGTCTTTCTCGATAATCTGGTGCATGCCGCTGACCTTGCCGCAGCTAAAAATATCAAACTGCTGATCGAGCCGATCAACGGTCGGGACAGGCCGAACTACTTTCTCAATCACGTCGAACATGCTGCTGCCGTCATCGAAAAAGCTGCAAAGCCGAACATCCGCATGCAGTTCGATTTCTATCATGTGCAGATTGTGGGCGGCGATTTGATCCGCCGCCTCGAGAAATTCCTGCCCTTGGTCGGACACCTGCAGTGCGCAGCCGTGCCATCCAGGCACGAGCCCGACGAGGGCGAAATCAACTACGCAGCCGTATTCGAGGCCGTGGACAAACTGGGGTACCAAGGCTGGATCGGCGCCGAATATCGGCCGCGCGCCCGTACGGAGGACGGTCTGGGTTGGGCCCGGAAGTACGGCGTGGCGCCGCCTTAACGAGTCCCCTAAACTTCTTGAAAACTAACGCTTTCTTCCTTGCCTGTCGCCCCGGCGTTGCTAGATTGATGGTATGTGGGAAAGCCAGAAAGACGATTCCACTTCAGCAGAACCCTTTAACCCGCTGAAGGACGCCGTGCGCGACGCGCGCATCGAAGCGGCCGAGCGCTCCGGCGTCGTCGTGGACCTGCGTGATGCTGACGTTGCGCGCCTGGATTTGCTCAATGAAGCTCTCGATCCATTGTTCAAGGATGTGCCGGGTGACGTGGACTTGTTCGACCGCGGCGTGAGCAAGGGTGATGTGCCGAGGCTTTGGATCGACGTGGTTGCCCATGTCGAGATGGGTCGCGACAAGCGGCAATATCGTTTCGTGCAAGATACCCGGTACGGGCGTGCCGTTCTGGCGGAGTCCTACGAAGTGCCCGCTATGGTCGACGCGATCACCCGGTATGTCGCGCGCCGGCTGGTCGAGCGTGAGCGAGCCTTGAGCGATGATGAAGGGCGCGGTGTCGCGCAGTCGGTCTTGCGACGTGCGCGCAATCAGCGCCGCTGGCGCGCGATCCGCATTTTCATTTACGGCCTGATTGTCGGCGTGGCAGGGCTTTTCGCGTTGGCCATGCTCAGCACCCCGCATCCCTAGCCTGTCAGCATGAAGCGCTTTTGCTCCGCAACCTCACCGGCGGCGGTGAGACCGCGCGATAGAAGTTCGCACTGCCACGCGCCGGTTTCGCCGCCAACCTGGTAGAGATTGTACGCAGCGGGGTCTTTATCCGTACCGGGTCTGGCTGACGCCGATGGCACACCTACGGCGGGAACACGCGTGCCGTTCGGACCTTCGAGCCAATTGATCATGTGAAGATGGTCGTGCCCATGCAGCAGCAGATCCGCTCCATGCGCGGCAATCACACGCTTGAGGACGTGCGCGTCCATGAGCCGCTTGTGCTGAGCGGACTCAGTTGTTGGCGGGTGATGAATCAGGATGATGCGAAAGGCCTTTTCGGTGCTGAGCCGATTGAGCGTCGCCGCTAGCTCGGCGAGCTGCTTGGCACCTAGCCAACCGGTCGCCAGAAACGGCGCAGTTGGCACGCCGCTTGAGAGCCCGACCAGAGCGACATTGCCACGTCGGCGCACATAGGGGAAACCGCCGACGTCTTCGTCATCGTTCATGTAGGCCCCCCACTGGCGGGCGGCGAAAGCGGCAGCCTCGCTCACGTAAATGTCGTGGTTGCCGGGCACGAGACTGACGTTCTTTGCTGGACCCAGGTCCTCAAGCCAATCGCGACCCTGCCGAAATTCTGTGGCAAGGGCGATATTTGCGATATCGCCGGTGACCGCGATGTGGTCCGGCTTTTGCGCTTTGATGTCGGCGATGATCGCCGCAAGCTTTTCCGCGTCGTGGATAAAGCGGCGTTTCTTTTGCCAATT
>Ga0310904_10000564_pt1 | contig 10676 bp, 9 predicted proteins | sample C48D1metaG_FD_203746 | JGI IMG/M metagenome (GOLD analysis project Ga0310904, IMG submission 203746) | Lab incubated soil microbial communities from West Virginia University Organic Research Farm, Morgantown, WV, United States - C48D1 | ecosystem: Environmental > Terrestrial > Soil >... | reverse complement strand
CAATCTTAGAGGTTCCAGGTCTAACAACGACAAAAAAAATATCTTAAAAGGATTGCTTTTAAGATGCTCACCTTTGGAGGCTAAATACCTTGTAAAAATAATATCCAATGAAATGCGTATAGGTTCCTATGAGGGTCTTATAGAAATAGCCATTGCAAAAGCATTTGAAAAAAATGTCGAGAGTATACGAGAAGCGATGTTGATGTCAGGAGACATTGCAAATGTTGCTTTATTGTCAAAAAGAGATGAGTTAAACTTAGTAACGATTAAACCATATGTCCCTATGAGTTTCATGTTGGCTGATGTCATGTTTACTGCAGAAGAGATTGTCAAATATTTTGACAGGCCGCTCCTTTGTGAATATAAATATGATGGTATTAGAGTACAAATGCACAAATTCGGAAATGTTTGTAAACTCTACTCTCGAAATCTTGCCGATATTTCATATGCATTTCCAGAATTAACTCACTCTGCCTTGGATGTAAGAATAAAAAAAGCAAAAACAAGACCAAAAAAGCATGATGTACATCCTGATAAGAGTGATGCCGATAACATCGATCGGGACGATATTAATTTCATTTTAGATGGTGAACTAATAGCTTTCAAGGATGACAGACCACTACCATTTCAAGAACTACAAAAGCGGTTGAGAAGAAAAAGCATGACAAACACCATTTTATCTGAAATACCAATTTGTTATGTTGTATATGACATAATGCTCTATGATCAAAGACAGGTAATCAAAGATACTCTTAAATCTAGAAAGAGATTGTTAACAAATTTTCAATTTAAAGACTCTATAATTTCTATTGCTCAAAGCAAGGCGGTTTCATCTGTGGATGAAATAACTAATAGATTTCAAAAAAGTAGAAATGAAGGACATGAGGGATTGGTCATTAAGGATCCTTTATCACAGTATTATCCTGGTAAGAGAGGAAAATATTGGATAAAATTGAAGGAGGAGTTAGATACTATTGATGCGGTAGTAGTAATTGCTGAATATGGTCATGGAAAACGAGCAGGAACACTTTCAGATTATACTTTGGCAGTAAAAGATTACGCCACTAGTATTGACAATCAATTAGCATCGGAAAACGGGGAGAATGTTTTTGGTGATCTGAAAATAATAGGTAAGGCATATTCAGGTCTATCCAATAAAGAAATTGATTACATGACCAGAAAATTAAGGTCCATCATAATAAGAGATGAAGGTAGTAAGATTATTGTAAAGCCCGAAATTGTTCTAGAAGTCTCCTTTGATACTATTCAACAAAGCGATCGACACAACAGTGGATATGCTTTACGTTTTCCTAGGATAAAAAACATCAGATATGACAAAGAACTAAAAGACATTGATGAATTAGAAAAAATTGATACAATATATCAAAATCAATTTCATATAAAAAACAAAAGTAAATCATGAAACAGTTTAAAGTTACCTGATGTAGCTGATGTGATTAAAAGACTCGACCTATCTGTCAAAATTAGTGGACTTTGATTGGTTGACAATTAGGACACCAAAAAGTTGGCCTTGCTGTTAATTTTCTTTCTGATACAATTTTGGAACCACATATCCAACAAGGTTTTCCAGATCTTCTAAATACCCAATGTGTGGTATCCCATGAGATCTTTTCTTTATCCGTGGTCTTGGGCCTTCTTGTTCTACCGCTATTTTGATATCCAAATTTTAATATTCTGGGTACATCCATCACAAGTCTATTCAATTCATCATTAGAGAATGTTGTCACTTTTTCAAAAGGATAGGTATTATTTAAGAATAAAATTTCTGACTTATACTTGTTTCCGATTCCGCTCAAAATTTTCTGATCTAATAAGGCATTTGAGATTATCATTCCTGTATTTTTAGATTTTGATTTCATAATATCCATTACTGTATCTTTGTCATAATTAGGGCTCATTGCATCAGGGCCTAATGATGCGATAGGTTCCATAGTTGCAGGATCATTCAATGAAAATTGCAATACGGGGCCATTAAACTGAACCAAAACCTTGTCCAATGTAATAATGGTTAATCTAGTCCGAGAGTCTTTTCTCACATCCGATACCTCTTCTCTCTTTACCTGGATTTTATCTGTGTTTTTGTGCTTGAGTTTTGTATAGGAGGAACGAGGTGGTGATTTTGCAGTCCCACTTTCATATTCATCTCTTTCATAAATTCGCCATTTTCCCCACATCATCATGTGATTCCTTAGATAAACCCCAGATGAAAATTTAATGACAATATTTTTTCCAAATGTCTTCACATATTCTGTAGAGGATCCAATTATTTTATCTTCCAGACTACTGTCAATTTTGTTATGCAAAATATTAGCAATTCTTTTTCCCGATAGCGCATTCCATATCTTGTCTGCAGTAATCTTTACCTCGGGCCCCTCTGACATACTTACTAAAAGAATGTCTACATCATACTTTTTATTCTGCTATTATTTTTTTTACTATTTATCGTTACTAGCTGTGGTATGTAATGTAGTAATCTTTTACTGTTTTGCTGTATTAAAACCAAGTGAGTTGAAAAACACAACCTCTTATTATTTGTAAATCCAATCCAACCAATAATGATAATTCTAAAACTGCTAGAATATTAGAGTATTGCACCTAGTTAGCAAATCCAATATATTTTTTCTACAGTATTAAAGCTATGAATAAAACAAATATTCACAACAAAAACAAGAACAAAAACAACAAACTCTTTGTCGCATCCATTGCAATAGTGGTAGCATTAGCCCTATTTGTCAGTCCAATGCTCAATGTAGATGATGCTTTAGCCACACACAACAAGAAAAATAAAGCAAAACAGTCCATAGACCAATCACAATCATCAAACCAAAATGCACAATGTGTATCAGGCGTAACAACCTTTCTCTCATGCAACAATGTCAGCTTCCAACACCAAAAGAATAGTGGAAACAATGCATTAGCACAAGGTGGACAGGGTGGAAACTCTGCAGAACAAAGTATCAGTCAATCTCAGTCCTCTAACCAAAACAGCCAAGTAGTATCTGGTGGAGACACAATCGGCTCTGGTAACAACATTAACGTCCAGAGTCAAGAAAACACAGGAAGTAATGCATTAGCACAAAGCTAAATAATCTTCTCCTCCTCCTTTTGTTCTATATAGTCATTTGATACTTCAAATATAACAGATGTATCTTTATGAATCTAATACCCATAGAATTTTCTTTCAACTCTAGAAGATTATTATCAATTTTCCTATTTTATATGTAGCAACTGTTTTTTGAAATTTATACATAAACAAGATCTGATTCCATCTAATCAAAAATTATGCATAACCTAAAAAATAACTTCATGGTTTATGATCTAGATTGGCCAAAGGATCAAGATATGTAATAATAGATGCCCCTTCAATCCTTGGATTACGAAATTCGGGAGTACAAAATCTCCCAAAAGCATTGAAGAAAGCAGGGTTAATGGATAGATTGAATGCAACTTTTGCGGGCCGTGTTCAACCATCAATGTACTACGATCCTAAACGAGACCCAATCACACATTTGTTGAATGGTGCTTCTATTGCGTTATTTTCAAAAGATCTTTCTAAAATAGTAAATATTGAAACAGAAAAGAAGAATTTTACGATCGTTCTTGGAGGTGATTGCAGCATTCTCATTGGCGTCCTTTTAGGATTGAGAAAAATTGGAAGATATGGATTGTTTTTTATTGATGGACATTCTGATTTTTATCAACCTCTGGCCTCAACGACTGGGGAAGTTGCTGATATGGAATTATCTTTTGTGTCAGGCAGAGGACCAGATGTTCTTTCTAATATTGAAGGTCTAAAACCACTTGTTTTGGATAAGGATATCGTAGTATTTGGATATCGTGATGCTGAACAATCAAAGAGTTACGGAAGTAACGATATAAGAAATACCAATATGCGGGTATTAGATCTATCTGATGTACGAAATTTAGGAATTAAAAAAGCCGCCTCTCTGGCAGTTTCAAATTTTCTAACGAGAGAGAATTTGTCTGGTTTTTGGATTCACTTAGATGCCGATGTATTGGATGACAGAATAATGCCAGCCGTTGATTATAGATTGGGTAATGGCGGGTTAGAATTTTCCGAATTATCCTACCTTCTAAAAATCCTCATTTCGTCTCAAAAGGCAATTGGAATGACAATAACCATCTATAATCCAAATCTGGATCCTAGCGGATCTATTGCAAAAAATTTTGTATCCTGTATAGTGGCAGGTTTGTTATGAGGCAAACCGTATTTATGAAATTTTTCAAACATTTTTGCTTTGGTTCTGTAAACTCGCAGTCACATTTATCTTTGTAAAGACTTGTCAAATGGACTGATTTCCCTTTTTTGATTTATTACATCGATTGACCGGCGGGAATATTTATCTTGTACTCGTAATTGAAATTTATCAACGTCTTTTTTCCTGGCCTATAGTATGAAATTTTAATAAGGTCTTACATGTAGAACGCAAGACCTTATAGGGAGAAATTGTCGGTAGTTTGAATATAGTTGAACATATTAAAAAACTTTTTGAAATTTAATTTTTGATTTAACTCAATTCTTATGGATTTAATGGCATAATCTAGTAGAAAGAATGTTTTTGGTTAAACTATTCAAGGATAAAATCAAAATGTCAAAGAATTTACATAAAACTCAATTTCATAATGCCATAAATCAAACAAGGTAAAAATCTTCTCGTTCTTATATTCGTTGGAGTTTATTGAGGCATTAAGATGGGAGTCAATGTGGGACTCAGTTATATTGTAGTTGAATCGCAGGAATAAAATAAAGTAAATTAAATAATTAGTCGTTACTCTAGGCTAATTTTATATCTTTAAATAAATGTAAATCAGACAGAGTTGGATATTGATTAGAGCCTTCCATGTTTAAAATAGCTAAGATAGTTAAAGTAAATAACTTCTATACCATTTTGATCTGTTATTGTAATCGACTTTTCTTTTGCATCATGTAAAAAATTAAGATACAAAAGGTTACCACCTGATTTTTCAAATTCATTACGATGGGCTTTTCTATCATCATTAGATGGACGAAGAACCAAGATCTCCTTGTCAAAATCGATTATTAATTCATGCGTTAAACCTTCAAAGAAAAAATAAATAAAAGGCGAATTGGCATCCATAAATTCCCTCATCCGCATGGGGTTATCAGACATACAGAGTAGTTAGAATCAAGCTAATTAATTATTTACTATAGTATAATGAATTCAGCATCAAATATTATTGGGAGGTAGGATTAGATTCTAGTAAAGAACTATCATCCACGTCAAGTCCGCTTTGTTGAGATATGGGTGAAGAGATTAGGGGCAAAAAATTAGCTACTTTACTGGTTTAATAGGATATCCTATTCCTTTAATGATGTTTTTAGAACGAATCCTATGTTAATATGGAACATAAATTGCATTCGTAATGCCTCTCTTTTTATGTCTTTAAAATAGAGCTGTGACTATACTTTTGATCCCTTGCACACTTTTATATTTTCAACTTATATCTTTCTTCATGAATGACTCAAATATATCAAAAACAGATGAAGAGAAACCAACCCATATACAGAAAATTACTCCGTTTCTTTGGTTTGATAATCAAGCTGAACAAGCAGCTAATTATTATGTCTCAATTTTTAGAAACTCAAAAATAGGTCAAGTTACCAGATATGGAAAAGAAGGATATGAAATTCACAGAATGGAAGAAGGTACTGTGATGACAGTAGACTTTGATATAGAAAATCAAAAATTTATGGCCCTTAATGGTGGTCCAGTGTTCAAATTCAACGAAGCCATTTCATTTCAAGTGCTATGTGACACTCAAGAAGAACTGGACTACTATTGGGATAAACTGTCGGAAGGCGGTGACAAGAACGCACAGCAATGTGGTTGGCTCAAGGACAAATATGGTGTTTCTTGGCAGATTGTACCCAAGGTTCTATTTAAAATGATACAAGATAAGGATCAAGTAAAATCACAAAGGGTGATGAAAGCAATGCTTCAAATGCATAAGCTCGATATACAAACTTTAATTCAAGCCTTTGAGAAATCTTAGGATCAATTTTGGTTTATGAAAAATTTTAAAATTCTGTTTCCTTTTTTTCTTTCGTATGAAACTATTGAAGCTAATTACCATTATAGATTTTGCAATCAGAGCTGGCGTACCTCATCGATAACCTTGAGATTATCTTTCTTTACACTTTTCTTATGATCATACATTAATTTATGGGGAGATTGTCAAGCTTTTGTTATGAATATATCTATTAAAAGTTATTAAAAGTTGATCAAGAAAAATACACGAGGTCGTATTATTAAGATCTGTATCCAATAGCAATCCATCTACAAGGTTTTGGTGTCTTGATTCAATAAGGGGCTGTCAATTTAACTAGTATTGAAGAATACAAAAACAAAATAATGATGCTAAGAAAAAGATCCTAGTATTTAATGTTTAATAAGTAAGAGGTCTTATGAGCACTGACAATAACGTTGACTTTGCCGACGTCATAAAAAAAGAAGCAAGAGGTATTAATGATGCTGATCTTGGAGAAGTACAAGAAGTACGACAAGACAATGTAATTACAAAGACCGGTGTTGTTGACAAAGAGGTATATTCAATCCCTAAGAATTTGGTAGAGAAATATGAAGGACATAACTTATGGTTTAGAGTAACAAAGGAAGAGGCTGAAAATCTGTATAAGGTAAAAGATTAGTTTAATCTCATACTTAAATCAATTCTTTCGAAAATCCTATTTGGAAAAGAAAGAAATACTCCAAATATCTTTCCAAGTAGTAATGAGTAATAGTAACTATTTACTATAACCTATCAAAATAAACCCGTGTAGGTTCTACAAAAAAGTAAAGCCACAATCACAACATTGGATATCGCTGTTTAGTTATCGTTTTAAATACATATTCAACCCTTGACATTACTAGCAAATATTCGGAAGGTCGAAAACAAAACCAAATAGATCTGGTTGATGGTGATGGTAACAAATACATCTCTATGTCGATCAAATTCAATTATGACAGTGTGTGTAGAAAAATATTGTTTATTTATTAATTGATGTTTATTCAAATAATCTTGTCCCGACCATACTGCTATCTAACTCTATACCATGTTCTCTCATATCCCAGAAAGGTTCATAGATATCGATAAAGTTACATAATCGATCCTTATCAAGTCGAATTTATTGTTTTATTGATTATTCAAGGATATCGATTAGCATCGTGATTATTGGGAAATAAATTTCGACATCGATCAAATGGCCATCTGTTCAGCCCTTTGTTTTAGGGCCTCGTTCATTTTCGTAAAACTTTGATACATGTCTTTATCCAAACTATTTCCAATGATACTTACAAGAATTCCTGTAAAGATCTCCTTATGTACAAAGTGCACGTGATTTGTTTCAAACGAGTCAATCGTAAAAATGCGTTCCCCATTGAAAAATCCTGGTATGATTGATTTTCCATACCAACGAAGCTCACGATTAGGTTCCATCTTAGTTACTGTTGGTTGATAAGTTCTATTCTTTCCACCTGATGTATGAAGATGTATTTTGAGCTTTGTGCCAACTGTTGGTGTCCCATCTATTTGATGGATGAAAGGGTTCCACTGTGAAAAGTTTCCAAAATCTGTTAGTATTTCCCATGTCTTACTAGCAGATGCGTTAATATCGATCTCTGTAAGAATTTCTTTCAACTTATATCCTATTGATAAAAGTAGTCGTTTATACTTTCTTGATGATATGCCTTTTCCAGTAGAAATTAGTTGTTTGGCTTAAATATCATTTCATTCCAAAACAGAGATAGGTATGAATGGGTATGAGAAGGAATTTAAGTTATACAAGTTGTAACTGATTTTTTAGAGATTATTTATGACAACCAATAGATTTATCAACACAATCCGTAAGAAAAATCAAAACAAAACATAATGTAGTAGCATATTGACCGCATACCACTTTTTTTATTCAAATAAACTCATTGATTTACTCTAATATCGGCAATCTGCCTAAAATCACCTAAATATCTTTATAGAATATATTGTGGATACTTACTCGGATATAATTTGAATTAGGATTTCATTTAAGGATATTGATAAAAAAATAGAATGCCTGTAGAGTTTAATTTCATGAGTTTGTTCGTCTCAACCTAATCCAGGAGCAATTAACACATTTTTCACCAGTCGTGGAAGATTACTAAAGAATTTTTGGTCTGTATTAAATACAGCTACAAGTGCCTCGTCAGAAAATGAGCTGAGGCCTCCCACCAGCCCTATAAACTCTGGATTTTCATTACCAAAAAAGGAAGCTACTGTACCGTTATTTACATCATCTGAATTCTCTAGATAATGAAAATATCCTGCAGGAACAAAAAAGACTTGACCTTTGCCTATTTCAGATGTCTCTATCTCCTTGTTAGGACTATATACGGTAAATCGAACTTTCCCTTCTATGACGTAGTTCAGCTCTCCAGCATTCGGATGAGTGTGAGGTTCTACTATTCCTTTTGGTTTTAGATCCAGGAGAAATACTGATAGACCTTTGAGTATTGGAAAATAGGGTAAACTTCCCAAAACGGCAGTTCCACCAGGAGTCTGGACCTGGGGGGTAGTATCAATAAGATTCAAGGTATGCAAATTTGATGTTTCGATCTCGTTGTTACTACTGATTTTAGAATTATCAATTGTTTTCCTGCCAAATATTACATCCTTAGATGATGCGTTTTCTAATTCATCAAATAATCCGGGTGAGTTAATTCCAAAGATGCTATTCAAAATCCGTGAAGGTAAAGACCCGACCGATCCCGATATTCCCAAATCTTCAAAGCGTTCATTATCATAAACAATAACAATTTTTAACTCTTCTTCACCAATGTTTTCAATATCATGCCAGCATCCTGTAGGTATAAAAGTCAATTGTCCAGGATTTATCATGAATGTATCTTTTTGAGCATTATTACTATAGATAGTCATTTTAGCGTTTCCTGAAATGCAGTAATTCAACTCAGCTGCATTCGGATGCCAGTGGGGTTCCCGAACTCCACCTTTTTCCAGGCGAAGTAAGACTGCTCCCATCCCTTTTAAAACTGGAAAGTTATCCGCATTCATTATCGTCCTGTTACCATATGGCGTAGAAAATTGAGGTTTTGTTCCATCCAAATCAAAAATGATAGGAGAAGATTTGTGATCGTTCATTTTCTTTTTTTATTGATAATGTTAATAAATTTTGTGATGAGATCTTTTAATATTAGCTGACAATTGTTGATGATCTTAATGACTCATGATAGGTTTATGAAGCAACCAATTTTTCAAAATAATATAGGATATAGATATCGTTCCTTCATCTTCTCAGAGACGAAGAAATAATCCAAATTAAACATGAATAACTATACAAGGTCACACACATTTGGCGCTATATAATTCCTACCCACTTTTGTTGATATTTTAAAAGTCTCACAATAACTGCCTACTACGGTACATTTACAGGATCCATGTTCTCTTTTAATCCATTTGGAGCTATACATGATAAAAAGAAAATAATTTACTAAAGATTATTGTACATTCTTCGATGCATTATTTTACATCCTCATCCTATAATGCAAATAAACACAATAAGAAAAATTGAATGGTCCGACTGAAACATTAAGCTGAGGTTAAAGTTAATATTTTTGTCCTAATCGAATAAAACTATTAATAAATAATTCATGTTACTCCGATGTTATTTGACAGGAAAAATCATAAAAGAATTCATTTTCCAATAATTTTCACATATGTGGTTCGGGCAATATTGGCTAAAAAAAAACAAAACAAAACCAATGCTTAATGATACTTGTTTGGGTCATGTTTGTTGGATACATTCGATCTTATAACCAAAGTTCCTTACTATAGAGACCAAGAAATGAGGTTATTGTCTATGGCAATAAACCCCTAATCCTCATTTCTATTGGACTATACGGATGCAGTTAACACCTTAGCCGTATAGATAAAATTCTTCTAACTTGGTATAAATAGGATATTCAATAATGTTATAATAAAAGATAAATAAAATATTTATATACATACTATATTATACATAGTCTTTAATCCTAGTCTAAAAAATTGTCCATATTTCCTTGATTTAATTGATTGATATTGGGGAAGTCTGCTTAACATTTCAAGTTTTAAGTGTAGGCGTATTATTATAATTATACTGTTACCTACATGCAAGCGCTGCATTAACCTTTGGCTAATTAATCTGTTTCTTCTATGGGAGATACGTTCAATATTGAATTTAATCACAGGTTTTAATGATAAATAAGATGGAATTTGGATAATATGATGAAATAAGTGAGTCAGGAGTGATCCGAACCGGTATCTTTACACTGTGGTTTGCGGAATGGAATGGAATAATACATAAAAAAACCAAAGATTTTTTCCATTTATTTATTTAGATCTCATGTTTTCAATTTCTCTTTACTTCATAGTGGAGCAAAACTGTCCCAGAGTCAAATGCTATTGATTCAACAAGGGATAGTTTACGAACCTCTTTCAAGTCCCCAAATATGGTCTTTCCATTCCCAATTGCAACAGGATTGATAAACAAATAATACTCATCAATCAAGTTTTCTCTAATCAATGAGGAATCAAATGAAGCACCACCATAAACTATGATATCGCCACCTTCTTGGCTCTTTAAG
>Ga0310904_10000561_pt1 | contig 10685 bp, 16 predicted proteins | sample C48D1metaG_FD_203746 | JGI IMG/M metagenome (GOLD analysis project Ga0310904, IMG submission 203746) | Lab incubated soil microbial communities from West Virginia University Organic Research Farm, Morgantown, WV, United States - C48D1 | ecosystem: Environmental > Terrestrial > Soil >... | reverse complement strand
CTTGTTCACATTCGGATGCTTGGCGGGGTTCACCAGAATGACGCCGTACTGGTTGAACAGGCGCCTGTCACCTTCCACCAGGATTTGCAGGTCACCCTTGTTCTTGAGGTCGATCCAGGTGGCGCGGTCGGACAGCACATAGCCGTTGCTGGCGGCCGCCATATGGAGCGCCGCTCCCATACCCTGGCCAATCGATGTGTACCAGGGACCTCTCTCTTTTTCGATGTCGATGCCGACGTCCTTATTCCAGAGCATGAGTTCGGCGAGATGGGTACCGGAGCGGTCGCCGCGCGATATGAAGGTGGCTGCCTTGTCCTTTATGGTCTTAAGCGCCCTCGCAACGTCCTTCATGTCCTTGATGCCGGCCGGGTCGCTCTTCGGCCCGATCAGCACAAAGTCATTGTACATCACCCCAAATCGTTTCACGCCTTCTCCTTCGGCGAGGAACTTTTGTTCCGCCGATTTTGCATGCACGAACACGACGTCGGCTTCACCGCGCCGCCCGGTATCGAGCGCTTGGCCGGTCCCCTGCGCCAGGACTTTCACAGTAATACCGGTCTTTTGCGTGAAGAGCGGCAGCAAGTAGTCGAACAGGCCGGAATCCTGCGTCGAAGTAGTTGAGGCGACGATAATCGATTTTTCTTGTGCCAGCGCATGCGCCGTCAAGAAAACGGCGACACCAAAGGATGCGATGAAAGTGAGTATGATTTTTCGGAGCAAAGCCAATCCCCCCATAGCTCCCATCTCCTTATAGCCACGTGAGGCCGTTTCATGGCTGACGGGTAAGTTTTCCGAATAGCTGCCATGCAGCTTGTCCGCCAATGGCACTTAGCAGACATGCGCTGTTGCACTGCATTTTCGAGGGTAAAGCAGACGCGCAAATATCACTCTGAGGTCTGTAGCGACGCAGACTGCCGCCGCTTCGGTGCGGCGATGGTAGCTGAAAAAGAATAATTGCAAGGTTCGCATTTCCATACGTGGCGCACCCGGTGTGCATCGACGTATTCTGTCCGCTCGGGCGCGGTCAGCGGCTCGCCACAACAAGCGCATTTTATGGTCAGAGTGCTCATGCTCATGCCGATACAGCCGACCCTAGGTGCCGCCAGTTTAAGAGGCACTTTCCAAGTCTCGTAAGTTCTAATTCAAATGGGTTGAGAAATGTCCGCTATTGGCACTTAGCGGACATCGGCTTGTGCGCTGCACATGTCTGCTTTTGACCCAAAGCGGACATTGGCGGGCAATATGCTGTGGAGCAATTGCCAAAACTGAGCCGCTGATTAGACGACGTGCATAGACGCTGTCCGAGGAGCACGAATTCGCAGCTCAGAATTTGTAGCTCCCGCCGACGCGAACCGTCTGCAGATCAGTATTGCCCCAGGAAAATCTCGACCTAAGGATGGGCGGAAAGTTACCGGTACTATCAGTAGCTTCGGCCACGGCGCTGGTGTTCAGGTGATAATACATGTACTCGGCTCTGACCGACCAATGGTTCAAGAACGCCCATTCGAGGCCGCCACCCACCACGTATCCGCTCAATGTCTTTGACAACGATGCCGACGTAACATAGGTCGACGGCGGTTCATTGTTTGCTGAAGCCGTACGGTCAACATCGGCCCAAGCGGCGCCCCCGGTGAAATATAGCAACGCGTTTGGCACAACTAGATAGCCAATTCGACCTCGTATCGTGGCAAGCCAATTGGGACCAACGCTCATGCTGGTAAGAGCGTTCGGCCTCGGGGAAGTTACAGAACCCACGAGGCGTGTCCAAGACTGCGTAAAGCTGCCGTCTGCGTTAGTCCATGACCAGTCCCCTTCGATACCCGCGACCCACGAGGGCGCGAATTGCCAATTGTATCCGGCGTGTAGACCTCCGACGAAGCCCGTATCCTTAAGATCTCCGGCGATGGCAAGTGATCCAAAGAAGGGTATGTTAGGCTGTGGCTCCCACAGCCCGCTGCTCCTCGTCTGTAAGGCGCCAACATGACCACCAACATAAAAACCGGTCCAGCTATAGACCGGCGGCGCGATTGGGGCCGCGACTGGGGCCTTCCTAGGAAGGTCTGCGGCCGAGGCGATTGACGCGATAGACATACCCGCGACGATGCCGAGCGTGATACGACGCATGAGAGTGCCCCCTCAATGAGCAGCTGAGCCCAGTCACACGTTACGCCCAGTTGTTGAACGAATGAATTTTACAACTGAATTCGCGGCGGTAGGTTGGTGTAAGAAAAAGTATTTTGTTACCAGCTGATGTATCTAAAATATCACGGCAGGATCAAAATCAGGCGGTCGTGCCCTTTTGCAGCTGTCTTTTGGGAAGCGCAAATTAGCATCAGTGCTCTGGCTGGGGAGCGTCTGATGGATCGGCATGTAGCCCGCCTTAACATCGAGCACTACCGCAAGTTAGTTGCGACCGAACCTGATGAAACGAAGCAGCAAACTCTTATTCGGTTGCAGGCTGAAGAAGAGTCGAAGCTGACGGCGTCACTAAGGAGGTATGCCGGAGAAATGAACCGGATGGCACATTCGTATTTTCAGAATCAGCTAAATGGTGTCACCGCTCATCGTTCGAAGGCTCGCGAGTTTGGATGGCTGTTACGGCCATCTGATGAAGACGCCTAAGCCCGTCCGTTCGTGATGAAATAAAAAATTGGACTTGCGTTTGAGCCATGTCCGCTATTGGCCCAAAGCAGACATGAGCTATTGCACTGCACATGTCCGCTTTAGGGGGTAAAGCGGACACCGCAATATACTGTTGCGACATTGTTGCGATGTGGTTCATTGGAAGACAGTGACGCGCCCTAAACCTCTGAAATCCGGAAGAGCACTGCTGCGAGCCTAAAGGGCGGTCGAGCATTTGAACCACGCAAATCGCCCTCACTAGTCAGCCTTGCAGTCGAGAATGTCCGCTTTGCTCCCAATAGCGGACATGTGCGGCGCAACCGGTCATGTCTGCTTTGGGCCAATAGCGGGCATTCGGTCTGTCTTGACCTATCGGTGAGCCCCTATTCTCGACGGGAGTTTGAGGTTTAAGAAAAAAGTAATGTAGCGGGGGCCTCATTCCGGGCTGACAAGGGATGGGTGACCCATGCAAAATGTTGTGTCGCGAACGATAAACTATGACGAATCTTATGTTGTGGAAATCGACGGGCAAATACAGTCGCGATATCAAATTTATGTCGATGCCCTAAAGGCGGGAATGAAGCTCAAACAGAAATTTCCGTCTAGTGAGATCAGAGTGCACGAGAAAATCGAGCAGACTTCGCTCGGATGAATGATTCCTGTGGTCTGACCTTCGGCAAGTTGCCGATTTCGGCCAGTCCTCCGAAAGTCAATTTGCGTTTTGATCACGCGGGAGCGCTTCTACCTTCTTCTTTCTCCGCCATCCGAGCAGTGCGTCTAAGCCGGAGAGTGGAAGGGCCGCGGCAGTTACTTCGCACAAAGCTTGTCGAGGCCCTCGAGCGCCGAAGTGATCTCCTGCGCTTCCTTCGAATCTGGGTCGATGTCGTCAAGTTTGCTTATCAGCGCGACATAGTCGGGACCCAGTTTTGTTGCCATCTGGTCTATTTTTTTATTCAGATCGTCAATTCTATTCAAATCCTGTTTCCGTTCGGCCTCCTCGATTTGGCTGCCCAGCCTCCCGATATCGCAATAGGTTTCAATCTTGGCCTTGTCGCCGCCGATCGTTTTGACCACCTTTTGCGCGGCTGTCGCAGCGCCCGCGGGCGCACTCGGCGTAACCTTCGTAGCTTTTGAAGATTTAGGCGGGTTAGGCGCTTGAGCCAGCACAGACGTTGGCACAACGGTGAGAGCCAAAATAGCAACAACCAGCTTGAGATTCATGAACAGCGCCCTCTCTAAGAGCTTCCATCTAGCAGATGCTGCTGCTGCGCCAGGGCCGCGAATGGCCAAGCGACCACGCCGCCAACAGTCTCGCCGCCGCATGGACGACCCGGCTCGACGCATCAAGCCTTATCTGCTTTGTACCAACCTTCGCGTTTAAGTTCCTCATATTCCCTGAATGTTGGATTGTTGGGAGGCCACTGACGAAGTGGCGCAGGTGCTGACTTCATACGATGAGTTGATTTGTCAGATACAGACCGTTTTTTCGGTTCTGCCATGGCCGTACTTGACGAGACCACTAAAGCCATAGCGGCAGCAATAATGCAGAGCGGTTTCATCATTGCGCCTCGCCGCACGATATTAGTTGAATTGTCGTCTATGCGCGACGGCGCTAGGGATAAATTATAGCGCCGTCTTCTTCCAACAGTGCTGGAAGAGGTATGTCCGCTTTGGATCATAAGCTTAATAGGCCATGTCCGCTTTCCCCTTCAAAGCGGACATGTGCAGTGCAAAGTGAGATGTCCGCTAAGGGCCAATAGCGGACATCAAGTCTATTCGACAGAGAAACGTCGAGGTAACGCGCTATGGAGTGGACCACAGTCCAATGGCGCCAAAGCGGCGGAGGATATCTGATCAAATTGGACGGGCTATTGGCTTTCAGGCCAAGAAAGGCTTGGTCCATGACTGAAAAAATCGAACACGAACTGCTTTCCCGTCGAAAGGCATTCTCCCTGTTTGGAATGACTGCCGCATTCGGCCTCGCATTGCCTGTCACGCTGTCCGCTCTTTCAGACGCAGAGGCTCAGACAGCGGGAATGGATCGTCGCCAAGACCGACGCGAAGGGCGTCACGAGCGGCGTGACGACCGGCGCGAAGGACGCTACGCCCGTCGTGACGCACGGCGTGGTGGCGGAAGCAAGCCCGAGAGTACGGGAAGCGGTACCGGCACAAAGTAGTGCAATCCGGCGGACACAGTTTAACCGCGCGCTTTGACATCAGGCGCTGGCGGAAGGGCGGCATTTGGCCAAACCGCTGGACTTTGCGCCGGTAACACCAAAGATCACCTCGTTAGGGGTGACGGGGAGCGACAACTAGGAGCGCAGCCAATGCTAAAGACCTTTTTTGCAATCGGCGCCGTTGCGTTACTCTCAACGACATACGCGATGGCACAACAAGGGGCCATCATAAGCGAATGCGCTGCTGACATCAGGGCGGCGTGTGGAGACGTACCGCCGGGCGGTGGCGCCATCCGGTCCTGCCTTAACTCGCATCTCGCAGACCTAACCGAGCCATGCCGAGCCGTGTTGCTCCGCGCTGCCACGGTTGCGAACGAATGCCGCGGCGACGTCAGAGCGATGTGCGCGGACGTGCAGCCCGGCGGCGGCAGAATAGAGGCTTGTTTACACGCTAACTTCACCAACCTCAGCGCGCCCTGCATAGATGTCATGGCGCGGACCGTGGGCAGAGGGCAGTAAGGTCTGCCGCTGGAGTGCGCCATGGGGCCCGCACTCCTAGCTCCGACCATTCGTACGGTCGGAGAAAGCGGCCGCCGGCGGTCCCAAGGCAGTGAGCCGCCGGCGGCGTTGGCCTCACTGGCGGCACGGAGACGTGCGCATGACGCTACTATGTCCGCTCCTACTTTTCGGAGGAGGTTATGAACGGAATGCGTGACACGCCCCTAGCCTTGCTTGCGGTGCTGGGTTTCGTGCTGGTGGTGTTGCTGTTCACTGCGGACGAAGCCCTGGAGAAAATTACGCAGGCTTCGGTACAAACTCGCGTTGCCGCGCCGGCACTGTCGACCCACGTAACATCGGAGCCCGTACACGCTGCTCAGCCCAGGGCCCAGGTGGCGCCCGAACATCCGATGAGGATCGAACCTGCGGCGCTGGCGGCGAGAGCTGAGGCGCCACCCACGAAGAAGCGTGTCACCCGCAAGCAGCCGCCAGTCGAGTACCGACAGAACAACGCCTCGTTGCACCGGGAGTTCGGCCTGTCCGGCCTTCGGTGATTTTTGTTCTTCGGGCCGCTTCTGAACAGCGTCTGGAATCTATTATGTCCCCTTTGGGTCATTAGCGGACATATGCAGTGCAACAGGGCATGTCCGCTTTACCCCCAATAGCGACCGCAAAAGCGGACATTCGTCACGATTAAGCTGCCTGAGCGCCCGTGAGATGCCTTACATTTCCCGATAGCAACTTGCCTTCGACAATTTCTGAAAGGCGCCGGTCCCAAGCTTCCAAGACGCCACGTTTTCTATCGCAGCCTGACCCGGTCGCGTTCCTCGGCGACCTTGATCGCACTCAGCAGTTCGTCACCCTTTAACGGCTTGGGCAGGAAGTCTACGGCGCCGGCTTTCATTGCCTCTACGCTCGCGGGAACTGTTCCTCTTCCGCTGAGAAAGATAATAGGCCGCTCGATCCCTCGCGTAACAAGCTCACGCTGAACGGCCAGCCCATTCATGCGAGGCATTGACAGGTCGAGCACAACGCAACCGGGCATGGACGGATCGTGTTCATCGAGAAAAGCCTGCGGCGAGGAGTAGGCCTTCGTTTCGTAGCCAGCTGTCCGCAGAAACCTGATCAAGGCGTCCAATATGCCTTGATCATCATCGATGACAAATATCGTAAAGTCGGGCAACGCCATTCCCCCGTCACCAAACACCGGACAGAAATCTGCGTCGCCCCGCGTCACGGGTCGAGTCATTGGCCTGATCCCGACGATGCTGTACGCTTGGCCACAGCAATTTTTGGCTAAGCGTCGGTGTTCAAATGAGTGAAATGCAAAGGGAATTACCTCACGACAAGGAGGTTCCTCATTTGATCGCGGGCATCCCGGCCAGCGCGCAACATCGCAGGATTGCGCTCGGCGTTGTTATTTTTTTAGCGGTCGTGTTCGCCCTAATTACCCCGTTCGCGCATATGCAGACTGCGCGTATTGACGCATTTATTCCGGTTGTTCAGACCATAATTTTCTTTGCCGACCTCATCACGGCGGTTTTTCTATTTGCTCAATATACTATCCAACCTCAGCGTGCTCTTCTCGCTCTCGCAAGCGGCTATGTATTCAGCGGCGTGTTCGCGTTCTTGCAAACGCTTGACTTTCCGGGTGCCTATAGCGCGACTGGTCTTATCAGTGGCAAACCGAGCGGTGCAGCGTGGCTCTTTTCTTTTTGGCACATTACATTCCCACTTGCTGTTATTGCCTATGTTCTGTTGAAGGACGCGAATGAAAGCGCCAGCCGGCTCGTAAAGGTCGAACCGCGCCGAGTTATCACTATCACCATCGCTTGCGTATTCGCGGTGACCGCTGGGCTGACTTGGCTCGGCACCGCAGGCTCAGAATATTTGCCAGCCCTGTTCGTCGATCAAACACGACAGACTTCCTTTACTCACCATTTGGTCGGCGCAATGTGGTTACTCAACGCTGCGGCACTCGTGCTGCTATTCGTGCGTAGGCGGACCATCCTCGATGTATGGCTCATCGTGACGCTTTTTGCGTCATTACCTGACCTTGGATTGTCAATCCTCTATACCGTCGTCCGTTACTCTGTCGGCTGGTACACGGCGCGCAGCTACGCACTGATCGCCAGCTGCACGGTTCTGGTTGTATTGCTGTGGGAAATGACGATGCTCTATGCGCGACTTGCCAGCGCGATAATCTTGCAGCGGCGCGAGCGTGATAATCGGCTTATGAGCGTGGACGCAACTGCAGCCGCTATCGCACATGAAATCAGCCAGCCACTGGGTGCAATAACGTTAAACTGCGCGACCGCCTTGCTGTCACTCAAAACAACGCCGCCTGATCTCGAAGAAGTGCGTTCCTGCCTAACGGACACAATGCGTGACAGCGATCGCGCGAACGAAATAGTTGAAAGCGTTCGCGGGCTGTTTAAGCCCACCGCTCAGCACAAGACGATGATTGAAATGAATAGTATTGTTCGGCAGGTATTGAAGATGGTTGAAAACGACCTGCATGTTCATGGAGTAACTGTTTCAACCGAATTTAAAGACGACCTTCCGCAAATTATGGCCGACCGCACCCAGCTACAGCAAGTAATCTTGAACCTGATCAAGAACGCGATCGAGGCAATGGCCGACGGTCGCATAGCCGTAAAGACCCTTCGGCTGGTAACGACCCAAGACGGGAACTCGGTCGTCTCGCTTTCTGTGCAAGACTCCGGACCCGGAATAAACCCCGAAAACGGGACTCAGGTATTTGATCCATTTTTTACGACGAAATCTTCCGGGACGGGATTGGGGCTTTCCATCTCACGGAAGATCATCACGGATCACGGCGGTGATTTGCGACTCACCAAGACGAGTTCAAATGGCTGTACTTTTGAAATTACTTTGCCAAGTGTAGCCACGAGCGAGGCCTCACGCGGGCAATCGCTCCCGCTGGAACAGGCATTAAACGCGTAGGGCTTACAGACAAGTCTCCCGGACTGGCAAACGAATGAGAGGACTAGTGTCCGCTTTGGGTCATAAGCAGACATATGCGCCGCAAAAGCGATGTCCGCTTTACCCCGAATAGCGACCGCGAAAGCGGACTCTCGCAAAGGGGCATGTCTGCTTTGACCCCAAAAGCGAACGTGTGCAGCGCACTTGCCGATGTCTGCTAAGTGCCAATAGCGGACATACGTGACTTATTCGATTACCTTGTTGGCGCGGAGGAGTGAGAATTCTCAGTCTTGTTCATCCACTCCGTCGCACGCGCGGCGAGACGGTCGTATTTGTCCGCCATCTCAAGTTTAGCAGCTCTCTCTAGCGGGTCCTTGAGCCGCTGGGCCAATTGATGCGCTTCCTGCGCTCGCAAACGCCAGTGGGTCGGATCGGTTAAAAGTTGGGGCATAAGCCACTGCGCTCCCTAGTTACTCAAGAGACCGCCCACGACGACGGCCTTTTTACCTCGCGGTTAAATCAGCCGTCGCGGATGGGTTAAAGCTAGCTTGCTGGTGTTCTTTCAGCAGCAACCGCGGAAAGATGCGCCTTCGGTACCTCCGTTCGCTTGTCTTCACGGAAGTGGTGAAGAACAAACAGCCGGATCGCCGAGGATAGGTTGCTCTGTTCGCGCGTACCGTCAATCTTGGTGACCAATTCCGACAGCGTCACTTGCTGGGTATGCGCGATTTTTTTCAGGTCAGTCCAGAAGGCATCTTCAAGGCTGACGCTGGTCTTGTGTCCATCAATGACGATGGACCGTTTAACGACCGAGGATTTCATTAGGGCCCCCGAAACCCCCCTTGCCCGTTACCGTTATAAGGTAGATTCGGAATAAGCTGAGGTAGTTCGTCACCGCTCCGCGCTAATGTGTCTTTTCGTGATGCCCGACACAGCGACATCGGTGTTGTGGTGTTGTTATGTGTAAGTTCCATTGCGAAGGGGGTTGTCATGGACACCCACAAACAAGATGTCGCCACACTGATCGAGCTCTTGAAAATGGCGGCCGAACGGTGGCCGCGTTCTGAAGCTGACCAGGTTTCGCAAAGCGACCTGCTCCGTGAAGATCACTCCTTGCTTGAGATGTGGCCGGAAGCCTGCCGACGCACAGGAGTCGGAAGGCGTGAATTTCCGCCCGGAGTAATCAAACTTTGGAAACAAAGATTGGGCAGGGCGAATTGAAAGGGCTGCGCAGCGTCGCTCCGTAATCTTGGAAGACAACTGGAGCTGAATGTCCGCTTTGGGTCATTAACGGACATATGCAGTGCAACAGATCGCGTCCGCTTTGCCCCCAATAGCGACTGCGAAAGCGGACATCCGCAACCGGTCACGTCTGCTTTACCCGCGAGAATGTGCGGTGCAAAAGCCGATGTCGCTTTACCCCGAATGGTGACGTTTATAAGCAAAGCCAAGCGACCACTGGTCACCGCGCCGGATCAGCAGTTCGGGCACCGCGCGTTTCCGTAAAGCGTGTAGTTCGGACATACCGCCACATCAAAACCGGTTGGCGTTCCGCCCGGCGTGTAGCCCATCTCGGGATGGCAGCCACGCGGAACCGGTATGCAGCCGACAACGGTGCAAGCAATCTGTGGCTGTGCAGCGGTGGCAGCCTTCGTGTGACGCTTACGGTGCGTAGGCTCCGCGCTGGCCGACATTAGTGCGAGTGCAAGCACAAGGGCAGAAATAATGGGTATGATTGTTTTCATTGCGAGCCTCTAAGCAGTTTTGCAAGGCAACGCCGTCAGCGCCGTTGACGCGGCCGCTACAAGTCCGAGGACGGCGACATTCGGGGCGTTCACATTTGCGATTTTCGTCGATTGACAAGAAGGTGGCGAGTTGGACGGAGGTCCAATTCAGCAGAAATTGGCGATGTTGCTTTGGGTCAAAAGCGGAAATGGAAGCGGGCGGCGGACGTTCCAAGCCGAAGGCCAAAGTCGCCTTGGGCGTTGTCCTCAGATATCGCCCCATTGGTATGGTCGTTGCGGACGTGCACGAACATCGGCGCACGAACTATATTGTTGCGATCATGTTGCGATGCTTCGTCAATCCATGTCCGAGCGTTTGAAAACAAAGCACAAATTGATTTCTTGACAGGCGCATCCAGCCTTTGAGCCAGCGCGACCGCTGGCCAAGCCAGCGCCGGGCCGTCGCGGGTGCCTCTTCAAAGGTCGTGGACTCGATCACTCCGCATCGGTAGCCGAGGCGCGCAAGACGCATGCCGAGGTCGGCGTCCTCGGTGACGTTGTAGGGGTCCCAGCCGCCCGCCTCACGCAGAACCGCAGTCCGGAAATGGTTTGAGGAGCCGCCGAGCGGCAGCGGCAAGCCGAACCCGGCAAGCTTTGGAAGAAAGACATCGAAGTGGCCGGCATATTCCGCTGTAAAATAGCGGGCAAGCCAAGTCGT
>Ga0310904_10000559_pt1 | contig 10694 bp, 8 predicted proteins | sample C48D1metaG_FD_203746 | JGI IMG/M metagenome (GOLD analysis project Ga0310904, IMG submission 203746) | Lab incubated soil microbial communities from West Virginia University Organic Research Farm, Morgantown, WV, United States - C48D1 | ecosystem: Environmental > Terrestrial > Soil >... | reverse complement strand
GGCCATCACATTTTCGACGTTGTGATGGCCGATAATCTTCAGCTCGCCCTTACGGCAGACTACCTGTCGCTGTCCCGTCACGGTCGTGACGATCTGATCGCCGTCGAGAAACGTGCCTCCATCGAAGCCGCGTCCGACTTCCCCCTGTCTCGAAAAGCCGAGTCGTTTGGCACGCACCGTGTTCGCCAGTGACGCAACACGGGCATCGTCCAGATTGAAGAGTGCAAAATCGTCGCTTGTCTGATTTTCAAATATCCTGCGTTTCGCCGCGAGATATTCCTCGATCGAGTCGTAGCGGTCTTGATGATCCACAGTCACATTCAGGATCGCCGCGACCCAAGGATGAAAGCGTTCAATGGTTTCCAATTGAAAACTGGACACTTCAACCGCAAGGTAATCGTAGGGTTCCGGTTTCCCTTGTTTTTTGGCTTGAAGGGCCGTCCATGCGGCTTCGCTCAGAGCCGTTCCCAGGTTGCCGCCGACGAATGTGCGTTTGCCCTGCTCGGCGAGCATCTTTCCGATCAGGGTCACGGTGGTGCTTTTCCCGTTTGTGCCGGTCACGGCGAGGATAGGCGCGGAAAGAAACCGGGAAGCCAGCTCCAGCTCGCTGATCACCCTGACGCCTCGTCGCCGCACCCGCTCCAGTGCTTCCATGCGATACGGAACACCCGGGCTGATGACCACGAGATCGGCATGATCCAATGAGCGCTCATACGCTGCGCCCACCGACACTTGGATCTGAGCGCGGTCGACGGTGCTGAGCACGGCAGCCAATTCCTCTTCGCCTTTGCGGTCGGCCACCGTCACGCGAGCACCGGCCTCCCTAAGCAGATGACACGCGGCAACTCCGCTTCGGGCGATTCCCAACACTGTGACGTGAGCTCCGGACAGGTCCACTTCTTCGATCTCCACCATCGCCATCACCGCAGCTTCAAGGTGCTCAGACTCAGAAGTGCCAGTAAAATCGCAATGATCCACAGCCTCACGACGACCTTTGGCTCTTCCCAGCCCTTCATCTCAAAATGGTGATGGATGGGTGCCATGAGAAAGATCCGCTTCCCGCGCGACTTGAAGGACGCCACCTGAAAAATGACCGAGACCGCTTCAATCACGAACACACCGCCCACCATAAGAAGCAACAGCTCGTGCTTGCTGATCACCGCGACCGTCCCAAGGGCAGCACCCAACGGCAGTGAGCCGACATCCCCCATGAAGACCGAGGCCGGATAGGTATTGAACCAAAGAAATCCCAAACTTGAGCCCAGGATCGCGGCCGTGAAGACGGCAATTTCTCCGGCGCCTTCGATGTGGGGGATCAGCAGGTAGTCCGACATGATGCGATGGCCAGCGACATAGGCCACGATGGTATAGGCCAGGGCGGCAATCATGATCGGTCCGATCGCCAGCCCATCGAGCCCGTCCGTCAAATTGACCGCATTGGAACTGCCGACTATGACGAGCACGACGAACACGACGTAGAACCAACCGAGGTCGGGCGTGAAATTCTTGAAAAACGGCACGTTCAACTTGGTGGAGTAGCTGGGAAGGAAATACAGGGCGAGGGCGATCAGTAATGCGACGGTGATCTGAGCGGTGAATTTTTGGGTCGGTGACAGCCCCTTGGACCGCGCCTTGATGAATTTTAGGTAGTCGTCCGCAAATCCAATGGCGCCGAATCCTAGCGTGGCGATCATGACCAGCCAGACATAAGGTTTCGCGATGTCTGCCCATAAGAGAGTCGACAGCAGCACGGCAAAGATAATGAGCAACCCTCCCATGGTCGGCGTCCCGCTCTTTGCCAGATGGTGTTTGGGTCCATCGTCACGGATTTGCTGGCCGAGCTTGATTTCCTGCAGCTTCCGGATGAGCCATGGAGTGAGGACGAACGCAATGAGGAAGGCGGTGACCGCCGCGTAAATGATTCGAAAGCTCAGATACCTGAAGACGTTCAGGAAGCCATAATCCGTATGGAGCGGATACAACCAGTTGTACAGCATGTTCGTTTCCGCTTCTCGTGCTACGACGCCTGCTTCGTGACGGCTTTCATGCCGGTCAAGCCCTGCACAATGTTTTCCATGCGCATGCCGCGGGAGGCTTTGACCAAGACCACATCCCCCCGCTGAAGAGATTTCTTCAGAAGGTCGGCCGCGGAGTTCGCATCCGAGACCTCCAGGATGGCGTGCTCCGACATCCCCGCCTGCCTTGCGCCCGCCGCAATCTCCCTTCCCAGATCTCCACATACGATCAACCGCGAGAGCGGCAATCCCGCGGCAAACCGTCCGACATCCCGATGCAATTGATGAGCCTCCCGTCCTAGCTCCAACATGTCACCCAGGACGGCCACACGTTCGCGCGCGGGAATCCACTCGCCGAGCAGTTGCAACGCCGCTTTCATCGATGCCGGATTGGCGTTGTAACAATCATTGATGATCTGCACACCGTGGTGAGTGATGACTTGTGAGCGCATGGCAGCCGGGCGGAATTTTGCCAATCCCTCTGCGATCATCACCCCGGTGAGATTCAACGCGCATCCGACGGCCGCAGCGGCCAGCGCATTGGTGACATTATGCGTCCCATGGACCTTGATCGTGACGGACGTGGGACGGCTTTTCCCAGGTAAGAGCAACCCGAACTTCGTTCCACGACGGGCATCTGAGGTGAGCTGGATTGCCCGCACGTCCGCTCTCTCGGACAATCCAAACGAGACGACCCGGCATCGCGCACGGGCCGCCAGGTAATCGAAATATGGGTCATCCGCGTTCAAGACGGCCGTCCCATCGGGGGGCAGCATGTCGAGCAGCTCCGCCTTCGCCTGTGCCGACCCTTCCATGCCACCGAAGAATTCCAGATGGTCAGGCCCGATGTTGGTAATCAGACCAATGGTGGGATGGGCAATTTCGCAGAGCCGCGTGGTCTGTCCCCGGTGATCGACCCCCATTTCAATGACAGCGGCTTGGTGTCTTGCAGTAAGGCGAAAGAGGGTGTGAGGCACGCCAATGCGATTGTTGTAGTTCCCTTCCGTCTTGAGCGTGCGCCACTTATGGGCCAAGACGCTCGCCACCATATCCTTCGTCGTCGTTTTCCCGTTGCTTCCCGTGACGGCCACAACCGGAATGGCAAACCGACTTCGATGATGCGTCGCGAGCTGCTGATAGGCAAACAACGGATCCATGACCCCGAAGATAAACGGTTCATTGCGTGACCCGATGGATTTCGGCCTTTTCTCTTCCCAACGATATCCATCATGAACAATCGCGCCGGCCGCTCCCTTGGCCAACACCGCCGGAATGAATTGGTGACCGTCGAACCGCTCTCCCCGCAGCGCCACGAAGAGATCGCCACGACGAATCGACCGTGAATCGGTGCTAATGCCGCGAATCCGCCGCTTGGCGGACAGCGAGGGATCGCCCGCGAGCACTTTGACGCTGACGACTTCGCGAAGTTCAGCCACTGTAAAGAGCGCCATGCTCTCCTCGCCTCGCTCCGATTTTCCTCCCTGCTGCACCGTCACGCGCAATTCCTCAATTGCTGAATTGCCTCGCGCGCTACCTCCCGATCATCGAAATGCACCTTCTTCGTTCCGAGGATTTGATAATCTTCATGACCTTTGCCCGCAATAAGGACGATGTCACCCCCTTGCGCGAGGCGCACGGCTGCCATAATGGCTTCGCGCCGGTCTGCGATGAGATGGTACTCAACCTGAGGGCGGGCCTGTAGCGCCTCGCGAACCCCCGATTCCACCTCTCGTAGGATGGACATCGGATCTTCGGTCCGCGGGTTGTCGGAGGTCAGGACAACCACGTCACTATACTCGACGGCTGCACGGCCCATCTTCGGACGTTTTCCTCGATCGCGGTCCCCGCCGCAACCGAAGACCGTGATGATGCGGTGCGTCCGCAACGCATGCGCGGCGGTGAGCAAGCGGACCAGCGCGTCCTCGGTATGGGCGTAATCCACCACGACGGTAAAATCCTGACCGGCCGAGACCCGTTCGAATCGGCCCGGTACGTTGGTCAGTGCGGCGACCGCTTCCCGGACCTGATCGCAGGTTGCACCTACGTGCAATGCCACACCGATCGCCCCCAGCAGGTTATAGACGTTATGTTCACCGACAAGCCGGCTTTCGACCGGAAAGAGACCGGCCGGAGTGGCAGCGGTGAATGTGGAACCATTCATGGACAAACGCACTTGTTCCGCCTGTACATCAGCCCGTCCTTTCACAGCAAACCCCCACACGGGCACACGACAAGCTGCACGCACCTGAGCGCCTCGCGGATCATCCATATTGACAATGGCGCGCTGACCGGTTTTCTTCCCCTGCCCGAGCGTCGTAAAGAGCCGCAACTTCGCCTGGAAGTACTCTTCCATCGTCCGGTGATAGTCGAGGTGATCTTGCGTCAGGTTAGTGAAGACCGCGACGTCGTACTCGCACCCTGCCGTCCGGTCCATGGCCAAGGCATGCGAGGACACCTCCATGACCACACTGTCGATGTCGGCCTGACCCATCTTGGCCAACAGTCCTTGCAATTCAAGGGCCCCGGGGGTCGTATGAGAAGCCGGAATGATCTCGGCTCCGATTTGGTAAGCGACAGTCCCGATCAATCCGGTGTGACGGCCCGTGCCTTCCAGCAAGGCCTTACAGAGGTAGGTGGTCGTGGTCTTACCGTTGGTCCCAGTCACACCGACCATAGTGAATCGCGCCGAGGGATCGCCGTAGAACCGGCTGCCGATCAAACCCAGGGCCTTGCGTGAATCCGCCACTTTGACGAAAGGCAGCGATGCCCGTTCAATACCCTCCTGTCCGATGATGGCAACTGCTCCTGCTCCAATCGCCTGTTCCACATATCGGTGACCATCCACGCGCTCGCCCTTTACGGCGACAAAGAGACTGCCAGAGGCAACAGCCCGTGAATCGTCGGTGACCGAGGTAACGGCTTGGTCTAGCGCACCATGCCGTTCGACAATGGCGACTTGGCCGTTAAGTGCTGAAAGCAACTGCATCACCGTCATTGATCGCCGTTCCATCCTCAATTATCTCGCCAGCATTGCAATTTTCACCTGATCATCCCGAGGCACGCCCATGTACGTCAGCACCTGTTCACCGACTCGACGAAACACCGGGGCCGCGACGACACCGCCCCAGGCTTCGCCCTGTGGTTCGTCGATGACGATGATCATCGCGAGGCGGGGAGCGTCTGCGGGCACGAACCCGACGAAAGAACCGATGGACAACGCGCTGGAGTAGGCTCCGGTCCTGGGATCGACCTTTTGTGCTGTCCCCGTTTTCCCCGCGACACGGAAACCCGGAATGGCGGCTTTCATTCCTGTACCGTTCGTGACAACGCCCTCCATAATGGCAGTCAGCGTTCGTGCGGTCCCTGGCGATACCACTCGACGTTTGACTTGGGGAAGGATCTCCCTTACCGGCTGTCCCTTCTGATCCCTCACCTCGGAGACAACATAGGGCTTCATGAGGACCCCGTCGTTGGCAATCGCCGAAACAGCTGAGACCATCTGCAACGGTGTGACTCCAACCTCCTGTCCCATTGAAATTGAGGCGAGCGACCGCCGTCCCCACTCACGCGGCGACTTCAGTAATCCGGCAACTTCTCCCGGCAGGTCAATGTCTGTACGCTGGCCGAATCCAAACGCCTGGAGATACCGATACAGTCGCTGCTCCCCGAGCAACATGCCGGTTTTTGCCGCCCCGATATTGCTGGACTTTTGGATCATTTGGGCGAAGGTCATCCATCCAAGCTTTTCATGATCATGGATCGTCGTGTTCGCAACCGACATTCTGCCGTTCTCTCCGAACAGCATGGAACCCGGCATCATCACTTTTTCTTCCAGTGCCGCGGCCGCAACGACGAGCTTCATAGTTGAACCCGGCTCGTAGGTATCCGTGAGCGTCCGATTACGCCATCGGTCTGCGGTCAAGGAGGCAACGGCATTGGGGTCGAATCGCGGGCTGACCGCCATCGCGAGGACTCCACCGCTTTGGGGCTCCAATACGATGATGGTCCCTGATTTCGCGTGAGCGTGGTCTACAGCCTCTTCCAATTCCTTCTCAGCGATGTATTGGATGACCTCGTCGATCGTTAATGTGAGCGACTGTCCTGTGGCAGGTACCTGCTCGCGGAGTCCCTTGGGAAATACCGTTCGGCCCAGCGCGTCCCGCTGGAGAATCGTCAGTCGCTTTTCCCCATGCAACTGCGACTCATACCGGCGCTCCAATCCTTCCAGCCCAAGGCCGTCCATCCCCACGAATCCTAAGACATGCGAGAGCAGCGGGCCTTTGGGGTAAAACCTTCGTCCCTCCATCACCATGCCAATGCCGTCGATAGACAATTGTTCGAGTCTGTGTCCTTGCTCTGGTTCGACCTTTCGCGCCAGCCACACGAAGTGCTTGTCCTGGCGGAGTTTCTTTTCGATTTCCTCACGTCGGATATGCAGCACTGGAGAAAGTGATCTGGCAGCATTCGCGGGGCTGTCGAGCGACGTGGGAACACCGAATATGGACGGCACCTCCACGTTCATTGCCAGCACCTTCCCGTGCCGGTCAGTCACTGTTCCTCTAGCGCCTTCCAGCGTCACGGTTTTTTGATGCTGTCGGTCCGCGCGAGCGGTGAGTTCTGCCGCTTGCAAGACCTGAAGCGTGACCAGTCTGAACAGGATGACCCCAAAGCCGCAGAGCAGCGTCAGCAGCAGAAAGTGTCGACGACCGCGGGAGGGCCCCATGGTTATTTCGCACCTCCCGCAATCGGCATGCTGCGTGCAATCCGCAATTGCTCGACCGGCGGGGTCGCTACGAGCGGCATATCGGGCTGCGGATGGATGATGAAGAGCTGACCTTGCTGCGGAGGGAACAGCCCTAACTTGTCTGTCGCGACCCTGGCAATCCGTTCCGGAGCCGTCAGGGCAGAGACCTTGACTTGCAGCTGATCCCGTTCTCGTAGGAGCAGGGTCTTTTGCGTTTTCAGACGCTCAATAGAGTATCCCAGCCTCACCACATCGACCCGCTCCCAAACAAACACAAACACGAGACACAATCCGGCGGTAACCGCGACCGCTCTCATGCGTGTCCCTCCTTCACGTTCCGTTGCATGACTCGCAGCTTCGCGCTTCGAGACCGCGGGTTGCGAGCCCGCTCCTGTTCAGACGGCACCTGCGGCCGCTTCGTCAGTATCTCCAGTTCACCGCCGCTCTGGGCCGAAAGGGTCTTGAAGGTGTGTTTTACAATTCGATCCTCGAGCGAATGGAACGAGATCACACACAACCGAGCTCCGGGCAACAAGGCATCGGCCGCGTCGCGGAGCGATGCCTCCAAGTGATCAAGTTCCTGATTCACAGCAATGCGCAGCGCCTGAAAGGTTCTTGTCGAGCAGTGGATAGGACCGCGGCGGTAGTGGCCAGGGACGGCAGATACAATCACGGAAACCAGCTGCCGAGTGGTCGTCAAGGCCTGATCACGGCGAGCGCTCACGATGGCCCGTGCAATGCGGCGTGAGTACCGTTCTTCTCCCAGGCGATAAATCATGTTCGCCAGATCGACTTCATCGAGTCCATTTACGATATCAGCCGCCGTTGGTCCGCTGCCCTGGTCCATGCGCATATCGAGCGGTCCGTCCCACCGGAAGCTGAATCCTCTTGAAGCTTCGTCAAGCTGTGGGGAGGACACACCGAGATCGAACAGCACGCCGTTCACCCTGGTCATGTCACGCTGAGACAGAATTGGTTTCAAGTCCATGAAATGCGCCTGAATGAGCACGGCACGATTTCCGAAGGTATGAAGCCGTTGGTGGCCGGCATTGATGGCTTGAACATCCCGATCAAGACCGATGAGAATGCCATTTGGCTGGGTTGCACGAAGGATTTCGATTGCATGCCCACAATACCCCACGGTGCAATCCACGTAGACCCCGCCAGAGCGCGGCTCGAGCCAAAATAGCACCTCGGACGACATTACCGGCAGGTGCGCAGAACTGGTGTCGTCCTTATTACTCCCAGTTTCACCCACAATCTCCCACGCCACGGCGGAGTATACTCCTCATCAAGACATTGTCAATAGAATTTTCATGTACTTACAGGTTTGTTCGAATTCTGAAAAAAGCCGCATTTTGAGTGGTGAAAACGTCCGGCGCAATGCGGGAGGTGGTTAGGTAGTAATGAGGAAAAGCCCTGGAGGTTAGGTACTAGCAGGAACCAAGGGTCCACACGAGGGATCAGGGGTAGAGCTTGTACAACATCCGTGGGAATGGAATCGTTTCACGCACATGTTCCAGCCCGCAGATCCATGCGACGGCACGTTCGATACCCATCCCAAACCCGGCATGCGGAACAGATCCGAACTGGCGAAGATCCAGGTACCATCGAAAAGCGTCCTCCGGAAGATGGTGCTCTTTTAACCGAGCGCGTAGGAGTTCGACATCGTGTATGCGCTGGCCGCCGCCGATGATTTCTCCATACCCTTCAGGCGCCAATACATCCATGCAGAGGGCAAGGTCAGGCCGTTTCTCATCCGGCTGCATATAAAAAGCCTTGAGTGAAGACGGGTAACGATGGATGATGACCGGACGATCGAATTCCTTAGAGATGATGGTCTCTTCATCACCACCGAAATCATCCCCAAGCTGAGTGGCATTATTTCTTTTCTGCAACAGACCAATGGCATCCTCATACGTCAGGCGAGGAAACGGCGATTTGATAGATTCAAGTCTTGCAACGTTCCTCTCGAGCACGGACAGCTCGTGCCTTCTCGTTTCCAGGACTCGCTCCACGATGAAGATCAAAAACTCCTCGGCCAAATCCATCATATCGTTCAGCTGTGCGAAGGCCACTTCCGGTTCCACCATCCAAAATTCCATCAGGTGCCGACGCGTCTTTGATTTTTCGGCTCGGAACGTCGGTCCGAAGCAATACACTTTGCCGAAGGCCGCTGCTGTGGCTTCACTGTAGAGCTGACCGCTTTGCGTGAGATATGCCGTTTCGTCAAAGTACTGCGTATGAAAGAGCGTCGTCGTACCTTCGCAGGCGTTCGGAGTGAAGATCGGAGCATCGACAAGGAGGAATCCCCGCTCGTCAAAGAAGGTTCGACAGGCCCGGACAATCTCGTGACGAATGCGCAAAATGGCATGCTGTCGGTGTGAGCGCAGCCAGAGATGCCTGTGCTCCATCAAGAAACCGACCCCGTGTTCTTTTGGTTGGATGGGAAAGGGTTGGGCAATTTGCAGCGCTTCAATACGGCTGACGTCCAATTCGTAACCACCCGGTGCACGATCGTCTTTTCGAAGCTGTCCTATGAGGATCAACGAAGACTCCTGTGTCAGACTTGCCGAGACCGCAAACTGGTCATCTCCGACAGCTTTCTTACTCACGACCGCCTGCAGGTCGCCCGTTCCGTCGCGAACGGTCAAGAAATGCAGCTTTCCGCTGTCACGGCGACTGCGCAGCCATCCTCGGATGGTGACTTCCTCTCCCACATGCTGCCCAGCTGCATCAATCATCATGACCGGCATCAGCACATCCTCCAGCTTCCATGATCAAAACGGCAGCCTAGCGGATTGTTGCCCAGCATTCAAGAACGCGAAGTTGCAGGTTTGTTGACAAGGTGCATCCCTCGGATAAGAATCAACCTATGCAACATCACAGGCTGCTCGACACACGAGTACTGTTCATCATTCTTGCCAGCGTCATCGCCACGTTCACACTGCCAGAGCGCACGGCCTCTGCGGCATCAACCATTTACTATTGTCCAGGTCGACAAGCAGACCAGCAGTATTCAGCCAGGCCAGGACCCGGTTGCGTTGCGCTGGCAGACAAGAAGCCTGACCCTTCTGACGGCACGCCGCAACGCCATTTTCGGCCTGAGAATCTTCAGCGAGACGTGTCCGCGTTTCTCACCCGGTATCAGAAATTTCTCGACTGCTGTAAAACCGACCTGACCGAATTGCGCGAAGTCGAGGAGATGGCCGACGAGCTCGACGGGTTGTTGACGTCCAGTCAGGACAACCTGTCGAACTATTCCCTTGCATCACGGGGCATCATGCTACGAGAACTGCTTCCGCGTGTTGCCAAGGCCAGGGGTGATCTCAAAACCCTCCGCGCGCGTCTCGAGAAAATCAATGATTTGTCGAGCCAAAGAAATGCTCTCAACCTCGAGCAAAGTGGGCGGGAAGCCCTGAAGATCCGGGAATTGGAGGAATCGATCGAACACGACATCCGTGCTCCGAAATTGCCGGGAAGTGCAAAAACGGGAGCGAGTATTGGCGTGGCGCCCGCGGCCGGTCCCGCCATCGGTCGCAGTCCTAAGAGCGGACCTGAGATTGGCCAAGAAGGAGTCACGGGTCAGGACATCGGCGCAACGCCCAAAAACAGCCGGGATATCGGGAACAGCGGACTGTCAGGGTTTGAGATTGGAGCGACGGGCCGGGCGGGCCCGGCTATTGGCGAATCCCAGTTCAACCAAGAAAGCTCCTCCAATGTAGGTTCGACGCTTCAGCGGTCGACGATCGAGTCCAACATCTCAGATTCGAGCGTGGGCTCCAACATCAAGCCTTCCAGCGTGGGCTCCAGCATGCAGGATAGCTCGATAGGATCATCTTTAGGAAGCTCATCGGTCGGCTCAACCTTACAGAACCGGTAATCCTCAGACTCCCCCAGTGTGCGTAAGCGAGGGCATTGGTTCCCAGGTTTCT
>Ga0310904_10000557_pt1 | contig 10705 bp, 6 predicted proteins | sample C48D1metaG_FD_203746 | JGI IMG/M metagenome (GOLD analysis project Ga0310904, IMG submission 203746) | Lab incubated soil microbial communities from West Virginia University Organic Research Farm, Morgantown, WV, United States - C48D1 | ecosystem: Environmental > Terrestrial > Soil >... | reverse complement strand
TGTATAAATTGGAAAGTTTGTATCAAAGAGGTTGCACGTTCGTACCAAGTGACCAGAGTTAAGACATACACCGTACAAAGAAAAAAATATTTTTTCCGCGATTCCTGTCTGGCGGTTTGGGCTGCCTCTGAGTAACATCATCCGGCCAGGAAATTCCCCCTGAGGCGGGATGCCCGAGCCCGTCCCAACCAGGCATAGTACACGGCACATTTCGCGGAGTTGTGTATGTGGATTACTGGTCAGATTGTCGATGACCGCGGTCGGGCACTGCCCGGTGTCACCATCGAGGCCCTCGGTCTGGGAGCGATCGGCAGGCGTGCCGCCGTCAGCAACGCGCGGGGGCTGTATGTCATGCAGGATCTGCCTCCCGGCAAATACACCATCACGTTCACACGCTCGGGCTTCGGCACGCTTCGGCGTCAGCTCGATCGGCTTTCTACCTACGTCGCCACAATCAACGCGTGCCTTCAGACCGGAGTCGCCGCCCGTTCGTCTGAGTGATAGTCTGGCGAGCTTGCCGCGCCGACAACCATAACAGCCGACACGCATAACAGCTGACAGGCGGGATGACGAAATACGGCCAGCCGGTGATTTCGCGAGAGACGCGTCTGCTCCTGATCACGATCGTGATCTCGGTGGGCGCGCTGTGGCTGCTCGCGCGCCTGCGCTTCCAGGATCGTCCGGTCACGGTCGCGCCGGTCGTGCCGGTGCTCGCGCAGTTGCGCGCGCAGTCGAACTACGACGATCTGGCGCGATCGATGTCCGAACTCCGTCCCGGCGTCTTCGCCACCGTCGCGGCGACCGATCGAGGTGTGGCGGCACTTCGCATCGCCGAAGAGGTCGGCGTCGGCCTCGTTGCCTCGCACCTCGAGCTCCTGCCATTGCCCGAGGCTGACGTCGCGTCTCTGGCCACGTGGACGCCGCGGATCTTTGATTACCCTCGCTATCTGGTCGCGGTCGAGATCGTCGAAGGGAGTCTCTCGCTGCGACCTGTCTTCGTCGGCTCGCTCGTCCCGGTCGAGAGCCGCGACTGGAATGGTTCGATCTGGAGGCTTCCGCCAGGCGTCGGCCTTTCTCCGGGCACCTTCCTCTTCAGCACCGAAGGACTGCTCGCGGGCGTGGTGGTGGAGCAGGCGGGTGCGCTGTCGCTGGTGCCCGCGCCGCTCGTGCTCGAGAGCGCGAAGAAGCTCTCGCGGAACACGCCGCACGCACCCGGCGTGCTCGGGATGACCGTGCAACCGACGACGGTCGGATTGGCAGTGACGTGGGTTGATCCCGCCGGGCCCGCTTTTGACGAGCTGATGCCCACCGACATCGTTGAATCGGTCAACGGTCGGGCGGTGGCGAATGCCGACGATTGGCGCGCCCACACACGGAACATCGCCAACGGCGAGGAGGTGAAGCTCCGCGTGCGGAGCGACGGTGAGACCCGCGACGTCGCCATCAAGGCTGCGGCCGTGGTCGAGCCGCCCGAGGATTCGTCGCTGGGGCTCCGCGTGCGTACCGTGCCGCGCGTGGGCGTGGAAGTGCTGGCCGTCGAGCCGCAATCGCGGGCCGACAGGGCGGGCATTCGCCCGGGCGATCTCATCACGGTGTTCGGCGGCCAGAAAGCACCGGCGGCCGCCCAGATCGTGCGGATCTTCGACGACGCCGCGCGCCAGGCCAGGCTTCTCGTCGCCCTCAGTCGTGGCAGCGAGCACCATGTCGTCGTGCTCGAGAAGATCGCCACCACACCATGATGCGAATCTGGTCGCTTCCCGCGTTGCTGCTGATGGGGATTGCGCTCGGGCCGCACGGTCTCAAGATCCTGACGCCATCCGTTGTGCTGCTGCTGGACCCCATCGTGGCCATGGCGCTCGCCATGATCGGGGTGTTCGTCGGTCTCAACGTCGATCTGCACCGTCCCCGCATCGACGCGTCGATTGCCATCGCCGCGCTCGGCGGCGCGGCCATCATCTTTTCGCGCGACGTCTCGCCCATCGCGATGTTCCTCGTCACGCTCGCCGTGGCCGGCGTCGCGATCATCGTGGCGTTTGCCAGCTGGCTGCTGGTGGGGCAGACCGACGCCGAGCGCGAGCCGCAGGTATTTGTGGTGGGCGCGTTGCTGCTCGTCGGCGGCGCCGCGGCGTACCTGTCGCTGTCGGCGCTCTTTGCCGGGCTGTTCGCCGGCATGTTGTGGAACGCCGCGGGCGATCTGGCCCGCGCGCGCATTGCCAAAGAGCTCGACTATTTCCAACACCCGCTCGTCGTACTGCTGCTGCTCGTGACCGGTGCGTCCATTTCGACTTATGTGGAAGCCGCGGTGCTCGGGCTCGTCGTGCTCGTCCTCCATCTTGCGGCGCGTGACGACGACCGCCCGCAGTCTGCCATTGCGGCGATGCCGGTCCCGCTCGTGGCCGTGGCCCTGGCGCTCGATCTGTTCAGGGGAGCGATGCGATGATTCGGGCCGCGGCCATCGTGCTCGTCGTCGCGGCGATGCTGCTCATCCGGCACATCGGGCCCGTGGGAACCGGCGATCCTCGCGGTGCGGCGCTCGCGCTTGGCTTCACGCTGACGCTCGCGCTGGTCGCCGGCGAATTTCTGCGCCGGTTCAGGATGCCGCGCCTGACGGGCTATCTGCTGTTCGGGCTCCTGGTCGGGCCGTATCTGGGCAACGTCATCACCGAAGTGATGGCGCGTCAGCTCCAGACAGTCAACGGCATTGCGACGACGCTGATCGCGTTCATCGCGGGTCTCACGCTGAACATCGAGCGACTCGAACGGCGTGTGCCCGGAGCGGGACTGACGACCGTTGTCACGCTGGGAATCGCAATGGCGGGCCTCGGCCTCGTGGCGTGGATCCTCTGGCCGTGGCTGCCGATTGCGCCGCAGGCCTTCGGCACGGCCAGGCTCGCGATGATCGCGCTGATGGTCGTCATCGTGGTGAGCTTTTCGCCGACGATGAGCGCCGCCGTCATCACCGAGACCGGCTCGCGCGGCAAGCTCAGCGACTTCGTGCTGGCGACGGTCGTCCTCGCCGACATCGTCGTGCTGGTCCTCTTTTCCGTGTTCATGCAGCTCGCGCGCGCCACATTTGGCGACAACGCGCCCGGCGATGTGAACATGCTGGTGCGGCTGTCGTGGGAAATCGGCGGCGCCGTCGCGTTCGGCTGTCTCATCGGCGCGCTCTTCGCCCTGTATCTCAGATACGTCGGGCGCGAAGTCACGCTCGCGTTGCTGGTGGTGTGCCTGGTGCTGAGCCAGGTCGGCATGAGCCAGCGCGTCGAGCCGCTCCTGGCCGCGATGGCGGCGGGCATCGTCATCGCGAACGTGGCGGTCGCGCAGGGCGAAACGCTGAAGGCCGCCATCCAGACGGGCGCGCTTCCATTGCTCATCGTGTTCTTCGTCGCAATCGGGACGTCGCTGCGCCTCGATACGCTCGCGACCGCCGGCCTGGCGGCGGTGGGACTGGCCCTGGTCCGTGTGGGGCTGATCTGGGTTGGCGTGCGGACAGGGCTGCACGTCTCGGGCGTCAAGGATTCGGCCGGCGAGTACGTCTGGATGGGCCTCATCTCGCAGGCCGGCATCACGCTGGGCCTGGCGGCCGCGGTCGCGACCGAGTTTCCAACGTGGGGCGCGCAGGTCCAGATGCTGCTCGTGGCGCTCATCGCCATCGACGAGCTGGTGGGACCCGCGCTCTTCCGGACCGGTCTCGTGCGAGCCGGAGAAATCGACGCGCACGCGCCCCGGCCGTTGCTGGTTGTCTCGAACCGCGAGCCATATCTGCACAACCTGGACGAGGAGGGACGGATCACGTGCGCGACCGCAACCGGCGGCGTCGCCGTGGCGCTCGATGCCCTGATGCGCGAGCGCGGAGGGACGTGGATTGCGCACGGCGCCGGGACCGCGGATCGCGAAACCGTGGACGAACGCGACAAGATACAGGTGCCTCCCGGGAGCCCGGCCTACGACCTGCGCCGCCTCTGGATTCCGCAGGAAGAGTTTGACCTCTATTACGGCGGGTTCGCGAACGAAGGGTTGTGGCCTCTCTGTCATCTCGTCGACGTCCGGCCGAAGTTCCGGCGGGAAGACTGGGCCGCGTACAAGAAGGTGAACGCGCAGTTTGCCGCCGCGATCGATCGCGAAATGACGACTCCCGATACGCCGGTGTTCCTGCAGGACTACCACCTCGCGATGGCGGCGTTGTACCTGCGGCGGCGCCGGCCGCACGTGCGCACGGCGCTCTTCTGGCATATCCCGTGGCCCAACCCCGATCGGCTGCTGATGTGCCAGTGGCGTCGCGAGCTGCTGGCCGGGTTGATGGCCAACGATCTGCTGGCGTTCCAGGTCGAGCGCGACCGGCGCAATTTTCTTCTGGCGGTGGAAGACGAGCTCGGCGCCGAGGTCGAGGCCGACGGTTCGAGCGTTCGACACAAGGGACACGGCACCACCGTCGTCTCGGTGCCCATCGGCGTTGATTACGACCGGATTCAGGGTGTGGTCAGCGACGAATTCCTCGACGCGCAGAAGGCCGAGCTGCGTCAGCTGTTCGGTCTGGCCAACAACAACATCATTGGTGTCGGCGTCGATCGGCTCGACTACACCAAGGGGATTCCGGAGCGCCTCGAAGCAATCGATCGCGTGCTGACGCGGCGGCCCGATCTCCGCGGACGTTTCAGTTTTGTGCAGATCGGTGTGCCGTCGCGATCGCAGCTCGAGCGCTACGGCGCGATCGAGTCGGAAATCGATCGCAAGGTCCGCGAGGTGAACGAGAAGCATGCCGTGCCGGGCTCCCCGCATCCCGTGTACTTCCATAAGAAGGCGCTCGGTTTGGCCGAGCTCGTGGCGCTGTACCGCATGGCGCACTTCTGTGTCGTCAGCTCGCTGGCCGACGGCATGAACCTGGTGGCGAAAGAATTCGTGGCGGCGCGCGACGACGAAGACGGCGTGCTCGTTTTGAGCGCGCTCGCGGGTGCCGCGGAAGAGCTTCGCGAAGCGCTCATCATCAATCCGTACGACGTCGACGGGTTTGCGAAGGCGCTCACCCGGGCGATCGACATGGATCCCGACGAGCGGCGCCTCCGCATGCGCGCCATGCGGCGCATTGTCGCCGGTCGCAACGTCTTCAGTTGGGCATCGGACATTCTGGAAGGTCTCGAGAGCCTGTGGACCAAGCCGCTCCAGTACGCCGCGCGCGCGCCAGACGGGGCGCCGGTTTGAACCTGACAGGTTCGTTTAGTTCGTTGGTTCGTCAGGTTCGTTGGGTTCGGCGGTTCGGTGAGTTCGAGGTTCTGAACCGCACGAACCTCACGAACCCCACAAACTTTAAGATTTTCGTCCCGGCGTGAGAGTTGCATTGTCCCCTGTGCATGGCCCCTCAGCCGTCGTTTGATAAGACACTGCAGCAGCTGAAGACGGCGCTTCAGTCGTTGAAGGGGTGGGCTGTCCAGCACCAGCGCGCGGTTCTTGTGTCGGCCGCCGCTCTTCTTATTGCGTCCGTCGTCGGCATGTGGGCGTTCGTCGCGAGCCTTCCAGGGCGCGACGAGCTCCGCAACACGCTCGGCGAAATGCCCCAGGCGACGACGCTGTACGATATTTACAATCGGCCGGTCTTCACGATTTTCCGGGAGTATCGCATCGAAATCCCGCTTGCGCAGGTGTCGCCGCACCTTCGCAAGGCGATTGTCGCGGTTGAAGACCAGCGCTTCGAGAACCACAAGGGTTTCGACCTCGTCAGGATCCTCGGAGCCGCCTGGGCCGACGTCCGGGAAGGACGCGCGGCTCAGGGCGGCAGCACGCTCACCCAGCAGCTGGCCAGGCAAACTTTTCTCACCCGTGAAAAAAGGTTATGGCGGAAGGTGCAGGAGCTTGCCCTGGCCCTGCGCATCGAGGGGATGTACTCCAAGGAGGAAATCCTCGAGCTCTACCTGAACAGGATCTATTTCGGCGACGGTCTGTATGGTGCCGAGGCGGCGTCGCGGGGCTACTTCGGCAAGTCGGCCACCGAGCTCGATTTGTCCGAGGCGGCGTTGCTGGCGGGCCTCGTCAACGCCCCGTCGGCGAATGCACCCACTGTGAACCTCCAGCGAGCCCTCGGCCGCCGCGCGGTCGTGCTCAGGGCGATGTACGACCAGGAAATCATCACCAAAGAGGCGTTCGAGCGGGCGTCGAAAGAGAAAGTCGCGCTGCGCGACGTCCTGCGCCGCGAAGAGCCGCTCGGTCAGCATTTCAAGGAAGAAGTCCGTCAGCAGCTCGTCAAGCAGTTTGGCTGGGAGCGGCTGTCTGAAGGCGGGCTGAAGGTCTACACCACCATCGATCCCGCGATGCAGACGGCGGCCGAGGCGAACGTGGCCGCGTCGCTGGCGCAGATCGAAGCACGACGCGCCAAGCGCATGCAGAATCGCAAACCGGCGACGGGGACCGCCGTCGAGAGCGATCCGCTCGAAGCCGCGCTCGTGGCGCTGGAACCGACGACCGGCGAAGTACGTGCGATGGTCGGCGGCCGCGACTTCAAGGCGAGCCGCTTCAATCGTGCGACGCAGGCTTTGCGACAGCCGGGGTCGGCCTTCAAGCCGTTCGTGTATGCCGCGGCCCTCGAAGCCGGCTATTCGCCGTCTTCGCTGGTGACCGGCCTCGACGAGCCGATCAACACCTTGGAGGGCGCATGGATGCCCGAGGACGAACATTCGACGGCTGCGGCGATGACGGTGCGAGCTGCGCTGCGCACGTCGAGCAATCGAGCGGCCGTGCGGATGCTGGAGGAAGTTGGCATCGCCAAAACGGTTGACCAGGCGCGCAGGATGGGCATGGGCAACGTGCCGAGCGTGCCGTCGCTCGCGCTCGGGTCGGGCGAGGTCACGTTGATGGCCATGGCGTCCGCCTATGCGTCGTTTGCCGATGGCGGGCAATTGCGTCCGGCGATATTCATTCGCCGTGTCGAAGATGCGCAGGGGAAAGTGTTGTTCGAGGCGACGCCGTCGGCCGCGCAGGTCATGACGCCGCAGACCGCCTTCCTGATGACGAGCATGCTGTCCGATGTCGTGAACTACGGCACAGCGTACAAGGCTCGTCAGGAAGGCTTCACCCTGCCGGCGGCGGGCAAGACCGGCACGACCAACGACTACGTGGATGCGTGGTTCGTCGGATTCACTCCTCACCTGGTGACGGGCGTGTGGATTGGCTTCGACAAGCGGCGCACGATCATCGCCAACGGGTTCGCCGGCGAGATCGCCGTCCCGCTGTGGGCGCGCTTCATGAAACAGGCCACGGCCAAGGACAAGCCCGACACCTTCAAGTCGCCGTCAGGGCTGATGGCGGCCAACGTTTGCCGCGAGTCGGGCAAGCTCCCGGGACCCTTCTGCAATCGCGTCGTGACCGAGTACTTCGCACGCGGCACCACGCCAACTGAGGTGTGTCAGGACCACAACTTCTATCTTGCAGCCCATCTCGCCACCACGCTCCCGGACGGTACTGTCCGCGCGACCGAGGCGTTCCCCACGGCACCGCCAAGCACGACCGCGCCGGTCGCAGCCGTTTCGTCGGCCGCGCCCGACAATGACGTCGTGATGGCGTCGAAGACCGAAGAAGAACCGAAAAAGAAACGCGGGTTCTGGTCGAAGGTGTTTGGACGCAAGGATGATGAGAAGAAAGAGAAAAAGGCGAATGACTGACGCACCATTCGCATAAGATTTCCCGGTGTCATCCTCGCCGTACCCCAGAGTTGCTTCACTCAAGACGGCGGCGGCCTTTCGCGCGCATCTCGAACGCTCCAGCATTTCCCTTGAATTCGACGACATCGTCGACGCCTCCGGCGCGCTCGCGCAGCCGATCGAGGTGGATGGCGTTCGCGTAGGCAATCGCTTTTGCGTGCTTCCGATGGAAGGGTGGGACGGGACCACGTCGGGAGAGCCGAGCGACCTGACGCGTCGCCGATGGAGGAATTTCGGGAAGAGCGGCGCCAAGCTGATGTGGGGCGGAGAAGCGGTGGCCGTGCGCCACGATGGCCGCGCCAATCCCAACCAGCTGATGCTGACGCCCGCGACCCAGAAATCGATTGGCTCGCTGCGCGACGAGCTCATCTCGGCGCACCGCGAGCACTTTGGATCGAACGCCGACGCCGATCTCTACCTCGGCCTGCAGATCACGCATTCGGGCCGGTTCGCGCGCCCCGACGTGTGGAACGTGCCGGCGCCGCTGGCGGCCTGCCCGCATCCGATCCTCGACAGACGGTTTCCGAGCGGCGTCCGCCTCTTCACCGATGACGAGCTCGACCGCCTCGTCGACGACTACATCAGCGCGGCGCGCCTGGCCTACGACTGCGGCTATCAGTTCGTCGACGCCAAGGCGTGTCACGGCTACCTCGGACACGAACTGCTCGGCGCCACCACGCGCCCGGGGAAGTACGGCGGCTCGATCGAAAACAGGATGCGGTTCCTCACCGGGATCATTCGCGGCATCCAGAGTGCCGTGCCTGGCCTCGGCCTCGTCGTCCGGGTGTCGATCTTCGACGTGCCCCCGCACAAGAAGGGCACCGGCGACGTCGGCGTACCGGAACAGACAACCGGTGGAGAGCCGGGATTCGGCGTCATGGCGGGCGAGAACATGGACGGCGCACTCGAAGACGGACGCCGGTTGTTGACACATCTCCAGACCCTGGGCATCCGATGGATATGTATTTCGGCGGGCAGCCCGTATTACAACCCTCACGTCACGCGCCCGGCGTTTTTCCCACCCGTGGATGGCTACGAGCCGCCCGAAGATCCGCTCCGCGGCGTCGCCCGCCAGATCGACGCGACCGCGAAGCTGAAATCGGAATTTCCGAATCTGGTGTTCGTTGGCTCGGCATACAGCTACCTGCAGGAATGGCTGCCGCATGTCGGCCAGTACAACGTCCGCAACGGACTCACAGACTTCGTCGGGTTGGGCCGAATGGTCCTGACCTATCCCGAACTGCCCGCCGACGTGCTGAGCGGACGCCCCCTTCGCCGCGGATCCATCTGCCGTACGTTCAGCGACTGCACGACAGGTCCCCGCATGGGCATGGTGTCCGGTTGTTATCCACTCGACACGTTCTACGAATCGCGGCCCGAAGCCGAGCGCATCCGGACCGTGCGCGTCGGCGCCCGGACGCGCGCCTAGCTGCGCTTTCACGCGGTGTGGCAACGCCCATCAAAAGTGTTGACACTTTACACGCGATCGGCGTAGCTTAGCCCCCAATCGACAGACCCCAGCCGAGATCGCCTGCGTGCGCGCAGGGATAGTTTTCGACCACCTTCGACGCATGAGGTGCTCTATGAGATTGCTCGTACGGTCCGCCTTCTGCCTCCTGCTGTTTGCGTCTGCTGCGTTCGCGCAGAGCGATCGCGGCACCATTTCGGGCACCGTCGTCGATCCCGACGGCGCGGTCGTGCCCGGCGCGAGCGTCATTGCGGAGAATCCCGAAAACGGCGCGCGTTACGAGACCGTGACGACCCAGACCGGCAACTACACGCTGTCGCAGTTACCGGTCGGCAACTACAACCTGAACGTCGAGCTGACCGGCTTCGGCCGTTTCCGGCAGGAGGGCATCCGCATCTTCGTCGGGCAGACCGCCCGCGTCGACGCGAAGCTGCAGGTCGGCAATCTGGCCGAGGAAGTCAACGTCGTGGCCGATGCGTCGATGCTCGATACGCAGAGCGCGGAGATCTCGTCGAGCGTGACCAGCGAGAACCTGAACTCGCTGCCGCTGAACTTCGGCGCGCGCGGAAACTTTTCGGCGGCCAGCATCCGCAACCCGTATTCGTTCGTGACGCTGGTGCCGGGCGGCAACATCTCGAATTACAGCTCGTTGAAGGTCGGTGGCGCGCCTCTGAATACCTTCCAGATTCGCGTCGAAGGAATGGAAGCGAACAACCACCGGCTGATGATCCGGGTCGATCAGGTCCAGCCGTCGGTCGAGTCTCTCGAAGAGATGACGGTGCACACCAGCAACTTCGCCCCTGAATACGGACAGGTGGCGGGTGGCATCTTCAACCTGACCGCCAAGTCGGGCACGAACACCTACCGTGGGAGCCTGTTCGAGTATTACGTCAACGAAAAGCTCAGCGCCGGTATCCCGTTCACCAACGACGGCTCGGGCAACCTCGTGCGGCCGCCCAACCGGCGCAACAACTTTGGCGGCAGCCTCGGCGGGCCGGCGACGATTCCCGGCGTGTACGAGGGGCGCAACCGCACCTTCTTCTTCTACACGCTCGAGCAGTTCCGGCAGGTCGAAACGCGTGCCGGTCTCCTCCAGACGATGCCCACCGATCGGATGAGGAACGGCGATTTCGGCGAGGCGCTCACGGGCCGGCAGCTCGGCGTCGATCCGCTGGGCCGGCCGATCATGGAAAACGCGATCTACGACCCCCGCACGACGCGGACCGTCAACGGCCAGGTCGTGCGCGATCCGTTCCCCGGCAACGTGATACCCAGAGAACTGCTCGATCCGGTGGCGCTCAAGTGGCAGGAGTACATCCCGAGGGCGACGCGGCAGGGGCAGCTGATCAACAACTGGGATCAGTCGTTTCCCGCCGACACGATCAAATCGATCTCTACGTTGAAGGTCGACCACAACTTCAGCGCCAGCGGGAAGCTTTCCGGCTACTACTCACGGTACTGGGGACCGCACTACAACGGATCCGATGGGCTGCCGATTCCGATTACGGCGGTGCGGCGCTTCGCCACTTCGACGCACACGATTCGCGTG
>Ga0310904_10000549_pt1 | contig 10754 bp, 10 predicted proteins | sample C48D1metaG_FD_203746 | JGI IMG/M metagenome (GOLD analysis project Ga0310904, IMG submission 203746) | Lab incubated soil microbial communities from West Virginia University Organic Research Farm, Morgantown, WV, United States - C48D1 | ecosystem: Environmental > Terrestrial > Soil >... | reverse complement strand
CCGGGGCGCCCCGCCCGGCGCCACCCGCTCACCCCAGGTTTTGAAACAGGCCCAGCCGGCCAAGCACCACGGTCAGGTCGGCGAACCCGTTGACGTGATGGCCGTGCATGCCGACGGCGATCGCACCGTTGACATTTTCGAGGCTGTCATCGAAGAAGGCGATCTCGCCAGGCGCGAGCGCAAGCGCTTTGCAGACGTGCAGGTACGCCGCAGGATCGGGCTTTCTCAGTCCCAGCTCGTTTGAATAAAAGCATTCATCGAATCGGTTTTGAAGCCGAGTTTCTTCCTTGAAGCGCGTGACGTCGAGAACGTTCGCGTTGCTGAGACAGGCTACCCGATAGCGCGAGCGCAGGCCTTCGACGAGCTCGAGCGCCCCGGCGTAGGGTCCCCGAAACCACGACTTGTAGTCGGCAAGGAACGTCTCGGGTGTGACGGTCAGGCCAAATTCCCTGACCGCCTCGCGCAGCGAATTCTTCGGGACTGGTCCTGCCGCAGTGCAGGTCGTGCGCGCACTTCGCTTCGGACCAGAAACGAAAGTAGGCGTCCTCGTCGACCCGGCCGTTCGACTTGGCGTAGACGTATTCGGGGCCGCCGAACTCGAGCAGCACTCCAGCCAGATCGAAGACGAGCGCGCGCACGCTCATCGTGCCCCAGACCCTGGAAACATGCGCTGAGCGTAGCATGCGCCTCGCGGTTGCAACCTGGACGCGAGACATGACGTATGGAGTTCAGACGACATTCGGGAGGTCCGCATGACGCAGAATCTGGTTGGGCTGACCGCCGCGGTGCTGCTTGTGTCCGGTTGCGGGTTCGGGATGGTCGCGACGGGCGAAACCCGGCGCGAAACGGTGACGATCGCGCTCGATAAGGCGGCGCGCGTGCGTACAGAAATTCGGATGGAGGCCGGAGAGCTGCGGGTGAAGAGCGGGAGCCCGAAGCTCGTCGACGCGACGTTCTCGTACAACGTCGACGAATGGAAGCCGGTCGTGGATTATCGCGTCACCGGATCGGATGGCGAGCTGAACATCCTGCAGCCGCGAGGCTCGCGAGCCGGTTTCGGCAACACCGTCTACGAGTGGGAGCTCGATCTGAACGCCGATGTGCCGCTCGAGCTCGTGGCGAACCTCGGCGCCGGCGAAGTGAATCTCGAGCTGGGCCGGATGAATCTCAGTCGCGTCGAGGTCAATATCGGAGCGGGTGAGGTGGACGTGGATCTGCGAGGCGAGCCCAGGCGCGACTATTCAGTGCACATCAGCGGCGGCGTGGGAGAGACGAAGGTGCGGCTGCCGAGAGGCGCGCGCATCGAGGCGACCGCTGCCAAAGGCCTCGGTGAGATCAACGTCGAAGGTCTTGAACGGCGCGGCAACGTCTGGACAAACCCCGACCCTGCCGACACCTCCGTCACCGTCCGCGTTGACGTGAAAGGCGGAATCGGCGAGATCAATCTGATTCGCTGATTCGCCCCGCTGAGTTCGATTCTTTTGACGTTCGGCTGGCATGGCGCAGGACCTCGGCCAGCCATGTGCGCGCAAGGTACTGCTGCGACTCGTACGCGATCCACACTGATGAGGCCCACTGCCGGACGGCCGTCCGGTAGGTGTCGTTCGACAGGTTGACGATCGTCGAAATGGTTTGCCGGCCGCGCGCGTCGACGGCAGCCGGCTTTTCGATCGTCGCCGGCCCATCGAGCCAGCGTGCGATCTGCCAGTAGAGCTTCTGATCGCCTGGATGCTCGACTCCGCAACACAGCCCGGTCAAATGGGCGGCGTAGGATTTGGCCGACTCGCAGTACTCATCGGGATGCTGCAGTGCGTAGGCATCGACCACCAGGTTGTGCATGGCCCCCCGCACGGGGTTGCCCCAGGCTTGAGCGCTCAGCGCGTCGAAGTGCGACTGGCAGCCGTCGCGGCCGCCGAGCGGCGCACCGCACGACGGGCAGAGAACCCCGATACGTCTCGTCATCGCGCCACAGCATACCGTGGCTCAGCCCGCCCGCACGTTGATGATGTATGTCGAGATTAGATGGCATTCTCTGCGACCCATCTTGAATTGAGATATGATCGCCAGGCATGGATCTCCGCCAGCTCGAGATCGTCCAGGCGGTGGCCGAGACCGGGTCGTTCACCGGGGCCGGCCGAAAACTGCACGTGTCGCAATCGGCGATCAGCCGTCAGATTCTGCTCCTCGAAGACGAGCTGAACGAGAGCATCTTTCTGCGGGTCGGTCGCCGCATCCGCATCACGCCCGCGGGCGAGTCGCTGGTGCAGTTGAGCAACCGTGTGTTCGGCGACATCAAGGAAACCATCACGGTGATCGGCGAGAGCCAGCAGGTGCTCAGCGGCACGCTGCGGCTGGCCGGCGGCATGACCGTGTGCATGTACGTGTTTCCCCAACTGCTGCAGGAGTACAGGCGCCAGCATTCCCACGTCGAGGTGAAGCTCATCACGGGCACCTCGCAGCGGCTGCTGCAGGAGATTCGCAGCGGTGCGGCCGACCTGGGGTTCATTACCCTGCCCGTGAACGAGTCGGAACTGGTCACGCTGCCGGCGATGGAAGAGGAGATGCTGCTGGTGGCGCATCCCTCGCATCCGCTTGCGAAGAAGAAGCGCATCTTGCCGCAGGACCTCGCGCAGCAGCCGTTCGTGCTCTTCGAGGCGGCCTCCAACTCGAGGCGGATCGTCGATACCTTCTTCATCAAGGAGCGCATCGAGCCGCGTATCGTCATGGAGACCGAGAACGTCGAGATTCTGAAGGCGCTCGTGCGGTCCGAGATGGGCATCACCATCATTCCGTATCAAGCCGTCGCGCGCGAGGTTCGAAGCCGCCAGCTGTTCTGCGCCAGAATCTCGGGGGTGCACCTGGTGAGGCACACCGGCTGGGTGTACCTGCGCTCGAACAAGGTTCCGCGTATGCTGGAGGAGATGTTCAAGGCATCTCAACGCATTCTGCCGAAGCTGAACCTGAGCCCTGGTGGGAAGAGTCTAAGTACTGACGCTGGAAGCTAGAAATTAGAAACCAGAAACTAGAATCTCAAAACTAGAATCTAAAAACATGAGTTCCACGATTACTCCCAACGATGTGGCCACGCTGGCGTCGCGGGCGGAGCCGCTGTCGGCACAGGACGTGTTGCGCCTCGCTCTGGACCGGTTCGGCCGGGGCGTCGCGGTCTCGTCGAGCTTTGGCGCCGAAGACGTGGTGCTCATCGACATGCTCATGAAGATCGACGCGAAGGCACGCATCTTCACGCTCGATACAGGCCGCCTGCCGCAGGAAACCTACAACGTCATCGACGCCACACGGGAGAAATACGGCGCCTCGATTGAAGTATTTTTTCCGCAGCCGGATGCCGTTCAGAACATGGTGGCCGCGCACGGGATGAACCTGTTCTACCACTCGGTCGAGAATCGCAAGTTGTGCTGCGGCGTCCGCAAGATGGAGCCGCTGCGCCGCGCGCTGTCGGGCCTCGATGCGTGGATTACCGGTCTGCGCCGCGAGCAGTCGGTGACGCGCACCGACGTCCACAAGGTCGAGTGGGACGAAGGGAATCGGCTGGTGAAAGTGAATCCGCTGGTGGAATGGACGCACGACCAGGTGTGGGCGTACATCCGCGAGCACAACGTGCCCTACAACGCCCTGCACGACCGCGGATATCCCAGCATCGGATGTGCACCGTGCACCAGGGCCGTCCAGCCTGGTGAGCACGAGCGGGCGGGGCGCTGGTGGTGGGAACATCCCGAGACGAAGGAGTGCGGGCTGCACGTAGTCGAAAGGCGACAGTCGTAAGTCGTACGTCGCAAGTCGGAAAACGCCGAAACCCGAACCTGGAACCGAACCTGGAACCGAAACCTGAACCGAACCTGGAACTCGGAACCCGAACAGGAACCGGAACAGGAACCGGAACCCTAACAGATGCCCTTGTTCCCGATTTTCGTGAAGCTGGACGGACGTCCGGTCCTTCTGGTGGGCGCAGGCCCCGTCGGCGAGGCCAAGATCGCAGGACTCCTGTCCGCGGGCGCGTTGGTGACGGTTGTGGCACCGACGGCCACGCCGGGAATCCAGACGCTTGCCGAAGCAGGCACGATCGCCTGGCAGCGACGCGAGTTCGCTCCGCAGGATCTGGATGGCGTCTCGCTCGTCGTCGCGGCCGTTCCCAAAGACATCGCGCGCGCGGTCTACGAAGCCGCGCGAATCCGCTCGGTGCTCGTCAATTCCGTCGACGATCCTGACAACTGCGATTTCTACTACCCGGCGGTCGTCAATCGCGGCGATTTGCAGATCGCGATCTCGACCGGCGGGCACAGTCCTGCCCTGGCCCAGCGCCTTCGCATCGAGCTCGAGCAGCAGTTCGGCCCCGAGTACGAGTCCTGGATTCGCCGGTTGGGCGAAGCGCGGCAGGGGCTGTTCGCCCGCGACATGGATCCCGACGAGCGCAAGAAGAAGCTGCATGAGATGGCCGCCGCTGCAGAGGGTCCAACGAGTACATCGGGTCCCGGTTTGCCTGGCGCTGGGATGGTGTACCTAGTTGGCGGCGGACCGGGAGATCCGGAACTGCTCACTGTGAAGGCGCTTCGCATTCTGGGACAGGCCGACGTCGTGCTCCACGACGACCTCCTCACCGATGAAATCCTCGAGCTGATTCCGCCGACCGCGCGCATCGAGTGTGTGGGCAAGCGGCACGGCGAGCGTCAGATGACCCAGGAAGAAATCAACCGCCGCCTGTGCCGGTACGGTGCGGCCGGCCAGACCGTGGTCCGGCTGAAGGGCGGCGACGGCGCCATCTTCGGCCGTGCCAGCGAGGAAATGGATGCCCTGCGAGCCTCGGACGTGCCCTTCACGATCGTGCCGGGCGTGACCGCGGCGAGCGGCGCGGCCGCGGCCGCGCGCGTTTCGCTCACCGATCGGCGACTCGGTTCGGCGCTGGTGTTCCTGACCGCGCAGCGATGCAAAGGCAATCCTCCTCCGAACTGGAAGGCTGTGGCGGCGCTGGGCGGCGCCACGGCGATCTACATGCCCGGTGGTCACGAGGGGGAGTTGGCGCGTCAGCTCATCGAAGCCGGGCTTGCCTCGTCGACGCCGTGTTTCGTGGTGGCGGGCGCCTCGCGGCCCGACGAACAGGTGGTCGAAACGACGCTTGGCGAGCTGCCCGGCATTCAGCACCTGCCGCGGCCCGCGCTCCTCCTCATAGGCGTGCTGTCCGCAAAACATTAATATTTGTTATGAATCTGTAATCAAAATTCATTTGACATTATGACGGCCGGGACGCCAGAATACCTCTCGATCATGTCGCTTGGGCCCATCCTCAGCTTCGTTGTCACCGTCGTCGTTACGGTGACCGGCACCTTCCGGATGCCGGTCGACTAGCTGCGGATGTATTAGCCTGAGTTTGGAAAGCGCACGAATCAAAGGCCATCATCCGCAGCCAGCGGGTGATGGCCTTTTTTCGTTGGTGGTTGGTGGTTCGTGGTGGTTGGTTGAGAAAAGCTGATGCGAATTGCGTATCAAGGTGAACCGGGAGCGTACAGCGAGGCCGCGGCACTGCGGTTCAGTCCGAGTGCGACGACTCTGCCTTGCACCAGCTTCGAGGACGTGTTCGCCGCCGTGGACACCGGCAAGACGACCCACGGCATTCTGCCGATCGAAAACTCGATCGGCGGAAGCATCCACCGCAACTACGACCTGCTGCTCGAGCACGAGCTGCCGGTCGTGGCTGAGGTACTGCTGCAGGTGTCGCACAATCTACTCGCGTTTCCGGGCACGAAACTGCAGGACATCAGGAAGGTGTATTCGCATCCCCAGGGCCTGGCCCAGTGCGAGGGGTTTCTGTCGAGCCTGAAGGGGGTCGAAATCGTGGCAACCTACGACACGGCCGGCAGCGCGAAGATGATTCGCGACGAGCAGCTGAAGAACGCGGCTGCCATCGCCTCGGCCCGTGCCGCGGAGGTCTTCGGCCTCGAGTCGCTGGCCGCCGGCATTCAGGACTTCAAAGAGAACATCACCCGCTTCATCGTTATCAGCAAATCGGCGGCCGATCCGGAAAAAGCGGACAAGACGATGATCGTGTTCACGCTGCCGAACTCGCCTGGTGCGCTGTTCAAGGCGCTCAGCGTGTTCGCGCTGCGCGAGATCGACCTCACCAAGCTCGAGTCGCGTCCCGTCCGCGGCAGGGCGTTCGAGTACCTGTTTTACGCCGACATCGCCGTGCCGCGCCAGGATCTGCAGTGCACGCGCGCGCTGGTTCACCTGGCCGAGTTTGCGAAATCGATGCGCACGCTCGGCTCGTACACCTCGTGGAAAGAGAAGAACTGATGTCAGAGAACCCGTTGAAACCTCGCAGCGGTGCAATTACCGATGGCCCGAGCCGAGCGCCCGCCCGCGCGATGCTGAAGGCCGTCGGCTTTACCGACGCCGATCTTCGCAAGCCGATTATCGGCGTCGCGAACACCTGGATCGAGATCGGCCCCTGCAATTACCACCTGCGCACGCTGGCCGAGCACGTGAAAGAAGGCGTGCGCCAGGCGGGCGGCACGCCGATGGAGTTCAACACGGTGTCGATCTCCGACGGCATCACGATGGGCAGCCAGGGCATGAAGGCGTCGCTCATCAGCCGCGATCTCATCGCCGATTCGATCGAGCTCGTCGCGCGCGGCAACATGTTCGACGGCATCATCACGCTCTCGGGCTGCGACAAGACGATTCCCGGAACGATCATGGCGCTGGCGCGCCTCGACATTCCCGGCGTGATGCTCTACGGCGGATCGATCGCGCCGGGCGATTTCCACGGCAAGAAGATCACGATCCAGGACGTGTTCGAGGCGGTGGGTGCCCACGCGGCCGGGCGCATGTCGGACGCCGACCTGCTGATGGTCGAGAACCAGGCGTGTCCCGGCGCCGGCGCCTGCGGCGGCCAGTTCACCGCGAACACGATGTCCACAGTCGGCGAGTTTCTCGGGATTTCCCCGATGGGCTTCAACGACGTGCCCGCGCTCGATCCCGACAAGGCGCGCATCGGCCGCGAAGCGGGAGCGCTCGTGATGGATCTGCTGAAGCGCAACGTGCGGCCGCGTCAGGTCATCACACGCGACTCGATCGAAAACGCGATCGCGTCGGTGGCCGCGACAGGTGGATCGACCAACGCCGTCCTGCATCTTCTCGCGATCGCCTGCGAGGCGGGCGTCGCGCTCGACATCGACGATTTCGACCGTATCAGCCGGAAGGTGCCGCTGCTCGCCGACCTGAAGCCGAGCGGCCGATTTGTGGCGACCGACATGTACAAAGCCGGGGGCGCGCGGCTGATCGCGAAGCGGCTGAAGGAGGCGGGCATTCTGAAAGGCGCCGCGCCGACCGTGACCGGGAAGACGATCGGCGAAGAAGCCGACGCGGGGTCGGAGCCCCCGGGACAGGAAGTCGTGCGGCCGCTCTCGAATCCGATGAGCCCGAACGGCGGCCTCGCCATTCTTCGCGGCAACCTCGCGCCCGAGGGGGCCGTCGTCAAGATTGCCGGAAAGAAAGTGCTGACCTTCACGGGCACCGCGCGCGTTTTCGACAACGAAGAGGCGGCGTTCGAAGCGGTGGACAAGAACCGGATCAAGCCGGGCGACGTGCTCGTCATCCGCTACGAAGGGCCGAAGGGCGGTCCGGGCATGCGCGAGATGCTGGCGGTGACCGGTGCCCTGCAGGGCCAGGGGCTCGGCGAGCAGGTCGCGCTCTTGACCGATGGCCGGTTCTCCGGCGCGACGCACGGATTGATGGCCGGCCACGTGGCGCCCGAAGCGGCAGCCGGCGGCCCGATTGCGGCAGTGCGCGATGGCGACACGATCGTGTTCGACATCCCGAACCGTCAGTTGCGTGTCGAGTTGACGGACGCGGAAATCTCGAAGCGGATGTCAGGCTGGACGGCGCCGAAGCCGCTATTCGAAACAGGCGTGATGGCGAAATACGCGAAGCTGGTCTCGTCGGCGTCGTTGGGTGCGATAACCAGCTAGTAGCTGGTAGCGCGAAGGCAGTGATTCATTTGACGGCAAACGGTGAACGGAAAACGGTAAACCGGAGCATACATTCATGAAACGCACAGGTGCACAGATCGTTTGGGAATGTCTCGTCAGACAGGGCGTAACCGATATCTTCGGTTATCCCGGCGGCGCGATTCTGCCCACATATGACGCGATGCTGGACTATCCGATCCGCCACGTCCTCGTGCGCCATGAGCAAGGCGCGACGCACATGGCCGACGGCTACGCGCGTGCCAGCGGCAAGGTCGGTGTCGCCATCGCGACATCCGGCCCCGGCGCGACGAACATGGTGACGGGCATCGCGACGGCGATGATGGACAGCTCGCCGATCGTCTGCATCACCGGTCAGGTGGGCAGCAAGCTGGTCGGCTCTGATGCGTTCCAGGAATCGGACGTCACGGGCGTCACGCTGCCGATTACCAAGCACAACTATCTGGTCACGCGCGCCGACGAGATCGCGCCGACGTTCCGCGAGGCCTTCGAGATAGCTGCGTCGGGGCGGCCGGGTCCGGTGCACATCGATATCACCAAGGACGCACAGCAGTCGTCGTGCGAGTTCGACTGGGACAGCGCGGTGCCGAAGAAGCCGGAGTTTCGTCCCGACTGGAGCGCGCGGCCCGAAGAGTTCCAGCGCGCGCTCGAGCTCATCAACGCTGCCGAACGGCCGTTGATTCTCGCCGGGCACGGCATCATGTTGTCGGGCGCCATGGACGTCGTGCGGGCGTTCGCCGAGAAGGCCAATATCCCGGTGTCGCAAACGCTGCTCGGCATCGGCGGGTTCCCGGCGTCGCATCCCCTCAGCCTCGGCATGATGGGCATGCACGGCGAAGCCTGGGTGAACTCGGCCATTCAACAGGCCGACCTGCTGCTCGCCTTCGGCATGCGCTTCGACGATCGCGTCACCGGCAACCTGAAGACCTACGCCCTGAACGCGAAGAAGATTCATTTCGACATCGACGCGGCGGAGATCAACAAGAACGTTCGTGTCGAGGTCGGCATCGTCGGCGATCTCAAGGAATCGCTCGAAGTGCTGATGCCCGGCCTCAAAGCCGGCGATCGCGCCAAGTGGATCGCGCATATCGGCGAGCTCAAGGGAGATTCGGCGGTCCGCGACATCCAGAATCTGCCGGACAGCGGGCATCTGTACGCCGCGCACGTCATCAACGATCTGTGGCGCGCCACCCACGGCGACGCCATCATCGTGACCGACGTCGGCCAGCACCAGATGTGGGAGGCGCAGTACTACCATCACGACAAGCCGCGCACGCTCATCACTTCGGGTGGTCTCGGCACGATGGGCTTCGCGCTGCCCGCGGCGATCGGCGCCAAGCTGGCCTGCCCGGACAAGGAAGTGTGGGTCGTGGTCGGCGACGGCGGCTTCCAGATGACGATGTGCGAGCTCGCGACGATCGTGCAGGAGCAGATCGACATCAACGTGGCGATCATCAACAACGGCTACCTGGGCATGGTGCGCCAGTGGCAGGAGTTCTTCTACGAGCGCCGGTATGCGGCTACGCCGCTCCTGAACCCGAACTTTCAGAAGCTGGCGGAAGCGTTCGGATTGCCGGCGCAGACGGTCACCAAACGCGCCGACGTCGGCCCGGCAGTCGAGGCCGCTCGCAAGAATCGCCAGACGGTGGTCATCGACTTCCAGGTGGAGCAGGAAGACACCGTGTATCCGATGGTGCCGGCGGGCGCGGATCTCGACGCGATGATTCGCCGGCCGAGCCCGTCGCCGATTATCGAGACCGGAGCGGACGTGCTCTAGCTCGTAGCTGGTAGCTCGTAGCTGGTAGCAGCTGGTAGCTACTAGCTGGCTACCAACTACCGGCTACCGGCTACAAACTGAGGAACATCATGATCACCACCTTTGCCATCCACGTAGAGAACAAACCCGGCGTGCTGACACGCGTGTCGTCGCTGTTCCGGCGGCGCGCCTTCAACATCGAGTCGCTCACCGTCGGCCACACCGATCGGCCGGGCGTGTCGCGGATGACGATCGTCGTCGATACCGACGAGATCGGCGCGCGGCGTCTCGAGGCGCATCTCTACAAGCTCGTCAACGTGCTGCGCGTCGAGAACATCACGGCCGCCCCGGCGGTGTTCCGCGACCTCGCCATGATCAAGGTGGCGGCGACCGCCGAGTCGCGCACGCACATCATGCAGCTGGTCGATGTCTTCCGCGCCCGCGTCGTGGACGTCGCGCCGGACTCGCTCATCATCGAAATCACGGGCACCGAGGATAAGATCGACGGCCTGCTCGAGGTGCTGCGGCCGTACGGCGTGCTCGAAATGGTCCGCACCGGCCGGGTGGCGATGTCGCGCGGGCTCCGCACGGCGAGCGGCACCGGCGAAGGGCTTCGGATCGCGGAAGACGATCACAACGTGTTTCATTCGGTATGAACGCTGTCGATAGCCAAGCAGAAAAAGCGACCACTTCAGGATCCGGAGCGTAAGCGACGGCAGCGCGTGGGGGTGGGGCCCCACGCGAACCAATAAAGGACGTTCAATGGCAGCAAAGATGTATTACGACAACGATGCAGATCTCGCGCTGATTCGCGCGAAGAAGGTCGCCATTATCGGCTACGGTTCGCAGGGACACGCGCACGCGTTGAACCTGAAGGACAGCGGCGTGCAGGTGAAGGTGGGCCTGGCCGCCGGCAGCAAGTCGAAGCCCAAAGCCGAAGCGCACGGCCTTACAGTCGTGACCCCGCCCGAAGCCGCGAAGTGGGCAGACGTCGTCAT
>Ga0310904_10000545_pt1 | contig 10790 bp, 6 predicted proteins | sample C48D1metaG_FD_203746 | JGI IMG/M metagenome (GOLD analysis project Ga0310904, IMG submission 203746) | Lab incubated soil microbial communities from West Virginia University Organic Research Farm, Morgantown, WV, United States - C48D1 | ecosystem: Environmental > Terrestrial > Soil >... | reverse complement strand
CGACGCGATGAAGCGCTACTCGTCCCGGTTCGTGCCGGCGAGCCACCGCGCGCAGTTCCGGTCGGTGGCCGAGGAGGTCACGGGCTCGGTCGGCCGCTACGTCATCGGCCAGGTGAGCCTCGCGTCCATCAACGGCGTGCTGAGCCTCATCTTCCTGTCGATCATCGGCGCGCCCTTCCCGATCCTGCTCGCGTTCATCGCCTTCCTCGCCTCGCTCGTGCCGCTCGTCGGCACGCTGACGGGCGCGATCATCATCACGCTCACGTGCCTCACCGCGTCGCCGGCGACCGCGATCGCCGCGGGCATCTACTACCTCGTCTACATGCAGGTCGAGGCCTACGTCCTGAGCCCGCGCATCATGAATCGCGCGGTGGCCGTGCCGGGTGCGCTCGTCGTGATCGCCGCGGTGGCGGGCGGCACACTCGGCGGCGTGCTCGGAGCGCTCGTCGCGATCCCGGTCGCGGCGTCGCTCATCATCATCGTCGAGAAGGTGATCTTCCCGCGCCAGGACGCGATCTAGTCCGGTCCGGCCACGCCCGGCGTCGGCGAGTCCGCTCGAGCACTGCGGCCGGCGGTCGCCTGCCGCCCCTGAACATGACGGATGCCGCGACGCGGCGTCGCGGCATCCGTCATGCCGACCGGGGTGAAGCGGTCAGGTTCGGAGGACCGAGCCGCCGGCACGGACGCGGCTGAGGGCGTCGACGGTGGCGGCGAGGATGAGGACGCTGCCGGTGACGACGAGGTTGACGCCCGCGGGCAGGTTGAGCAGGCCGAGGCCGTTCGTGATCACGGCGATCACGAGGGCGCCGATCGCGGCGTGCATGAGGCGGCCGCGTCCGCCGAAGAGGCTGACGCCGCCGACGACCGCGGCCGCGACGCCGGACAGGACGATCTCGCGTCCGGCGGCGGCGTCGACCGAGCCGACCTTGCTGATCGAGAACAGGCCCGACACGACCGCGAGGGTGGAGCAGCAGATGAACGCCGTCCAGCGGATCAGCATGACCTTCACGCCCGAGCGACGGGCCGCCTCGGCGTTGCCGCCGATCGCGTAGAGGTAGCGGCCGTACCGCGTGCGGTCGAGGACGAAGGTGCCGATCCAGAGGATGACGAGCACGATCGGGACGACGATCGGCACGCCCTCGACCACGCCGACCGACTGGCCGCGGTTGCGGCTGAGGATCGCGATCGCCGCGCCGCCGATGACGGCGATGACGCCGAGCTTGATCCACACGAGCGAGATGGTGCGGTTCGCGACGCCGGCCCGCTTGCGGCGGGCGCGGTCCCAGAAGGACGTCGCCGCGGACACGGCGAGGATCACGGCGAGCATGGCCCAGCCCGCCCAGACCGGCATGTTCGAGTTCTGGATCGCGGTGATCTCGGGGATCTGCACCCGGTAGAGGCCGCCCGCCCCGATGATCCAGAGCGTGATGCCCTGGTAGCCGAGGAACAGGCCCAGGGTGACCACGAATGATGGGATGCCGACCCTGGCGACGAAGAACCCGATGAACGTGCCGGTGAGGATGCCCACCAGGAACGCGACCGCGAGCGCGATCGGCCACGGCACGGCGTTCACGTTCACGAGCACGATGAACAGCGCCATGGTCATGCCGGACGTGACGCCCGCGGACAGGTCGATCTCGCCGAGGAGCAGCACGAACACGAGCGCCATGCCGAGCATGACGAGCGTCGCGGCCTGGGTGAGCAGGTTCGCGAAGTTGCGCTCCGTCAGGAAGAACGGGCTGAGGAAGCTGAACAGGATGGTCAGCACGACGAACCCGCCGACGGCGGGCAGGGCGCCCATGTCGCCGGAGCGCAGGCGCTGGAAGTACGCCTGGATCTGGTCGCCGAGCGACCCCTCCTGGCCGGAGCCGATGCGGTCGGCCGGGATGTCGGTCACCGACGTGTCGGGTGCCGGCGACGTCTTCTGCGTGCTCATGCGGTCGCTCCCTGCGGCGTCTTCGTGCCGGTGATGTAGCCGACGACATCGTCGCGGGTGGTCTGGTCCGCGTCGAGGGACGCGACCATCTGCCCGAGGTACAGGACGCTGATGTAATCGGCGACCTCGAACACGTCGGCGAGGTTGTGGCTGATGATGATGACCGCGACGCCCTGCTCGGCGAGGCGCTGCACGAGGTGCAGGACCTGCTCGGTCTGCGCGACGCCCAGGGCGGCGGTCGGCTCGTCGAGGATCACGAGGCGCGCCTTCTTCAGCACCGCGCGGGCGATGGCGACGGTCTGCCGCTGGCCGCCCGAGAGGCTGGACACCTTCTGCCGCACCGACTTCACGGTGCGCACCGACAGCGAACGGAGCGTGTCGGAGGCGTCGCGTTCCATGCGGCCCTCGTCGAACGTGCCCCACTCCGTCTCCTCGCGACCGAGGAACATGTTCTGCACGATGTCGAGGTTGTCGCACAGTGCGAGGTCCTGGTACACGACCTCGATGCCCAGGCGGGCCGCGTCGCGCGGGGTGTGCAGGTTCACCGGCTCGCCGTCGAACCGCACCACGCCGTCGTCGTACGGCTGCACGCCGGCGAGCCCCTTGATCAGGGTCGACTTGCCCGCGCCGTTGTCACCCACCAGCGCGGTGACCTTGCCCGGGTAGGCCCGGAGGTCGACGCCCTTCAACACGCTCACGGGACCGAAGCTCTTCACGACCCCTTCGAGCTCGATGATCGGCGTTCCGGCGCCGTCCCTGCTCGCATCCATGCCGCTTCCTTTCGACGACGACGCTGTCTGGCTCTCAGTGTGGCACTCGGGAGCCGAGGCCGGGAGGGGGAGATCGGGCCCCGGGCCCGGCGGTCGCCCGCCGGGGCCCGAGGCCCGGATCAGAGGTTGCGTACTACTGGATGCCGAACTCGCTGCACTTGGCCGCGACCTCGCCCTGGCAGAGCTCGGACACGTCGGCGTCACCGGCGTCGACCACGTCGACGACCTTGTCGGGACCGACGAGCTGCGGCGTGACCGCGATGTACGGCGTGCCGTCCTCGAGCTCCTGGTCGGCGGTCGGCGTCTCGCCGCCCAGCAGCTTCGAGGCCAGGTCGACGGCCGCGTCGGCCTCGAGCTTGATCGGCTTGTAGACCGTGGCGGTCTGCTTGCCGAGCAGCACGTTCTGCAGGCCCGCGATGGACGCGTCCTGACCCGAGACCGGAACGACGAGGCCGTTCTTGTCGAGGATCGTGATGACGCCCGCGGCGTTCGTGTCGTTGGCGACCCACACCGCGTCGACCTTGCCGCCGAGCGAGGTCAGCGCCTGCTCGAAGTTGGTCGCGGACTTCTCGCCGTCCCACACGCCCGGAGGCTCGGCGGCCGGCTTGATCCCAGCGGCCTCCATGACCTCGACGGCGCCGTCGTGGAACATCTTCGCGTTGCCGTCGGCGGGGTCACCGCCCATGTACACGACGACCGCGGTCTTCGGGTCCTTGCCGGCAGCGGCCAGGCCGTCGACGATCGACTGGCCCTCGAGACGCCCGACCTCGGCGTTGTCGAACGACACGTAGTAGTCGGCGCCCTCGATCGGGCGGTCGTAGGCGATGACCGGGATGCCCTCGGCCTTGGCCTTCTCGGCCACGGCGGCGCCTGCGCCGTTGTAGTCCACGAGCAGCATCACGCCGCAGCCCTTGCTGAGCTGCTGGTCCGCGATCGTGGCGTACTTGTTGGTGTCACCCTGCGCGTTCTGGATGTCCGTCTCGAACCCGGCGGCCGCGAGGCCGTCCTCCAGGTACGGACGGTCGTTGTTCTCCCAGCGCGGTGACGATGCGGCATCGGGCAGGATCACGCATGCGCGCGACGCCGCCTCGGCACTCCCCGTCTCACCGCCGGAACCACCGCTCGAACACCCCGCCAGCAGCAGTGCCGAAACCCCGGCGACCGCAGCGACAGAGACCAATGAAGACGTCTTCATGGCTCTCCCCTTCTTCAAGGTTGAGGTCGACCCCTCCGGGTACCCCCGTCGTCCTCGGCGGCGGCACTGTCATCATGCGCCCAAATGTCCTGACGCCGAACAAAAGGTTGATAACACTTCCGTAACTTACTGACGAGACAGTAAGTGAGGTTTCGTGGGAATCCGGGGGACGCGGGGGGAGCGCTCTCACGGAAGCCCCCCGGACTGGGGTGGAGTGGCCGCGATCGGAATCCGCTTACCCGCCGTGGTGCCTGTTCCTCGATTCGGTGTTCCGGGGCGACGCGCCGTTTCGGCGCCCGCTCGTCGGGCGTGTCGCCGCGGGACACCGAATCCGCTGACAGTGGATCAGTGGGTCAGTGGGTCAGTGGTCAGTGGTCAGGGGTGTGGCTGCGCGAGCGACGCGGGCGGCGCCCGCGCTCAGAACCAGATGCTGAGGTGCGGCGTCCGCTCCGAGGCGAACATGCGGTCGGCGAGCACGAGCGAGCGCGGCGCGGTCTCCGTGATGCGGGCGGCACGCGCGAGCAGCGACGGCCGCACGCCGCCGAGGTAGATCGCCCCGAGCTCCTCGATGCCGAGCCGCAGGCCGGGGCCCGTGGCATCCGAGGCCTCGATCGGCTCGACCTCGGCCCGGCCGCGATCGTCGATCGTGAGGCGGAACCGGCCGCGCGCATGACGCAGGCCATCGGACACGTCGAGCACGAGCGTGCCGGAGGTGCCGTAGCGGCGGGCGCGCAGCGCCTCGATCGGGTCGAGGATGCGCACCCAGAGGTGGTCGTCGACGTCGGTCACGCTCACGGCGCGCGGGTCCTCGAGGAGCCAGGGCAGCGGCTCGTCGACCGAGCGGAGCCGCGCCCGGACGCCCGTGACGAAGTCCTGCTCGATGAGGAACCGCCAGAGCGCGCGCTCGGCGTCGTCGGTCGCCGCGACGAGGAAGTCGAACTCGAGGAAGCCCGGCTGGTTCGGCTCGCGCGCGATGCGGTACGCCGCGAAGCCCTGGGCCTGGCCGTGCTCGTCGTCGTAGCGCACGGCGCGGATCGAGCGGGCGCCGTCGCCGTCGGGGTCGACGAGTCCGAGGGCGCGATCGAGGATCCCGGGCCAGCGGTCGATCTCGCCGGGCGTGCGGGAGACGGCGCGGCGCGCGATGGCCGGCGCCGCCTCGCGCAGGTCGGATGCCGCGACGAAGTGCACGCGGCCCGGGGCATCCGGCCCGACCCAGTGGGTGCGTCGGCGGTCGACGGTGATCGTGGCGGCCTTCGCGGCGGGCGCGAACCCGAAGCGGCCGTAGATGGTGGCCTCGGTCGCCGTGAGCATGGCGACTGCGGCGCCGGCGGCACGGGCGTTCGCGAGCTCGCCCTCCATCAGCGCGCGGGCGATGCCGCGGCGGCGGTGCGTGGGGGAGACGGTGACCGCGCTCACGGCCCACGCGTCGACGCTGCGCCCGCCGGGCACGCTCAGTCCGGTCGGCCACGCGTCGACCGTGGCGACGGGGATCTCGGGCTGGGCGGCGGTCGGGTCGTAGACCCCGTGCACGCGGCGCTCGGAAGCCACGGAGAGGTCGTAGTCGCGGTCGACGTCGCGGGGTCGCCCGTGGTGGAAGCCGCGGTTCTCCGCCTCGATCCAGGCGTGCATCGCGTCGCGGTCCGCCGGGTCGAGCAGGCGGTACTCGAGCCCGTTCCGTGTGAGCGCGGCGGATGCTGCGGAGTCGAGCGGGATGCTGCGGGGATCGAACGGCATCCCGCCAGCGTAGCGACCGAGCCTGATCGACGGCACAATGGAGGCATGACCGGGCAAACGCTTTCCCAGATCGAGCACGCCATCGACGGGCGGCATCCGCTGCGGTCCGTGCTGCGCCTGCTCGACCTGCATCGCGGGCGCGTGCTCGCGGCGATCGGCTTCTTCGCGCTGAAGGACACGCCGCTCTGGCTGCTGCCCGTCGTCACGGCCGGGGTCATCGACGTGGTCGTCGCCGGCGGCCCGCTCTCGACGCTCGCCATCTGGGCGGTCGTCGCGCTCGTGGCACTGCTGCAGAACTACCCGAACCACGTCGCCTACACGCGCCTCTTCATGGGCGCGGTGCGGTCGACCGGCGCCGACCTGCGGAACGCGCTCGCGGCGCGCCTCCAGTCGCTCTCGATCGGCTTCCACTCGCGGGCGAACTCCGCGATCGTGCAGACGAAGGTGGTGCGCGACGTCGAGAACGTCGAGGTCATGCTGCAGCAGACGGCGCATCCGCTGCTCTCGGCGACCATGGTGCTCATCGGCGCGATCGTCATGACGGCGATCAACGTGCCCGCGTTCCTGCCCGTGTACGCGCTCGCGATCCCGCTGGCCGTCCTACTGCGCGCGATCCTGAACCGGCGCAGCGCCGCGCGCAACGAGACGTTCCGGCGCGAGGTCGAGCAGTTCTCGGCTCGCGTGGGCGAGATGGCGACGCTCATGCCGATCACCCGCGCGCACGGCCTCGAGCAGACGGCGGTGCGCCGGGTCGCGCACGGCGCCGAGGGCGTCCGCACCGCCGGCTTCGCGCTCGACCTGCTCAACGGTCGGTTCGCGTCGCTGTCGTGGGTGAGCCTGCAATTGCTGGGGGTCGGATGCCTCGTGCTCGCCGCCTGGATCTCGATCACCGGGCTCATCCCCATCACCCCCGGCCAGGTGGTGCTGCTGAGCTCGTACTTCGCGCTGCTCACCGGAGCGGCCACCAACCTGCTCATGCTGCTGCCCGTCATCGCGCGCGGCACCGAGTCGATCCGCTCGATCGCCGAGGTCGTGCAGGAGCCCGACCTCGAGTTCAACGAGGGCAAGCGCGCGGTGGCCGACGTGAGCGGCGGGATCCGCCTCGACCGCGTGCAGTACCGCTACGACCTCGGGATCCCGCCCGCCCTCGACGACGTCTCGCTCGACATCCGGCCCGGCGAGACGATCGCCTTCGTCGGGTCGTCGGGCTCGGGCAAGTCGACGCTGCTCAACCTCGTGCTCGGGTTCCTCCGGCCCACCCGCGGGCAGGTGCTGCTCGACGGCATCGACATGGAGGAGCTCGACCTGCGCACCTTCCGCCGGTTCGTGTCGGTCGTGCCGCAGGAGTCGGTGCTCTTCGAGGGGACGATCCGCGAGAACATCGTCTACGGCCTCGGCGAGGTGAGCGACGAGCGCGTGCTCGCGGCGCTGCGCGACGCCAACGCGCTCGAGATCGTCGAGGCGCAGCCCGAGGGATGGGACACGGTCGTCGGCGAGCGGGGCGCCCGGCTCTCAGGCGGACAGCGCCAGCGGCTGTCGATCGCGCGAGCGCTCGTGCGCGACCCGCGCGTGCTGCTGCTCGACGAGGCGACGAGCGCGCTCGACCCCGAGTCCGAGGCGAAGATCAAGGGCGCGCTCGAGCACCTCATGCGCGGGCGCACGACGCTCGTCGTCGCGCACCGGCTCTCGACGATCCGGAGCGCCGACCGCATCGTCGTGCTCGAGCGCGGACGCGTCGTCGAGATCGGCTCGCACGACGAGCTGCTCGCGGCGGGCGGGCGGTACGCCGAGCTCGACCGGGTGCAGTCGGCGTAGCGCGGAAGCCTCAGCCGCCGGTGTGCGGCCCGAGGTGCTGGTGCACGGTCGAGATCACGACCGAGCCCTCGCCGACGGCCGAGGCCACGCGCTTGATCGAGCCGCGCCGCACGTCGCCCACCGCGAAGAAACCGGGCATCGACGACTCGAGCGGGTACGGGTCGCGGCCGCTCCCGAGCCAGGCGCGTCGTCCGCCCTCCTCGAGCACCTCGGGGCCGGTGATGACCGAGCCCCACTGGTCGCGCAGCACCTCGGGCGGCAGCCACTCGGTGTGCGGGCGCGCCCCGATGGTGACGAACACGGCGTCGGCGGGCACCGAGACGCGCTCGCCCGAGTCCGACCGCTCGAGCACGACGTGGTCGAGCCGGTCGACGTCGTGGGTGGCGCCGGCGTCGACGACATGGGAGCCCGTGATGAGGCCGACGCCCGCGGCATCCAGCTGGTCGATGAGGTACTGCGACATGCTCGCCGCGAGCGACGGCCCGCGCACCACGAGCGAGACCGACTTCGCGTAACGGGCGAGGTGCAGCGCCGCCTGCCCGGCGGAGTTGCCGCCGCCGACGACGAGCACGTCGCGATCGGTCTGCGCGCGCGCCTCGACCGACGAGGCGCCGTAGAAGACGGAGGAGCCGACGAACGGCGCCAGCCCGGGCGCAGCGAGGCGCCGGTAGGTCACGCCCGTCGCGAGCACCACCGCGCGGGCCCGCACCACGTCGGCCGCCGCGCCGTTGGCCCCGGCCGCCGAGACGTCGAGCTCGAACCCGTCGTCGACCCTGCGCACGGCGGTGACGCGGCGCGTGTGCGCGAAGCGGGCGCCGAAGACCCAGGCCTGCTGGTATGCGCGCTGCGCGAGCTCGGATCCGGAGACCCCGCGCGAGAAGCCGAGGTAGTTGCGGATGAGCGAGCTCGAGCCCGCCTGCCCGCCGATCGACTCGCCTTCGAGCACGAGCGTGTCGAGTCCCTCCGACGAGGCGTACACCGCTGCAGCGAGGCCTGCCGGACCCGCGCCGATGACGACCACGTCGACGGGCTCGTCGGGCAGTGAGGTGGTGAGCCCGTAGGCGCGTGCGAGCTCCGCGTCGTCGGGGTCGACGAGCACGCGGCCGTCGGCCGTGCGAACGAGCGGCACGCCGGTGTAGGTCACGCCCGCGGCATCCAGCATCGCCACCGCGTCGTCGGCCGACGGATCGAGGTGGTCGGCCGGCACGCCCGCCCGCGCGAGACGATTGCGCAGCTCGTGCGTGCGCGGCTGCGAGACGTCGCCGATGACCGTGTAGGCGCGGTGGCGCTTGCCGGCCGCGGCCTCGTGCTCGCGCAGGAAGTCGGTGATCGCACGGTGGAACGACTCGTCGGGCGAGTGCGTCGGCCGCACCACGTAGTAGTCGATCTGCACGTGCGTCATGAGCTGGAGCACCGCGTCGGACGTGACCCGGTCGGCCCACGAGCCCCATTCGATCACGAGGCCGCGGCGCACGTCGGGGAAGCGGCGGCGGGCCGCGGCGAAGACGCTCTCGTGGTCGTCGACCGGGGACGCGTCATCCGACAGCACGAGCGCCATGCTCCCGCCCACGGTCGCGAGCTCCTCGATCGCCGCGACCGCGCTCGCCGGACCGTCGGCCTCGACCACCCGGTAGTCGTCGGCGTACCGTCGCCGCAGCGGCTCGAGCAACGAGGCGCGCACGCCCTCGTCGGCCGACACGACGAGGATCACCGGCGGGCCGGCGGAGTGCACCCGAGCATCCATTCGACTCCCCCCGGAGCGGCGCGACGAGCGGCGGAAGGCCGCCACGGCGCCACTGTACCGCCGGGCCGCGGCGAGCCGCCAGCATCCCCGACGCGCCAGCCCCGTGCTGGGTATTTACAGGCGGATGCCGCGGGGAACAGACTCGAAGGCATGAGCCCCGCCGATCCGGCGATCCGCACGCCAGACCAGCGACTGCGCGTGTTCGTGAGCTCCACGCTCAGGGAGCTCGCGCCCGAGCGCCGCGCGGTCCGCGCCGCGATCGAGCAGCTCAACCTCGCGCCCGTGATGTTCGAGCTCGGCGCGCGGCCGCATCCGCCGCGCGACCTCTACCGCGCCTACCTCGCGCAGAGCGACATCTTCGTCGGACTCTACGGCGAGCAGTACGGCTGGGTCGCGCCGGGGGAGGAGATCTCGGGGCTCGAGGACGAGTACCGCCTCTCGCCGGCGGGCATGCCGAAGCTCGTGTACGTGAAGGACGACGGCGATCGCGAGCCGCGCCTGCGGGAGCTCCTCGACCGCATCAAGGCCGACGACCGCTCGTCGTACGTGCACTTCGCCGACGCCGAGGAGCTCGCGGAGCTCGTGCGCGGCGACCTCGCGACGCTGCTCGCCGAGCGGTTCGCGCGCGCGGCCGAGCCCACCGGGACGCCGTTCACGTCGATGGACGGCACGGTCGAGCTCCCCTCCTCGCTGACGTCGCTCATCGGGCGCGACCGCGAGGTCGCCACCGTCGCCGAGCTGCTCGCCGACGACGACGTGCGGCTCGTCACCCTGACCGGCCCCGGCGGCATCGGCAAGAGCCGCCTCTCGATCGAGGCCGCGAACCGCGTGCGCGACCGGTTCCCCGGCGGCATCGCATTCGTCGACCTGGCGCCCGTCACCGACCCGTCGCTCGTGTCCGCGGCCATCGCGAACGCCCTCGGCATCATCGACAACGGCGACGGCACGCTCGACGAGAAGCTGCGCATGGCCGTGCGCGACCGCCGCCTGCTGCTGCTCCTCGACAACGTCGAGCAGGTCGTCGACGCTGCGCCGGTCATCCGCGCGCTGCTGGCGGATGCCCCGCACCTCACGGTGCTCGCCACGAGCCGCATCCTCCTCCGCATCAGCGGCGAGCACGGCGTCGAGCTCGGCCCGCTCGCCCTCCCCGACCTGCGGCACGGCACGACCGTCGCACGGGCGCTCGCCACGCCGTCGGTCGCGCTCTTCGTGCAGCGCGTGCGGGCGACGAAGCCCGACTTCGAGCTCACGGCCGAGAACGTGGAGGACGTCGAGCGCATCGTGATCGCCCTCGACGGGGTGCCCCTCGCGCTCGAGCTCGCCGCCGCGCGCGGCCGCGTGCTGACGCCGTCCGAGCTGCTCGACCGGCTCGACCAGCGCCTCCTGGTGCTCGGCGGCGGCGCCCGCGACCTCCCCGAGCGCCAGCGCACGATCCGCTCCACGATCGAGTGGAGCACGCAGCTGCTCACGCCGACCCAGCAGGAGCTGCTCGCCCGGCTCGGCGTCTTCTCCGGGGTCTTCACCCTCGACGCCGTCGAATGGCTCGCCGAGGGCATCCCCGACGCGGACACGCTCGACGACCTCGCCGCGCTCGTC
>Ga0310904_10000535_pt1 | contig 10939 bp, 15 predicted proteins | sample C48D1metaG_FD_203746 | JGI IMG/M metagenome (GOLD analysis project Ga0310904, IMG submission 203746) | Lab incubated soil microbial communities from West Virginia University Organic Research Farm, Morgantown, WV, United States - C48D1 | ecosystem: Environmental > Terrestrial > Soil >... | reverse complement strand
TACGGGTGCCCCGCTTCACCAACGACCCGAATCTGGTGCCGATGCCTGCACTTGATGAGGTGCTGGCCGAGGCACGAGCACGGATGCAGAGATTACCGCCCCTGCCACCCGAAGTGGTGGAGGAGGACGAGCCGGATACATTCGACGAATACACTGAGGAGGAGGAATAACCATGTGCGGCATAGTAGGATTCATCACGCTGGAGAAGGGCAACGGAGCCATGCAGCGGAGCAACTGGTTCGAGCAGGCCATCCACGTCGGATCGTGGCGTGGTCAGGACTCAACCGGGGTGTTCGGCTTGACGCATGACCGGGCCAACAACGACCAGCCCATGACGCTCAAGAGCACGGCAGCAGGGCCGGACTTCCTGATGCTGAGTGAGTACGAGAAGGTGCTGGGTTCGTCGCTCAAGTACGAGCGGTATCGGGCACTGATCGGACACAACCGAGCGGCGACGCGCGGCAACGTGACCACGGCGAACGCTCATCCGTTCACCGAGGGACCGATCACCCTAGTCCACAACGGCACGCTCGACACGACGTACGAGCTACAGACCCCGGCCCATCAGGCCAACAAGGGGCGGGACAAGAAGAAGGCAGTCGAGGTGGACAGCCACGTCATTGCCCTCAACTTGGCACAGTCCGAGTCACCGGATGAGGTGCTGCGCCTGCTGGATGGGGCATATGCCCTTGTCTGGCACGACGCGAGGAACGGGAGCCTCAACGCTATCCGTAACAACTCGCGGCCCCTGCACTTCATGGGTGTGGAGTGCGAGAGCACGGTGCTACTGGCGAGCGAGGCGGAGATGCTCTACTGGCTGGCCCAGCGCAACAACTTCAAGGTCGGCAAGATTGCACAGCCCGATCCGGGTGTGCTCTTGACGTGGAGACCGGGCGAGATTGTCCCCGAGATGCGGAAGCTGGAGATCCGTGAACGGGGGGAGCGCATGGCCCGGCACTACGGGCAGCATACTGGCTGGTCTAGGCCACCAGTGGTTGTGACCGGGCCTGCGAGTACGACCGGGAGCCCTGTTATGGAGGGCTCCAATATGGGAAAAGCACCAGCGGTGTCGGACGCGATGGAACTGGAACTCATGGCGCTCAACATCGACAGCACGACGGAACTCACACTCATGCCCACGAAGATCAAGCCTGTGCATGGGAAGCGAACGGCCTTAGTGAGCGGGCCAGTCTGGCTGCCCGACGGGACAGCACTGACGGGACTGTTAAGCGGATTGGATTACAACTCGGTGAAGGACACGAAGCCGGAGGCCGAGGGGTGGACAGTCAAGGCGTACGCCGTGATGATAACTCAGGCCAAGGACACTATCCTGCGCGTCCATCTGGTGAACCGCAACGTCTCCACGCGGCCCGCCGCGACAACAGGTTCCAGAAGTTTCTCGCGCGGCTCGCTACCTCGGTTGGGGAGTAGGGGTTGGGATGAGTGGGTGCCCGGCCCGGACGTGGAGTACCTGAGCATGACGGACTGGATGCGTGAGACCAGCAGTGGTTGCTTCCAGTGCGGCATCGAGTGCTGCGCGGATGACGCCGAGAAGATGAGTTGGGCAGGCGTAGGTCGTCCCGTCTGTCGGGAATGCACGGACGACAACCTCGACATGCAGAGAACCGGGAGGATCAATTGATTATATATAATCCATACGGCCCGTCGAAGCTATGGTATCATGGGTGCGGCCTGTGCTGGGCACCGCCGCCCCGACCTTGGACTGACACGGGCGACGACACACTTTGTTACGGGTGCTATGCACCCAAGGAGAAGAGCAGACATGCGTACGAGAATGCTACGATACGGCCCGAGCGACGGGGCGAAAGCCCTAAGCCGTGCCTTGAATGTAAGGATGCTGTCGCTGCGGGGCAGCAAGTTCCGCCCGAGGCCGGGCGACACAATCCTGAATTGGGGCAGCCATCACTACCCGGACGGGAACCCAGCGTGGCAGATGACAGGGTGGATCAACAGCCCGCGAGCGGTGGGCTGGGCAAGGGACAAGATCGGGACATTCCGATTGCTGGGACAGCGTGGCGCAGAAGTCGGAGGCCCGGTCCCGACGGTGGACTGGACGACTGATGGCAACGTCGCCCGAGAGTGGAACAAGGAGCACACGGTCATCGCCCGTCTCACCACGACGGGACAGGGTGGGGCTGGTATTGTTGTACTGCCTCCACTTTCTGAATGGATCGAGGCCCCTCTCTACACCAAGCTCTTTCGAGCGAGGCATGAGTACAGGGTACACGCGGTCCGTGGCGAGGGAATGATTGATGTACAGAAAAAACGACGACGAAGTGACGGCGCAGGGCGTTCCTTGGTACGTAATCTTGAGAACGGCTACGTCTACTGCCGAGGCGGAGTTGTGGCTCCAGAAGCAGTCGTGGTGGTATCAGTTGCGGCCATCGACGCACTCGGACTGGACTTTGGAGCAGTGGATGTCCTCTGCACTGAGGCGGGCGTTGCCCGAGTTCTGGAAGTGAACACGGCACCGGGCCTAGAGGGCAGCACGGTGGCGAAGTATGCTGAGGCCCTTAACCGACTGATAACACTGGAGAATTAACCATGAACGAACTGTATGTATTGCTGATGATTATTGGTGGCGCAACCCCGGCTGACCATGCGGTCGTGCTGGATAGCAGCGGCTACTCCATCGAGGAGTGCATCGCGGCGGGCACCATGTTCGAGAAGGCCCTGAATCGTCAGGACTTGCCGGGTGCGTGGGTCTGTGTTGACCCGAACCGTATCGTCGAGGGTCGGCTGGCCCCCGAGGTGGGTACGTGAGGCACAACCATCCCGAGGGTACGTGGATCGAGTGGGTGGATGCAGAGTTCGACGATGAGGAGCCGCGCAAGTGGAGCGGCATCATCACGGACAACCTTTCAACGCAGTACCTCGTCGAGGTGGGCGATGATCGGTGTGACCGCTTCGTTATGAAAGACAATCCAACTGTAAAGGTGATCTAACATGAGAGCAAGACTGATGACAGAGATGCGAGCGTTGATGGGTGACACCCTTCTCGCTGTCTGGATTCGGGTCCGTGTGGACGGGCGTCCGATTCTGGCGGTGGCGCGTGAGCAGGAGCTTACGTTCGCAGAGACGATGAATGCACTGGCGGAGGCGGATGCCCTCTTGGACAGGGCGAGATTGGCTGACCAGTACGCCGCCCCCGAGCGGGCGGAACTGCGAGGCTACGGTGGATTCCATCAGGAGTTCGAGCATAAGCCCGAGCAGCGCGAGCTTCGCGATGCTGCGGCAATACGGGTACACGGCGAGCGGTTCGTGGACCTGTCGAGACAGCAGGGTATTCGCATCCTCGCGGAGCCTGCCCACCGCTATAACAACATAGGAGAGTAGACATGACGACGAGAACGAAGAAATCGGACGCCGTTGATTCGGTGTTGGAGCCGGTTAAGGAAGCCTTCATAGCCGGAGACCCGGAGGCCATGACGATTATATATAATCGAATGTATGGGCCGATGGTGGAGCGGGCTTACCGCTTCGAGTTGCAGGAGGCGGACGCACAGGACGCAGCAATGGATGCGATGCTGTACGTACAGGGGCGAGGGACTGCCCCGGATAACCTCGCTGCTGCCCTCATTCGGGCGGCGGAGTGGTTCGCCAAGAAGCTGATCCGAGATAAGGGCCGTGAGGTACCCATATCCTCGATGCGACCGGGCGAGTTCGAGATGGACGGCATGGACTCTGACTCATCGGACGAGTTGCTCGATGATGCGGATGACTTCGCTGGCCTCCAAGGGCAGGTGCATCCCCTTGCACCGGCTCACATGCAGGCATGTACGCTGGACCATCCAGAGCTTATCGTCGAGAGGAACGATGCCCTGAGTAAGGCAGAGAAGCTGGTCCGACAGGAACTTGGCGGAGAGTATTGGGATATATTCTCATCCAATGAGTCGGGTCGAGAGTCCCAACCTGAGATTGCGGCACGGCTTGGTATTAGTGAACGGACCATTCGGAACAGATTAACCGAGGTTCATGAACTATTTACTAAGACCTTTGCCGGAAATTAGGACCTCAGGGTACGGAGTATTATAGAGCAGGGGAGGCGGGGCGAGAGCCGCAGGGGCAAGCCCCCGCTGACCCCCAAGAGGAGACGCTATGACTAACTACGAATTGAGAATGCTTAACTACAAGTACCTCCGGTACAAGACGGGTTCGCTTCTGGAGGACCACTCATGGGGTGAGTCTATTGATAGTCCTGTACCACAGGACGTAGACTACGCACCGAGCGGTGCCAGAATCGAGCAGATACGTACCCAGATGGTACGTGAGAAGAAGCTGAGAGAGCCCAGCAACCTGCGAGAAGTCATGAAAGCTCGCTCGAACTGGCGTACCAACGATGATCGACAGGGCATGACCGAAGACGGATACAGCTTTGTCAAACCTGTGAAGGAGATAGACAATGACGAAGATCAAGAATGACATCCACGAGTACGAGCCTGTCAAGTTCACGCAGAAGGTCCCGAATGGGAACCTGCGGTCGGACCGATGGGGCAGCCTTGCGGAGATGTACCGTGACCTCAACCCGGACGTGACCTATGCCACGTTCCACGGTCGGGTGCGCCGGGGCATCGACCCCATCACTGCGGCTACCATGCCGAAGGATACCCGAGGCCGGAAGCCTAAGCCTAAGCAGTTCTCATGAGCGGAGAGCGGCTGGAAGTATACCAGACAGGGCTCTCGCTGGACCCCGGAGAGACGCTTAGGGTGGTGTGCCCTTGGTGTGGCGGGGGTGGCGACGGCGAGCGTTGCATGAGCGTGACGCGCGACGAGGCGACCGATCTGGTACTATTCCGCTGCTTCCGTGGGAAGTGCGACAAGAAGGGTGTGTGCGGGAATGGGGTTACGGTCAAGGGCCGTGCCCCTATCCCGAAGGCGGTGTTCAGACCGTGGGATACCAGTACGTTTGTTGATATAGATAATGCTTCCGGCCCAGCTAGAGCCAAACTGCAAGAGTGGCGGCTCTTCGGCAACGGGCTGGCGCATAGCCTCGGTATCCTGTGGGACACACACACCGGGCGGCTGGCCTTGCCTGTCTACACGAGAGAGGCCCTGCTGAGGGGCTTCGTGCTGCGTGCAGTGGACAAGTCTAAGCCGAAGGCACTGACGGCACGGATCAGTAACGTCGAGCCCTTCATTGGGTGGATGACGGAGCGGTTCCAGCGGCCCGACCTGTGGGTAGTGGAGGACATACCCTCCGCCATGCGGTTGATGCTGGCGGGGCAGAATGCGGTGGCCGTACTAGGCAACACGCCCTCGGACGAGGCGCTCGGTGAGATACACCGTGCCCGCCCCGAGACTGTGGTGTGGGCCTTCGACAATGACGCCTTCGCACAGGGCATGACCTCGGCTAAGAGGTACGGGATGCGCGGGACTAGCGTAGTGATCCGTCCCCCTCGGGACTTCAAGGATATGGGTGAGTCTGAACTGGACGACTACATTAAGGAGGTAACATGAGCGAGCGGGTGCTGATCGCGAGTATGATGCGAGACCGTTCGGCGTTCGACAAGATCGCCAAGCACCTCGACGGGAACGACCTGACCGAACAAGCCAAGGTTATCATCGAACACATAGGAGAGTATTATGGGCGGGACCCCCAAGCGATGCTGGTACAACCCGACTTGCTCGTGCGTAGTATCACCAGAAGTCTCAGCAACCCCAAGCACCACGGACTATTCCAAGAACTCGTCACTAGCATTGTCGCCTTGGAAGCGTCGCCTGCTAACGTGGTTGAGGACTTTATCGCAGTCAAGCGGGATGCGGTGGGGGCGAAGCTGGCGACTCTCCTCGCGTCCAACAAGGGACAGAAGGAGATCCTCCCGGTACTAGAGCAGTACCGTGAGTGGGCCTCGAAGGAGGACCTCGGGAGTCGAGACGCGATTATATATAATCAAGTCCCTGTCCTGAGTATCGTGTCGAAGCGGAACGCTCCGGGTGAGGTCATCCGGGTCCTGCCTCGGGCGCTGAACGAGCGGCTTGATGGCGGGCTACTGAGGGGGCACCACGTCATCGTGTTCGCCCGCCCCGAGGTAGGCAAGACTACGTTCCTCGTCAACTCAGTGCGTGGGTTCTTGCAGCAGGGGCTGCGTGTCCTGTACTGCGGGAACGAGGACCCGATGGACGACATAGTGATGCGGTGCGTCGGCTCGCTCGCCGACATGACGAAGTACGAGATACTGGATGGACCCGACCGGGCGCAGGAGCAAGCGATTGCTGCCGGGTATGACCGGCTAACGCTGGCGGCGCTGAGCCCCGGCTCCCCGCAGGAGATCGAGCGGCTGGCGCAGGAGTATAAGCCGGACGTGATCCTCGTGGACCAGCTACGCAACCTCGGGGTGGGCAAGGAGGAGAACTTCACCCGCAAGCTAGAGGTAGCAGCAGCAGGGATGCGCAACGTGGGTCAGCGCCAGCGTGCGCTGGTCATCAGCGTGACACAGGCGGGGGACTCTGCCTCGGGCAAGAGTGTGCTGGACATGGGCGACGTTGACTCGTCGAACACCGGCATCCCGGCTCAGTGCGACGTGCTGATTGGCATAGGGATGAGTGCTGAGGACGAGCGGATAGGTCGGCGTGTCCTGTCCCTGCCTAAGAACAAGGCGGGTGGGAACCACAGCCCGGTCCCTATCAGCGTGGACTTCACCAAATTCAGAATACGGAGTGAGTAATGAAGCATGTCAAATCTAAATCACAACTCTTGCGAGTCGCATCCCAACGAGGACTCGACCTTGCCGAGGTGGTTGACAACCCCGGACGCTTCGGTCTATCGCTCGGGGGTTCCTCTGTTCGTGGACTTCGAGACAACAACCCACAAGAAAGGGCTCGCCATATATCGGGAGAACTCGACTCTGATGGCAGCCTACCGGTTGGGATGGGAGGGGACGACGACGACGGTGTGGGGTTCTGAGTATGAAATGCAAGAGCTACTTGATGCTATCGGGCAGTCCGACTTCATCGTTGCATACAATGCGAAGTTCGATCTGCAATGGCTGGCGCGGTGTGGGGTTGAGTTGCACGAGGTCCTTGTCTACGACCCCCTGCTTGCAGAGTATGTCATCGGTGGTAACAGGTGGCAGACTCGACAGCTTAGCTTGGAGAGCGTGGCCCGACGCCGTAATCTTGGAGGCAAAGAGTCTCTGGTTTCGGCTCTCATCAAGGGAGGGAATGACACGCGAGACATCCCGCAGGAGTGGCTCGAACGTTACTGCGTGAAGGACGTAGACCTGATGATCGAGGTCATGCGCGATCAGCTTGTGGACATTAGCCCAGCCCTGATGAAGGTGGTGTATGCCCGCAACCTGCTGTGTACTGCACTGGCGGACATAGAGACGGAGGGATTGCAGCTAGACGAGGCCGCAGTTCTGTATGAATTGGAACACCTTGAGGCCCAGCATGAGCGGGCCGAGCGTGAGCTTAACCTAGTGACGGGTGGGATCAACCTCAACTCCCGTCAGCAGCTAGCGAAGTTCATCTATGAAACGCTCGGGTTCGGTGAGGTGATGGAGCAGAGGCGGGGCAAGTGGGTCCCGCGTAGGACGGATGGCGACGAGCCCAAGACCGACGCTGATACGTTGGACCGGCTCAAGCCTGACACGGAGGAGCAGCGTGACTTCCTTGAGAAGTTCGCGCGGACGAGGGAGTTGCACAACCGACTGTCGAAGTACATGCGGAAGTTCGCGGACTGTTGTCGGGAGGTAGGTGGCGTCATGTACGGGCGCTTCAACCAGACACAGACGCAGACCCACCGCCTGTCCTCGACCGGCCTCGACTACACGACGCAGTATCAGAACCTGCCCCGAGAGTACAAGAGCCTGTTCAAGGCGAAGCGGGAAGGGTGGCTGATGGCTGAGGCAGACGGGGCGCAGCTAGAGTTCAGGGTGGCTGGGCACCTGTGCAAGGATGAGCAAGTGCTGATAGATGCTAGCACCAACTTCGACGTTCACAGGTACACCGCCTCGGTCCTGCATAACAAGGCCGAGAAGGATGTTACGAAGGCGGAGCGCAACGGAGCGAAGGCCAATACCTTCAAGCCGTTGTACGGTGGTAGCTCGGGCACGAAGCAGGAGCAGGCGTACTACGCGGCGTTCAAGGCCAAGTACCCCGGCGTTGCTCGGACCCAGCAGGCGTGGATAGATCAAGTGCTCAACACGAAACGGTTGGTAACCGAGTGGGGCCTTGTCTATTACTGGCCGGACACGACGATGGATCGGAGCGGGTACGTGCGTAACACCACGGCGATCTGCAACTACCCGGTCCAAGCGTTCGCAACGGCAGAGATGATCCCGATGGCAGTTGTCTATCTGTGGCACCGGCTCAAGCGTATCCCCAACGCGCCCGCTGTCCTAGTCAATACCATCCATGACTCGATCATCGCGGAGGTCCACCCCGAGTGGGCCGAAGAGTACCGGGCACTGGCGCAGCAAGCCTTGACGGCTGACATGCGCACGGGTATGAAGGCCCTGTACGGTATCGACCTGTTGTGCCAACTCGGGTGTGGCACGGTGATCGGCCCCAAGTGGGGCGACGGTGAAGAAATCAAGTTCGAGGAGGTTCTATGAAGGCAAGTGGTACGGTTAACCGGACGAGTGCGAAGGACTGGAAGGGACGCAACGGCAACGTGGTGCTCTACTCGTTCACGCTCGACACCGGCAATGAGTGGTATCGGACTGGCGAGTTCCGCCCCCCGTTTAACGAGGGCGACTTCGTGGAGTTCGAGTACGAGGCGATCAATGGCGGGAACAACGTGGACAAGGACACCATCGTAGTCGGCAAGACTGCTCCGGCTGTCGTGGCTACGGCTCCGGCCCCGGTGCAGAGCGTTCAGGCTAAGCCGGTCAAGGAGAATTGGGATGCACGAGCTGATTATTGGGCGGCTAAGGAAGCACGCGACATCGAAGTCGTTGAACCGAGGATTACTATGTCTTCGGCTCAGCGCGACGCGATCAGCGTTGTGGCAATTGCGCTCCAGCACGAGGCCATCCCGCTTGGTCAGACCAAGGGTGCTCGTCTCGGGATTATCCTTGGAGCCATAGACGAGGTGGCTGCACGCTTCCTCGCACAGCGTAACGGTCAGGAAGTCCCGCCCGCTACACAGAAGAAGGTCAAGGCCGACAAGGCCGAGGAGAGTACTGATGGATTCACAGACTAACCTGTTCGAGAACGACAACTACGTGGTGAAGACCCACTCCGGCCAGTACGCCGTCATCAACAAGGTGACGGGTATCATTGAGGTCGAGACGAAGATGCTGCCCGACGCCTACATGGCGGCGGCTGGTCTCAACGACGCCCTCATCAAGAAGCCGTGGTCGTGGTACGAGAAGGGTGACGTGGCTGCTGGTATGGATGCCTTCCTGTTCGACGGGAAGGGTACTGGTCCGACCAACTAGGAGGCAACATGCTGATCCACTTAGACGGGGATGTGCTGGTGTACCGAGCAGGCTTTGCTGCCGAGCACGTATACCACACCGTCGAGTGTGCTATCGGTGGGGAAATGATGAGGGCTCGCTTCGCGGATAAGGAGCGGGCTCTCGCATTCCTCGATGAGCAGGGGATCAACTATCAGGGTGTGGCGTGGAGTACGGACGTGGAAGTCCAGCCCGAGGCCAACGCCCTGATGATCGCGCGCTCCATCATTAACAAGATCCTTGAGGACATGAGCGTGGGCGAGGATGCCCTGCGTGTCTACCTCTCTGGCGCTGGCAACTTCCGGAACGGAGTCGCCACGATCAAAGAGTACAAGGCCAACCGTGCGAACAAGCGCAAGCCTGTCCACAGTGCGGCCATCAAGGGCATGTTACGCCGGGAGTACAACGTCATCCTGTCCGATGGGCAGGAGGCGGACGACGACATAGGCATAGCGCATTATGCGTGCTGGGTCCGGGACCCGCAGAGCACGGTGATCGCTACCATCGACAAAGACCTCGACATGATCCCGGGGTTGCACTACAACTTCGTGACTGGCGAGACACGTAATATCGAACCCGAGGAGGGCATGCGATGGTTCTGGACTCAGATGCTGACGGGCGACACGACGGACAACATCCCGGGGATACCGGGCGTCGGCAAGGTAAAGGCTGCCAAGATCCTCGCGGACCTCACTGGCGATGCGGCACTGTATGGTGCAGTTGCGGAAGCATACAAGAGCGGGTACGGGGAGACGTGGGAGTCGGCGCTACTAGAGAACGGACGACTGCTGTGGATAAGGCGTGAGCCTGACCAGTGGTGGTCCCCGATTATATATAATCAAGGAGACTCGACATGAAGATTGGGATTACGTTTGATGACATCGTGCGGAAGCGCCTGTATGCGCTGGGCAAGTACGACTTCTACACCCGAGAGATCGAGGTGGCGGATGATCTGGTTGCCCTGATCCAGAACCTTGAGCACCTGAACGGTGCAGTCCAGCGTGCGCTGGAGTCGCTGTACACAACCAACGGGAAGCACATCATGCCTTCCGACAAGGAGATCCTCGCATGTCTAAAGGTGGTAAGGGTAGAGCCGGAAGCTGGAGATTCAGCCGCCGAGCGCAAGCTATCGCAGATGGCTTCCGCAGCGCGTTCGAGAGCGAAGTCGCGGCAGACCTCAGAGGTAGAGGTATCGCCTACGGCTACGAGTCCCGGCGCTTCGAGCTAGTCATACCGGTCCGAGTACAGCGGGCTAAGTGCTGTGCGTGTGGCGAGTCCAAGTTCCAGCAGACAGTGGTGTATACCCCTGACTTCTCAATTGGCGAACTCATCGTCGAGACGAAGGGCAGGTGGGATGCGAGGGATCGGCTGTTCGCTCTAGCTATGAAGGAGCAGCACGGCACAACGGACTACCGTCTACTGTTCGGCGCGGACAACAAGCTGAGCAAGAACAGCAAGACCCGGTACTCGGAATGGTGTGAGAAGAATGAGATCAAGTTTGCAGTGGGGAAGACTAT
>Ga0310904_10000533_pt1 | contig 10960 bp, 6 predicted proteins | sample C48D1metaG_FD_203746 | JGI IMG/M metagenome (GOLD analysis project Ga0310904, IMG submission 203746) | Lab incubated soil microbial communities from West Virginia University Organic Research Farm, Morgantown, WV, United States - C48D1 | ecosystem: Environmental > Terrestrial > Soil >... | reverse complement strand
AAGTTCGCACAAGCGGACTCAACATCATGATGTCGATGAAAGATGAGGGCAAACCGGTTTCTTTCGTCGAGGATTGCGCGGTGCCGCTCGAACATCTCGCCGATTACACGACGCGCCTCACCGCGATTTTCGAAAAGCACGGCACGCGCGGCACCTGGTACGCGCACGCCGGATCGGGCTGCCTGCATGTGCGTCCGATTCTCAATCTGCGACAGGAGAAAGATGTCCATACCATGCGTGAAATCGCCGAAGAGGCGTTCGCGATGGTGCGGGAATACAAGGGCTCGCATTCCGGCGAACATGGCGATGGGCTCGTGCGCTCCGAGTTCAACGAGCCGATGTTCGGCTCGCGGCTCGCTCGTGCATTCGAGGAAGTGAAGGATCGCTTCGACCCGAACGGGCTCTACAATCCGGGAAAGGTCGTACGTCCGCCCAAATTCGACGACCGCAACCTGTTCCGTTACGGGCCCGGCTACCACGGCGAGCCTTTGAAAACGCAGTTCGACTGGTCGCCTTATCCCGGCGTGGGTGGCGGCATCCAGGGCGCCGTCGAGATGTGCAACAACAACGGCGCCTGCCGCAAATTGACCGGCGGCGTCATGTGCCCGAGTTATCGCGTGACGCGCGATGAGCGCGACGTCACGCGCGGTCGCGCCAACTCATTGCGCCTCGCCATCACCGGACAACTTGGGTCAGCTGCGCTCATAGCCGATGAGATGGCAGAGACCATGAAGCTCTGCGTTTCGTGCAAGGCGTGCCGTCGTGAGTGTCCGACCGGCGTCGACATGGCCCGCATGAAGATCGAAGTGCAGGCTGCGCGCGCGGCAAAGTTCGAGCTCTCACTGCACGACAAACTCGTCGGATTTCTCCCGCACTACGCGCCGCATGCCTCGCGCTGGCACCACGTCTTCAATATGCGAGACCGCAGCCCGTTCCTGCGCAAAGCGTCGCAGACGGTTGCGCGTTTCGCGTCCCGTCGCAGTTTGCCGAAATGGCGAAAGGACACGTATCGCGACCGCTCGGATTGGCGCTACCCCACGGCAGAGGAGAACACGGCGGCGCGGGAAATCGTTCTGTTTGCCGATACGTTCAATCGCTATTTCGAACGCGAAAATCTCGACGATGCGCTGAGTGTACTTGTTGCCGGCGGCTACCGCGTCTACGCACCGCAGCCTCCCGATCCGGACGACCGACCTCTGTGTTGCGGTCGTACTTTTCTTTCGGTCGGCCTGGTCGACGAGGCGCGTCGCGAAATGCAGCGTACGATGGATGCGCTCGCGCCTTATGTCGCGCGCGGTATTCCGATCGTCGGTCTTGAGCCGAGTTGTCTCTTGACGTTCCGGGATGAACTGCCGGCCTTGTTCAAGGGTGCGGTTGCCGATTCGCTGGCGGCGAATGCATTTTTGTTCGAGGAGTTTCTTGCGCGCGAGCACCAGGCAGGGAGTCTGAACCTTTCGTTAGGCTCGCTTTCGAAGAAGGCCCTCCTGCACGGCCACTGCCATCAAAAGGCATTCAACGCGATGGGAGCGGTTGAGACGACGCTTCGGCTTATCCCCAAGCTTTCCGTCGAACCGATCGATTCCAGTTGCTGCGGTATGGCCGGCTCGTTCGGCTATGACGAGGAAACCATCGACGTATCGCTCAAGATGGGTGAGCTGTCACTGCTGCCTGCCGTACGCCGGGCTGACGCCGATGCCATCATTGTTGCCGACGGAACATCATGCCGCCATCAAATCCACGATGGGAGCCAGCGGGAAGCTTTGCACGTCGCCCGCGTTCTCAAAATGAGTCTTGAAGCGGTGCAATGAAACGCGAGAGGTCGATTGGTGCTCGCTAAACTTTTTCCTACGTCTCTCGTCGGTTCCTATCCGCAACCGGAGTGGCTGATCGATCGCGCGCGGTTGTCGAAGATGGTGCCACGCGTGCGGATGGATGATCTCTGGCTGGTCGATCCAAAGGAACTTGAAGCGAAGCAGGATGAGGCGACACTCCTTGCAATCGGCGATCAGGAACGCGTAGGCCTCGATATCATCACCGACGGCGAGCAACGGCGCGAAAGCTATTCGAACCGCTTTGCCACGGCGCTCGAGGGTGTCGATACCAAAAACCCGGGCTCGACACTCAATCGCAGCGGCAAGCCGATCCCGGTCCCACGCGTTACCGGCAAGATTCGACGAAAACACCCGGTCGAACTGCGCGATCTCCAGTTCCTGCGCGCGAACACAAAAAGATCCGTGAAGATCACCGTGCCCGGTCCGTTCACGATGTCAAAGCAGGCGCAGAACGAGTTCTACGAGTCGGACGAGGCGATGGCGCTTGACTATGCCGCCGCCGTGAACGACGAAATCAAGGATCTGTTCGCTGCCGGCGCCGACATCGTGCAGATCGATGAACCGTGGATGCAGCAGCACCCCGACAAGGCACGAGCGTACGGACTCAAGGCGCTCGATCGCGCACTCGACGGCGTCAGCGGCACGGTCGCCGTGCACTTGTGCTTCGGCTACGCGGCGGTCGTGCATGAAAAGCCGGCCGGGTACTCGTTTCTGTCGGAACTGGAAGGGTCGCGGGCCGCACAGATCTCGATTGAAGCCGCGCAACCGAAGCTCGATCTTGGCGTTCTGGAAAAACTGCCGTCGAAAACGATCATCCTCGGCGTGATCGACCTGTCCGATATGACCATCGAGACGCCGGACATCGTTGCCGAGCGCATTCGCCGGGCGCTGCCGCATGCGCCGGCCGAGCGGATCGTGATTGCGCCCGATTGCGGGATGAAGTACCTGCCGCGCGATGTGGCGTTCGGAAAAATGCAGGCCATGGTGCGGGGTGCGGCGATCGTGCGGCTGGAGCAGTCCGAGGATTAGACCGCCGGCGGCTTGAACTTGGGCCCAATACCCGCAAAATGGGCCCAATAACAAAGACAGCGGTTCCCACTGCCGAGGAGCCGGAAAATCACCTTAAGGGAGGATGCGATGAAGAGTTTTGTTGTTGCCAGCACGGCCGTTGCGGCCATGACGCTGGCAAGTGCGCCGGCATTGGCATGGGAGCCGACCAAGCCGGTTGAAATCGTGGTGGCCGCCGGCGCAGGCGGCGCTTCCGATCAGATGGCGCGCATGATTCAGGCCGCCATTCAGAAGCACAATCTGATGAAGCAGCCGATGGTGGTGTCGCTCAAGGGCGGAGCATCTGGCGCCGAAGCGCTGATGTACATGAAATCGAGCGACGGCGACCCGAACAAAGTGCTAATCGCCTATTCGCTCATCTACATGCTGCCGCTCTCCGCAAAGATTCCATTCAATTGGCGCGAGCTGACACCGGTGTCGGTGATTGCGATGGATCAGTTCGTGTTGTGGGACAACACGACGCTGCCGTACAAGAACGTGAAAGAATTTGTCGACGCGGCGAAGGCCGCTCCACAGCCCTTCAAAATGGGTGGCACCGGCTCCAAACGCGAAGATCACATCCTGACTGTCTTCATGGAAAAGAAGACCGGCGCGAAGTTTGCGTACCTGCCGTACAAGTCGGGCGGCGAAGCGGCCACCCAACTGGTCGGCAATCACACCGCGTCAAACGTCAACAATCCGTCAGAGAATCTTGAAGTGTGGCGTGCCGGCCAGGTACGCGCGCTGTGCGTGTTCGACAAGGAACGCATCTCTTACAAGTCCAAAGTGACGGATACGCAGTCATGGAACGACATCCCGACTTGCAAGGAAGAAGGACTCGACGTGCAGTATCTGATGCTGCGCGCCATGTTCCTGCCCGGCAAAGTGACCCCTGACCAGACGGCTTTCTACATCGATCTTTTCAAGAAGGTGTCGGAAACGCCTGAGTACAAGGACTACATGGAAAAGCAGGCGCTCAAGCCGATCTTCCTGACCGGCAACGACATGGTCAAATTCCTTGAAGAAGACGACAAGCTGAATTCGAATCTTATGGAAGAAGCGGGCTTCGTCGCAAAGTAAACGTGACCTTAGGCCCCGGGCAGCGTGACTGTTCGGGGCCCGGACTCCAGCAGCGTCGCGCATCGCTCTGGATCCGGGGTTCGTGCCATGCACGCTCGCAATGACTCACGACAGGGTAGCAATGTCCTCCGAAACTGAAATCGCCGTCGAGGATCCAACCGCGCCGGCCGAAGATTCGCCGCCTGTCACCAGCACCCGCGTCGTTGAAATCGCGGTCTATCTAGTCCTTGCGGCGCTGGCATTGTTGCTTGCCTTCGACAACTGGCGCACCGGCATGGGGTGGGCGTCGGATGGTCCGCAGGCCGGATATTTTCCGTTCTACCTTTCGATCATTCTTGCGGGCGCCAGCCTCTATGGTCTCGGCAGAACGATCCTGAATTCGTCGGAGGGACGGGAAGCTTTCGTCACGCGCGATCAGTTGCGCCGGGTCATGCAGGTTTTCGTCCCGACATTCCTGTTCTGCCTGTTCACGCAATGGCTCGGGCTCTACGTGGCGAGCTTTCTGCTGATCGCGGGCTTCATGTGGATGGTGGGCCGTATCGCTCTCTGGAAGTCGCTGCTCACCAGCTTCGTATTTTCGATGATCATGTTCGTCACGTTCGACATAGCGTTCGACGTAATCATGCCGAAGGGGCCGCTTGAAGCCCTGTTTGGACACTAGAAGCCATGGAAGCCTTCTCGCTCCTCGTCCACGGCTTTGCGGTCCTCCTGACCTGGAAAACGCTGGCCTTGATGATGGTCGGCCTCGTGCTCGGCATTTTCGTCGGCGTGCTCCCCGGGCTGGGGGGACCGAACGGCGTTGCCATCCTGTTGCCGCTGACTTTCACAATGGATCCGACCTCCGCAATAGTGATGCTGTCGTGCATTTACTGGGGCGCACTCTTCGGCGGCGCAATCACATCGATCCTTTTCAATATTCCCGGCGAAGCCTGGTCGGTGGCGACGACGTTCGACGGCTACCCAATGGCTCAACAAGGGCGAGCCGCGGAGGCTCTGACCGCGGCTTTCACGTCGTCCTTTATCGGGTCACTGTTTGCAGTGCTTCTCATTACGTTCCTGGCACCCGGCATCGCTTCGTTTGCGCTGCAGTTCGGGCCGCCAGAATTCTTCGCCGTCTATCTTCTGACCTTCTGCTCGTTCGTCGGGCTGGGACGGGAGGCCAAGCACAAGACAATTATTTCCATGGCGCTCGGTCTGCTGCTCGCCGGCGTCGGCATGGATACGGTCTCCGGCCAGCTGCGCATGACCTTCGGTTTCAGCGATCTGCTGCGTGGCATTAATTTCCTTGTCGCGGTCATCGGCTTGTTCGGAATCAGCGAGATCCTGCTCACGATGGAGGAGCGGCTGGCGCTGCGCGGCCACTCGGCGCGCATCAGCCTGCATGTGCTCTGGAACGTATGGAAAGACCTGCCGCGATACTGGGTCACATTGCTGCGGTCGTCGGCCATCGGCGCATGGCTCGGCATAACCCCGGGCGGTGCGATCGCCGCCTCGTTCATGGGTTACAACCTTGCCAAGCGTTTTTCGAAGGATCCCGAAAGCTTCGGCAAAGGGCGCATCGAAGGCGTGTTCGCGCCGGAAACGGCCGCGCACGCCTCGGGTACGGCCGCGCTGCTGCCCATGCTGGCTCTCGGAATTCCCGGCTCAGGGACCGCTGCCATCTTGCTTGGCGGATTGATGGTGTGGGGACTCAATCCCGGGCCGCTTCTGTTCGTGGAGCACAAGGATTTTGTCTGGGGCCTCATCGCGTCGATGTATCTCGGCAATATTGTCGGCCTTGTGATGGTACTCACCACCGTACCCGTTTTTGCCGCGGTGCTGCGCGTGCCGTTCGCTGCAATCGCTCCGATGATTGTCGTGTCGTGCGCGATCGGCGCCTACGCAATCCAGAATGCCATGTTCGACATCTGGTTGATGCTGTTGTTCGGCGTCGTCGGTTACATTTTCAAAAAGGTCGGGATTCCACTGGCGCCGTTCACGCTTGCGCTGGTGCTCGGCAGTCGCGCCGAGGATGCATTCCGTCTTGCGATGATTGGCTCGGGCGGCGACCTGCGCGTGTTCTGGTCGAACGGCCTCGTCGGCTCAATCACGACGCTGGCGTTCATCCTGCTGTTCTGGCCGGTGATCAGCAAAGCGTTCGGCCGGGTTTCCGAACTGCTGCAACCCGCGAAGGGAACAGGTTGATTTATTCGGCCAGTCCGGGTTCGGCGGCCTGATCACGGCCTGCGGGAACGGTCCGCCGCACTGTCGGCATGACAAGCCGGGCCAGCGTGGGAATGACCAGAAGGCTGCAGATCGGCGACAGGAGCATGCCGCCGACAATGACGCAGGCGAGCGGCTGCTGAACCTGTGAGCCGATGCCGGTCGAAAACGCTGCGGGGACCAGACCGATACAGGCGGAGAATCCGGTCATGAAAATCTGACGCATGCGCGCCTGGGCGGAGCCGATGATGGCCTCGTCCTTGCCAAATCCCTCGTCGAGGCGGCGGCGTATGTAGGAGACGAGCAAAATGCCGTCCATCGCCGATACACCGAAAAGTGAAATGAATCCGACAGCCGCCGACACACTGAAGTTCAGGCCAAACACATAGAGTCCGAGAATTCCTCCGCACGCAGCGAACGGAATTCCCGCCAGTGCCAGAAGGCTGTCGCGTACGGAATTGAACAGGCTGTAGAGCAACATCATGATCAGCAAGAGGCTGAGCGGAACAATGATGGCGAGCCTCTTTTTCGCTTCGACGAGGGCGCCGAATTCGCCCGACCATTCGAGCCGATAACCTTCCTTCAGTTGCACATTCTTGGCGATCCGAGCTTGCGCGTCGGCGACAGTCGATCCGAGGTCTCGACCGCGAACACTGTATTTGATCGGTACGAAGCGCTCCGTATTCTGTCGGTAGATGTAGGCCGCACCCGTTTCCAGCCGCACTTCTGCGACGTCGCCCAGCGCAATATAGGCGGTCGGTGATTTTGGATCGGAATTTGGCAGAGCGACAGGGACCGAGCGGATGGCATCCACGTTGTCGCGGTATTGCGGGGCAAGGCGGACAGTCAGTGCGAAGTTCATCTCGCCTTCGTAGATGCGCGTGACTTCCTGCCCGCCGATCGCGGCCTGAACCACGGTGTTCATATCGGCGACGGTGATGCCGTAGCGAGCCGCTTTGGCGCGATCCACCTGGATCACGAGATTTGGCTGGCCAAGAAGATTGAACGCGCCCGGATCCGTGACGCCGGGGACCTTCGAAAGCTCTTCCTTGACCGCTTTCGACAGGCGTTCGAGCTCACCGAGGTCGCGCCCGAAAATCTTGACCGAGTTTTCGCCTTTCACGCCTGAGACGGCTTCTTCGATATTGTCCTGGATGTATTGCGAAAAATTGAAGTCGACGCCGATGAATTCGCTTTCGAGGCGTGCCGACAATTCCTTCACCAGCTTCGGCTTGGTCAGGCCCGCGGGCCATTCGTCGAACGGTTTGAGGGGCACGAAAAATTCGGCAACGAACGACCCGTCCGGATCGGTGGCGTCTTCGCCACGGCCCTGCTCGGAGACGACCGTGCGCACCGGCGGATAGCTTGCGATTACGGCGCGGATCTTGTTGACGGTATCCCGGCCCGCATCGAGCGTAATCGTGGGCGGAAGCAGCGCGCGGATCCAGAGATTCCCTTCTTCCAGCTTGGGCAGGAATTCCGTGCCCAGCCGCATCCCGAGTCCGCCGCAAAGAATGAGAAAGGCGAGTGCAATCGTCGCCGCGATGCGCGCATTCTTCACCGCCAGGACGAGAACGCGCTCGTACACGCTGCGAATGTGGCGCACGAGAAAGGTTTCAACCTCCGTTACCCGGTCAGGCAACAGAAGTGACGCCATCACCGGTGTCACCGTGAAGGTCGCGATCACCGCGCCGAGCAACGCGTAGGCGTAGGTCCGCGACATCGGCCCGAAGATCTGTCCCTCGACGCCCTGCATTGTAAAAAGCGGCAGGAACGCTGCGATGGTGATGACCACCGAGAAGAATATCGGCTTGTCCACCTCGACGGCGGCCGCGAGGATTCGATGCAGCCGGTCTCCGCGGCTGACATCAGTCGGGTGACGCGCCGCATGATGGGCGAGATGGCGGAAGATATTTTCCACCATGATGACGGTACCGTCGACGATGATACCGAGGTCGATCGCGCCGACCGATAGCAGGTTGGCGGAGTCGCCGCGCAGCACGGTGATGATAACCGCAAGGAACAGGGCGACGGGAATTGTCGCGGATACGATCAGGGCGCAGCGCAGGTTTCCCAGGAAGATCCATTGAATGAGAAAGATCAGCGCAATGCCGAACAACATATTGTGCATCACCGTGCGCACGGTGATGGCTACAAGATCGCCACGATCGTAGTAGGGCTCGATCCTGACACCCGGCGGCAGGCTGCCGTCATTGTTGATGCGTTCGATGGCCGCGCGGACGCGCGTTACCACGTCCATCGTCCGTTCCAGCTTCTGCATCAGGACGATGCCGAAGAGGATGTCGTCCTGATTGTCACGGGCGGCGATCCCCAGCCGCGGCGTGTAGCCGATCTGGTTACGCGCGATGTCGGACAGCACGACGGGCAGCCCGCCCTGCTGGCTCACCACGATATTATTGATGTCGCTGATCGAACCCAGCACGCCCACGCCGCGCACGTTCACCGACTGCTCGCCGATGGCGATCGTCCGGCCGCCAACGTTCGCGTTGCTGGTGGAGATCGCGTTGATGACCTGGGGCAAGGTGAGGCCGTAGGCCCGCATCCGGTCGAGATCGATTTCGACCTGGTACTCCTTCGTCTTTCCGCCAAGCGGCGAGATGTCAGCAACGCCGGGAACGATGCGCAGTTTGCGCTCGACCACCCAATCCTGAATGGTCTTGAGCTGGATCAGGTCCATTCCGGGGGGACCTTTGAGCTGATAGCGCAAGATTTCGCTGATGCCGCCGGCCGGGGATATGACTGGCGTCACCGTTGCGGGCAGCGTCGCGTCTTTCAGGCGATTGGTGACCTGCTGGCGTACGAAATTGTAGTCGCGGCCATATTCGAATTGCAGCCGGATGAAACCGAGAGCGAACACGGTGTTCGACCGGATATAGGTGAGCCCCGGTGTGCTCGCGACCGCGATCTCGAGTGGGATCGTGACATATCGCTCCACTTCCTCGGGTGACTGGCCGGGATATTGCGCGATGATTTCGATGATCGGTGGTGCGGGGTCGGGATAGGCTTCAACGTTAAGCGTCGTGAAAGCCGCATAGCCGACGGCCACGAAGCAGATGAATCCAACTATCGCCAGCGGCCGCCGCGACAGGCAGAACGACATCAAACTGCGCAGCATGGATGCTTCAGCTTCCTGCAGCAGCGCGGTCGACGAACAAGCTGCCTTTGCTTACAACGTTCTCGCCTTCGCGGAGGCCTTCCAGGACCTGGATCATCTGTCCATTGGACAGGCCGGTCTTGATTTCGCGCCGCTCGACCGACTTGTCGTCACGTGCGACCCAGACATGGGCCGTTTTCCCATCGTAGATGATCGCGTCACGCGGGACAGCCAGGGAACTGTCTCCTTCTCCCGTCAGAATGTTCACGCTTGCGAACATTTCCGGGCGAAGCAGTCGCTGGGAGTTGTCAATTGTCGCGCGAACCAACAAACGGCGCGTCCCGGTATCGAGCGAGGTGGCAACATATGCAATATTTGCCGGGAATATGCGGTTTGGGTATGCGAGAACACTGAAGTGAACGGCTTGTCCGACGTGGACGCTGGGTGCGTCTGACTCGCGGACATAGGCGACCAGCCACACTGTCGACAGGTCGCCGATGATGAATGTCGGGTCGCTGGCGCTCGTATTCTGCGATGACGTATTCACATACTGGCCCGGTCCGACCTTGCGCTGAATGACGGTGCCACTGATCGGCGAATAGATCGTCATCTGCGGACTGACGGAGCCGGTATCGCTGAACTTGGTGATTTCGTCGTCCATCATTCCGAGAATGCGCAAGCGGTTGCGCGTCATCTCCAGCAAAGTCTGTGCGGAACGCACATCATTCTCGGCGGCGCGGCTGGTTGCCTGCGCGGTCTGCAGGTCGCGCAAAGGACCGGCGCGCGAGTCAAAGAGCGTCTTGTTCTGCTGCTCAACAATTTTTGCGAGCTCGAGCGACGATTTGGTCTTGTTCAAATTGGAGATGGCAGCGATGAAATCGTTCTGAGCCTGAACCATGTCCGGCGCTTCGACGGTGAAAAGCGGTTGGCCGGCTTTCACCATGTCACCGGGCTTCGCAAGCAGTTTGATTACGCGTCCTGAATAGGGAGAGAACACGAGCGTCGAGCGGTCTTCATCAATGGCAATCTTGCCCTCGGTCATATGTTCGCTGCGAAATACGACCGGCCCGACCGGCACCGTTGTCAGAGACGCCCACTGCTTCGGGGGCGGGTAAAAAAAGCCATTTTCCCGGCGACCTTGAGTCGACGCCTGTTCCTCGCCATTCGCATGTGGCGCACGCGTCGTCGCGGCGACAACCAGCCACGTACAGACGATGAGCACGGCAACAGCTATGGCGCCATTGCGCGTAGCCTGCGGCTGCTTGAGCCGCGTCAAAAATGTCCCGAATCGCTCCAAGGCCTTGTTTCCCGGATTTTCTCTTTTTTTCTCTTTGCGAGCCTTATAGTGAATTGTCGGCCTGTTTCAGCATAACCGCGATATAAACATTTCACCTCGGTAAATCGGACGCCGTACCGCGCGCGGACGCCGCAACCTTCCGTCGTTTTCTTTGCACCGGCGTTGGCCATAAATGCGCGGATTCAACGCATTTGGCCGCTGTTTTTCCTGTGGGAACGTGCTTTTCCGCGGCTATTCTGCGTACTCGCAGTTTAAATAGGGTGTGGTCATCCGCCTGTCAGCTTTCGTAGTCAGTTTTGTGATTTGTGCCGCAGGGGGGCCGCTGCAATGCAAAAGGAGACGGCGTGGACCGGATAAGATTGCATCGCGGGCGACTTCCTTGTGCCC
>Ga0310904_10000532_pt1 | contig 10962 bp, 13 predicted proteins | sample C48D1metaG_FD_203746 | JGI IMG/M metagenome (GOLD analysis project Ga0310904, IMG submission 203746) | Lab incubated soil microbial communities from West Virginia University Organic Research Farm, Morgantown, WV, United States - C48D1 | ecosystem: Environmental > Terrestrial > Soil >... | reverse complement strand
GCCATGTAGAAGAGAATTGTGCCGAAAAGAGCTAGGGCGATGCCAACACTGCCAAGGATGAAATATTTCCAGGCTGCTTCCAAAGCCTCATGCGTACGATAAATACCAACCATTAGAACGGTGGTGAGCGTCGCGACCTCAATCGCAACCCACATCAAACCGATATTATTAGCGACGAGCGCCAGGTTCATCGCGAACATCAACACCTGATACATGGCATGATAAAATCGCACAGACGCTGGCGTAAGGCGGCCGTTTTCTATTTCGTGACCGATGTAGCTTGCGCTGAACACGCTCGTGGTGAATCCAACAAACGTGGTCAGCACAATGAATACCTTGTTCAGGTCATCAACGAGCAGATAGGGACCGGATCTAGGTTCAACGACAAACAACGAAGAGGCGGTTACGAACGTAAGAAAGGCAGCAACGATGTTAAGTCGCGCGGTCAGACGATATCCAGGCAGCAGCGTGAACAGGGTGGCCGCGACGATCGGAATAATGAGAACGCCCGTTAATCCATCGATCATTGACGTTCTCCGCGGAAACGATCGAGTGCCTGTATGTCGACGGTGTCGAAGCGCTCCCGTATGCGAAAAAGGAAAATTCCGATCACGATGAAGGCGATCAGCACGGAGAAGGCGACACTGATCTCCACAACAAGCGGCATGCCTTTCGCACCGGTTGCCGCTAAAACGAGCCCATTCTCGAGCGACATGAAGCCGACGACCTGGCTCACCGCATTGCGGCGCGTGACCATCATCAAAAGGCCGAGCAGCACGACCGCCAGCGCAAAGGCCAAATCTTCGCGCGCCAACGGATCAGCCGCTGCCGTGACACGTAACATCACCACCATCGACAGCGCGACCAGGCCCATGCCCAGCAGCATGGTCGGGCCAACCCCGACAACCGTTTCAATTTCACGATGAATGCCAAGACGTACAATGATGCGGTGTAGAGCGGTTGGAATAATGATCGCCTTGAAAACCAATGCGATCACGGCGGTGACATAAAGATGTGGTGCACCCTGTATGAAAGCCTGCCAACCAACTGATGCTGCCAGTACGAGGGCATGCAGGGCATATACATTGAGAAGTGCATAGAGCCGATCCTGATAGAGCTGCATGAAGCTCAACAGCACCAGCGAACCTGCTAGCAAATGAGCGATATCGAAGGATAAATTGCCGCGTAGCATCACAAGCTTCCCGAAACAAACAGCAATAAGGTGCCAAGCAGGCCGAGCATCAGCGCCGCTCCAAGAAATGCCGGCACACGGAACACACGCATCTTGGCAATTGAAGTCTCAAACGCGGCGAGCAACACACCTCCGACAGCGAGTTTGGCGACATACGAGGCCATTCCGACCGCGATCGCTCCAATACCTCCATCGGGCGGCGCAATGCCCCAAGGTACGAAGAGACAGGCAATCACCGACACGTAGAACAACAGCTTCAGCTCTGAAGCGAGATCGATCAGCGCCAAATGGCGTCCGGAATATTCAAGCACCATCGCCTCGTGCACCATGGTGAGCTCGAGATGCGTCGTCGGGTTGTCGATCGGAATGCGCGCGTTTTCTGCAATTGACACCATGATCAATGCGAGCAGTGCTAGGCCAAGTGAAACTCGCAAGCCAACCGCACCAGACGTCATATGGGCGGCCATGACCGACAGCTGCGTTGATCCAACGACAAGGGCAAGCGTGAATACGATCATCAGCATCGCTGGCTCTGCGAGCGAAGCGATCATGACCTCGCGGCTTGATCCGATGCCGCCAAAACTCGTGCCCACGTCCAAACCGGCAAGTGCGAGGAAGAAACGCGCGCTTGCAAGCAATGCAATCAGCGCGATTAAGTCGGCGGTCCAGGAGAACAACAAGCCGGTGCGGAACGTCGGCACAAGCGACACGGCAACCCATGTACCGGCAAAAACAACATAAGGTATAACGCGGAACAGCCAGGATGCATTGTGTGCCAGCACGACCTCCTTACGCATCAACCGCGCGAGGTCACGATAGGGCTGGATCAATGGCGGCCCTTGCCGGCGGAGCAGGCGAGCCTTCACGACTCGCACAATGCCGATGAACAGGGGCGCCAGAAACAGCACCAGGAGCATCTGGGTGCCTTGGAGAGCAAAATCACGGATGACGCTCATATTGCCAGCACCAACAGGAGCAATACCAAGACCGAAAACACCAACGTGAGGTAACGTCGGATGGTGAGGAATTGCAGAACGTTGAGTCGAGTAGCGGCGTACTCAACGAAGGCACCGATCGGTGCATACGCAGCCTCCCAGATTAGGTCACGGAGTTGAACGGTGAAGTGCGCCGGTCTGGTAGCACCCGGTGGCGGCATGTCGCCAATTTCCCGCGCGTGAAATACGGAGGTGCCGTAAACTCGGCGGATAGGTTGGGCAAAGCTCGAGGCCGTGTATTGCGTTATTGGGCTCGAATCGGGATAGCCACAATCCCAAGCAGGTCCACGTCGTATTTTGTCGGAAGCCAGACGGTGAATGGCGAAGGCAGCGATTGAGCCGGACATCGCCACAAAGACGAAAACCAGTAGCCCATTGTAGGAACTGCGGCTTTCCGCGACGGGCACAATGGTGAGCCAATCAAGACCGGCCTGATGCGGCATGCTGGTGCCGATCAACGTGTTGGTGACCGGCGCAAGCATGTCGATGAAAATTCCCGGCAGAACGCCGGCCACAAGACACACCGCCGACAAGAAATACATGGCAGCGAGAGAGTTGCTATCGGTTTCTTGTGCTTGAGTTGCTGCGGCAGTGCGCGCGCGCCCAAGGAAGCTGACGCCAAATGCCTTTACAAAACATGCGGCGGCCAGTGCAGCTGATAACGCGAGCAAAGCTCCCACGGCCGGTACGAGAAATTTCAGACCCCAAGAAGGCAATTGTGGACTCAGTAGAATCGCCTGGAACGTCAGCCACTCTGATACAAAGCCGTTGAAGGGTGGAAGCGCCGAGATCGCAACGCAACCGACGAGAAACACGAACGCGGTCTGAGGCATACGATGGATCAGGCCGCCAAGATGCTCCATATCGCGTTCGCCCGTCGCGTTGAGCACGGCGCCGGCGCCGAAGAAGAGCAAACTCTTGAAAACAGAGTGATTGAACACATGTAGCAGCCCTGCGGTCAGGGCGAGAGCCGCGGCGACGGCCATGCCGTGGGCCTTGAACGCGAGTGCAAGGCCGAGGCCAATGAAAATGATGCCGATATTTTCAACCGTGTGATAGGCAAGCAGGCGTTTCAGGTCATGCTGCATCAGAGCATAAAGAACACCCATCACCGCAGTGATGCCACCGATAGCCAGTACTGGAATGCTCCACCACCATGCCGGCATGCCGAGCAGATCGAATACGATGCGTACAAAACCATAAACTGCGACCTTGGTCATAACGCCGCTCATCAACGCAGAAACATGACTGGGAGCAGCCGGATGGGCGAGCGGCAACCAGGCGTGAAGAGGGACAATGCCCGCCTTGGAGCCGGCGCCCAGCAAAACCAGCACCAGAACTATCGCCCCGACCCCGGCGTTCAGATGCGCTGTGCGAATCGACTCGAACAGATAGTTGCCATTGTTACCGGCGAGCAGACCGAACGCGAACAGCAGCACCAGTGTGCCGAAGCCTGCCATCAATAAATAGACATAGCCCGCCTGCAGGTTTTCACGCTCTTGATGATGCGCGACCACCAGCGCCCAGGATGTGAGAGACATGAACTCCCACGCCAATAGGAAGCTGAAGGCATCATCTGCGAGAACGACCAAGTTCATTCCGGCAAGATAAGCCGGATAAAAAGGAAGCACTCTTTGGGGTGACGACTCGCGCTCTCCATAACCGATCGCGAACAAGCTCGCGGTCGCGCCGCCGATATTGACGACGATGATGAAGAACGCCGAAAGAGCATCGAGCCGGAAATGAGCACCGAGCCACGGCAGACCAAGTGGCAACGAGATGCTCGAGGTCGGCTGGCCGAACAGGCACTCACCTCCTACGGCGGTGAGCAGCAGCGTGACGATCAAGCAGGACGCATAGATAAGCGTGCTTGCACGTTGCGACGCGACAAGAAGAACGGCGATCGGCGACAGTAACAACAACGCCATTACACCGGACAGCGCGGAGATCACCATTCATGCCCCCACGCGGAACGAATGGTCACTGCCTCGGCGCGCCCGCTCATTTGAGTCGCACCCCTCGCCCCCCCCTGTCGGAGGTTGCGCCTTCTCCAATGAGCTCGATTCCGTTGGCCGCTAACGCGTCGACCAGCTTCATGAGTGAATCGACATTGCCGCGAACTACGCCCTCGCTTGCTTCCATGCGCTGAATCGTCGGCAGCGACAGGCTTGAACGCTCGGCTAGCTCGCGTTGATCAATACCGAGTAGCGCGCGCGCCGCTCGCATTTGCGCAGCAGTGATCATTTGCCATGCGCCTCTGGCAGAATACAAAGTGTGATTTATAATATTTTATATAACTACTCTTATATGTCAAACATCAATTTAGATGTCATGCGCATTATGTGAACATCCGAATTGAGGTTGAGGGAATTTCAGCACCGGATAGCCTCGCAGTGACGTTCCATTCCTAGGATTGGGCACATGGATGACATGCTTTCGATTACCATTTTCGTCCTGGTGGTCATCGTTGTCTTGGCTGCCGGGGTCTACGTCTTGAGGCCGGAGAAAAAATAGGCAGCAGGTCTGCTTTGGTTCTGCACGGAGGCGTCGTCCACTGCTCACCGGAGGGCGCGAAAGTCGACACTTTTTTGATTCATTGGAGAATTGAGCGATTGCTGGCTCGGACTATATCCCCCACTTTCCACCGATGTCCGCTTTGGGCCAATAGCGGACATCGAGCCTAGTGCTTCATTTCAAGGATGGGTTTGTCCTTATCCACGATCATTACGCCAAGCAGCCTGAGAGGCGTGGCACTGACTACCTTCCCCCCGTGCCAATGTTCGCGTTCGACATATTGAGCGTCGCCAGCTTTCATAACGTGGTCAGGTTTTCCTTCTACCTGTGCGGCCCATTCACCGGAAAGGATCAAATGGAATTCATCCCCATGATGAAAGTGAAGAGGAACCATGTTGCCGGAGGGCACTTCGTATATGTTTGCAATGACCTGCTTGTTGGAGACACCAGTCAAATCTACTTTGATCAGTGGCGTCACCTCGTTTCCGGCAAAGCCCGGTTGATCTTGCGCTAAGAGCCTTGGACTGTTGGTTGCCGTAACGGCTACCGCGCCGCCAATGAGTGTGATGAACTCGCGCCGTCTCACTCGATCACCTCGTCGGCAATCTGCACCAAGTCGCGACCAATTGTCAGGCCAAGCGCGTTAGCCGTCTTCAGATTTATCACCAGCTCGAATTTAGTTGGCTGCTGTACAGGCAATTCGGCAGGCTTTGCCCCTTTGAGGATTTTGTCCAAATAGGTGGCGGTCGCCCGGGAAAGGTTGGGCAGGTTTACTCCATATGAGGCGAGGCCGCCGAGTTCTACTGCCTCCCTTGCTGCATACATCGCTGGCAGGTGGTTGTTTGCCGCAAAGGTTACGATGCGCGAGTACTGGCTGAACAACATCGGGCTCGGAAATACAATGAGACCATCAGCTCGCTGCGCGGTCATCGCTGCGAATGCGGTGCTGAGTTCATCAGGGCTGGTCGCGGGCACAAGTTGAAGCCTAGTTCCCAATGATTGGGCGGTGCTCTCGATCTCCTTCAACATGCCGGACATTGTGCGCTGGCCGTATGCATCGGGGTGCCACAACACGACGACGCGAGATAGGCCCGGTACAATCTCTTTAAGCAATTGCAGTCGTTTCGATACTAACTCGGGGCCGAGAAATGTCGTCCCTGTTACATTTCCTCCCGGCCGCGCCAAGCTTGAAACAAGCTCATCTTCGACGGGATCTGCCATGGCTATTGCGATAATTGGGATCGTGGAGCTCGCTTGCTTGGCGGCACGGGCGGCCGGTGTGGCAAAGGCGACAATGGCGTCAACCCGGCGATCGACCAATTCCTGCGCCAGTCCGCTGAGCTTCTTCGCATCGCCATCAGCGAATTTCCGTTCAAACGCGATGTTTAGTCCTTCTGTGTAACCAAGCTCTCGTAGGGCCGGCATGAACGCGTTGATCGTTGTAAGACTTCCATCGGATTTGTCGCCGCGACCGAGTGACAGGACGCCTATCTGAGGCATCTTCGTCGACTGCGCGTGCGCGGTGAATGGCCACGCCGCCACTGCACCGCCAACGAAACGTATGAATTGGCGTCGCCTCATTGTCGCCCCCGAGGCTCAGACGTGGAATGGTAGCAATTTGCGCCAGCGCTCGCGAGGGGGTCGGCTTTTGGCGTCGGCCATGACCGCTTTGGGTCAGAAGCAGACCTTGCAAGCCACGCTCCTGTCACTCTTGGAGGCCGAGAATGCGGCGAGCCTCTTGGGGTGTAGCAACGCGGCGCCCATGCTGAGTGACGGCGTGCACTGCCAGCCCCACAAGTTCAGCGTTGCTCTTCGCGAGGCGGTCCTTCGAGACCCGGATGTTATCTTCAAGGCCAGTGCGAACTGCATCCGCACCCCGGGCCAGGGCCCAGCCCATCACCTCCGCCTGATGCCGTCCGATTCCTGCCGCTGTCCAGGTGCAGCTTGGAAAAACGCGTTTTGCTTCCGTCAGAAGAACGTCGAGAAGGTGCTCGTGCGCTGGCATCGCGTTCTGGATGCCCATGACGAATTGCACATGCGGTCGTTCGTCCACTAACCCTCGATCGGCAAGTCGCCGGGCGCCGTAAAGATGCGAGAGGTCGAACACCTCGATTTCCGGCTTGACCCCGTTGTCTTTCATTTTGGACGCAAGATCTTCCACAAGTGGTGTCTGATTCTCATAGACAATGCTGGGGAAGTTGACGGATCCCGTGGCCAGCGAAGCCATGTCGGGCTTCAGAAAAAGCGAACTGCCTCGGGCCTGGGGGTCCCGTCCCCGCCCTCCGGTCGAAAACTGCACGATCATGCCGGGACAATGGGTTCGGATGCCTTTGCAGACCGCGGCGAAGCGTTCCGGGTCCGAAGATGGCGTTTCGTCGTCGTTGCGCACGTGAATGTGTGCGAGGGTCGCGCCGGCCTCGAAGGCTTCCCTGGTGCTCTCGATCTGCTCAGTGGGCGTGATCGGGACCGCCGGATTATCCTTCTTGCGCGGTACCGAGCCAGTAATTGCAACAGTGACCACAACTGATGTCATGGACTTCCCTCAATGTCATCCGACGCAAGGTGCAACGGCTGCTTCTCATGCGATTCGTTTTCGTCGTTCATGGGACGAGGCGAAGCAATCATTCGGCATGTCAGCCACTGCATCTATAGCAGCGATGTAGCCTTGTGGCCCTAACCCGCAAATGACGCCGGTCGCCGCGGTCGATGTGATGGAATGCCGATGATGTTCGTCGCGGCGATGGATATTCGAGATGTGTACTTCGAAAATCGGTCCCTCAAACGTTTTCAGTGCATCCAGAATGGGTATCGAATGAAACGAGTATCCCGCCGGATTGAAGATGATCGCGTCGGCTTTTGTCCTTGCCTCCTGAATCAAATCGACCAGAACCCCTTCATGATTCGATTGATAGAAGGAAATGGTAATTCCTTTTTTCGCGGCATGTCCTTCACATTGCTTTCGCACCTCTGCCAATGTGGTGGTGCCATAAATATGCGGCTCGCGAGTACCTAGCAGATTCAGGTTCGGACCGTTCAGGACGTAGGCGCTCCGTTTCATGTGTTCTCACTCCAGGCAATGCGTCTAATGCTGGGACAGAATTTCGCCAAGGAACTTGCGCGTCCGTGCGTGCTGTGGGTTCTTGAAGAAGTCGGCCGGCGGGCCCTCCTCCACGATCGACCCTTCCGCCATGAAGATCACGCGATCGGCGACCTGGCGGGCAAAACCCATTTCGTGGGTGACCACGATCATCGTCATGCCTTCCATTGCCAGGCTGATCATCGTGTCGAGCACTTCTTTCACCATTTCCGGATCGAGTGCGCTTGTTGGTTCGTCGAACAGCATCGCCTTCGGCTCCATGCATAACGCACGGGCGATTGCGACCCGTTGTTGCTGACCGCCGGAAAGCTGGGCCGGGTATTTGCCGGCTTGATCTGACACTCTCACGCGTTCCAGCAGGCGACGCGCTGTTGCTTCCGCCTTCGCGCGATCGACCCCCCGCGCGCGTATCGGCGCCAAAGTGCAATTCTCCAAGACCGTAAGGTGAGGAAACAGATTGAATTGCTGAAAGACCATCCCCACTTCGCGGCGCACGGTGTCAATCGTCTTCTGCTTGTCATCCAGATGAACACCGTCAACGACGATCCGGCCTTTTTGATAACTTTCGAGATGGTTGATGCAGCGGATAAGCGTCGACTTGCCCGATCCTGATGGTCCGCACAGAACGATTTTTTCGCCCGCGCGGACCGTCAGGTTGATGTTCGTCAGGGCTTTGAAGTCGCCGTACCATTTTTCTACGCCTTCCATGGCAATCATGGGCTGCGAGGAACTGTCGGACGTTCTTTGCATGTTCATAGCTCTGACGCTTTTGCAGACTTACTCAGCTTGCGACGAACGAGACCCCTTCAACAGTTTCTGGCATCGGCGGAAGCGGCCGCTTCATCCATTTTTCATAGACCTTTCCGAGTTCGCCATTGGCTTTGATCTGATCGAGGAACGCGTTTACCGAAGCATTCATTTCCTTTTCGCCAAGCCGGGTACACGCGCCGTTATAGATGCGCTGGAATTCGATCTTGTTTTCCCAGTAACCCGGTTTCGCTTCCTCCAGACGATCAATATAGAACATGTTGCCGCCAAGCCCCTCGACCTGCCCTGAAACGAGCGCCTGGATCGAAGCAGCGTCGCCATCGAAGCGAAGGATGTTGGTGCCGGCGGGCGCGTTCTTCGTCACTTGCGTATCTTGCGCGGCGGCGCGCGCGACACCGATGCTCTTGAGCTTCGCCATGTCAGCAGGCGATTTGACCTCGACCGACTTGGGCGCGATGAGAAGAATGATATTCGCGGCGTACGGCTTGCTGAATTGCACCGCCTTCGCTCGCTCCGGGAACATTGCCATCGTTGCGAAAAGGATATCGACCCGACCGGAGGTCAATGCCGGGATGCGGTTGGCAACCTCGAGCGGCATGAACTCAACGGGCACACCCAGATACTTGCCGTAAAGCAGACCGACGTCGGAATCGAGACCCTGTTGTTTGCCGCTTGAATCGACGTATCCCCACGGGGGGTTATCACCCTGGATGCCGATGATGACCTTGCCGCGTTTTTTGATTTCGTCCGGCGTGATCGCAAAGGCTGGTGCGCTCAAAACCGCGGGCGCCACGATCGCGGCCGCACCGGTCAGAAGAAGCCGGCGTCGATCCAACTTTAGTTTTCCGTCCTGCATCTCACTAACTCCCTGGGGTTTTTGGTTATTACAGACATTGCCGACGCACGTTCATCTCGTGGCCGCGGCAAACTTGGTTTCCAGCCGACTGCCGAAGAATGACAGCGGCCAGCAAAGGGCGAAGTACATCAGGCCGACGATTCCGAAGACCAACAGTGGTTTGAAAATCTGGTTTGAGACCATCGTGCCGGCTCGCGTCAGTTCGGTGAAACCAACGAAGGCGGCGAGCGAGGTGCCTTTGATGAGCTGGACGAGGAAGCCGATCGTCGCCGGAAGCGAGATGCGAAAGGCTTGAGGCAGAACGACATCTTTCGTCCGCCAGAAATAATTCAGGCTGAGTGCCTTGGCGGCCTCGACCTGGCCCCGGGGCACAGCCTCGATCGACCCGCGCCATATTTCGCCCAGGTAGGCGCTGGCATGCAGCGTGAACCCGATTGCGACCGCAATCCACGCATCAATTTTCAGGCCATACAATGCAAGTGCGTAGTAGACGACAAACAGCTGCATCAGCAACGGCGTGCCTTGGAACAGCGCAATATAACCGGCTGTCGTGCGCTCTACTGCCGGGTATCCCGAAGTACGAAGGAGCGCGATCGCGAGCCCGGTTATCGTACCGCACAAGAAGCTCACGATGGCGAGGACCACCGTCCACTTGAGGCCCTGGAGGAGAAATAGAAACTCGCCTTTGCCCATATGCTACTTCACCGGATAGGTGCTGATGTATCGCGATGAGATGAAGTTCAGAATGTTCATCACGATCCACGACATCACGAGGTACATCAAGGTTACGACGCCGTAGACTTCAAAGCTCCTGAACGAGTCTGACTCGACGCGTTTTGCGACCGACGTCAACTCGTAAGCAGAAACTGCAGAGGCGATGCTGGTGGTGAGCGTGAGAAGCACGAACTGGCTGGCCAGCGAGGGAAACACCGCACGCAGCGCAGGCTTCAGAACGATAAAACGGAAGACCGACAGCTTGTGAAGCCCGAGAGCTAATCCCGCCTCGACCTGTCCTTTGTTGATCGACTGCACGCCACCGCGAATGATCTCAATTGCGTAGGCGCCGCCGTTGACGCCCAGTGCGATGATCGCAGTCGGTGTCGGGTCAAGCCGCACGCCCGCGAGGGGCAACGCAAAGAAGATGAAATAAATCTGGACGAGGAACGGTGTGTTTCTGATCAACTCGACAAAACCAATAACAAGCCAGCGAAATAGCTTTATCCGAGAGTCGCGCAGGACCACGCCGCCAATCCCGATCACGATAGCCAGCGCCATTCCGGCCAGGGCCAGCCAAAGCGTGCCAAGGCACCCCAACAGCAGCGCCGGAAGTGCATCAATGACGGGCGCGAAATCAAGCTTGTAGTTCAAAGTCGCTCCCACTGACCTATCGCGTTGTCGCGTGGTCATTCTTTAGTGGCGTTTCCGACCTAGACCGTAGGTCAATGATATTCGCGGAGTCAATTGAGACTCTTCTTTCCGTATGGTGATATGCTGTTTGTCTGATAGCTTCTTTTAGATCGACAGGGATTAAGCTCGTGCT
>Ga0310904_10000531_pt1 | contig 10977 bp, 11 predicted proteins | sample C48D1metaG_FD_203746 | JGI IMG/M metagenome (GOLD analysis project Ga0310904, IMG submission 203746) | Lab incubated soil microbial communities from West Virginia University Organic Research Farm, Morgantown, WV, United States - C48D1 | ecosystem: Environmental > Terrestrial > Soil >... | reverse complement strand
AACGTTTACGTGATTGGTCCCGACAAGAAGGTGAAGCTCGTGCTGTCGTATCCGATGAGCACCGGGCGCAACTTCGACGAGGTGCTGCGCGTGCTCGACTCCATGCAACTGACCGCCAAGCACAAGGTCGCGACGCCCGTGAACTGGAAGGACGGCCAGGACGTGATCATCCTGCCGGCAGTCAGCGACGACGAGGCCAAACAGAGATATCCGCAGGGCTGGAAGGCGCCAAAACCGTACCTGCGCATCGTCCCGCAGCCGAGATGATGCGACGCCGAATCGTCACCACCATCCTCCTGGCCGCGGTGTGCGGGCTCTCGCCTGCCATCGCCCAGGTTTCCAACACTGATTGGCCGCAGTGGCGCGGTTCGAATCGCGACGGCGCGGCCACGTTCTCGATTCCGGCGACGTGGCCCGAACGCCTCAACCAGAAGTGGAAGGTTGAAGTCGGTATCGGCTACGCCGCTCCGCTCGTCGCCGGCGATCGCGTGTATACGTTCTCGCGTCAAAACGAAGACGAAGTGATGCGGGCGCTCGACGCCGCCACCGGCAAGACGATCTGGGAGACGAAGTACAACGCGACCTTCAAAGCCAATCCAGCGGCGACCGGCAAGCACGGCACCGGGCCGAAGTCGACGCCGACGTTCGCCGAGGGACGCATCTATTCGCTCGGCATGAATGGAGTCGTCACTGCCTTCGACGCGGCGACCGGCAAGCAACTCTGGCAGACGGCGCCGCCGAAGACCCAGACCCTGTATCACACAGGCATGTCACCGATCGTCGATCGCGGCCTGGTCATCGTCCATGTCGGCGGCCAGAACGACGGAGCGCTGACAGCGTTCGACGCACGATCGGGCGAGGTGAAGTGGGCGTGGACCGGTGATGGCCCGGCGTACGGCTCGCCAATCATCGTCGAGCTGGGCGGCACACGCCAGGTCATCACGATGACGCAGGACAATCTCGTTGGCGTCGACGTCTCGAATGGACAGTTGTTGTGGAAGCGGCCCTACTCGGTCCGCGCCACGCGCAATGCGGTCACCCCGATCGTCCACAACCAAATCGTGATCGTGTCCGGCCTCGGCATGCCGGTCACCGGCTTCCGGGTGTTCAACAAGTCCGGCCAGTGGTCCACCGAGGACGTGTGGGTCAACAACGATGTGACGATGGACATGAGCACGGGCGTGGTGATCGGCAACAGCCTCTTCGGTTTCTCGGCCCGCAACAGCGGCCAGTACTTCGCACTCGATGCGAACACCGGCCAGACGCTGTGGCTGTCGGAAGCGCGCATCGCCGAGAACGCGGCCGTCGTCCGCTCCGGCGATCTGTGGTTCGCGCTCAACACCGAGGCGAAATTGCTGGTCGCGCGCGCGAACCCGAAACAATTCGAGATCCTGAAAACCTATGAGGTGGCCGACACCGCCACCTGGGCGCAGCCGGTGTTATCGGGACAACGGGTCTTCATCAAGGACTTGTCGACCATATCTCTCTGGACACTCAACTGAGGTCCGCCTGAAGGCGGACCCTCACAGTTTCGTCTTGTGAGGGTTCGGCTTTAGCCGGACCAATTGGAGGAACGATGGAACGTTTGACCGCAAAGGATTTCAACCCGGAGCTCCTGAACATCTTCGATCAGTATGTGCATGGCGACATCGACCGCCGCGGTTTCCTCGATCGCGCCGCGAAGTATGCCGCCGCTCCGGTCACCGCCGCGATGCTGCTCGACATGCTGAGCCCGAAGTTCGCCGAGGCGCAGCAGATCGCCAAGGACGACAAACGGATCAAGACCGAATGGGTCGAGATCGACTCGCCGAAGGGCTACGGCAAGATCAAGGCGTATGTCGCGAAGCCGGCCAACGCAACGGGCAAGCTTCCCACCGTGCTGGTGATTCACGAGAACCGCGGCCTCAACCCGCACATCGAAGACATCGCGCGCCGTCTCGCACTCGCCAACTTCCTGGCCGTTGCGCCCGACGCGCTGACGCCGCTCGGCGGCTACCCTGGCGACGAGGACAAGGCTCGCGAGGTGTTCCCGAAGCTCGATCAGGCGAAGACCCGCGAGGACTTCCTTGCCGCAACGAGCTACGCGCGCACGCGTCCCGATTCCTCGGGCAAGATCGGCGCGGTCGGCTTCTGCTACGGCGGCGGCATGGTGAACTTCCTCGCCACGCGCGTACCGGAGCTGCTTGCCGGCGTTCCGTTCTACGGCGGCGCGCCGCCGGTCGAAGACGTCAAGAACATCAAGGCCGCGATGTTGATCCAGCACGGCGGCAACGACAAGCGCCTCGTGGAAGGTTGGCCTGCCTACGACGCGGCGTTGACGGCCGCCAACGTCAAGCACGAGGGCTTCATCTACCCGAACGCCGAGCATGGGTTCAACAACGACACGACGCCGCGGTTTGACGCGGCCTCCGCCAAGCTGGCGTGGGATCGTACGATCGCCCACTTCAACAAGTACCTGCGCTAATCGGGGCACGAGACTTGCTCCAATCCTGAGTTGAGCCATCGAGTGTGGAGCGGGCGCTCCACATTCGGTGGCGATCTGCCCAGCTGGAGGAGTTCATGCCGACCGAAAGACAGGCCAAAGACAAGGCCACCGCATCCGTAACCCGCGAAGACCTCATCAAGGGCCTGCAGCAAGATCTGTCCCGCGAGTACCAAGCAATCATCGCCTATGTGGTGTATTCGCAGGCGCTGAAGGGCGCCGAATATCAGTCGATCGCCAAGGAGCTCGAAGTTCACGCCAGCGAGGAGCTCGCGCATGCGATCACGATCTCCAAACAGATCGACTATCTGGGTGGGATGCCCAACGCGACCGCATTACCGGTGAAGCTGACCGATGATGCCGAAGAGATGCTGCGCGCGGATCTCGACAACGAGAACAACACGATTCGCGCGTATCGCGAGCGGGTCCGCCAGGCCGACGCCCTCGGCGAATTCGCGATCTCTGAGGAGATTCGGGAAATCCTCCGGCAGGAACAGGAGCACCAGATCGATCTCGCCACCGCGCTCGGCGAGGACGTGCCCGACGTATCGAAGATTAAGAAGAAATAGTTACGACAGGCCGAGCTGCGAGAGGATCTTCAGCCACGGCATGACGGCGGCAAAGAGATAGAGCGCCGACAGCCCCGCCAGCACGCGATGCACACCGGCGGCGTACAACACGCCGCCGCACGCGCACGCAAGCAGCTTTGCGCCAATCAGCGCCGGCGTCGTGCCGGTAATCACCATCCACGTGGCGAGGATGGGGTTTCCCTCTGCGCTCGCGCCAAAGCGCTGCACCGCCGCGTAGGTCAGGACGCCGTCAGCCAGCTGCAGCAGGACGAAGAAGATGAGCCAGTGACGGGGTCTCACGCCTTGGAAAAAGCAAGGGCGATGCCGTCACATTTCGAGTAATTTCGGGGGATTTCGAGAACTAGTCTACTTTCGGGGCGACTTAAGGAAGCACACCCGAGGTCTTGGGGCTGGGTCATGGGTCCTGGGTTCTGGTCTCGGGAATCCTCTTCCCAAGTCCCAAGACCCAAGACCCAAGGTCCCTCTTACTTCTTGGTCATCTTCAGGTTCGTCACCGTCGCTTCGGTGTTGTGCGCGAAGCGGACGCCGTAGACGCCATCGGTCGCCTTCAGCTTGCCGGCGCCCACGACGTCGGCCTTGTTGTAGCTGCCGACCACCGCGCCGTTGATCGCGCATTCGACCTTATCGGCGGTGACCGTCACCGCGATGTCCTGCTTGACGGGCTGATCCTTGCCTGCCGCCTTGCTGATCGCCGCATTGGGCTCCGGCTTCCGCGCGCTGACCGCGAACGGCCCGGGGCCCATGCCGCGGACGATGAACGTGCCGTTGCCGTAGGCCGAGCAGTAGATGTAGCTCTGAGTCTCGGTACCGAGATCGTTGCCGGCGATCATGATGCCGTAGGGATGCGGGTGGTCCATCAGGTTCATGTACTTCGGCTCGTTGAACGTCGCCGACACGGTGTAGCTGCCGGCCGCCTTGTTCGCCGGGTTCCAATAGGTCGTCGCCGGGCCGGTGCGCACCATGAGCGTGCCGCTCTTCTCGTCAAGCCGCGACTGGTTGAGATTCGCTCCGGCCTTCTCTTCCTGCGCGTCGATCTTTCCCGCCCAGCCCTTCGCGAAAATCCCGCCGTCCTTCACCGCGACTGCGGCGTCCTGGGCGAACGCCAGCGAACTGCTACACAGGGTCAAAGCGACTGCAATTGCACAACCGTTAACAAGACGCATGGGTATGTCCTCTCAGAATTTGTGGGTGCTGGTACAGATGGGCTCTCCATCTGTTTCCCGACTGATAACTATACTAGGAACCATGGAGATTCGTCGCGTTGCTCCCTTCGCGCTGGTCGTCGCGCTGGCCAGCTGTTCGTCAGCTCCGAGCACTACTGAACCCGGAACCCCAGGCACTCAGGCACCTAAGGCCCCCCAGGCACCGTCCGATCGCAAGTACCTCCTCGACAGGGTGGACGACGCGGCCATCGTGCAGTTGTATGCCGATGGCTTTTCGTCGCTGCCGCTCAAGCAGAAAACCCTGATCTGGCACCTCTACCAGGCCGCGCTCGCCGGACGCGACATCTTTATCGATCAGAAGCACAAGTACGCGCTCGAGATGCGCGAGGTGATCGAGCAAATCGTTGCCTTTCCGCAGGGCGTCGAGGCCGCAACGCTGTCGGAAATCCAGCGCTACGCGAAGTTGTTCTGGTTGAACAACGGTCCATACAACAACCTGACGGCGCGGAAGTTCGTGTTGAACATCAAGCCGGACCAGCTGAAGGCCGCGGTCGACGCGTCGGCGAAGAGCGGCGCGAAATACGTGACCGGTTCTGAGACCATCGACCAGAAGCTGGCGCGACTCGGGCCGATCTTCTTCGATCCGACGGTGGATGCGATTGTCACCAACAAGACACCCGGCGCCGGCAGGGACATTCTGCAAGCGAGCGCCAACAATCTTTACGCAGGCGTTTCGATGGCGGATCTGAAGGGCTTCAACGAGAAGTACGGCCTCAACTCGAGGCTGGTGAAGCAGAACGGCAAGCTGGTCGAAGAGATCTACCGCGTTAATGGCCGATACGGGAAGTACATCACCGAGATCGTCAAGCACCTCGAGGCGGCCAAGCCGTTCGCCGAACCGCCGACCGCGAAGGCGCTTGACGCGCTGATCACGTTCTATCGCACCGGCGAAGTTGCCGATCGCGAGGCGTACGACATCGCCTGGGTTCAGGACAAGGCGTCGCCCGTCGACACCATCAACGGTTTCATCGAGGTGTACCTCGATCCGCGCGGCATCAAGGGCAGCTGGGAAGCCCTGGTCTTCTACGTGAACCAGGAAAAGACGCAGCGCATCAAGACGATCGCCAACAACGCGCAGTGGTTCGAAGACCACATGCCGTGGGATCCGAAATACCGCAAGGCCAGCGTGCAAGGCATCGTCGCCAACGCCATCGACGTCATCGTCGAAACCGGCGATTCCGGCCCGGTGACGCCGGTCGGCATCAACCTGCCGAACGATCAGGCGATCCGCGAGAAGTACGGCAGCAAGTCGGTGGCGCTGGCCAACGTCAACGAGGCCTACGATAAATCCTCGCCTGGCAACATGCGAAGCGAGTTCTCGTGGGACGAAGCCGAGGCGTCGCGCTCAGAAAAGTTCGCGACCTCGAGCGGCGAGCTGACGACCGACATGCATGAGGTGATCGGCCATGCGTCAGGCAAGCAGGCCGAGGGCAAGGCCAATCCGCAGCCGCTGATCAAGGAATTCTTCTCCGCCCTCGAGGAAGGGCGCGCGGACCTGGTCGGCCTGTATTTCATCGCCGATCCGAAGCTCGTGGAGCTCGGCGTGATCCCGGCGGCCGATCACGAGAACATCGTGCGCGCCGAATACGAGGCATACACGCGAAACGCGCTGGTCCAGCTGCGGCGCGTGCGCGAAGGCACGCAAATCGAGGAAGATCACATGCGCAACCGCCAGATGATCGTCCGCTGGTTGATGGCGAACACCAAGGCGATCGAATCGCGCACCCGCGATGGCAAGTCGTACCTCGTCATGGTCGATCCGAAGGCGTTCCGTGAAGGCGTCGGGAAGCTCCTGGCTGAAGTGCAACGCATCAAGTCGGAAGGCGATTTCGCGGGCGCCCAGAAACTGTTCGACACCTACGGCATCCACTTCGACGCCAAGCTGCGCGACGAGATCGTGGCGCGCGTCGACAAGCTGAACCTGCCGTCGTACAGCGGGTTCGTCCAGCCGAAACTGACGGCGACGACCGGAGCCGACGGATCCATCACCGATGTGACGATCTCCTATCCGCAAGACTTGACGAAGCAGATGCTGGAGTACTCGGGGGTACGGAGGGGCGGCTCGTAGTCCGCCCGATGTAGAATCCGGCGCATCATGCGCCGGCTCACATTCGCCCTCGGCATCGTTCTTCTCTTCTCGATGGCCGGCGTCGCGCAGACGCCGGCCGTCCACACCTTCACACCCGATCGCTTCTACAACACGTTCTCGTTCGCGCATCCACCGGTGCTACGGATCAAGCCGGGCGATCGCGAGATCACGAAGACGATCGATGCCGGCGGCACGGACTGGAACGGCAAGCCGGTAACGCAGGGGCCGAATCCGCAGACTGGGCCGTTCTTCATCGAGGGCGCCGAGCCCGGCGACATGATCGCCGTCACGTTCACGAAGATGGAGATCAACCGCGCGACCGCGTATTCGGGAGGCGCCCTCGCACCCTACACCGTCACGCCGGGCTCGATCCTGAATCGCACCGAGCGGCAGGCGCCGCGCGCGAACTGGCTGCTCGACCAGGCCTCGGGCATGGCGCGGCTCGACAACGCTGATCTCAACGGGCTGCAGCTCAGAATGCGGCCGATGCTCGGCTGCGTCGGTGTGGCGCCGGCACGCAAGGAGGCGATTGCGACCAGCACGCCGGGAGCGTTCGGCGGCAACATGGATTACGCCGGAATGAACCAGGGCGTGAAGGTGATGTTCCCGGTGAACGAGCCGGGTGCGTTGCTCTTCATCGGCGATGGTCACGCTCTCCAGGGTGAAGGAGAAGTCGTCGGCACCGGTCTCGAAACATCGATGGACGTGGAGTTCTCGGTGCAGCTCGTCAAGAAATCACCAATCCAGTGGCCGCGTCTCGAGAACGACACCCACGTGATGGTGCTTGGCAGTGAGCGCTCGCTGATCGAAGCGTTGCAGCAGGCGACGAGCGAGATGCATCGGTGGCTGATGCAGGACTATGGTTTGTCCGAACGCGGCGCTTCGCTGCTCATGGGCCAGGCGCTCGAGTACGAGGTGGCCAACGTCGTCGATCCGAGGTTCACGATGGTGGCGAAGATTCGTAAGTCAGTACTCGCCGGGCTGAAGCGCTAGAAGATTTTCTTTCCAAGGCGATCTCTCTCGGCCTTCGCCTTTTCGTGGGCCGTCTCGCTGGAGGACAGTTCCCTTCGGGCGGCCTTCTCTGCAACCGTCGCCTGCTCGAGCTCGCCTTCGATGCGTTCGCGCGTCCGCTCGGCCCGATCCAGCGTTCGCCTGGCGCGATCGACCGACGCTTCCGCTTCGCGCGCCGCCGCTTCGGCGAATCGCAGACGCTCCTTCGTCATCGAGAGTTCTTGCAGATCAGCCTCGCGCTTCTTGCGCGCGCGCTCGGTCTCGTCTGCCGCCGGCTTCGGCGGTTCCGGCTTTGAGACCGGTCTGGACGGTTTCGCGGCGATCACGACGCCTTTCAGCGCTTCGAACCCGGTGCGGCGCAGCGGCTTCGTGAGTCGTCCCGGCGGATCGGTTGTCGGCAGCGCATCAAGCGTTTCGGTGATCGGCGTCATCACCCCGTCGACGGAGCTGTTGCCCGACGACTCCAGGATCGCGCGAATGGCGTCCTTGGCCTTCCGCATCGCCTCGTTGTGAAAGACTTCCGCAGCGTGCACATCCGCGGACTTTCCGGCGAGCATCTGCGTGTAGGCAGTGCGGAGCTGGCCGGAGGTCTTAATCACCTCGTCGTAGAGCTTCCGCTGGTGCCAGAACAGCTGGTTGACGGCCCACGCCGCGAGACTGGGCTTCTCCAGCTTCTTGATCGATGCGTCGCCGGTGGACTTGGCCAGGGCATTGCGCTCCGCCGTAAATTCGTCGAGAGGCAGTTGATAGAGTTCGTCGATTCCGGTCACAGGCCGATGCTCATCTCCTCATTATCCCCGAGCCATGGGCCTGTCGCGGTCCTCTCACATTTCTGCCACATCTTTCTGCTGGAATGGACGTCTCACCATCCAGGAGAACGAATTGAGCGAGCAACACCACGAACAGCACCACGACGATTTTGGCGGACTCCATCGCGACCTGAGGGCCACGCTCGACCGGCGCGGCATGCTGTGGCTGGGGGCGCGCTTCGGCGCGGCTTTCAGTGCGTTGCAGCTGGTCGGCTGCGGCGACACGCCCACATCGCCGACCGCCACCACGGCCACGTCCAGTAACGCGGCAACGACCTCGACGCCGGCCCCGACGCCGGCGTCGGGGGCGAAGTGCAGCCGCATCCCGGAAGAAACCGAAGGACCATATCCGGCGGATGGGTCGAACGGACCGACCGTGTTGAGCTCATCGGGCGTTGTGCGGAGCGATATTCGATCGAGCTTTGCGGGCATGAGCGGCAGCGCCGCGGGCGTGCCCTTGAACGTCGTGCTCACGATCGTGTCGGCATCGACTTGCTCGCCGCTGGCAGGCGCGGCCGTGTATCTCTGGCACTGCGATCGAGAAGGACGCTATTCGCTCTATAACCAGGGCGTCACCAACCAGAACTATCTTCGGGGCGTCCAGGAAGCCGACGCAAGCGGCCGCGTCACATTCCAGTCGATCTATCCCGGTTGCTACGCGGGACGCTGGCCGCACATTCACTTCGAGGTCTATCCCAACTTGAGCGCCGCGACCAGCGTGCGCAACAAGACCGCGACGTCACAAATCGCACTGCCCAAGGCAGCCAACGACGTGGTCTACGCGACGGCCGGTTACGAGCAGAGCGTCCGGAATGCCGCTCAGATCACGCTGGCGAGCGACGGCATCTTCCGCGACGGCTCGGCACTCGAACTGGCGACGACCAGTGGCGACGCCGTCAGCGGACTGACGGCGACCCTCACGGTCGCCGTCTAGCCAGGCTCATTCGATCAAGCTCGCGGCCGTGTCAACGATCGTCGTCGATGCGGGCTGCGGGACAAATTGCAGCAGGCGGCGGGCCTTCTCCGCTTTCGCCGAGGTCACCTTGCCGAGCAGCGGTGACAGCGATCGCAAGTCAGATGCGAACGCCGCCGCCAATCGAAACACGACATCGGGCAACCGTCTCGTCGGCACCCTGTCGGCCCGTGGGCCCAGCTCCTCCTTCAGCGTTCGGGCAATCTCTTCCATCCACATGAATTCGCCGGCCGCGAGAAAGCGCTGGCCCGCGGCTTCGGTGGACGTCATGGCCCGCACGTGCAGCTCGGCAAGATCGCGAACGTCGACGATCGCAACACGATCAGGGCCTCGCCGCCGAGCGGCGACGCCACGTGAAGGACATAGTCGCACCCGGCAGCGGCCGCATCCCATCCATGGTCCTGCGTCAGATCGGCGAGGACGAACTCCAATCCGGCTGCTGCCATGTATACACTTGTATACCAATTACCTGAGTCAAGTCTACATGTGTATACTTGACACATGTCGAAGAAGGTCCCGCCCCGGCCACGCAATGCCGACGCCACCCGCGCCGCGATCCTCTCGTCCGCGAGGCGCGCTTTTGCGCGAGCGGGGTATGACGGGGTCGGGGTCCGTGAAATCGCCGCCGGGGCCGGCATCAGCGCCATGATGGTCAACCGTTACTTCGGCTCGAAGGAGCAGCTGTTCGCGGAGGTCGTCGCCGGCATCATGGCGACGCCGATCATCCTGGCGCCGGAGAATCTCGCATCGCGCTCGCTCGGAGCGGCGCTCGCCGAGGGCGTCGTGGCGCAAACGGCGTCGGGAGCGACGCCTCTCGACGGCTTCTTGATCATGATGCACTCCGCATCGAGCCGGCGAGCCGCGGAGATTGCCCGCGCGGAAATCGAGCAGCACTACCACCGGCAACTGAGCCGCGCGCTTGGCGGCGCGCTGGCGCAGGAGCGGGCGGCGATCATCCTCGCCATCGTTGCCGGAATTCAGGCCATGCGGCAGGTGATCGGGCTCTCGGCCCTGGCCAAGGCACAACCGGCCAGGCTCGCTGCCATCCTGACGCCGGTGTTCGATCAGCTCGTGGCGGGTCCCCTGCCTGCCGCGCGACGCCGCCGCCACAGCGCCAAAACTGGTTGAACTCCCTTCCGGGGGCAAGTAGGCTCGGCGCGGAGGTTGGCCTTGGATCGAAGGGACTTCATCGCATCGGTCGCCGTCTCCCCTGTCGCCGCGGCGACCGCGGCCGCCGCGGAGATTTCGTCCATTGACCAGACTGCGGCCGCTCGGCCGTTCAGCATCACGCTGCTCGGCACGGGCACACCAGCGCCTTCGCTGACGCGCCAAAGCTCCGGCTACCTGATCGAGATTGGCAACGATCTCATCGTGTGGGACCACGGGCCCGGCGCGCATCACCGCCTGATCGAAAGCGGCCATCGAACCATCGACGTCACGCACGCCTTTTTCACGCATCTCCATTACGACCACTGCATGGACTACGGCCGGCTGGTCCTGCAGCGCTGGGATCAGGGCGCGGATCGGATTCCCGATCTCAGAGTCTGGGGTCCTCCTCCGATTGCTCGAATGACGCAACAGCTGTTTGGCGAGGACGGCATCTACGGACCTGACATCCGGGCCCGCTGCGAGCACCGCAGCAGTCTTGACGTCTTTGAAGCGCGCGGCGGCAAGGCGCCGCGAAAGCGACCGAACCCGCAGGTGACTGAAATCCATGCCGGCTCAGTGATCGACGGCAATGGCTGGAAGATCACAGTCGGGCATGCGCAACACGTGCAGCCGTATCTCGAGTGCCTCGCG
>Ga0310904_10000528_pt1 | contig 10996 bp, 20 predicted proteins | sample C48D1metaG_FD_203746 | JGI IMG/M metagenome (GOLD analysis project Ga0310904, IMG submission 203746) | Lab incubated soil microbial communities from West Virginia University Organic Research Farm, Morgantown, WV, United States - C48D1 | ecosystem: Environmental > Terrestrial > Soil >... | reverse complement strand
CGGAGCGACACGCTGCTGGTGGGCTACTCGTTTGGCGCCGACGTGCTGCCGTTTCTATACGACCGTCTTGACGCCGACACGCGCAGCAACGTACGCGGTGTCGCTCTGCTCGGCCTGGCTGCGAACGCGAGCTTCGCGTTTCACGTGGCGGAGTGGATCCCCGGACGCGGCGCGGAGGGGCTGCCCACGGTGCCGGAAATCGAGCGCATGAGCACTGCGCGCGTGCTGTGCCTGCACGGCCGCGAAGAGCGTGACTCGCCCTGCCCGGCGCTGCGCGGCGCCGGCGTGCACGTGGTCGCGATCGACGGCGGGCATCACTTCAACGGCGACTACGGCGGCGTCGTGCGCCAGATCCTCGAGTTCGCGGAAGGCGGCGCGCCTTAGAGCGCCCGCACGGTCAGTCAGGCGACGCGCGGTTCGCGGCGTATCGCCCGATCGCTGACCATCCGATATCTTGCGGCAAGCATGAGTGCAGCCGCGGTGAGCCCGGCGATCAAACCGAGCCAGACGCCCGGCGCGCCGCCGCCGCGCACGATGCCGAACACCAAGGCCAGCGTAAAACCAATGCCCCAATACGAGACCACCGTGATGGCGAGCGGAATACGCGCATCCTGGTAACCGCGCAGGGCTCCCGAGCAGCCGAGCTGCACGCCGTCCGAGACCTGGAAGAGCCCGGCCAGCAGCAGCAACGTAGTCGCGACCTGCAGTACAGCGGGGTCGTCGGTGTAGATGTGTGCGATCGGTCCGCGGGCGAGCACCAGCACCACCGCCGAGACGATCATCAGCCCCGCGCACAGCGCGATGCCGACGTACCCCGCGCGCCGCGCTTCGGCGGGCAGGCCGGCGCCGAGCATGTGTCCCACGCGGACGGTCGTCGCGGAGTGAAAGGCCGCCGGGATCATGTACGTGAGCAGCGAGTAGCTGAGGGCCACCTGGTGACCGGCGACGACGGTCGCTCCGAGTGCGCTCACCATCAGCGTGGCACCGATGAAGAGCGAGCCTTCGATCACCAGCGAGCCCGTGAACGGCAGCCCGAGGCGCAGTATCGCGCGGAGTTTGGTTGCGCTCGGCCACTCGAATCCCGCAAACAGGGAAAATCTCTCGAACGACGGGCGCTTCATCAACAGGATCATGAAGGCGAGGGCGAGCCAAAGCGTGATCGCGCTCGCGACACCGGCGCCCACGGCGCCGAGCGCCGGCGCGCCCCAGTGCCCGAACATGAATACCCAGTTGAGCAGCACGTTCACCGGCAGCGCCATGACCGTCATCAGCATGATCGTGCGCGTGCGGCCGAGGCCTTCGCTCGTATACGTGAGCACTTGCAGCGCGAACATCGCCGGAACCCCGCAGCAGATCGCCTGTGTATACGTGGTCGCCGTCGGTATGATCGGCGCGGCCGTGCCGACTGCCGTGTAGATCCGACTCGCGAACAGCGCAACGACAACGGGCAGAATCGACATCGCAAGCGCGATCCAGAACGCCTGGCGCATGTAGCCGCCGGCGGCCGTGTCGCGGCCGGCGCCGTAGTCGTGCGCTGCGAGCGGAGCGAGTGCCATCATCATCCCGGCGCCGATCAGCGACTGCAGTTGCAGCGCGTTGCTGCCGACGGCCACCGCCGCGAGCGCATCGGGGCTGATATGTCCGGCCATCACCGTGTCGGCGAAGGTGATGCCGGCATAGGCGAGGTTGTTGATGACCAGCGGTCCCCCCAGCCGGAGGATCGGCCGCAGATGGCTGCGTTGCCCGGAATCCGTCGTCGTGGTCGAGGCTGCGGAGACCATGACACCCTTTGCGCGCGGCGCATGTCTGCGACGGCCCGGTCTTGAGGCGTCTGCCATGCTCAGGCGGGCGGGTATCGTACCGGCTCGGCGATGGTTGCGACTGCGCGACCAACCTCCTGTCGCGAAAGCAGAAATTCGCCTGCAGGCGGCTCCCCAGGCCGGGACTCCCCGCGGTTGCACCGGGAAATCTGGCTCTGAGCCGATTTCTTGTTGCGGCTCGGGGCCGGATCGCTATAATGCGCGGCTCCTTCTCGCCGAGGCCCGGCCCGTTATGCGGGTACCGCTCGAGCGGCGCGGGCGGTCCGCCGACCCCGCACCTCTCTAGCCTTCCTCCGACGAGCGCGCCATGACGGCCCGCAAGGCCGGCTCGTGCGCAAACGGTTTTTCTTCCGGTCCGCCCGCGGGGCGGCCGGCGGTTTCAGCCCAGGCCAATCGCAGCCCGGGCGGTGAACGAGGACGTATCGATGACGATCGGTCTCATTGGCCGCAAGTGCGGCATGACGCGCGTCTTTACCGACGCCGGCGAGTCGGTCCCGGTGACGGTGATCGAGGCTCTTCCGAACCGCGTCACCCAGGTCAAGGCGGCGGAATCCGACGGCTATCGCGCCGTGCAGGTCGCCGTTGGCGCCCGCAAGCCCTCGCGGATCGGTCGGCCGCTTGCCGGGCACTACGCCAAGGCGAAAGTCGAGCCGGGCAGGTCTCTGGTTGAGTTCCGCCTCGCCGACGGCGAGGGGACGGAGCTCGCGCCGGGCGCCGAGCTAAAGGTCGATCTCTTCACCGCGGGCCAGATCGTCGACGTCACCGGCACGACTATTGGCAAGGGTTTTGCGGGCACCATGAAGCGCCACAACTTCGCAGGCGGCATGGCCTCGCACGGCGCCTCGGTCGTGCACCGCGCACCGGGCTCCATCGGTCAGCGTCAGACGCCGGGTCGCGTGTTCCCGGGCAAGCGCATGTCGGGCCACATGGGGTCCGTGCGCCGCACGACCGAGAACCTGCGGGTCGTCGAGGTCGACGCCGCGCGAAACCTCCTCCTGATCCGAGGCGCTGTCCCGGGTGCCCCGGGTGGCCAGGTCATCGTCCGTCCGTCCGTCAAGGCGGCTCGTCGCGCGGCGCGACCGAAGCGGCCGGTGGCGGCCGCGGCCAAGACGGCCGGCAGGAAGTAAAGGAGCTTAAGCCATGGCCACCACGCTCAAGCTCGTAAGCAAAGGCGCCACCGACGCCGGTCTCGAGGTCTCGGACAAGACCTTCGGTCGTGAATTCAACGAGGCGCTCGTCCACCAGGTCGTGACCGCGTATATGAACGCCGGCCGCGCGGGGACAAAGCGCCAGAAGAGCAAGGCCGAGGTCCGCGGCGGCGGTCGCAAGCCGCACAGCCAGAAGGGCGGCGGCCGCGCCCGTGCGGGCAGCATCCGCAGCCCGATCTGGGTCGGCGGCGGTCGCGCCTTCGCCGCGCGTCCGCGTGACTACTCGCAGAAGGTCAACCGCAAGATGTACCAGGGCGCGATGCGCGCGATGCTCTCCGAGCTCGCCCGTCTCGAGCGGCTGGTAGTGATCGACTCGCTGGCGCTCGAGGCGCCGAAGACACGGTTGCTCGCGGCGCGGCTGCGCGAGCTCGAGATGAACGACGTGCTGGTGCTGATCGAGGCCTACGACGAGAAGCTCGATCTCGCCTCGCGCAATCTCCCCGGCGTGTCGGTGCTCGCGGTGTCGGCCGTCGATCCGGTGAGTCTGGTCCGGCACCAGCGGGTGCTCGCGACCGTCGGTGCTGTGCGCATGCTCGAGGAGAAGCTGGCATGAGCGGCAAGGAGCGTCTGATGTCGGTGCTGCTCGCGCCGCACGTGTCGGAGAAGGCCGCGTTCGTCTCGGAGCGCGCGAACCAGTTCGTGTTCCGCGTCCGCCCCGATGCGACCAAGCCCGAGATCAAGGCCGCCGTCGAGCTGATGTTCGAGGTCAAGGTCGACTCCGTGCAGGTCGTGAACGCGCCGGGCAAGGCCAAGCGCTTCGGCAACCGCGCGGGCCGCCGCTCCGATTTCAAGAAGGCGTACGTGCGCCTGGCGGCGGGCCAGACCATCGACTTCACGGGCGCCGCCGGCTGACGCGCCGGTCGCAACGGAACCTGAGGAAGAGCTGACATGGCCCTCATCAAGACCAAACCGACCTCCCCCGGGCGGCGCTTCGTCGTCAAGGCCGACCGCTCGCACCTGCACAAGGGTGGGCCGGTCGCCGCGCTGACCTCGAGCCAGAAGCGCACGGGCGCGCGCAATAATCAGGGACGGCTCACGACGCGTCACAAGGGCGGCGGTCACCGGCACCGCTATCGCACCGTCGACTTCCGCCGCGACAAGGACGGGGTGCCGGGCAAGGTTGAGCGTCTCGAATACGACCCGAACAGGAGCGCCCATCTCGCGCTCGTGCTTTACGCAGACGGCGAGCGCCGCTACATCCTCGCGCCCAAGGGTCTTGCCGCGGGCGACGCGGTGGCCTCGGGCACCGAGGCGCCGATCAAGACCGGCAATGCGCTGGCGCTGCGCAGCATCCCGCTGGGCTCGACGGTGCACAACGTCGAGTTGAAGCCCGGCCGCGGCGGGCAGCTCGCGCGCAGCGCAGGAAGTTCCGCGCAGCTCGTCGCGCGCGAGGGGTTGTACGCCACGATCCGCCTGCGGTCCACCGAGATGCGCAAGGTGCACATCGACTGCCGCGCAACGATTGGCGAGGTTGGCAACGACGAGAACAGCCTGATCGTCTACGGCAAAGCCGGCGCGAAGCGCTGGCGCGGTATCCGCCCGACGGTCCGCGGCGTCGTGATGAACCCGGTCGATCACCCGCACGGCGGCGGCGAGGGCAAGTCCGGCCAGGGCAACCCGCACCCGGTGTCGCCGTGGGGCTGGAAGACCAAGGGCAAGAAAACCCGCAGAAACAAGCGCACCGCCGGTCAGATCGTCCGGCGTCGCAACTGATTCCCGAGAGGAGCGCACCGTGCCCCGTTCAGTCAAGAAAGGCCCTTTTGTCGATCTGCATCTTGCGAAGAAGGTGCAGGTGGCCTCGGAGAAGAACGACCGGCGTCCGATCAAGACCTGGTCGCGCCGCTCGATGATCCTGCCCGACATGGTGGGTCTCACGATCGCGATCCACAACGGCAGGCAGCATGTGCCGGTGCTGGTGTCGGAGAACATGGTTGGCCACAAGCTGGGCGAGTTTGCGCCGACGCGCACCTTCAAGGGCCACTCGGGCGACCGCAAGGCCGCCGCGCCGGAGTAAGTCATGCAGGTTGCAGCCAAGCTCAAGTACGCGCGCATCTCGCCGCAGAAGTGCCGACTGGTCGCGGACATGGTCCGCGGGCAGCCCGTCGGGCAGGCGCTCTCGACGCTGCGTTTCACGCCGAAGAAGGGTGCTGCGCTCGTGCGCAAGGTGCTCGAATCGGCGATCGCCAACGCCGAGAACAACCACAACGCGGATATCGACGTGCTGAAAGTCGACAGCATCCGGGTCGACGAGGCACCGCGGCTGAAGCGCTTCCACGCACGCGCCAAGGGGCGCGGCAACCGGATCGTGAAGCGCAACAGCCACATCACCATCCTCGTCGGCGACGGCCGCACGGGCTGAGGAGAGGACGCTCATGGGTCAGAAGGTCAATCCGATCGGCATCCGCCTCGGTATCACGCGCGACTGGAACTCGAAGTGGTTCGCCAACACGCGCAGCTTCCCGGGCTACGTGCTCCAGGACTGGCAGGTGCGCGAGTTCCTGAAGAAGAAGCTGGCCGAGGCCTCGGTGAGCCGCATTTACATCGAGCGCGCCGCCCGCAAGGCAAACATCACGATCCAGACCGCACGTCCGGGTGTCGTGATCGGCAAGAAAGGCGAGGACATCGAACGGCTGCGTCTCGAGGTCGCGAAGATGATGGGCATGCCCGTCTCCGACGTGCGTATCAACATCTCGGAGATCCGCAAGCCCGAGATCGATGCGCAGCTCGTCGCCGAGGGGATCGCGCAGCAGATCGAGCGCCGGGTGATGTTTCGCCGCGCGATGAAGCGAGCCGTCATGAACACGATGCGCAGCGGCGCGCTGGGCGTGAAGGTGCGGGTGTCGGGTCGCCTCAACGGCTCGGAGATCGCGCGTACGGAGTGGTACCGCGAGGGCCGCATCCCGCTGCACACCTTCCGCGCCGAAATCGATTACGGACTCGCGGAGTCGCGCACCACCTATGGCGTAATCGGCGTCAAGGTGTGGATCTTCAAGGGCGAGGTCTTCCAGCCGGAAACGGCGCCGGTCGAGCAGGGCGAGGCAGCGCCGCCCGCCGCAGAGCAGGCCACCTGAGGCCGGCCCGGTGCCGGAGACACTGCCATGATGCAACCGAAGCGAACCAAGTTCCGCAAGCAGCACAAGGGCCGCAACACGGGCCTGGCGCAGCGCGGCAATGCCGTGTCGTTCGGCGACTACGGCCTCAAGGCCGTCGAGCGCACCCGCATGACGGCGCGCGAGATCGAGGCCGCGCGCCGCGCTATGACGCGCTACGTAAAGCGGGGCGGCCAGGTGTGGATCCGGGTGTTCCCGGATGTGCCGATCACCAAGAAGCCCCTCGAGGTCCGCATGGGCTCGGGTAAGGGCAACGTCGAGTACTACGTCGCGCGCGTGCAGCCCGGCAAGGTGCTGTTCGAGATGGAAGGCGTGACCGAGGCCATCGCGCGCGAGGCGTTCCGCCTCGCGGCGTCGAAACTCTCGGTCGACACGATGTTCGTCAAACGGCAGGTCCGCTGATGAAGGCGAAGGAACTCAGACAGAAGTCCCCGGCGGAGCTTGGCGACGAGCTCCTGAAGCTTCGTCGCGAGCAGTTCAACCTGCGCATGGCGCAGGCCTCGGGCGCATCGGCGCGGCCGGACCAGTTTGGCAAGGTGCGCCGCAACGTGGCGCGGGTTAAGACCGTGCTGGGCGAGAAGGCGCGCACGGCCGGTAACAGGGGTGACAAGCGATGAGCGAGCAGGCAATGGCGGATACCGGTGCCGGAACCGGCGAGGCGGCGGAGCGCACGCTGACCGGTCGCGTCGTGAGCTCGAAGATGCAGAAGACGATCACGGTTGCCGTGGAGCGTCTCGAGCGCCATGCCAAGTACGGCAAGTACGTGCGTCGCACGACGAAGCTCATGGCCCACGATGAGCAGGGCGAGTCGCGCGAGGGCGATCTGGTCGCGATCACCGAGTGCCGCCGTCTGTCGCGGCGCAAGTCCTGGCGACTGGTGCGCGTGCTCGAGCGGGCAGGCCAGGCCTGATCTGCGAGCGCCCAAGGAGCAACGACCATGATCCAGATGCGAACCATGCTCGCCGCCGCCGACAACAGCGGCGCCCGCAGCCTGATGTGCATCAAGGTGCTCGGCGGCTCGAAGCGCCGCTATGCCACCGTTGGCGACGTCATCAAGGTGAGCGTCAAGGACGCCATCCCGCGCGGCAAGGTGAAGAAGGGCGAGGTCTACGACGCGGTCGTGGTGCGCACCGCGCACGGTGTGCGCCGCGCCGATGGCTCGCTGATCCGCTTCGACGGCAATGCGGCAGTGCTGCTCACCAACAAGCTCGAGCCGATCGGCACGCGCATCTTCGGGCCGGTGACCAGGGAGCTGCGCACCTCGCAGTTCATGAAGATCATCTCGCTCGCACCGGAAGTGCTGTGACATGAACAAGATACGCAAAGGCGACGAAGTCGTCGTGATTACCGGCCGTGAGAAGGGCCGCCGTGGCACCGTCATCAAGGTGCTGCCGAACGAGCGCGTGCTCGTCGAAAACGTGAACATGGTCAAGCGTCACACTCGCCCGAACCCGCAGCGCGGTGTGCAGGGCGGCATCGTCGAGAAGGAGGCGGCACTGCACCTCTCGAACGTGATGTTGTGGAACCCGGCGACCAAGAAGGGCGACCGGGTGGGCGTCCGCGCCCTGGCCGACGGCCGGCGCGTGCGGTTCTTCAAGTCCAACGACGAAGTCGTGGACGCCTGAGCGGCCTCCAGGGGCCGAGGAAAGCAAGATGGCAAGGCTGCAGGAATTCTACCGCGAGAAGGTCGTGCCCGAGCTCATGAAGAGCCTCGAGCTCCCGAACCCAATGCGGGTCCCCCGCATCACCAAGATCACGGTGAACATGGGCGTAGGCGAGGCCATCGCCGACAAGAAGGCGATGGACGGCGCAGTCGATAACCTGACCGCGATCACCGGCCAGAAGCCGCAGGTCACGAAGTCGCGCAAGGCGATCGCGTCGTTCAAGCTGCGTGCCGGGCTGCCGGTCGGCGCCAAGGTGACGCTGCGTGGCGCGCGCATGTACGAGTTCCTCGATCGGCTGATCAGCGTGGCGATGCCGCGCATCCGCGACTTCCGCGGAGTCTCCGCGCGCTCCTTCGACGGCCGCGGCAGCTACAGCTTCGGCGTCAAGGAACAGATCATTTTCCCCGAGATCGCTTACGACAAGATCGACGCGATCCGTGGGATGGACATCACGATCACCACATCGGCACGCGACGACCGGGAAGGGCGTGCGCTGCTCGAGTCCTTCAACTTCCCGTTCCGCAAGTAAGGATCGGCACATGGCGAAGACCAGCATGATCGAGCGCGAGAAGCGCCGCGGGAAGCTCGTGAAGCAGCACGCGGCGAAGCGCGCCCGACTCAAGGAAATCATCCGCAGCCCGAAGTCGACAGACTCCGAGCGCGAGGAGGCGACCCGCAAGCTGCAGACCATGCCGCGCGACACCTCGGCGTCGCGGCTGCGAAACCGCTGCGCGATCACCGGGCGTTCGCGGGGCACCTATCGCAAGTTCGGTCTCGGGCGCACCAAGCTGCGCGAGGCGACGATGCGCGGCGACATTCCCGGCCTGCGTAAGGCCAGCTGGTAAGGCCGCGTACTGGAGCAACACATGAGCATGACGGACCCCATCGCGGACTTCCTCACCCGCATCCGTAACGGGCAGCGCGCCGGCAAACCCGAGGTCGCACTGCCGTCCTCGCGGATCAAGCTCGCGCTTGCGAAGGTGCTGAAGGACGAGGGCTACATCGACGATTTCGTGGTGGCCGGAAATGACGGCAAGCCGATCCTGACGGTGCGCCTCAAGTACTACCAGGGCCGCCCGGTGATCGACCGTCTCGAGCGTGTGAGCCGTCCGGGGCTGCGCGTCTACAAAGGCAAGGACGAGCTGCCGAAGATACTCGGCGGCATGGGTGTGGCGATCATCTCCACCTCGAGCGGCGTGATGTCGGACCGCGATGCGCGGGCCGGCGGCCACGGCGGCGAGATTCTCTGCATCGTGTCCTGAGCGACCCGATCGAAGCAGGAAGAAGGCTATGTCACGAGTCGCAAGAATGCCGGTGTCGCTGCCCCAGGGCGTCACCACAACGATTACCGGTGACACCGTCACGGTGAAGGGTGCCAAGGGTACGATCAGTCTGCCGCTGCGGCCAGGCCTGACGCTCGTTCAGGAGGCAAGCAGCGTACGGGTCGAGGCTGCCGAGAAGAGCCGCGAGTCACTCATGCACGCGGGCTCGTTGCGTTCACACCTGGCGAACGTCGTGCTGGGCGTGTCGAAGGGCTACGAGCGCAAGCTCGAGCTGGTAGGTGTCGGGTACCGCGCGCAGGCGCAGGGCCGCAACCTCAACCTGACGCTCGGCTTCTCCCACCCGGTGGTGTACGCGGCACCGGAGGGGATCACGATCGAGACGCCGTCGCAGACGGAAATCGTCGTGAGAGGCGCAGACAAGCAGCGCGTGGGCCAGGTCGCCGCGGAGATCCGCGCGTACCGCTCGCCCGAGCCGTACAAGGGCAAGGGTGTTCGTTATTCCGGTGAGCGCATCGAGCTCAAGGAAACGAAGAAGAAGTAAGGGTGCCATGATGGAAAAGAAGGTCAGCCGTCTGAAGCGGGCGCTGCGCGGCCGCTCCAAGTTCCGCGAGCTCAAGGTGATGCGCCTGTCGGTGCACCGTACGCCGCGGCACATCTATGCGCAGGTGCTGGATGCCGAGTCGCGCGTCGTCGCGGTCGCATCGACCCTGCAGAAGGACGTCGCGGGCGGCCTGAAGGCCACCGGCAACGTAGAGGCCGCGAAGGCGGTCGGCAAGGCGATCGCCGAGCGCGCGACCGCCAAGGGCGTCAAGCAGGTCGCCTTCGACCGTTCGGGTTTCAAGTATCACGGCCGCGTCAAGGCGCTGGCCGACGCCGCGCGCGAGCACGGGCTCGAGTTCTAAGCTCATGCCCCGCACGCAATCTGAGGAGCAGCAATGGCGAGAGTAGACAGGCCAGCCGCGGCCGACGAGTTCATCGAGAAGCTGGTGGCCGTAAACCGCGTGGCGAAGGTCGTCAAGGGCGGCCGGCAGTTCGGCTTCACGGCGCTCACCGTCGTGGGCGACGGCAACGGCCGGGTCGGCTTCGGGTACGGCAAGGCGCGCGAAGTGCCGGTCGCGATCCAGAAGGCGATGCAGGCCGCGCGCAAGAATCTGATCAACGTGAGCCTGCGCAACTCGACGTTGCACTTCGCGGTCACGGGAAAGCACGGCACCTCGAAGGTCTACATGCAGCCCGCCGCGGACGGCACCGGCGTGATCGCCGGTGGCAGCATGCGCGCTGTCTTCGAGTGCGCCGGTGTGCGCAACGTGCTCGCCAAGAGTTACGGGTCGCGCAATCCGATCAACGTCGTGCGCGCCACGATGAACGCCCTGATGCATGCGCCCGCCCCGGAGCGGATCGCGGCGAAGCGCGGCAAGAGTCTCGCCGAGATCGCGGGTTGATGGCCATGAGCAGCAGCAAGGACAGTACGGCCAAGTCCGTCAAGGTGACGCTGGTGAAGAGCGTCCACGGACAGCTCCAGCGACACCGCGCCACGGCGCAGGGGCTGGGTCTGCGTCGCATGCACCAGTCGGTGACGGTCAGAGTCACGCCGGAGGTGCGCGGCATGCTCGATGCCTCGCGGCACCTGTTTCGCGTCGAGGAAACGTCATGAAGCTGAATAACATCTCCCCCGCAGCGGGCAGCCGCAAGCCGCGGCTGCGCGTCGGTCGCGGCGCCTCGGCCGGCCAGGGCAAGACCTGCGGCCGTGGCGTCAAGGGCCAGCGCGCGCGCAAGGGCGGCTATCACAAGGTTGGTTTCGAAGGCGGCCAGATGCCGATCCAGCGCCGGCTGCCGAAAGTCGGCTTCCGCTCGAAGGTTGCGCCGCTCGTAGCGGAAGTGCGCCTTAATGAACTCGCCCGGATCGAGGGT
>Ga0310904_10000526_pt1 | contig 11019 bp, 5 predicted proteins | sample C48D1metaG_FD_203746 | JGI IMG/M metagenome (GOLD analysis project Ga0310904, IMG submission 203746) | Lab incubated soil microbial communities from West Virginia University Organic Research Farm, Morgantown, WV, United States - C48D1 | ecosystem: Environmental > Terrestrial > Soil >... | reverse complement strand
AAGATGCCCATCGGCGACAACTACGCCCCGCTACCTGATTGGAAGCCGAGGACGAAAAGGCTTCCGGGTTACCCGTTCTAGACGTTCGTCGATAGAAACCACGGACCCGACGGACCACGCTGGAAAGAATCCTTGGTCGCTCGGGTAGACGCTTTCGCCAATAGTCCCCCCTTCCGCCCCAATGCCTGCTTGCGAGCCCCTACGTTCGCACCTCGGCTATCCTGAATCCACTACCTCGCGTCAACTTCACGTCGCTGGCAACGTGCTGAGGGGGCCCGCTGAATGGGGCGAACCGACTTTCTGCTGGAGTTGATCCGTACGCGGAACGCCGCCGCGATCGCATCGCTCGTTGCGATCGTCATCGTCGTCCGCATCCTGGGGAACCGAAGGTCCACGTGGATCGTGGTACTGCTCGGTCTGCTCGCCGTGACGCTCGGCTATGTCCTCAGCGGTCACAACAACTGAAGGCCGCCGACCATCCCGGCAGAAGCTAGCGCTCCTTGCGTTGGCTCGATGACGCGGGCGCGCGATATCCCTGCCGGGCGCGAACCCGGCGCTGGCCGTCGACCTCGACCTTGATCTGACGCCACGTATCGTCGCGAGCGCTGTTGGTCGACTGATAACCCAGTCCGTACTGTTGCGACAACTCGTCGAGCAACTCGTTGAAGATGTTGTGCAGCTCATCGGAGTGTTCGGTAAAGAACGCCCGGCCGCCAGTGGGCCCTGACAGGCGCTCCATCACTTTCTTGAGTGGCGCGCTCATGATGCCCTGCCCTTGGCCAATCATGTAGAGGGTCAGATCGCTCGTCTGTAAACGCGCCTCAACGTCGGCGATGGTGGCGTGGCTCCCGGCGTCTTCGCCGTCGGTGAACACGACGAGCGCCTTCCTGCCGGTCTGCGAGTCGAGCAGACTGGCGCCCTTCAGAATGACGTCGTAGAGCGCCGTCGTTCCCCAGGGCGTCAACGCGTCCACGGCCTTGACGCGCGCGGCTGGATCCGCCGCTCTCTGTGCGATCGTGAACACGTCGTCGTTGAAGCCGAGCAGCGTCACGCCATGGCGCGACGGCACTGCACCGAGGAAGTCCGAAACCGCCTTCTTCAGATTGGACATCGCGGGCCGCATGCTTTCGCTCATGTCGACGGCGACCACCAGCTCCAGCGGCGCATCCTCCGCAAAGAAATGTGAAATCGTCTGCGCTCTGCCGTCTTCGGATACGCGGAACGCCGACCGTGGCAGCCCCTTGACGTACCGGTTACGGTCGTCCGTGACGGTAACAGTCACTTTCACGACGTCGACGTCGACGGTTTCGGCAAATTCCATCGCCGTCGTTCGAGCGGTTTTCACCACACGACCACCTCCAGCGAGGTTGACGACGACCCGCAGCAGGTGCTGCGTGATCAACTGTCCGGCGTCCCACTCGCATTCGAACGGGGGGGCCGTCACGGTGCACACCTTCAGGCCGTCAACAAAGAACACCACGCTGGTCGCCTGATCTGACGGCTCGACTGCGGCGCGCAACCGGGTCGGGCCGACGACATAGGCTCCACTCGCGGGCGAGACGATCCGGACTTGCGGCGGCGGCGCCGCCTGTGGCGGCGACGCCTGTGGCGAAGCTAGCCGATCTGCGGCGCGTGCACCTTCTGCAGAGACACCTGCCGCGACGGCGACAACGAACCCAACGAATGAGCGGCTTGTCATTGCACTCGAGACTGTTCCGGGTTGGTGTCTGGTACCAGCGGACCTTCGACCACGACCGCGGAGACGTAATCCTCGATCTGCTCGTACGACAGGCCCTGTGCAGCACGCACGCGTGTCAGCCAATCGTCGAGATGAGGCGACGGAGCGCGGTCGACGAAATCCCGCACCGCAAATTCCAGAACGGGCTTGGCGAGGGCAGCCGGCACACGCATCTCGGACAGTGCAACCGCAACCTGCAGATTCAGATCGGCCACGGTCGCGATCATCAGCCTGGGCTCGGACCGGCCGACGAGTGCCGTCCACAAGGCCGGCTCAGTCAATCGAGCGCAGATGCAACCGGTGACGTCGATCGCCGACATCCCCCACGCATGCAGATCGGCTCCACGCCCGCCGCCCAGGTAGAGTAGTTCGGTCATCGAGAACCACGAACGCGCACGCTGTGGTTCGTGACGAAGGCTCCACCGCAGTGCACGGACACGCCATCCGTCCATCGCGATCTCGTGTGCCACCGCGTTCACGTCGCCATCGCCGGCGGCGAGCTCGTCCACCCGGTGTCGGCCGCGTGCAATCGCGCCGGCGATCGCATCGAGATCGTCATTTCGCATCGCTCGCGGATCCATCAGCGCCACGCTCATCGCGAACGTCCCGCTCTCGGTGCCATCCAACACTGGTGACCGCGGTGGAGGTGCGGCGTCGATTCGCCGGAGCGCGAGAGACGGGGCGGCGACGTCGAGCCCAAGAGCCGCGCCCTCGATGTGCCACGGCACGCTGGGCTTGACGATGCGTTTCGGCATCGCCCACGGCGCGCGCACACGGGCATCGTCGTTCATCATTTCGAAGCCGAAGTCGTGACGAACGGCAACGGCTGCCGCTCCCCGCGGGGTTCCACGAGCGAGGTTCAGATTGACTTCGTAGTTGAGCGCAAGCAGCGCGTCCCCGACGACTACATCGACGCGGCTCAGGAGTGACTCCAGCGCTCGTCTGGAATTCGACAACAACGCCGCCGGCTGATTCAGTTCGACGAGAATGGATTGAATCTCTTTCGATGCGGCTGTATCGGTGGCGAGCCGTTGTGCGAGCCCGTGAAGGGTCACAGCGAGATCGATCGCATGCCCGGCTTCGCGCGCGCCGGCTTTGCGCAGCCGTTGCCGCTCCGTTGCCGCGAAGTCGAGCCGGTACTCCTGCCCTTCCCACGACAGGGATTCGATCGAGGCTTCATCTGCCGATCCAGCAAGGGCCTCCACCAGAATCTCCTCGAACCCTCCGTCTGTTCTGAGGGCGTGGCGAAGTTCAACCCGCAGCCACGGCGCAAGCCCGCCGAGAAAGCCACGCTCTTCCTTGAACGGCACCAGCGCCAGCGCCTCGAGCAACCGTTCGGCCGTACTCGAGTCGATGCTTCGCACTCGCACCAACCGTTCCACGAGCGCGATCGCGCCCTGGAAGTTGGCCAGCGCGGCGCGTGCACGTGTGGTCTCCAGATCGGATATCTGCTCCGCGAGACGCGTCAGAGCCGCGTAGAGCGCCGGCCGACGAACGCCGATGCGTTCGAGCGTGAGCATCAACATGCGAAAGCGGGGAAGGGACCGCAACACGAAAAGCGCATCGGACAAGTCCGCCGGGCCGGTCGACGCCAGCGCACGCTGGCCAAAGGCAAACTGATCGAGACGCTCCGAGCGCGAGGGTGCGTCGCCCTGCAGCAGCGTCTCGGCCAGCCACGCAGCGTCGATCGATTCCCCGTGAGCGTGCGTCGCACGCCGCGTAGCCAGATCGCCGGACGCATCGGAGGCGGCGAACGCGCGCGCCCACAGCGCCCGCCACGCTGGAGCAGCCGGGGCACCAGTCGACTGAGGCTGGGCGCGCAGAAGCATCGACACGAGATCGTGCGGCGCGCGTTTGAACGGTGACCGATCGGTCCACACAGTGTCGCCCATCGCGGTGACAGCTGACCCAAGTGCTCTGAAACGATCGACCCTTGCTCGAGCGTCCGCGATCCACAGGCCAAGCGCGAACGACGCCCGCGCGGGATCGAGGGAGCCGATGGTGTCGTAGAGATACGCGAGGCGTCCCTCGTCCCTGGTGAACAGCTGGAAAATGAAGGGGGCCGGCTGGCCGGCCTTCTCACCGATAAGTGACTCCCACAAGGGCACTGCCTGATCGCCACCGGGGACAACGACGCGATTCGCGTGAACCTGCAGGTGTGCCGCAAACGTCGCGAATGCCGGTGCGCCGCGCTCGTAGAGCTGTCTCACCGCTGCCGGATGATCGACAAAAAACTGGAGCGTCTCGTCGTCGAGCGCCGCGAGGCCGTGGACGAGAAACGCAGCGGCGGCGTCGGACATGACGATGGCAAACAGATGCGGGGGATCGACGGGGCGTCGCAACACTTCGCTCCACACGGCCGATGGGAGCGGCACGGGTACACGCTCGAGCGGCGAGTCAGCACGGACCGTGTTTCCGCGTGTCGACGCGGCGTCCTGCCGGTCGATTGTTTCGAGATAGGTGAGTAGCTGGCGGAATTTCGAACGCAGGTCCGTCCGTCGCTGTTTGGTGTCGTCGTAGATTATGCGGGCGAGCTCCGCGGCAAACCTGGCACGGTCAGGAACCGGATCGATCTCCAGCGCCTTCGCCAGGGCGGCAGTCCCGCCGGGAACCGGAACATCCTCGCTGACGCCAGGTGCAGCGGCGGCAACCAACCGCGGCGCAACCAGCATCGCCACGCTCAGCAGTCCCGCGAGCGCTGCGGTGCGATGCGATCCACCATGTCGTGTGGGGAGCATGACGCGTCAATCACTGGATGGCGAAGTTGACGACGACCGTCATGATCAGCGCCACGAGCGCGCCGTTGACTCGCGTCGGCTCGTATTCCCACTGACGAACGGCTTCGAGCGCGGCGAGGTCCAGCTGCGGAACCGAGTGGATCACCTTCGCGTCCTGCACCTTGCCGTCGGTTCCGATCGTCACGTCGAGGACGACCGTGCCCCGCGCCCGCGTGGCCATAGCCAACTGTGGATAGATGGGCCTCACGTCCTTGATCTTTTTCGGCGGCGCGACGGTGCTTCCCAGACGCAGCGGTCCCGATGGCCCAACGCCAGGACCGGACGAAGCCGACCCGCCAGCAGGGCCATCGCCGACGCCTCCGGCTACACCGCCTTCGATGCCGTCCGGGCTCCCTTCGACGCCGGTCTCGGGTTCGATGCTCGTGGGTTCTTCAACAGGCGCCGGCGCCGGCGGACGCTCGGGGGCGGCGGGTGCGGCCTCAGAAGGCTGTGAAACCGGCTTCGAATGCTCGACAGACTTGGGCCCGCCCGACAGTGGGTCCGGGATCGGGGGCATCAGCAGCATCGCCGGCATCACCAGCTTCTGATTGACCCTGATGACCCCCGACCGTTCGAACTGTGCGGCCAGCACGACCGCGAGCGTAATGACAAGAGCGTGCAGGACGATCGAAGGGCCCAGACCGCTTCGCAACGGATCGTCCTCGCCTTCGACGAAGAGAAGATCGCTGAACCACTGGCGTCCGCCAGCTCTGTCCGTGGACCCGGCATCCGGGCGCGGACGCCATGGTGGCTTCTTCTCACGAGGCGCTTTCGGTCGCTGCTCAACGGCAACGATGTCTGGCGGGACGAGAATCGTGCGCACCCCGGCGAAGGGCGATGTGCCGGAGGGACCGCTGTCAGGCTCGACGCTCACGCCACTGCTCCACAAATAAGAACGTCGACCGCTCGCCATTCGAACAACGGAAGCCAGTGTCGCGCGTACGACCCGGCCACTCCCTCTTGCCCCACGGCACAGTCAGGCATAGATTACGCGTGGTAATTCCCTTCGCTTGTTATCCGGCCTCGCGTACGGCCGACGGCAACTCGTGTGGCACTTCCAGGGGGCATCATGAGTACTGTCTTCAGAGTCGGGTTCGCGGTGTGTCTGTTGCTGGTCGCCGCTACGACCAGTTGGGCTCAGGATGGCGTCATCACCGGACGCATCGCCGATCGGTCGGGCGCGACCTTGCCCGGTGTGGACGTGTCCCTCAGCAGCCCGGCCTTGCTGGGAGCGCGGTCGGTCGTCAGCGACGAGCAGGGCAACTACCGTTTCGCGTTGCTGCCCCCGGGCGTCTACACCGTCCGGTTCCAGCTCCAGGGGTTCGCCACCATCATTCGCGAAGGCGTCACGCTGACGCCCGGCTTCACGTCCAGTCTCAACATCGTGCTGGAGGTGGCCTCGGTCGCAGAAACCGTGACCGTGACCGGCGACTCACCCATCATCGACGTCACCAACGCGGTCGTCGCCACCAACTTCAACAAAGAGCTGACCGCCGTGCTGCCGACCGGGCATGACGTGTTCTCCATGCTCGCGGTCACACCGGGCGTACAGCTCACCGCTCCTGACGTCGGCGGCAGCCGCGCCGGCCTGCGCGCGCAGTTCCGCGTGTTCGGCAGTACCTCGCAGTGGAATGTGATCGAGGGCGCCATCATGGCGTCGCTGCAGTACGAGGATCCGGACAACTACGAAGAAGTACAGGTGGCCGGCGCCAGCAAGGGCGCCGACGCGCCGGTGGGCGGCTCGTTCAACAACTTCATCGTGAAGAGCGGCGGCAACAACATGCACGGGCTGTTCTTCTACGACCGCGAGCCACTCGACCTTCAGAGCTCGAATCTGTCGCCCGAGCTCGAGGCGCGAGGCGTCAGCAACACCAGTTCGGTGGCGCGCTACCAGTCGGTCCACGCCGACATCGGCGGCCCGATCATGCGCGACCGATTCTGGTGGTTCTACGGCTTCCGCAATCTCAACTCCGACAACTGGACGCCCGGCTACTACAACACCCAGACCGGACAGCCCGAGCCGGTGTTCACGACGCTGCGGAATCACGTGACCAAGTTGAACTTCCGCCTCAACTCGAATCACACGCTGTCCTACTCGGCGCAGTACAACAGCAAATCACTTCCGAACTCGGGCGCGTCGGCCTTTGTCGATTCGGCGTCGACGTCGCTCACCGATTTCCCGTACTGGATTCAGGGCGCCGGCCTGACGTCGATTCTCTCCAACCGATCGACGCTCGAAGTGAAGTGGGGTGAGTTCGGCTGGCGATGGTGGACAAGACCCGGCGCCGACGAGATCGCACGGATGGATCTCGACACCCAACTCGTGCGCGGCGGACGCAACAACCCGTTCATCGACCGCAGCCACCACATGAACCTGTCCGGTGTGTACTCGCTCAACACATCCGGCGATCGGGCAGGAGACCACAACCTTCGATTGGGCTACGGGTACTTGTACGAAGGCGCGCCGTACTTCTTCCTCGCGCCAAAGGACAGCATTCGAACATTCTGGCGTGGTGGCTTCGTGACGCCGGCGGAGATCGAGACCTACGACACGCCGTTCTCGTTCGAGAACGAGGTAACGCACCAGTGGGCCTTCATCAACGACACCTGGGCGGTCGGCCGCTTCTCGATCAACGGCGGTGTGCGGCTCGATTCGTTCAAGCCGTATTTCGAGGAGCAGGGCAAAGCGGGAACCGGCCCGTATCAGGAGGTGGTGACCTATCCGGGGTTCGAGTTCCACAGCTTGAAGGGGTTCGTGCCTCGCGTCTCCGCGGTCTACGACATCTTTGGCACGGGCCGAACCGCGATCAAGGCCGCGTACGGCCGTTACTCGTACAACGCCGGCACGATGACCAATGCCAACTCGATGATGGCGGGCTTCGTGAACCCGATGGCACGCACGGTCAAACGGTATCGTTGGGATGGCACATTGCCCTTCGTGCCCAACCCGGCCAATCTGCTCTCCACACAGGGCGGCGCGAATCGCACGCTCGATCCAGACCTCGAGCTGCCCTACACCGACGAGTTCGTCGTTGGCCTCGATCAACAGCTGCGGTCGGGCACCGCCGTGCGCTTCAACTACGTGCGCAAGCTCGAACGCAACCGCATGAAGCTGCAGAATACGGCGATTCCGTTCGCGGCCTACAACATTCCCACGTCGTTCACCGATCGCGGCCGTGACTTTGCCTCGACGGCCGACGATCGCGTGATCACGCTGTACAGCCTCGACCGGGCGTTCGTCGGACAACGGGCTGACGTCCTCATGAACGATCCGCTGTTCACGGCGGACTATGCGACCTACAACGTCGAGGTCGTGAAGCGTCTCTCGGGCAAGTCACAGCTGCTCACGGGATTCGATGTCAGCCACTACGACACCTGGGGGTTCGCATCGGCCATCTCGCAGGACATCGCCACCGACACCGGCGGTGGCGTGCCGCAGGATCCGAATCGGCTCACCTACAACAACCGGCAGGACTACTGGCACTGGCAGTACAAGTTCCTCGGGAGCTACGAGCTGCCGTGGCAGATCTCCTCGTCCGCGTCGATTCGCATCACGAAGGGCGAACCGTACGGGCGCACACTCAACACCACCGGCCTGACACAGGGCACGGTCAATCTCACGGTGGAACCGATCGGCACGTTCTTCTATCCCACCGTGCGACTCCTCGACCTGCGTTTCGCGAAGAGTCTTCGCATAGGCAACAGCAAGCTCGAAGGGTTGTTCGACATCTTCAACGTGACCAATTCTCCGGCGATTCTCAGCGTCAACACGCAGACCGGGGCAAGCTTCGGCAGCGTGCTGACGACGGTGAATCCGCGGATTGCCAGGCTGGGGGTGCGGTGGAGCTTCTAGTCCTTGGTCCTTAGTGCTTGGTGCATAGTCCGTTCTTGGTCCCTGGGTCCGTCCCGAGTCCGTGGTCCTTGGTGCGGATGGACGAGGGACCTAGGACCAAGTCCGGACCAAGGACCAAGCCCTGACCAAGAACCAATCACCAGGCTAAGGACCAAGAGTCGCCAGCCCGTCGCGCGCTGCGCGTGAGCTCGGGTCGAGCGAGAGCGCTTCGGCAAACAGGTCGGCGGCAACGGCTCGCTGACCTGCGGCCAGTTCCAACTGGGCGAGGTTGACGTAGGTCACGGGGTCGCGGGGATCGAGACGCAGGCTCGAGCGAAATGCGGCACGGGCCGCGCCAATGTCGCCGGCGGTGCCGTGAATCGCCCCGAGCAGGTTGTAGGCATCGGCGTAGTTCGGATCCAGCTCGATGGCGCGGCGCACGAGCGCGAGCGTGCGGTCGCCCTCGCCTCTCAGAAAGCCCGCGCTTGCGGCGAAATACCAGGTTGCTGCGCGCTGCGAGAACTCGCGCCGCAATACGTCCACGACCTGTTCCAGAGCAACACCGTCCTCGCGATCGGCATGCAGCGAGGCCAGCTGCTCCCACGCCGACGCGTCCATCGGCGCGAGCCTCGTGGCCTCGGTGGCGATCGCCACCGCCTCATCGAAGCGGCCGCGCGTGCCGAGCAGCTGCGCGAGCGCGACGCGCGGCGCCGGCTCGCGTGGGCGCGACTGAATCAACGCCTGCAACCGACGCTCGGCGTCCACATCGTGTCGCGCCGCGCCGGCCGCGTGGACGAACCCGTCGATCGTGGCCCGGTCCGACGCGCCGAGATCGAGCGCCGTCGCATAATCGCGATACGCCGAGTCGGACGCCTCGGCGCCGATCATCATCGCGCCGCGGTCGCGCCACTGGGTGGCCGTCGCCCCGGTGAACGCGCGTTCGATCGCTGGCGGCCTGCGCCTCTCGTCGAGGAGTGCGCGAAGCGCGGCGGCGTGATTGGACGTGACGCCTGCAAAGACCGCGAACGGTCCGGAGAACTCCAGCGCCATTCGATCGTCGGTCTGGACCGCGGCTCCCCCGGCGTATCGTGACATCTCCGCCGGTCCACCAACGAAGAGCGACACGAGCGCAAAGGGGTCTCGCAGTCCGACGGCGCCCAGGTCCTCGCTCACGCCAGGCCGCTGCCAGGTATCGGAGATCATGTCCAGGCGCACGTCGAGCGCGTCCGCCTTCGCCTCCGGCTTCGGCGCGACAGGTTTCGATCCCACGAGCAGGAGGTCACCGTCGCCGGCGAGCCACATCGTGCCGTCGGGAAAGACGGCGCGAAACGTCGCCACGATGGAGCGGAGATCGGCGTCGCTGATGTCATAGGTATGTGCCCACTGACAGAAGAGCCCGCCGGGCTCGAGCCGTTCGCGCACGGTGTGAAAGAAGTCCTGTGTGAAGAGCGCGGCAACGCCCGCCATCCACGGATTCGACGGCTCGGAAATGACGACATCGTAGCGGCGGGATGTGAGGGAAAGATGCGTCCGCCCATCACCGCGTACGAGTCGTGTACGGGGATCGTCGAGCGCGCGCCGGTTCACATCCGCGAACTGTGTGGACGCTTCGACGACCTCGGGCGAGATCTCGACCACGTCGGCCGAGGCGATCGGATGCACGAGCGCCGACGCGAGCGTGACGCCGCTGCCAAGTCCGACGATGGCGACCCGGCGCGGATTCGGATGGAGCAGTAACGGCAGGTGCGCGAGGAGCTTTTGCGTGAGCATGTCGCGCGCGGTTGACGCGTCGACCTTGCCGTCGATCGAAAGCGAGCGCTCCCCAGTGAGCGTCTTGACCGACACCGTACCAGTGGCTCCCTCGCGGTAGTACTGAAGCGTACCCGCTGTGAGCGCCGCACGGCGATCGACGCCGGTGGGCACGAATCGCGAATACAGATAACCGCCAGCGGCCAGCCACTCGCGATCCCATCCCGGACTCGTCGCCATCCACACGACCACTGCGCCGAAGGGAACGAGCGCCGCGATCCGGCCACGAATCGAAAACCCGCCGCGAATGATCAGCGCCGCCGCACCGAGCAGCAACGCTGTTGTCGCAACCAGCAATGAGGCCCGTAAACCGAAGGCAGGGATCGCCACGAATCCAGCGACGAGCGAACCGAGGACCGCGCCCGCCGTGTTCACCGCGTAGAGGATGCCGAGTCGTCGTGCCGGTAGCGCGTCGGGGCTGCCGGCGAGCTCGAGCGACAGCGGAAACGCCACACCAATCCCGAGTGCGATCGGGAAGGTCAGGCCACAAGCGATCGCGATCAGTGGCAGCGGAAGGCCGCTGAGACTGGCCGTGTGGCCCGAGACGTCTGGCCCGATGTCGAGCCACGGGCTGCCGACCACTGCGAGACTCACGCACGATACCGCCGCGGTGGCGGTCAACGTAAGCGCCAGCGTCATCGCTGTGCGGCGACTGCGTTCCGCGATAGACGCACCAACGAAGGCGCCAATCGCAAGACCACTGATGAAGAACGTCAGCGTGGCCGCGAACGCGAAGATGGACGGCCCCACGACCATCGCCAGCACTCGGGTCCACACGACCTCGTGCACCAATGTCGCGAACCCCGTCAGCGCCAACACTGAGGCGGCAAGGCCATATCGCGTTGGTTCCCACGCTCGGGATT
>Ga0310904_10000520_pt1 | contig 11051 bp, 14 predicted proteins | sample C48D1metaG_FD_203746 | JGI IMG/M metagenome (GOLD analysis project Ga0310904, IMG submission 203746) | Lab incubated soil microbial communities from West Virginia University Organic Research Farm, Morgantown, WV, United States - C48D1 | ecosystem: Environmental > Terrestrial > Soil >... | reverse complement strand
CACGGCCGTCGAAGACCGCACGCCGGCCCGACCGCCCCGGGAGGCCGTGCCGACCGTGCCCGTGCGCGAACGCGGTGCGGGGCGCCCCACCAAGCGCGAGCGCCGCGATCTCGACCGGCTCCGCGGACGCTGACGGCGCGAGTACGGCCCGTCGCCCGCACCCGCTGCCCCGGCGCGCCGTGCGAGTGGGCGCCTGCCGAGGGACCCGCGATCCGGGCGTAGCCTGAAGCGGTGCAGAAGGAACTGAGCCACGAACCCGACGCCCGACGCTACGTGCTGCGCCTCGACGGCGACATCGCGAGCGTGCTCGACTACCGGGTGCTCGGCGATTCGGTCGCGTTCACACGTGCCTTCACCAATCCGCCCTACCGGGGCAGCGGGCTCGCGGGCGAGCTCGTCGCCTTCGCCGTCGACGACGTCGAGGCGACGTCCGACCGCCGGATCGTGCCGAGCTGCTGGTACGTCGGCGAGTGGTTCGACCGGCACCCCGATCGACGCGGCCTGCTCGATCCCCGGACGGCCTGATCGTGGTGGCCGGCTACTCCGCGGCCCAGGTCCGCGCCGCGGAGGCGCCGCACCTCGCGGCCGGCGAGCCACTGATGCGGCGTGCGGCGGCGGCCCTCGCGGCGAGGCTGCGCCGCGAACTGGCGGAGCTCGGTGCGCCCGACGGTCCGGTCGTGCTCCTCGTGGGCTCGGGCGACAACGGCGGCGACGCGCTGTGGGCCGGCGCGGAGCTCGCCGCGGCGGGCGTCGCCGTGACCGCGATCCCGACGTCGGAGCGGATGCACGTCGAGGGCGCGCAGGCCGCGCGGGATGCCGGCGTCCGCGTCCTCGAGCCGACGGGCACCGATGACGACACGATCGGCGCCGTGTTCGATGACGCCGCCGTCATCGTCGACGGGATCCTCGGCACCGGCACGAGTGCGTCCCCGGCACTGCGCGGTCGTGCGCGTGAACTCGTCGTCGCGGCGAGCCGTGCGATCGAACCGCGCGGCGTCCGGGTGGTCGCGGTGGACCTGCCGAGCGGCATCCAGCCCGACGACGGCAGCGTGCCCGACCCGACGGTGCTCCGCGCCGACGTCACGGTCACGTTCGGTGCGATCAAGGCCGGCCTGCTGCGGGAGCCCGCCGCCGGCTACGCCGGCCGGATCGAGCTCGTCGACCTCGGCCTCGGCCCCGAGCTCGCTTCGATGACGCCGCTCGTCACCGTCGACTGACGACGAAGCGGGCCGGGGTCCACGACCCCGGCCCGCTCACGATTCCGTCGTTCGTCGGATCAGTACCAGTTCATCGACTGGGAGTGCGACCACGCGCTGCACGGCGTGCCGTACGCGCCGCTGATGTAGCCGAGGCCCCACCGGATCTGCGTGGCGGCGCTGGTCTCCCAGTCGTCGCCGGCGGTCGCCATCTTGCTGCCGGGCAGCGACTGCGGGATGCCCGTCGCGCCGCTCGATGCGTTGTAGGCCTGGTAGTTCCAGCCCGACTCCTTCTGCCAGAGGTTGTCGAGGCACTGGAACTGGTCGCCGCCCCAGCCGTACTGCGAAGCGGCGAAGTCGGCGGCGTACGCGCGCGCGCCGTCCGGGGTGTTCGCGTTGGCGAGCGCCTGCGCGGCGGCCGCGGCGGCCGCGGCGGCGGCCTCGGCCTGCGCCTGGTCGTACGCGGCGATGGCGGCGGCGGTCTTCTCTGCCTCGGCGCGGGTGACCTTCGTGAGGTCGAGGACCTTCTCGGTCGAGATCTTCTTGTAGTCGCTGAGCGACGCGACCGAGGCAGCGAGGCCCGAGGCGTCGGCCTTGCCGTCCGCGGCGGCGAGCGTCTCGTTCGCGGCGGTGATGGTGTCCTTCGCGTTGTCGATGGCCTTGGCGGCCGCGACGCCGGCGTAGGCGCCGAGCTGCTCGTGGCGGAAGCCGCTGGTCGCGTTGAGCGCCTGCGTGGCGTTGATCCGCTCCTGCGTGGCCACGGCGCTCTGCACCGAGAAGCCGGTGCCGACGAGGAGGCCGGCTGCGGCGATGGCGCCAGCGACGATGAGTCGCTTGCGGCCCGTGCGGCGGCGGCGGAGGTCGCGACGCGAGGTCGCTGCGGTGTCGGTGGGAACGGAGTTCGTGTCGGTCTGGGCGTGCGTGTTGGAGGTGTCGTTTCGCATAGATTCAGAGATGCTCGGAACAGGAAGTCGTCGGAGGAATCGTCAGGGGCGTGCCACCGAGCACGGCACAAGTCCCCTACCCTGCACCACGAAACTGAGCAGTTCCTCACTTTTGCCTGTGCACTCCATGTCCATGCATGGTTCGCGCCCGGGCATACTGGGGCAATGTCCGACGCCCCGGCCACCTTCCCTGCGCTGTCGTCGACCGATCGCTGCCCCTGCCACAGCGGCGAGGTGTTCGGCGCGTGCTGCGGCCGATTCCTGGGCGGTGCGGCGGATGCCCCGACGGCCGAGCAGCTCATGCGATCGCGCTACTCGGCCTTCGTCGTCGGCGATGCCGCCTACCTGCTCGCGACGTGGCATCCGTCGACCCGGCCCGGCGAACTCGAGCTCGACCCGGCGATGCGCTGGTTCCGCCTCGACGTCGAGCGACGCGAGCGCGGTGGACCGCTCGACCGCGACGGGATCGTCGAGTTCACGGCCTACTACCGCCACGACGGGCAGCGCGGCGAGCAGCACGAGGCGAGCGCGTTCGTGCGCGAGGGCGGGCGCTGGAGCTACGTCGGCCCCGTCGGCTGACGGCCGGCCCCTCGGGCGAGCGGGGTCAGTCGCCCGGCGTCGCGTCGTCGCCGCTGCGCTCGGCGTCGGTCGAGAACCCGTCGAGCACCGCGCGTTCGCCCGAGTGGAGCAGCTCCTGGAACAGCGTGACCTGGACCCCGGCCGGCGCGTCGAGCCGCGAGTTCAGCGACTGCCACGGCGTGACGATCGGCTCGGCGACGACCCGGCCGCCTGCGGCCTCGAGTCGGCGCGTGGCGCCCTCGGTGTCGGTGACCTCGAACGCGAGCCGGATGTGCGGGCTCTCGGCGCCGCCCGCCTCGATGCGGTCGATCGCCTGCTTGTGCACGGGGTTCGCGATCTCGAGCGTGGCGCGGCCCGCGTCGAGGATGACGACGCGCTCGTCGCCGCCCTCGGCGAAGGCGAGGTACTCGGGCAGGCCGAGGGTGTCGCGGAAGAACGCGACCGCCTGGTCGTAGTCGACGGCCTCCACGACGACGCGGAGCTGGAGGACCGAGGGCGTTGCGGCATCCGTCATGCCCGAATCCTCCCAGCCGCGGCCGACATCCGCGAGCGAGGCCGACGACTCGGCGTCGGCGGGGTCAGGCGTCGCCGGCGGGCTCGTCGTCGAGCGGCAGCCCGTCGAGGGCCGCGTACGCGCGCTCGATCGCGCCGACGAGCCCCTCGACCGGCACGGGCCACTCGGCGTGGGCGGCCAGCGCCTCGGCGGCGCCGAGTCCCGCGTCGTGCGCGTCGACGAACCGGTTCGCGATCACTCGGAGTTCATCGGCCTGACGCGCGACGAACTCGCGGCGCACCACGCTGCCGTGCCCGGGGACGACGAGGTCGCCGGCCTCGAGCTCGTCGCCGAGCGCATCGAGCACGCCGGGCCAGTCGAGCGGGTAGCAGCCCGAGCCGTACATCGGCGGCCCCGACTCCTCGATCAGGTCGCCGACGACCCAGACCCGCTCCTCGGGCAGGAGCAGCACGAGGTCGGTGTCGGTGTGCGCCGGCGACTGCGGCCGCAGCACCACGAGGCGGCCGCCGAGGTCGAGCGTCGTCGCGGTCGCGATCGGATGCGTCGGCGGCACGAGGCGCAGGTCCTCCCATCGCCGATCGGGCTCGAGGGCGTGGTCCTCGCGCCACGACGCGACCCGGGGACCCTCATACCGCTCGAAGTGGCGCGCGATCGCCGCATGGCCGTGGATCGCGGCATCCGTCGCCGAGCCCGGGCCGAACACCTGGTTGCCGAACGTGTGGTCGAAGTGGGCGTGCGTGTTCACGAGCGCGACGACGGGCCGCGCGAACCGGGCCGTGACGTCGGCCAGGATCTCGGCACCCTCGACCGGGTCGGCGCCCGAGTCCACGACGAGGAGGCCGTCGTCGCCCTCGACGACGACCACGGAGAGGTCGAAGGGGCCGCCGCGCCGCTGGTGGATGCCGTGCGCGACGGTGGTCCAGGTGGCCATGCCCCGAGCCTACGACCCGCTCGGGTGCCCGGCGCGGTCGACGGCACGGTCGCGGTCCGGGACGCCGCCGCGGCTCATGGCCCGGTCAAAGGGAATCCCGAGGTTCGGCCCGTAGCGTCGAGCACGTGACCCCGCTCGACGGCATCCCCTCCCAACGGCATCCCGACGCTCCCCACCTGCTGACGCCACGGGCGCAGCGCACGCTCGAGGCGATCGACGGTCGCACGCTCGACGAGATGCGCGCCCTGCGCGACGAGACCGAGCGCTTCATGCTCCGCTACAAGTTCGGCATGGACGAGGTGATCACGAAGCTCTCGATCCTGCGCGAGGAGTTCAGCCAGAACCACGACTACAACCCGATCGAGCACATCTCGAGCCGGCTGAAGAGCCTCGACAGCGTCATCGCGAAGATGCAGCGCAAGGGCATCGAGCCGACCTTCGACACGATCCGCGACACCGTCACCGACATCGCGGGCGTGCGCGTCACGTGCAGCTTCGTGTCCGATGCCTACCGGCTCGCCGAGCTCCTCACCGAGCAGCCCGACATCCGCGTCCTCAAGGTGAAGGACTACATCGCCGAGCCGAAGGAGAACGGCTACCAGAGCCTGCACCTCATCGTCGAGGTGCCGGTGTTCCTCTCCACGGGCGCCCACCCGGTCGCCGTCGAGGTGCAGATCCGCACCATCGCGATGGACTTCTGGGCCAGCCTCGAGCACAAGATCTACTACAAGTACGACCGGCAGGTGCCGCAGGAGCTCCTCGACGGGTTGACGGATGCCGCGCACACCGCCGCCGAGCTCGACTCCCGCATGGAGCGCCTGCACCGCGAGGTGCACGGGGCGCCGGTGCACCGGCGCGGCACGATCGCGATCTGACCCGTCAGCGCAGAGCGACGAGCGCCGCGCGCCCCTCGTCGGTGATGCGCAGCGAGCGGTCGCCGGCCACTCGCGACACCCACCCCTCGGCGAGCATGGTGTCGAGGAGGTGGGCGCCGAGTCGCCCGGCGATGTGCGGCCGCCGCTCGGTCCAGTCGAGGCATCCGCGCACTGCCGGCCGTCGCCCGTCGGGGTCGACGGCGCGCAGGTGCAGGGTCGCCGCGAGTGCACCGTCGACGTCGAGGATCCGTCCCGTCTCCCCGGCTTCGAGCGGCGACAGGGAGCCTTCGGCCACGAGCGCGTCGGCGAGGCGCAGCGCGGTGCGGCCGGCGAGGTGGTCGTAGCAGGAGCGCGCCTCGGCGAGGCGCTCCGCCGCGGCGGACTGCCGGTACGACCGCACGGCCTGCCTGGGCGCGATGCGCTGCAGCGCCTCGACCGCGTCGGCGACCTCGGGACCCGCGAGCGTGAAGTACCGGTGCCGGCCGACCCGTCGGTCGGTCACGAGCCCGCCCGCGACGAGCTGCGCGAGGTGGGCGCTCGCGGTCGGCGCCTTCACGCCCGCGATCGCGGCGAGCTCGCTCGCGGGAAGCGAACGGCCGTCGAGGAGCGCGACGAGCATCGCGGCTCGTGCCGGCTCTCCCATGAGTCGGGCCGGGGTGGCGAGGTCGGCGTCTCCGTCCATGGACTCCACGGTACGACCGCCAAGGTTCGTCCGTCATCGAAACGTGCCACGCGTAGCGTCGAGGCATGGACGTCGTCGCCGAGCGCTCCGAGGTCGAGCGCATCCTCGAGGATCCCGCCTGCATCGTGCCCGAGGCGGATGCCGCATCGACCGGTCCGGGCGACCGGTTCCGTGCGAGCGCGTCCCGGTTCGTGAACGGCGCGACGCACGCAGCGCGACGGCACCGCCTCGAAGAGCTGCTCGCCGGGATCGACATCGACGAGCTCTCGCTCGACGCCGCGGTGCGGACCCGGGCGATGCTGCCGGCCGGGATCGACCAGATCGCCGCCCAGGTGCCGGTCGCATGCCTCGCCGCGCGGCTCGGAGTCGCCGATCCCGATGCTGCGCCCGCGTGGGTGGCCGCGCTCGCGGCGCACTACCCGACGGGTGGGCCGTCGTCGTCAGCGGATGCCGCGGCGACCCGGCTCATCGCCGCGGCCGACGACCACGCGCATGGCGGCGGCGACCGCGACGGCGACGCCGAGCTGCGCCTGCAACTCCTCGTGCAGGCCCACGCCGCCACCGCGGGACTCATCAGTGCGGCGGTGCGCCTGCCCGCCGCGCGGGAGGCCGACGTGCCGACCGCCGACCTCCTCGCGGCCGTGTTGCGCGACGCACCGCCCGTGCGGCAGACGAGGCGGCTCGCACCGGACGGAGCTGTGCTCGTGCTCCGCCTCGACGGCCCCGACCGCGGCTCGCCGCACGACCCGCGCACCCTGGCATTCGGCGCCGGGCCGCGCGCCTGCCCCGCCATGGCGCACGCGATCGCGATCGCCGCCGCCGTCGTCGACGAGGTGCGCGCATGCTGACGCCGGACGAGTTCCGCGAGCTGCATCGACCGGGCGAACCGTTCGTCCTCCCGAACGCCTGGGACCTCGCGTCAGCACGGTGGCTGCACGCGGACGGCCACCCGGTCGTCGGCACGACGAGCCTCGGCGTCGCGTTCGCCGCAGGGCGCGCCGACGGCACCGGCGAGACCGCCGCCGAGACCCTCGACCTCGCCCGTCGGATCACCGGCGCCGGCATCGCCGTCACCGTCGACATCGAGGCCGGATTCTCCGAGAAGCCCGACGAGGTCGGCCGCTACGCGGCGAAGCTCGCGCGCCTCGGCGTGGTCGGCGTCAACCTCGAGGACTCGGATGCCGCGGGCCGGCTGGTCGATCCCGAGGTGGCCGCCGGGAAGATCGCCGCGGTCGCCGCAGCTGCCCCCGGGCTGTATCTCAACGCGCGCACCGACCCGTTCTGGATCGACGGGGACGCCGACCAGTCCACCCGCACCCACGAGGCGCTGCAGCGGGCGCATCGCTATGTCGCGGTGGGCGCCACGGGCGTGTTCGTGCCGGGCGCGATCCCGCTCGAGATCATCGCGGCACTCGCGCGCGATATCCCCGCCCCAGTGAACATCCTCGTGCAGTCGCGCGTGCCGGTGCGGGACCTGGCCGCCGCCGGGGTCGCGCGCATCAGCACCGGATCGCTGCTGTTCCGCGTCGCCCTCGGAGCGATCGCCACGGCCGCACGGCGCGTGAGAGACGACCGGTACCTTCCGGAACCCGGAACGCCGTCCTACGACGAGGTGGCGGGCCTTCGCTGACGGGCCGCGACCGCGCGCGGCATCCGCTCACTCGGGGTTGCGGGCCCGGCTCGGTTGCACGCGCATCGGCTCGCCCGGCATCTTCGGGAAGTCTGGCGGGAACGGCAGCTCGCCGAGGCCGTCGTCGAGGTCGCGCTGCCACCACTCGAGCAGCGTGTCGATGCGCCCGAGCTGCGACTGCATGCCTGCCCACGGGTCGCCGACGTCGCGCAGCCGGTCGGGCATGGAGCGGATCGTGAACTCGCGCGGGTCGGCGGACTCGACCTCGTCCCAAGCGAGCGGACACGACACCGGCGCGTGCGGGAGCGGGCGCGGGCTGTAGGCGCCCGCCATCGTGCGGTCGCGGTTGGCCTGGTTGAAGTCGATGAAGATGCGGTCGCCGCGCTCCTCCTTCCACCAGGCGGTGGTGAGCTCGGCGGGCATGCGTCGCTCGAGCTCGCGGGCGAGGGCGATCACCGCGTGCCGGACGTCGAGGAACTCGTGCTCGGGCTCGATGGGCGCGAAGACGTGGATGCCGCGATTGCCCGACGTCTTCACGAACGGCGTCAGCCCGACCTCGCCCATGAGGTCGCGCAGTGCGAGCGCGGCGGGCACCGCCTCGGCGAAACCGGTGCCGGGCTGCGGGTCGAGGTCGATGCGCAGCTGGTCGGGGTTGTCGGTGTTCGCGGTGCTCGACGCCCACGGGTGGAACACGATCGTGTTCATCTGCGCGGCCCAGACCGCGGCGGCGGGCTCGTCGAGCACGACCTGCGGATGCCGCCGGCCGCTCGGGTACGTCACCGTCACCGATCGCACCCAGGCCGGCGCGCCCTTCGGCGGGTTCTTCGAGAAGAACTGCTCGCCGTCGATGCCCTCGGGGAACCGCTGGAGCGACACGGGCCGATCGCCGTTCGCCTCGATGAACGGGCCGCCCACGGCGACGAGGTACTCGGCGAGCTCGAGCTTCGTGATGCCCGGATCGGGCCAGATCACGCGATTCGGCGAGGAGACGCGCACCTCCCGATCGCCGTCGGGACCGGGCACGGTGAGGGTGACAGCTTCGGCGGCCATGGTGCGACGCTACCGTGCCGCGGTGACACCGCGACAGGGCGGCCGCCGCGGCGGCCGTGCGCGTGCCCCTGCCCGCCGGACGCCGGTCACGCGCTGAACGTCGCGTACCGCTTCTCGGCCCGGGCTCGCGCCTTCGCGGCCTCGATGTCGCGGTCCTTCGGCGGCGCGTTCGTGACGAGGTCGTCGAGGAGATGCCGCGTGATGTGCGCGATCTCGTGCACGGCGCGGTCGAACGCCTCGGCGTTCGCCTTCGACGGCTTGGTCGATCCGCTCACCTTGCGCACGAACTGCAGTGCGGCCGCGTGCACCTCGTCGTCGGTCGCGGCGGGCTCGAAGTTGTGGAGGGGGTGGATGTTCCTGCACATGCGACGAGCCTAACCCCGGGCGGCTGAGGGCGCCTCGGTTCCCACCGTGATCCGGTACGACGGGAGCCCGCGGCGCCGGATCAGCCATTCCGCGACGACGAGGTTCGGCAGCCAGGCGAGGAACGGCACCACGCCGTAGGCGTTCGCGAACGCGGCGTCGAAATCGAAGTCGCCGGGGATCGCCTGCAGGCCGATGAGCAGGCCGAGCCAGAGCCGCAGTGTCACGGCGGCGTAGGTGAGCGCGAAGTTGCGCATCATCCAGGCCCGGTGGCTCGCGACGTCGCGCGCGCGGATCGCCCGGTACGCCCGCCACGCAGTCAGGAGCCAGAGCACGGCGAGCGTGCCGAAACCGACGAACCCCGCGAGGCCCGCCTCGCTGAACGGGGCGATCACGAGGCCTGAGACACCCGCGATCGCCACGGCCGCGAGGTACCCGCGTCCGATCCACCGGTGCACGGCGCGGTACCGGTCGCGGAGTCCGCGCCAGAACTGGAACGGACCGGCGACGAGGGCCAGGCCGCCCGCCACGATGTGCGCGTAGAACGCCGCCTGCACGATGGCCGGCCGGCCGTCGTAGTTGCCGGCGAGGCCGGCGCCCGACTCCGAGAGCTCGGCGAGCGAGGCCGTGAGGTACGGCACGACGGCGAACGCGGCGATGGCGAGCGACGAGAGGACGATCCAGGCCCAGCCCGCCCGGGTCGCGACGAGGCGCGGCGTCGCCCCGCGCGGGCGTCCGGCGGCGGCCGGCTGTGACGGACGTGCGGTTCCGGTGGTCATGCGGCTGACGCTAGGAGCGCCGCTGCACCGCCGGTATCGGGTCAACCCCCCGATCGGATGCCGCGATCCCCCCGTCGTCGTCGGACGTCACGGATGCCGCGGCATCCGCCGCGACCGCGACCGCGACCGACGCCGCGGGCGCGAGCCGCCGCCGGCGGCGCACCTGCCCGACCGCCACGCCGCCGACGAGGAGCGCGCTCCCGGCGAGCTCGAGGGCGTTCGGCACCTGACCGAGTGCGAGGGCCGCGGCGGCGAGCCCGATGGGTGGCGTGAGCAGCGCGAACGGGGCCACCATCGCTGCCGGGTACCGGCCGAGCAGCATGTTCCAGATCGTGTAGCCCACGAGCGACGCCATGCCCGCCGTGAAGCCGACGCTCGCGAGCGTCTCCCAGCCGATCGTGGCGAACGCCTCGCCGACCGCCGCAGGTCCGTCGAGCAGCAGGCTGAGCGCGAGCACGGGCAGCGGCACGAACAGGGCGGACCAGACGACGATCCCGAAGCCGTCTGCGCCGGCCGCCGACCGGGAGATCACGTTGCCGATGCCCCAGCTGAGGCCCGCCGCGACGCAGATGAGGAGCGGCACGATCGCCGTGAGCCCCGGCGCGCCCTCGAGGCGGCCGAGCGCGACGATCCCGAGCCCGGCGACGCCGAGGAGCGCACCGAGCAGCTGCATCCGGGTCGGGCGCTCGCGCAGCACGACCGCGCCGATCACGAGCGTGAAGATCATCTGGCACTGCAGCACGACCGCGGCGAGGCCGGCGGGCAGGCCGAGGTGCATCGCGGTGAAGAGCAGGCCGAACTGGCCGGCGCTCATGAACAGGCCGATTCCCGCGATGACGCGCCACGGGGCATCCGGTCGGGGCACGAAGAACACGAGCGGCACGGCGACGAGGGAGAAGCGCAGCGCCACGAGCACGAGCGGCAGGGTGTCGCGCAGGCCGAGGTCGATGGCCACGAAGTTGACGCCCCAGATGAGGGCGACGAGGAGGCCGAGCAGGAGGTGTCGCGGGGTCACGACTCCAGCCAAGCAGGCGACCGGATTCAGCACCAGTTCCGAATGCTTCGCTTGATCACGTACGATCACTACATGATCGATCTGCAGGGACTGCGGGCGCTCGTCGCCGTCGACCGGGCGGGATCGGTGGTCGCGGCGGCCGACCAGCTCGGCTACACGCCGTCGGCGGTGTCGCAGCAGGTGAAGAAGCTCGAGCGCGACCTCGACGCCGTGCTGCTCGAGCGTCGCGGCCGCGGGGTGCTGCTCACGGAACGCGGTCGCACGCTCGCGAGCGAGGGCCGCGAGCTGCTCGACGGCCTCGAACGTCTCGAAGCGGTGGCCGCGAGCGGTACCCGGCCGACTGCCCCACTGCGCATCGCGTCGTTCTCGACCGCCACCCGCGGGCTGCTCGGTCCGGTGCTCGGCGAACTGCGCGAAGCGGATGCCGCGGTGCTCGCGACCGTGACGAGCGTCGACCCCGTCGACGCCATGGCCATGGTCGCCTCGGGCTCCG
>Ga0310904_10000512_pt1 | contig 11107 bp, 7 predicted proteins | sample C48D1metaG_FD_203746 | JGI IMG/M metagenome (GOLD analysis project Ga0310904, IMG submission 203746) | Lab incubated soil microbial communities from West Virginia University Organic Research Farm, Morgantown, WV, United States - C48D1 | ecosystem: Environmental > Terrestrial > Soil >... | reverse complement strand
GCTGGTGAGGAATGCGGAGATCTACGTCTGCGACGACAGCTTCTCCGCGCTCGACTTTGCCACCGACGCGAAGCTGCGGGCCGCCCTGCGGTCCGAAACGACGGCCGCCACCGTCTTCATCGTGTCGCAGCGCATCGGCACCGTGATGAACGCCGATCGCATCATCGTCCTGGACGATGGCCAGGTCGTCGGCATCGGCGCCCACGCGGATCTCATCAAGACGTGCGCGGTCTATCGCGAGATCGCCGAGTCGCAGGCGTCGCTCGAGGAGGTCGCATGAGCTCCGAACGCGACGCCATCAAGCGGCAGGCCCCGCCAGCGAGCATCTTCGGCCGCGGCCCGATGGGCGGCTTCGGCATGCCCGTGCAGAAGGCGAAGGATTTCAAGGGCACGCTGCGCCGGCTGATGGGCTACCTCCGGCCGCACCAGACCAAGCTGCAGATCGTGGTTGGCGCCGGCGTCATCGCCACCGTGTTCAGCGTGGTCGGCCCCAAGCTGCTCGGCAAGGCGACCACGAAAGTGTTCGAGGGGTACCTCGCGCGCCAGGCGGGAGCGGCCACCGGCATCGACTTCGGCTACGTCGGCAACATCCTGACGTGGCTGGTGGTGTTGTATGTGGTGAGCTCGTCGTTCCTCTACCTCCAGCAGTACTTGATGTCGGGCATCGCGCAAACGACGGTGTATGCGCTGCGACGCGACGTCGAAGCGAAATTCAGCAAGATGCCGCTGAAGTTCTTCGACTCGCGGACGCATGGCGAGATCCTCAGCCGGGCCGTCAACGACCTGGACAACATCAGCAGCACGCTGCAGCAGAACCTGACGCAGCTGATTAGCTCGGTCCTGTCCGTGATCGGCATCATCGTCATGATGCTGACCATCAGCTGGATCATGACGCTCGTGGTCCTGGCGTCGCTGCCCCTCAGCGTGACGATCGTGGCGACGATTGCGAAACGATCGCAGGCCTACTTCATCCGCCAGCAGAAGGCGCTCGGCGAAATGAACGGCCACGTCGCGGAAATGTATTCGGGCCATGCCATCGTCACCGCCTTCGGCCACGAAGAGCGATCGGTCGCGAAGTTCCAGGAGCTGAACGACAGGTATTACGAAGGCGCGTGGCGGGCGCAGTTTGCGACCGGCATGATCTTCCCAATCATGATGTTCGTCGGCAACCTGAGCTACGTCGCCGTCGCGGTGATCGGCGGCTACCTGGTCACGATCCGGTCGATCGCGCTCGGCGACGTGCAGGCGTTCATCCAGTACAGCCGGCAGTTCTCGATGCCGATCACGCAGTTGAGCAGCATGGCCAATACGATCCAGCTGACCATCGCCTCGGCGGAGCGGGTGTTCGAGCTGCTCGACGAGGCGGAGGAGCCTGCCGAGCCGAAGCCGGCGCGCACGGTGCCGACGCCGCGCGGCGAGGTGCGGATCGATCACATGTCGTTCAGCTACAAGCCGGAGACGCCGCTGATCGAGGACATGTCGATCGACGTGCATCCCGGACAGATGGTGGCGATCGTCGGCCACACCGGCGCCGGCAAGACGACGCTCGTCAACCTGTTGATGCGGTTCTACGACATCAACGCCGGCGCGATTCGCGTCGACGGCGTCGACATCCGCGAGATGACGCGCGGCGGGCTGCGCAAGATCTTCGGCATGGTGCTGCAGGACACGTGGCTGTTCTCGGGGACGATCCGCGACAACATCGCCTACGGGCGTGAGGACGCGACCGAGGACGAAATCGTGCGGGCCGCGAAGGCGGCGCACGCGGATCACTTCGTCCGCACCCTGCCGGAGAACTACCACACGATCATCAACGAGGAAGCGACCAACCTGTCGCAGGGACAGAAGCAGCTGCTGACGATCGCGCGCGCGTTCGTCGCCGATCCGGCGATCCTGATCCTCGACGAGGCGACCAGCAGCGTCGACACGCGCACGGAAGTGTTGATCCAGAAGGCGATGGCGCAGCTGATGCACGGCCGCACGACGTTCGTGATCGCGCACCGGCTGTCGACGATCCGCAACGCCGATCTGATCCTGATGATGGAACAGGGCCGGATCGTCGAGCAGGGGACGCACGACGAGTTACTGGCGGCGAATGGCAAGTATTCGGACTTGTATCGCAGCCAGTTTTCGAACCCTCTCGTAGAGGCGAGACTTTAGTCTCGCCCGTGCAGGCGGGTCTGAAGACCCGCCTCTACGAGCTACTTGACCGCTGTGAACGGCGTGCTGGCCATCGTGGTGCCCCACATCAGGGCGATGCGGCCGCCGGTCTGCTTCATGTCGACGAAGGCCCAGGTGAGCTGATCGACGTCGTAGGGAAGCTTGTCGAGCTTCATCGGGACGCGGACGATGTCCTTGTCGGGCGTGTAGCCGTAGGCGCCCCACAACGCCGCCTTGTTGTTCGGATCGAACTTGTCCTGCGCCGGCCAGCTCGAGATGATCAGCGTCCATTCCGGCAGCTTGAGATCGATGAACAGGCTGTATTCGCCGGGCGGCACCGTGGTCTTGCCGAACATCAGCGGCACTTCAGTCATGAGCCGCGTCGACTTGTTGGCGCCGGCGCGCCACACTGGCGGCGCAGGGAATCCGGGAGCGCCAACGTCATTGGCGGCCTTGCCATAGTCGGCGCCCGATCCGAACAGGTCACGGCCGCGCTGCAGCGGGCGTCCGTACTTGAGCTCGATCCACTTGCCGCCTTCATACGTTTCGCGCCCGAGCGTGAACGCGGGACGGGCCGGCTTCGTCCACGAGCCGAGGACCTGCACCTGCGCCGATCCTTCCGGGCTCATCGGCCGTGCCGGCGGCTGCTGCGCCACCGCGATCGCGCCGAGCATGGTCACGACGGCACCGCCTGCAAGAAGTCGTCTCATCATCAGCCCCCTGATCCCTGATCCCTGATCCCTGATCCCTGATCCCTGATCCCTGATCCCTGATCCCTGATCCCTGATCCCTGATTTCTATTTCGGCCTTGGCAACCGCGGCACATTCACTGGCCCCACCTTCTGCCAGATCCGTTTGCTCACCGCATCAGCTTCTCTCAGGATCGCCTGCTCGTCCATCGTCAACACCTTGTTGTGGCGCATGACGAACTGGCCATCGACCATCACCGACTCGATGTCCGAGGGATGGCCGCCGTGGATGACGGCGGAGACGAGCCGGCCCGCGGGCACGAGATACGGCTTCAGCGTGTCGATCACGAACAGATCTGCCTTCTTCCCTACTTCGAGCGATCCGATCGTCTTCTGCTGATTGACCGCCCGCGATCCGCCTTCGGTGGCGTCGGCGAGGATGTCTTCGGGCTGCGGTTTCACGCCGGGGAACGGATCGGTGCGGCGAATGCGCTCGGTCAACAGCGCGATCCGCATCACTTCGAACACGTCGTTGGTGTTGTTGTCGGTGCCGAGCGCGATCGGACAGCCGGCCTCGCGCAGCGCCGGTATCGGCGGGATGACGCCGCGATTCGCGGCCATGTTCGCCTGGTGTGAAATGATCGTGCGCGTCTTGCCCAGCAGCGCGATCTCGCTGTCGTCCACGTATCGCGCGTGCGCGGCGAACAGGCGCGGGCCGAGGAAGCCGTGGCGGTCGAGATACGCCGCGGGTCGCAGCTTGTGGAACTTCACCATGAACTCGTACTCGGCGACGCTCTGGTTCAAGTGAATCGTGTAGCCGAGGCCGTGCTTGTCCGCGAACGCGCGAACGCCGCGCAGCAACTCCGGTGACGATGTCTCGGTCAGCGCCGCCGCCGGAAACACGCTGATGCGTCCGTTGTTCTTGCCGTGCCACGCGGTGAACAGATCGTTGATGCGCTGCATGCCCTCCTCACGCAGCTTCTGCGAGAAGCGCGGCGTCTCGCTCTTCGCGAGGCCCTCGGGCGACAGCGGACCGGGGACGTTCTCACTGTCTCGGATCGATTCGGCGAAGACCCATCGCAAGCCTGCCGGCGCGAGCGCCGCCGCGTAGCGGCCGATGCCGCCCGCATTCTCCACAAACGTCGTCGTCCCGGTGCGAATCGCTTCGAGCGCGGCGACGGCCACCATCAACGTCGCTTCTTCGCCCTGCAGCAGGCTGCCCGGTTGCACGGCGAGCTTTGCCGAGTTCGGGAATCCGAAATCTTCGTTGAAGCCGCGCTGCAGCACCGCGTTCATGTGCGCGTGGCAGTTGATCAATCCGGGAAAGAGGGCCTTGTTGCGGCCGTCGTAGACGTCGGCGTTGGGATAGCTCTTGAGGATTTGATCGGTCGGGCCGATCGCCGCGATCGTGTCGCCGACGACCGCAAGCGCCACGTCGTCTTGCACGAGATCGGGATTTACCACGGTCGTGTTCCTGAACACGATCGCTCTCAGCGCGGGTTGCGCGTGAAGCGACGATGGATCGAGGAGGAATGCGGCCGCGCCGGCGCCGACACCAGTGAGAAGCTCGCGGCGGGTGAGATCGGGGGTGTAAGGCGTGGTCACGGCGCTGATTATCGCCGAGACCACGCCCCTGATCTAGAAAGTGACGCGGAGTCCGAGCTGAGCCGTCCGGCCGTTGCCGGCGACGATGGTCTTCATGAAGTTCACCGAATTACGGGCCCCCGTCGGATTGCCGAAGTTGGCCGTGTTCAGCAGGTTGTAGATCTCCATGAACAACCCGGCCTGATACTTGCCCACGCGGGCAATGTATTGGAAGCGTCCATCGAGCAGCACCTGCTGCTCGCCCTGGATGCCGTTGCGAACCGCCACGCCCCGGTCATCCACCGCCGAAAGGATCGCGCTCGGCTTGCCGGACGGCAGCGGCGCGATGTCGTTCACGCCTTTCGTCGGCCGATCGTTGTTGGTGCCGTCCTGGTTGACATCGGTGCCCACCGTCTCGTTGATCGGGTAGCCCGAATACGCGCGGAATACGATGCCGCCGCCAAAGCCCTTCCCGATGTCCACGTAGGCGCTGGTCGCGAACGCGTGGATGTTGTCGCGATCGCAACGCCCGTAATCCAGCCTGGGATTGCTGTCGACGATGATCGAGGCCACGTCGTAGCAATGCGACAACGTGTAGCTGACTCGGCCGGACCAGTGGTTCGACATCCGCTTCTCGAGCCCAAGCTCCAGCGAGTTGAAGGAGGTGTCGAGCGCGGACCCGAGCTCCTTGGTCTGATTCTGGTTGAACTGGACGAAGGTCGCGCTGCGCGCCTCCGGCGGTACCAGCTCGCCGTCCGGATCGAACACGTTCACGCCGAGCCGGGTCACGCGGCCGGTCGCCGGATTGATCGGGCCTTCGTTGATGTCGATCACCGCCGTGTTGTCGCGGCCGCGATTGCCAACGTAATCGATCGAGGCCGCCATCGTCGGTGTGAGCTCGTGCTTCACGCCGGCGCTGAACGCCCACGTGTAGGCCATGTGGCGATCGCCGTCGACGAGCGGTCCGGTGGTCGTGTTGTTGACGACGTTGCCGGCCGCGACGAGGCTGCGCTGGCTGAGCAGGAACGATCGGCAGGCCGGGCTGATGATCGCGGTGCCGGCGGTGGGGCCGGAGATCGGGTTCAGGCACGCGGTAGCATTGGCGTTCGGACCCACAGGGAACGTGCCGGTGATGGCCGGCGACGTGACCTGCGACGTATCGTAGGCAAGCGTCGGCGCGAGCACCGAGCGCTGCAACAGGGTCTGCAGGATCGCCAGCTGCTGATACTGGTAGACCTTGCCGAACCCGCCGCGAATCAGGGTCTTGCCGCCGCCGCCCAGGTCGTAGGCCACGCCGACGCGCGGGCCGATCGCGTCCTTGGTGTTCTCGGTCAGGTTCTGGTAGTCGTAACGCACGCCGAGGTTCAGCGTCAGCCGGTCGTTCACCTGCCACTTGTCCTGCACGTAGCCGCTGTAGCGGTGATCGATCTGCGTGAAGTCGTACTGACCCATGCTGATGCCGAAGCGGAACGGATAGGTTCTTGGATCGGCCGCGTTGAACGGGGCATCGGTCGGGAACGTGAACAGGCCGGTGAAGTTGGTGGCCGTGCCCTGCGGCAACGCGCCATTCCGGCTGTAGGCCACTCCGCCCTTGAACGTGTGATCGCCGCCCCACCCGGTCTTGACCCAGGTCACGGTGTCGTCGAAGGTGATGTCGCGGATCAGGTCCTGCGCGTAACTGTTCCACACGCCGGCGTTGTAGTCCGGATGCGAGTTGCGCGATCCGACATCGAAGGGGTCGATGCCGGCGAAGCCGATGAAGTTCCAGTTGTCATCGAACAACTGGCCCGGCCCCTGCAGCAGGTTCTCGCGCACGTGCCCGAACTTGAGCTCGTTGGTCATGCGATTGTTGACCACGGACGTCCATGACGCGCTGAACACCTGGTCGCCCGAATCGTTTTCGTGGCGCGCCGCCTCGATCACGGCGAGATCACCCTCGATCGAATCGCGCTCGGTGATGATGGCTTCACGCGTCCAGCGGAAGCTGATCTGGTTATTGCCGTTCACGTGGTAGTCAAAGCGCGCGAACGTATTGGGTCCGTGGAATGCCGTGGTCGTCGAGTAGGACACGGCCAGCGGCGCGGCCTCGGCCGGGAAGCTCAGGTTCGCGGCGACGTCGGACTGGGTGCCCTCGTAGTTGGCGAAGAAGAACACCTTGTTCTTGACGATCGGGCCGCCGATGCTGCCGCCGAAGACGTTGCTGCCCGACTCCGGGTTCTCATCACCCGCCTGCTTCAGGAAATAGTTCGTCGCCTGCAGCTTGTTGCTTTGGTAGTACTCGAAGACGCGGCCCGACAGCCTGTTGGTGCCGCTCTTCGTCACGCTGTTCACGACGACGCCGGTCGATCCGCCGTACTCGGCGGCGTACTGATGCGTCTGCACCTGGTACTCGGCCATCGAATCGAGCGACACGCGTGCTTGCGTCCCCTGCGAACCGCCGCGGCGCGAGTCGTTGTCGTTCTGTCCGTCGACGAGGAACAGGTTGTTCGTCGTCGCCTGGCCGTTCGCGCTGAACTGGCCGCCCTCGAACGAGCCCACCTGCAAGACCGGAACGAGCCCGGGGATCGTCTGCATGAGACTGAACTGGCTTCGGTTCGCGCTCGGCAGGCCGTCGATCTCGTTGCTGGTCACGTTGGTGCCGATGCGGCTGGACGTCGCTTCGACGAGCGGCGACGAGCCCGTCACCGTCACCGTCTCGGCCACGCCCGCGACCTGCAGCGTCAGGTTCACGCTCAGTTCCTGGCCCACGTTGACGACCAGGCCGGTCAGGTTCGTGACCTGGAATCCCTGGAGCTCCGCCTTGATCGTGTAGTTGCCTGGCTGAAGGGTCGGAATCGTAAACTTCCCTTCGGTGCTCGAGACGGTGGATCGCTCTTGCCCGGTTTCCTGATTGATGGCGGTGACGGTCACGCCGGGAAGCACCGCCTTCCCGGCATCCACCACCGTGCCGTGAATTTCAGAGCGTCCACCCTGCGCCAGCGCAGGTGGCGCAACCGCCAGCAGGACGATCAGCCCCGCGAGAACCGCAAGACAACGTCGGAACATAAGGAACCTCCAGAATCGAAAAGACAAATGCGCTACCGCTTGAGCGTGATCTTCTGGGCGCGCCAGTTCCACACTTCGCCGACCCACAGGTCGTTTTCCGTGCGGCAGTCGATCGCGTTCACCATGCCGAACTCCTTCGGCAACTTGCCCGCCCGGCCGAACTTGCCAACGACCTGTCCGCTCAACTGCACCTTGTAGATCTCGCCGGCGTCCATGCTCTCGGGATCGTTCGAATTGGAGCTGTAGAGAAACTGCGTCGAGCCCCCGGAGATGCAGATCGCCTGCGGGCTGCCGATGTTGGTGATCTGCGACTTGAACGTGCCCTCACCGTCGAACACCTGGATGCGCTTGTTGCCGGCATCGGCCACGTAGATGTTGCCGGCCGCGTCGGTGGCGATGCCGCGAATCCCGTTGAACTGGCCCTGTGTCGAACCGGTGCTGCCCCAGGTCTTGAGGAAGTCACCGTCCTTGTTGAACTTCGCGATGCGGTTGTTCGATCCGAATCCGTCGGCGACGTAGATGTTGCCGGCGCGATCCCACGTCACATCCGATGGGCGATTGAAGCCGTCACCGTTGATCCCCGATCCGGCCGGCCTCCCTGCGTTGCCACCACCGCCGCCGCCACCGCCGCCGCCACCGGCCGCGGGCGGTGCGCCACTCTTCGCGAGAAACGCCGCGTCCGCCGCCGTCGCCGACACGCCGGGGCCGGGACGCAGCGTGATGTTCTCGGGCTTGCGGCCGAGCACCAACTGGAAACGTCCATCGGCGTCGAACTTCACGACCTGGTTCGATCCGGCATCGACGATCCACACGTTGTCCTGCGGATCGACGCGGACCTGCTGCGCGAAGTTGACCGCGTAGACGCCTTGGCCGATCTCTCGCACGAACTTGCCGGCGGGATCGAATTGAAACAACCGCGAGCCGCCGTGATAGAAGGTGCGCTCGTCGCCGAGCGTCGCCACCGCGTGTCCGGTCCTCGCATAGACAAACACGTGGCCGCGCGAGTTCGTCGCCACGCCGGCGACTTCACCGTACGACGGCAGCGAGATGATGTCGGCGTTGGCGTCGTAATTGATCTCCGGCACGGACTGCGCGAACAAGGCGGCGCTGCCCGCGGCGGCGCCAATCAGAAGAAGTAGTGTGCGCTTCATGATCGACTCCTATTTGCCTGCGGAGGTCTTGGCGGCCTGCGGGCGGAGGATGATCTTCTGCACGCGCCACTGGGTGATCTCCGACACGTACATCTCGTCCGGATTGCGGCAATCCATCTGATGCACGCTGCTGAATTCCTTGAATCCGTGGCCGGCCTTGCCGAAGCGGCCGATGACCGTCCCGTCGAGCTCCATCTTGTAGATCTCGCCGGTGTCCGCCGCCTGATCGAAGTTGTTGCCGGTCGGGAAGGAATTCGAGCTGTACAGGTATTGATGCGGTCCCGCCGAAATGCAGACCGCCCACGGCGCGCCGACGTGTTCGTAGACCGCCTTCTGATTCAGATCGTTGTCGAGCACGACGATGCGGCGGTTGCCGCGATCGGCGACGTAGACCATCCCCTTCGCATCGACCGAGATCGCGTGCGGCGTGCTGAACTGCAGCGGGCCGTTGCCGCGCGTGCCGACGGCCTTCACGAAGCGGCCGTTTTTGTCGAACTTGACGACGCGCGAATCGCCGTAGCCGTCCGACACGAAGATGTTGCCCTGCGGATCCCAGCCGATGTCGGTTTGCCGGTGGAACGTGTATGGGCGGTTGGCGCCTGAGTACTGTCCGCCGCCGGGCGTCAACGCAAGTTGATCGAGCGGATCGGGCCGCTTGCCGAGCACCATCAGCAGGCGGCCGTCGGGACTGAATTTCTGGACGACGTTGGTGCCCTCGTCGACGGCCCACACGTTGTCGTCCTTGTCGACGCGCACCGCATGCGCGAACGAGAACCCGTAACTGCCCGCGCCGAATTCCTTCACGAAGGCGCCGTTCTGATCGAACTCGAAGAGACGGGTCTCGCCGCTGCGCACGTAGACGAAGACGTGCCCTTTCGAATTCGTCGCGACGCCCGTGCCTTCACCCATGTACAGGCCGGCCGGCAGCTTGAAGAAATTGGGCACCGACTCGAACGGAATTTCCGGAGTCGTCGCCTTCGCTTTGGCGGGACCGGCGTTGGCGCCCGGCTGTGCGATCACCGGCGCGGCGATCAAAAGCAAACCGGCAGCCAACAGAATTCGTGCTGAACATCTTCGGGTGCGCATCGTGTGACCCTCCTCGTTTACCTCGCCGAAGCGCAACGCGCGAAGGCGGGTGACAGACGCGCGGATTGTAGCTGCCAAAAAACAGGCACTAGACAATTCAGCGACAAACACTAGACATCCTTTGACAATCCCGTCCCTCTGGTTGGCGATAGGCTCGGCATCGTGAAGGGGAGGTCCACATTGACCAAGAGCCTCGGCGCCGCGGTTGCGGCAGTTGCGTGTCTTCTGACGATGGTCGCCATCGCGCAGGAAAAGGGCGGCGGCGACGAAACCGGTCCGTACGATCTCGTGACCGGATGGCCGCAGAACTATTGCGGCGCGGGTCACATCATCGGGTCGACCGCCGGAATCTGGGCGGAGAGCCCGGACCGCGTTTACATCTTCAACCGCGGCTGCCTGCCGGTGCTGAAGGAAGCGGGCGGCGGCGGGGCGGATAGCTTCATCCCCGAGCGCAACGCGTCAGGCTACGACTTGTCGCAGAAGGATCCAACCCGCCATCCGCGATGGGATCACGTCTTCAACATCGTCGATCGCAGCGGCAAGCTGATCGAGTCGTGGGACCAGCACAACAAGTTGTTCGTGCGGCCGCACCGCATCCTCGTCAACCCGTACGATCCCGAACGGCACGTGTGGCTCGTCGACGACGGCGCGCACGCCTTGTACAAGTTCACCCGCGACGGGAAGACGCTGGTGCAGACGATCGGGACGCCGATGCAGGCCGGGAACGACGCGACGCATTTTGCGCGGCCCACCGACATTGCCTGGCTGCCCGACGGGACGTTCTTCGTCAGCGACGGCTACACCAACACCCGCGTCGTCAAGTTCGACAAGAACGGGAAGTTCCTCATGACGTGGGGACAGCGCGGCAACCAGCCCACCGAGACGCGCCCCGGCTACATGAACACGGTGCACGCGATCGCCATCGACAAGAACCGCAAGATCTACGTCAGCGATCGGGCGAACTCGCGCATCCAGGTCTTTGACGAGAACGGCAAGTTCCTCGATGCGTGGCCAAACGTCCGGCGGCCGTACTCGCTCCTGCTGTCTGAAGACCAGCACTTGTGGGTCGCCGACGGCACCACCCAGAAGTTCACGAAGTTCGACCTCACCGGAAAACTCCTGTACTCGTGGGGCACATTCGGTGCATTCCCGGGCGGCTTCTGGGGCGTGCATCAGTTCCACACCGACACCGAGGGCAACCTCTACACCGCCGACGTCCACGTCGGACGCCCGCAGAAGTTCCGCCCGAAGAAGGGCGCCAACCCGGCCAACATCATCGGACGTTACATGAGGGGAGGAACGGACTGATGCGCATACGTCAATCGTTGCTCGCGATTCTGCCCATCACAGCCCTGGCATTTGCCTTCTCGACGGTCGGCGTGCCGGCTGATT
>Ga0310904_10000506_pt1 | contig 11205 bp, 10 predicted proteins | sample C48D1metaG_FD_203746 | JGI IMG/M metagenome (GOLD analysis project Ga0310904, IMG submission 203746) | Lab incubated soil microbial communities from West Virginia University Organic Research Farm, Morgantown, WV, United States - C48D1 | ecosystem: Environmental > Terrestrial > Soil >... | reverse complement strand
TCGAGCCTTCGAGGCCGTGCAATAGCAGCAACGTCGGATGGCGCGCTGGTTCGGCATGCCAGTGACAGTGCGCGAGCACACGTGCGTCGGGCGCGACGTCGAAGAAACGCGGCACGGGCGATGGCAGTCGTGGAAAGGTCCGCGGCTTTGCCCACGCGTAGATCGTCTGGACGTGGCCGTTCACGTAGAGCGGCCGGTACTCGGAGGCTTCGAAGGTCACACTGGAAGCGAGGTCTTCAGCCGGACGAGATAGTGTTTGTGCATCGAGTGGTCGTCGATCTTCTCGACCCCGCCTTTCAGGATCTCGACGGCGCTTTCACGAAAGGCCCTTTCCTGCTCGTCGGTGAAGCCACCGCTGACGATGTGCTTGAACCCGTCCGTGACCAGGCCGGCGACCTGTCCGAGGACGGCGAGGTTGAGCGCACCTTTCGCGAGCGTGAACGCATCCTTGACGGTCTCCACAGCGGAATCGCCGACGCTCGATTCTCCCGCGTGGTCGAAGAACCGCTGGCCACCGTAGTGACAGAAGCCCATCGAAAACAGCGGGACCCTGGGGACGATGTCGCGATCGTTCACGAATCGAAAGATACCAGACCCGAGCTTGGCATTGACGGCATCGGCGAAGTCCTTCGTGCCGACGCGCGGCTGTCCGAAGGTGTAGACCCCCTGCACCGGAATCTTGCTCACGAACAATGCCTGCGCCGCGCACAGCTCCGCGAGGGCGCCACCAAGGCTATGGCCGGTGATCCAAATCGTTTTGCTGCCGCGATTCACCAGGCGCCTCGGCAGGATTTCGCCGTTGGCGAGCGTCACGCCCCACACTTTGCGAAGCGCGCTGTAGAAACCAGAATGGACCTTGCCGGCGTTCTTGTGATCCCACGGATCGCACGTCGCGCGGAAATCTGCGAACCAGTCCATCGGACGGTTCGGCTGCGTGCCACGAAACGCGACGATGATGGCGTCGCGGCTTTCGGTAACGAAACCCTGTGTGTCCTGGTTGTCGAAGAAGTCGAAGGCACCGGTGAAGCCGCTGACCTTCGCCCATTTGGCGCAGCGTTCGGGCGCGTCGTACGCCACCGCGGACGCCTGGGCCAGAATCTGAGCATTGGCCGTCGAAAACGACGTCGCACGCGGTTCGAATGCCATGGTGATCGTCCTTTCCCGGGGGACAGCAGGAGCAGTATAGTGCCGCTTGTATGGGAGGCCATCGATGACGCGAAGAGTGTTACATCTGCAACTGGCTGCGGTTGGCGTCGCACTGATCCTGGCCGCGATTCTTGGTGGCGTTGGCAGCGCACAGACTCCACGCCAGGTGTCCATCGACGGCGACGACATCGGCGGTGTCGTAACCGGTCCGAAGGGACCGGAAGCCGGCGTGTGGGTCGTGGCCGAAACCACCGACCTGCCTACTCGTCTCATCAAGAGCGTCGTGACCGACGATCAGGGCCGCTACCTCGTCCCCGATCTTCCAAAGGCCACTTACAACGTGTGGGTGCGCGGCTACGGTCTGACCGATTCTCCGAAGACCAAAGCGATGCCTGGACAGCAACTCGCATTGAAGGCAGTTCCTGCCCCCAGCCCGCGCGTCGCGGCCGAGTACTACCCGGCGCAGTACTGGCTCTCACTCCTGCAAGTTCCTCCCGCGAGTGATTTCCCCGGCACCGGTCCGAGCGGCAATGGCATCGCGCCGAGCATGCGCTCGCAGGGCGAGTGGATTCGCAATATCGTCAGCACCGATGGTTGCACCGGCTGCCATCAGATGGGCAACAAGGCGACGCGTGAAATCCCGGAGAACCTCGGTCGCTTCGAGCACTCGCGAGCCGCGTGGGATCGCCGCATCCAGTCCGGCCAGGCGGGCGGCGGCATGAGCAATCGGTTTACGCAAGTCGGACGTCCCGGAGCGCTGGCGATGTGGGCGGACTGGACCGATCGCATCGCGGGCGGCGAGCTGCCCGCGGCCGCCCCGTCACGGCCGCAGGGCCGCGAGCGGAACGTCGTCGTCACGATGTGGGATTGGGCGGATCCGAAGGCGTACTTGCACGACGAGATCGCCAGTGACAAACGCAATCCGACCGTGAATGCGAACGGACCGATCTACGGCGCGCTCGAAGCCAGCGCCGATTACATGCCGGTTGTCGATCCGAAGACCCACGCTGCGACGCAGATCAAGCTGGTCGTGCGCGATCCCAAGACGCCGAGCGAGGCGAACACGCCGCCAGCGCAGGCGTCGGCGTACTGGGGCGAGGAGGCAATCTGGACCAGCCAGGCCAACGCGCACAGCTTCGCGATGGACAAGCAGGCGCGCGTCTGGATTGCCGCGCGCATCCGTCAGAATCAGACCTCGGACTTCTGCAAGCAGGGCTCGGCGCATCCGTCGGCCAAAGCGTTCCCGATTGCGCAAAGCGGGCGGCAAATGCAGATGTACGACCCGAAGACCAAGACCGTCACGACGATTGATACGTGCTTCGGCACGCACCATCTGAACTTCGATGACAACGACGTGCTGTGGTTCACGGGCGGCGGCCCGGTCGAGGGCTGGTTCGACACGCGCGTCTACGACAAGACCAAGGACGAGCAGAAGGCACAGGGCTGGACGGTGTTCGTGCTCGACACCAACGGCAACGGCAAGCGCGACGCGTACGTCGAGCCCGATCAGCCCGTCGACCCGACGAAGGACAAGCGGATCAACGCGCCGTTCTACGGCGTAGCGCCGACGCCTGGTGGCGACGGCATCTGGGGATCGGTGCAGGGCATGCCCGGCTCGCTCGTGCGCCTCACGCTCGGATCGAACCCGCCTGAGACGGCGTTGTCTGAGGTCTACGAAGTGCCGTGGAAGAACCCGAAGGCGAGTGCGCAGGGCTTCGCACCGCGCGGCATGGACGTGGACAGCAACGGCGTCGTGTGGGCGGTGCTCTCGAGCGGGCACCTGGCCAGCTTCGATCGCCGCAAGTGCAAGGCCAAGCTCAATGGTCCGGAGGCGACCGGTCAGCACTGTCCCGAGGGCTGGGCGCTCTATCCGCTGCCGGGCCCGAACTACAAGGGCGCCGTCGATTCAGCGAGTGCTGACACGGCGTACTACAACTTCATCGACCGCTTCGACATGCTCGGCGTGGGCAAGGACGTGCCGCTCGCAACCGGCAACGGGTCCGAAGGTCTGCTCGCGCTCGTGGACGGCAAGTTCATGACGTTCCGCGTGCCGTATCCGATGGGCTTCTACGCCAAGGGCATCGACGGCCGCATTGACGACCCGAAGGGCGGCTGGAAGGGCAAGGGCATCTGGACGACCTACGCGACGCGCGCGCCGTTCCACGCTGAAGGCGGCAAGGGCACGACGAGCAAGCTGGTGAAGTTCCAGGTGCGGAATAGCCCGCTGGATAAATAACGTTCGGAACGTTCGGGTCGTTCGTTTCGTTCGGATCGTTCGAACGGCCCGAACGATTCGAACGTCTCGAACGATTCGAACGACATGCTTCTGCGAGCGCTGCTGGCCTTCCTCGCCCTCCCGGGGCTGGTAGCGTTCCTCGTCCCGTTCCTGATCGCGTGGCCTCGTGTGCGCGAGGGCTCATTCAACGCCCTCGCGCTCATCCTGCTCATTCCCGGCATCGCGCTCCTGCTCTGGTGTGTCCGCGACTTCCTCGTCATCGGCAAAGGCACGCTCGCGCCGTGGGACCCGCCGCGCAGTCTCGTCTCCTCGGGCCCGTATCGCTTCTCGCGCAACCCGATGTACGTCGGCGTCAGCCTGATTTTGCTTGGGTGGGCGATGGCGTTCAGGTCGTCGGGCCTTCTGTTGTACGCGTTGATCGTGATGCTCGCGTTTCATCTGCGCGTCGTGTTCGGCGAAGAGCCGTGGCTCGGGCGGACGCATGAGCGCAAGTGGAACGAGTACCGAGCGCGAGTGCCACGATGGATCTTTCGGAGCCGGCGCGCGATGGTGTTCTCGTGGGTGGGAGCCGTGGTTTTACTCGCGGTTGCCGGTCTGATGTACGAGGCGTACGCAGACGCCGAAGCGGCGCGCGAGTTTCCGCCGCCAGGAACGATGGTGGACATCGGCGGACGACGGCTGCATCTGGTGTGCATCGGCCGTGAGGATCCGATGGATCCAACTGTGATGTTCCTGTCGAGCGGCTGGGGCAACTCGATGAGCTCGTCGAAAGCCCGCGAGCGACTGGGAACCCGCACGCGCGTGTGCAGCTACGACTACCTGGGGCGCGGATGGAGTGATGCCGCGCCAAGCGTGACGACCATCGGCGAAGTGGCGAACAACCTCGGAGTCCTGCAAGACCGCGCGAAGCTGGCCGGTCCATTCGTGCTGGTTGGCTCCTCAGTCGGCGGCCTGGTCGCAGAGATGTTCGCGCGCACGTACCCTGAGCGCGTTGCCGGCATCGTGTTCGTGGATGCGGCCACCAGTCTGGGCATTCCGCGCATTGCGGCGCGGGCGTGGACTGTCACGGCATTGGCGTGCACGGCGGGCGTGTTCTCCAGGTTCGGCGTTATCCGTCTGTTTGATCCGTTCAACATCGGCAGCGAGACGGAAGGCGCGCGCCGATCGGCGGCGATCTCCTATGGCGCGCGGCCGTGGACCGCGACTTGCGCGCTGGCCCGCGGCCTGCCCGAGACGCAACGCGAGTTCGACCAGGCACAGCCGCTTTCGGCCGGAACACCCGTCAGTGTGCTCTCAGCGTCGAATGCGCGGCAGCTCCTGCCGCCGTTCGCCGAACGCTTCATCGACGTGCAGCAGCTGCGCGCCGAGAGCGAAACCATCCACCGTGAGCTGGCCAGGCGCCTCCATGGCTCGTGGAAGAAAGTCCCGAACAGCACGCATCTCATCGCCGACAGTCAGCCTGACGCCGTTGCCGATGCGGTGTTCGATCTGCTGGATCGACTTCGCGCGACACCGTAGCGCGCAGGATTAAGCCGGCGCCGACTTCATCGGCACATGTTGTAGCCGAAAGCCGAGCCGAGACCGCCTAATACCACAGGCACCGTCAACGCGACTTCGCCGGGCACTTCGACGCCGCGAGCCTGGTGGAACACGAGCAATCCAAGGCCAGCCCCGGCGCCGATACCGAGACCGAGCAGGATCTTGTTCCCGCAGGTCATACCTAGACGTGTCTGACGTGGTCCAGTACCTGTCCGCGTCAGCCAATCCGGCGGGACCTTGTGCACGGCCACTTGCAGCGGCTCGGCGAATGATTCGAGTGGACTCAACGACAGGGTCACACAGGCGAGTGCAGTGACGAGCAGTCGTGCGGTCAGTCCCATTTCAACCTCCGTCCACGAAGGTGCAGACGGAGGCCGGATCGGCTCACGTGAGCAAATCCGTAGAGACGGATCTCGCCTTACCGAAGCAACTCGAGCAGCGCGGTGACTTCGGCGCGAATGGCGCCTTTGAGCGTGGGCTCGTATTCCGGCGCCCATTCGGGTGAGTGGGGCGCAGGTACGGGAATGCCGGTCTTACGGGACTCTTCGAGCTTCGCGCGATTGACCGCCCCGATATGCAGGAGCGCGATCGGCACTCCCGAAGCGCCGTATTGCGCGAAGTCCTCCGACGTCATCTTCGCCGACATCTCGATGACGTTTTGATCGCCCAGCGCGGTCTTCAGCGCGCCAGCCAGACGTGAAATCAATGCCGGGTCGTTCACGACCGGAAGAGGAGCGACCGCAGGCGCAGTGACCAGCGGTTCGCGCGGTGCGCCCGCGGCCTCGGCTTCGCCCTTTGCGACACGCCGGATAGCGGCGAGTGTTCTCGTGCGCACCTGCGGCGTCAGCGTGCGCACCGACAGCTCCAGCTTCACTTCATCCGGAATCACATTGCCCTGCGTACCACCGTGAATCGATCCGACGGTGATCACCACCGGATCGGCCGGATTGTTTTCACGCGAGACGATCGTCTGCAGCGACAGCACGATGCGTGAGGCCAGCACGACCGGATCAATTGTGCTGTGGGGCATTGCCGCATGACCGCCACGTCCGTAGACGGTGATGTCCACGCGATCCGACATCGCGCGGAACAGGCCCGCGTGGTAGCCAATCGTCCCCGCTGGCATCGTGTCATCGTCATGAAGCGACAGTGCGAAGTTCGGGCGCGGGAATCGGGTGAAGAGCCCGTCCTCGAGCATGGCAACGGCGCCGCTGAGCGTTTCCTCCGCGGGCTGTCCGACGAGCATCAACGTGCCGCGCCAGCGGTCTTTGTGTTCGGCCATGACCTGCGCCGTGCCTGCCCACGCCGACATGTGGATGTCATGTCCGCACGCGTGCATCACCGGCACGAGCTGGCCCGCGGTGTTCTTCGTCGTCACGCTGCTGGCAAATGGAAGGCCGGTCTTTTCCGCGACCGGAAGCGCATCGAGCTCAGTGCGCAGCATGACTGTGGGGCCGGCACCATTCTTCATGATCGCGACGATGCCCGTCTTGCCGACGCCGGTCGTGACCTCGAAACCGAGTGCCTTGAGCCGCGTGGCCAGCTTGGCAACTGTCTGTGTTTCCTGAAACGCGAGCTCAGGATTGCGATGCAGATCCTTGTAGAGCGTCTCGACGTCCGGATAGATCGCGTCGACGTCAGATGTGGGGCTTCGCTGGGCAGCCAGAGTCGGTTGAAGAACAACGACCAGAGCCGCCCAACGCCCAAAGCCGAGCGCACAGCGCCAGTGTGAGCCCACGCTACTTCTTCGCGAGCGATCGAATGTAGTTCACCACGTTCCAGATGTCGGGGTCCTTGATGCGATCGCCCCACGGCTCCATGGCGAGATCCGGCGGCACGCCGTTCTTGATGATCGAGAAGATCTCGCCGTCGGTGCCACCGCGCTTCCATTCCTTGTCCGTGAGATCTGGCGCGGGTGGACTGATGTCGCTGCCCGAGCCGCCCTCGGCATTGACCCCGTGACACACGGCGCAGTAGCGCGTGTACACCTGCTTGCCCGTCGCAAGGGACGCCGCGTCCGCAGCCACGGGGTTCGGAATCTTCGCGGCTTCAGGATTGCCCTGCGCGAACAGCGCGACGACCGTCAATGTGGCCGACGCGAGCGCGAGCAGCACGGTGGTTCGGGCCGGATGCATGGATGACCTCGCCATGAGTCGTATATTGTGCTCCAGTAATTCTGCCTGAAGGGGGTCAGATCTTGATTCTTGCACGTGACACTGGTGACCGATGCCATGTGCAAGAATCAAGATCTGACCCCGCCTGGTCATGCGTATCGGTGCTCATATGTCCGTGGCCGGTGGCGTGGCCAATGCCGTCGAACGGGCCGTGCTGCACGGCTGCGAAGCGCTGCAACTGTTCACCAAGAACTCGCGCCAACTGCTCGGCAAACCGCTCGATCCAGCCGATATTCGACGGTTCCGCCGCCGCATTGCGGAGACCGGCATCACGCCGGTCGTTTCGCACGCAAGCTATCTGATCAACCTGGCGACTGCGTCTCCCACTCTCCGGCCGCCGACGCTCGCGGCCTTCATCGACGAACTCGATCGTGCTCACGCCCTTGGCCTGCTCGGGGTCGTCATTCACCCTGGTGTCTGCACCACGGGAACAGAGGAGGCTGGGCTTCGGTTGATCGCTGATGCGATCCGCACGGCGTTCAAGGCGGGCCCGCGCCGCAAGACCATGGTGCTGCTCGAGCACACGGCCGGGCAGGGGCGAACGCTGGGATACCGCTTCGAGCATCTGGCGGCGATCATCGACCATGTGAATGGATCGCCACGCGTCGGCGTCTGCCTCGACACGTGTCACCTCGTCGCATCTGGATACGACATCGTCTCCGACGCCGGCTATCGCGACACCTTCGCCGCGTTCGATCGCATCGTCGGCTTCGATCGGCTGAAGGTCTTTCACGGCAACGACTCGAAGCGGCCGTGCGGCAGCCGCGTCGATCGACACGAGCACATCGGTCAGGGTTGCCTCGGTCTCGAGACGTTTCGGCGCCTGCTGCACGATCGCCGCTTCAGTCACCTGTCGATCCTGATCGAAACTGAGAAGGCGGTAAGCACCACGAAGCCTGGCTCGATTGCCGTCGATCGTTACGACATGCAGAACCTCGACAGGTTGCGCGATCTGAGGCTTTAGGCTTTCGGCTTTGGCCTTTAGGCTAGGGGCTCTTGGCGTTGGACTGGCCACGCAAAGCCCAAAGCCCAAAGCCCAAAGCCCAGAGCCCAGAGCCGAGAGCCAAAGCCCAAGATCACTGAGGTATAGTCCGCGCATGAAGCGAGTGACGCTCGTTGGACTCCTTGTGGCGGTGTTTGTGCTGCAGAGCGCGTGGGCGGTCTACACGCAGACGGCCAAGCCGCCGGGCCCCCTACGCACCGAAGGTGTGAAGGGCGACCTGCACATGATCTCGGGTGAAGGCGGCAACGTCGCGCTGTATTCGACGAACGACGGCGTTGTCCTCGTCGATGACATGTTCGACCGCAACCACGCGGATATCCTCGCGCAAGTGAAGACGGTCACCGACAAGCCGCTGAAGTACGTCGTCAATACGCACCAGCATGACGATCATGCAGGCGGTGATATGAAGATGCTGCCGATCGCCGAAGTGATCGCACATCGGAACGTCTACGCCAACCTGAAGGACCTGAAGCGGCCGTACTACGAAGACACGCCTGGGACGCCGATCGGCCTGCCGCGCATCACGTTCACCGATCAACTCGACGTGCACCTTGGCGGGAAGGACGTGCAGGCGTACTACTTCGGCCGCGGTCACACCAGCGGCGACGCGGTCATCTATTTCCCCGACGTCCGCGCCATTCACACCGGCGATCTGTTTCTTGCGTTAAGGGGCGGCGGTCGTGGCGCAGCGCCGGCGCAACCGCGGCCTCCGGGTGTGCCGATCTATGTGGACTACGTGCAGGGCGGCAGCTTCATCGAATGGTCGAAGACGCTCGAGGGCGTGTTGAAGCTGGATTTCGACATCGTGATCCCGGGACACGGGCCGGTGTCCACGAAGGCCGACCTGGTGAAATTCAAATCGGATCTCGAGACGATGCGCGGTCGTCTGATCGGTCTGATCAAACAGGGCAGCACGAAGGCGCAGCTCGCCAAGATCCTCGAGGACGATTACGGCTGGCGATCGACGGGTTGTCCGCCGAGTCCGCCGACGGGGGGCTGTCTGCAGTATCAGCAGCTCGACGCGCTCATATCGGAACTCAAGCGATGAGGGCCCTCATCGCGGAGCTGGGACGATGAAAGCATCTGTGATCGGAATCCTCATGCTCGTGGCCGGCGCACAGCTGTTCGCGCAGAAGCCGACACTGTCGCCGGACGACTACATCGCTATTCAACAACTCGTCTCGAAGTACGCGTACGCAATCGACGAGTGCACCAACCGCGGCTACGACTACGCCGATCTCTACGTGCCGGATGGAACGTTCTCGACGTCGCGCAACGGGAAAGTCCTCAACACGTTCGCTGGACGGGATCGACTCGCCGAAGCCGCACGCGGCGGTATGCCCGATTGTAAGGACGTCCCGTGGGCGGGCATCGTCCACATGCTCGTGAACCACGTGATCGAGCCAGCGCCTGGTGGGGCCACTGGGAAGGTGTATTTGATCGCGATCGGACTCGACGGTGAACCAGGCAAGGTCGAGGCGCAGGGCCGATACGAGGACGTCTACGTCAAGACACCACAAGGCTGGCGGTTTAAGTCGCGCATGCACGTACTCGCTGCAGGGCAAACCGAGGTGTCGCGTGGCAAGAAGTAGTCCGATCAAAACGCACGGTCTGACGCACGTCGCGCTCGCCGTCCGCGATCCGCAGCGCTCGATGCGCTTCTATCAGGACGTGCTCGGTGTGGTTCCCGTGTACGACAGCGAAGATTTCGTTCAGGCGCAGACGCCCGGCAGCCGCGACGTACTCGTCTTCGAGCGCAAGGCTGGCAAGGCGGGGAAGTCAGGCGGCGTCCTGCACTTCGGATTCCGATTGCACCGGCCGGAGGACATTCAGCACGCTGAGGATGTCGTGCGCAAAGCGGGCGGCACGATCAAGGCGCGCGGCGAGTTCGTCCCCGGCGAGCCGTACGTGTTCTTCAATGATCTCGACGGCTACGAGGTCGAGATCTGGTACGAGATTCCGACGAAGGTCGATCCGAAACCGGTAATCAGGCAACGGAGAGTACGGAGGTAACGGGTTCACACGGAGCAACGGAGTCACGGAGACCATTGATTGACGTTACCCTCGCGATGGGTTACGGCAGCGCGTACACCGCGATAGCGCCGCCGTCGGGCGGCTCCGGTACTTTGCCGGGAAACAGGCGACCAATTGCGCCGTTCATCCCTCGCACGTCGCCGCCCCAGCCCGAAAGCACCGCGACGTACTGCTTGCCATCAACCGTGAACGTCGTCGGCGGCGCGACGATGCCGGTGTTGGTGACGGATTCCCAGAGCAGCTTGCCGGTCGTGGCGTCGAACGCGTGAATCTTGCGATCGTTGGTGCCGCCAGTGAAGACGAGCCCGCCAGCCGTCGTCAACATCGATCCCCAGTTCGGTGAGAACTCGTATTTGTGACGCCACACGCGCTGGCCGGTGTCCACGTTCCACGCCTGCACTTCACCGCCGACGTGGTCGGCACCTGGCGCTGAAATCGGAGGACCGCCGAACTGGGTGCCGGCGAAACTCTTGCCGGCCTGATACGTCACCGGTATGCCGGTGAGCGCTCCGCACAATCCGTTGTTGGCGGGGATGTAGATCATGCGCGTCTGCGGGTTGAACGCGATCGGTGGCCAGTTCTTGCCGCCGTGCGAGCCGGGGCAGAACTCGGTGCGCCTGCCGGTTCCGGGTTTGTGGGCGGGATCGACGTCCGGCTTGCCGGTCTTGGGATCGAGTCCGCGGAAGACGTTCTGGATGACGTACGGCTTGCCTTCAACGAATCGAATCGGACCGTTGCTGCGCTCGAGGAACCAGAGATAGCCATCGCGCGCGACGTTGACCAGACCTTTGACCGTACGGCCATTGCGCTGATAGTCGATGAGCAGCGGCGGTGACACTTCGTCCCAATCCCATGACTCGTTCGGGTTGTACTGGAAGTGGCCTTTGATCTGTCCCGTCGCAACGTCGAGAGCCACAGTGGACGCGACGTAGAGGTTGTCGCCAGGACGTTGATCGCCCATCCACGGCCCGCCGTTGCCGGTGCCCCAGAACGCGAGATTGGTTTCCGGATCGTAGTTGCCAGTCACCCAGATCGGTGCGCCGCCGGTCTTCCACTGATCGCCCTTCGGCCAG
>Ga0310904_10000505_pt1 | contig 11210 bp, 9 predicted proteins | sample C48D1metaG_FD_203746 | JGI IMG/M metagenome (GOLD analysis project Ga0310904, IMG submission 203746) | Lab incubated soil microbial communities from West Virginia University Organic Research Farm, Morgantown, WV, United States - C48D1 | ecosystem: Environmental > Terrestrial > Soil >... | reverse complement strand
CCGCACGCTTGGCAACAACAGCTACGTCTTCGCGGCTGACGCCAACGGCGACACCGGCGCCAACAACGACCTGATCTACATCCCGCGCGATACCAGCGAGATGAACTTCCGGACGCTGACGACGGGAGGCATCACCTACACGCCGGCGCAGCAGGCCCAGGCCTTCGAAGCCTACATCCAGCAGGACAAGTACCTCAGCGCGCATCGCGGCGAATACGCGCAGCGCGGCGCCGTCATGCTGCCGCTGCTGCACAAGCTCGACCTCAGCGTCACGCAGGACGTATTCAAGAGCGTCAAGGGCCACCGCAACGCCGGGCAATTCCGCATCGACATCCAGAACTTCGGCAACCTGCTGAATTCGAACTGGGGCGTCGGCCAGCGCGTGATCCGCAACAACATCCTGACCACGCCGGCGGTGGACGCCAGCGGCGCGCTGGGCTATCGCATGCAGGTCGTCAACAACCAGTTGGTGAGCAGGACCTTCGAGTCGACGGCCGGCAACCTGGACGTCTATCAGTTCATGATCAGCTTCAGGTATTCGTTTAACTAAGCCAACGGGCTAACAGGCCAACAGGGGGGCCGGAGCTAATCGCTCCGGCCCTTTTTCTTTCAGCTAGAATCGCTAAATGAAAGTCCGAGCCCTCCTCCTTGCCGTCGTCTTAGTAGCATCCGGCTTGAGCCGGATTGTTCCGGCGCAAGAACTCGGCGTGATCGATTTCCCGACTTCCGGCTCTCCCGCCGCCCAGCCGCTCTTCATCAAGGGCGTGCTGTTGATGCACTCGTTCGAATACGAAGACGCGCGAGAGGCGTTCGTGGCGGCGCAGAAGGCCGACGCCGGCTTCGCGATGGCGTACTGGGGCGAGGCGATGACCTTCAATCACGCGGTGTGGCAGCGCACGTCGCCCGATCTCGCCAAAGCGGCGCTCGCGAAACTCGCCGCGACGCCCGACGCTCGCCGCGCGAAGGCAGCGACGGAAAAGGAAAAGGACTGGCTCGGCGCGGTTGAGAAACTGTTCGGCCCTGGAGAAAAACTCGCGCGCGATCTCGCCTATGCGGAGGCGATGCGCCGGATGCACGACAAGTATCCGGCCGACGATGAAGTCACCTCGTTCTACGCGCTCGCGATCCTCGGCACCAGCCACGGTGGCCGGGACTTTTCGATCTACATGCGCGCCGCCGCGCTCGTCGAACAGGTGTATGCGAAGAACCCGCAGCATCCCGGCGCCGCGCACTACCTGATTCACGCCTACGACGATCCGGTGCACGCGCCGCTCGGCCTGCGCTATGCGGACGCTTACGCGAAGATCGCGCCGTCGGCGTCGCATGCGCTGCACATGCCGTCGCACATCTATGTCGCGATGGGCATGTGGGACGAGTCCGCGGCGATCAACGAGCGATCGGTCAAGGCCGCCGATGCGCGACGCGAGGCGAAGAAGCTCGACGTCGATCAGCGCGGCTTCCACGCGCTGCTCTGGCTCGTTTACTCGTACACGCAACAGGGCCGTTACGAGGACGCCCGCGGCGTCCTCACGCAGATTGACGCGGCGGCGAAGGAAAGCGGCTCGGAACGCACCCGCACGCACCTCGCGCTCGCGCGCGCGGCGTGGTTGATCGAAACCCGCAAGTGGGGTGAAGCGAAGACGCCGGTGGTGGCGAAGGGCCTGCCGAAGGACGCGGCGATCGCCGAGCTGTTCGCGATCGGGTTCGCGGCGGTGCGATCGGGCAACCGCCCCGGCGCCGCGAATGCGATGCAGCAGATGGCGGCGCTGATGGAAGAAGCGCCGGTCAACGGCGCTCCGGTGCGGAGCACGCCGGCGGCGCCAGGGCGCCCTGGCGTCGCGCCCATCGTGAAGGGTCCCGTCGCAGTGGCGCCGCCTGGAGTCAAACCCATCGCACCTCAGGCACCTTCGGCACCCCAGGCACCTCAGGCACCCGGAATGTCGGCCACGGGACTGCCGACGGGAGGCGGAGGCGACCCGCGCGTGCCGCAGGTGATGGCCCAGCAGCTCGAGGCCGCCCTCCTGTTCGTCGAGGGCCGTCGTGAGGAAGCCCTCGTCCTCGCCCGCCAGGCCGCCGTCGTCGAAGCGGGCCTGCCGTTCGAATTCGGCCCGCCGGTGCCCGTGAAGCCGGTCAACGAGCAGGTCGGTGAGATGCTGATGGACCTGCGCCGCCCGCGCGAGGCGATGGAGGCATTCGAGCTGTCGCTGAAACGCACGCCGCGCCGCACGCTGTCACTCCTGGGCCTCGCCCGCGCCGCGATGGCGGTGAAGGACATCGCCACTGCGCAGCGCGCCTACGGCGAGCTGAGAGATATCTGGAAGAAGGCGGACAAGACGCTGCCGGAGTTGAAAGAGCTCGGTCTCGTCCCCCCTCCAAGTTACTGATCGTAGGTTCTTCCCGAACGTTCTTCACGGCCGTTCTTCACGATGGTTCTTCACGATGGTTCCGAACCTGCGTGGAGAACGCACGTGTAGAACGCACGCGTAGAACCTAAGTGCAGCACCTGCGCGCCGACAAGGCCGATCGTTGCGCATGACTACTGCACGCCCGCGCGGCGCATGACGGCCTCACACTTCTGTCGAATCTCGCGCGCGATTTCGTACGGGCTGGCGTCGCGGAATTGCGGCGCAAACAGCTCGACCGACAGCGGACCGTGGTAGCCCTTCTCGCGCAGCTTCTTCAGCGTCGGCACGATCGGCGCGACGCCGTCGCCGGGAATGACCCTCGTGTTGTTGTCGAGCGTCTCTCGCGGGATGTCCGGCACGTCCTGAAAATGCACGTGCTGGATCTCGCCTTGCCGGATCTGATCCATGTCCTCCAGCCGGTTATGGCCCGACCAGAAGTGGTAGAAGTCGAACATCACGCCGACGTTGGGATGCGCGGCCTGCCGCGTCACCTTCAGGGCTGTCAATAACGTCGACATATACGGAGAGGCGCGTACGAACTCGACGCTGATGATCATGTTGAAGCGCTTGACGATGTCGCCAAGCGCCCGCATGTTTTCCGCCACTCGTTCGTATTGATCGGGAACGGGCTTCTGGGTGCTGTTCGTGGTCGTGTAAACCTTGCTCAAGCCGAGGAAGGCGAGCATCTCGAGGCGTCTCTTGAGCGTCTCGATTACCGCTGTCTGATCGGGACCTGGTTCCAGAAGGTTGCCCGGCACCGTGGCGTGCACTGGGGTCAGCCCGTTATCCGTCAGGATTCGTTTCGCCGCGTCGAGAGTGTCGGACTTCAGAAACGCCTCGATCAGCGAGGCGTTCAGCTCGACTTCCTTGATGCCCGCCTTGGCCCAGCCTTCGAGCGCGGCTCGGTACCCGGCGGTCGACGACGTGTTGGTATGGATGCACAACCGCATGCCGCGTCGGCCGGTGGGCTGGCCGAAGGCCGCGTGCGAGGCGAGCATCGCGAACGCGGTGACAAGGGCGCGTCTCGACAGCATCGGTCGTAATCTACCGCATCGTTGCGCACCCGCGGCGCCCGTACAAAAAAATGAGGGCGCACCGAAGTCCGCCTGCGCTCGATTTGTCTGTAACCAACCTGCGTCAGCTCGGTCGAACGCAAACGCCGAGAGACACCCCGCCTCGCTCCGTGCCGGCGCGAAGGACGATCGTCCGAAGCGCAAAGACGGCGCGTACAAAAATAAAGGCGGGTCTGAAGACCCGCCTCTACGAACCTCACAGGAGTGTTGGCGTTATCCGCCGACGCGTCCGGGCGCGGCCGCGGCGCGGCGCATGCCCTCGGTGATGATGCCGACCTTCTCGACGCCCGCGCCCTTGGCGGCGTCGATCACTTCGACGATGTCGCCGTAGGTCAGGCCGCCGTCGGCGGCGATGAACAGGGTCTTGTCCTTGCGCTCTTCGTAAATCTTGCGCAGGCGATCCTCGAGCTCGGCGATCGGCGTGTCGGACTTGTTGATCGACAGCTTCCGCTCCGCGGTGTACTCGATCACGATCTGCGAAACGTCGACCTGGGTCTGCTGGGCGGTCTTGGTTTCCGCCGGCAGGTTGACGTCAAGCCCGCGCTGCGACAGCGGCAGGGCGGCCATGAAGATCACGAGGAGCACGAGCAGCACGTCGATCATCGGCGTGATGTTCATGTCCGACGAGACTTCGAGCTTCTTCGCGGTGATGACGCGATCCGCGCCGAGATGCTGGTGCGCGCGATGGCCGGACATTAGTTGCCTCCCCCGCCGCTCAGCAAGCTGGCGCGATTCTTCGGATCGGTGATGAGGCCCATGTCCTCGATGCCGCTGGCGCGCAGCTCGTCCATCAGATCCATCACCGCCGAGTACTTCGCATCCACATCAGCCTTGATCAGGATGATGCGTTCCTTCTTGGTCTCGAGAATCTCTTCGACCTTCGACCGCAATTCTTCCTTGCGGACCGGCAGGCCGTTGACGAAGTAGCGATCGCTTCTGTCGACCGCGACCACCGTCTGGTCCTGCGTCTCGGGCTTCTCCGCGGTGTTCGCGGCGAGCGGCAGCCTGACGTCCGCGCCCTTCTGCAACAGCGGGGCGACGATCATCATGATGATCAGCAGCACCAGCATGACGTCCACGAGGGGCGTGACGTTGATGTCGGATTTTATTCCGCCTTTATTGCCGCCGACGTCCATTGACATGGTATTTCTCCTGGTCTTAGGTCTTAGGGACTTAGGGTCTTAGGGCTCAAGGCTTTGTAAGACCTTAAGACCCTAGGACCCTAGGACCCCACTTACGCAGTCTTCTTGATGAAGTAGTCGACCATCTCCGACGACGAGTTGTCCATCTCGACGTTGAAGAACTCGAGCTTGCCCGACAGGTAGTTGTAGAACCACACCGCCGGGATCGCCACGAACAGGCCGAGCGCGGTTTCGACGAGCGCTTCCGCGATACCGGCCGAGACGGCGCCGATGCCGCCCGAGCCCGAGGACGCGATACCGACGAACGCGTTGATGACGCCGACGACCGTGCCGAGCAGGCCGACGAACGGCGCGGTCGCGCCGATGGTCGCGAGGCCCGAGATGCCCTTCTTGAGGTCGTTCGCGGTGAGCGCGGTGGCGCGCTGAATCGAACGGCGGACCGTGTCGAGCAGGTCTTCACGCGACAGGTTGGCGCCGCTCTCCTGCTGGAACTGGTATTCCTGCAGGCCGGCGAGCACGACCTTGGCGAGGTGGCTGTAGCGGTATTCCTTCGCCGACGAGAGGGCGATGGCTTCCTTGAGGCGGCCTTCCTTGAGGTGCTTGGCCACGAGGGGGGCATACATCTTCGACTGCTTGGTGGCCTGGTTGAACGTGTAGATGCGCTCAATGGCCACGCCCACCGACCAGAACGACATGATGAACAGAATCACCGCGACCGCAATGGCCGCGGGGCCCATCGACTGAAACATGTCGACGAGATCGAGTCCGCCGCCGCCCTCCGTCTGCGCGAACGCAGGCGCGCTCATGAGCAACATTGCGAAACCGGCACCGGCGATCCGACCAAACTGAAGCTTCCGACCTTCCATCGCATTCCTCCAGAATAAAAACGTTGGTCCGCCTGAAGGCGGACCCTACTCGAACCTATTGCAACGTGAACTGGACCGTGACCGTCATGATGACCGGCACCGGAACGCCGTTCAGCAAAGTCGGTGTGAATACCCACTGACGCACCGCGTCGAGCGCCGCCTGATCGAGCAGCGGGATAGAGCGGAGAACCTTCGCATCCTTCACCGCGCCATCGGGCCCGATCGTCGCCTCGATGATGACGATGCCCTGGACGCGCGCCGACTGCGCGATCGGCGGATACACGGGACGCACGTCGCGGGTCTTCTGCGGCGGCTTGATGTTGCCGCCGACGCGGACCGGCGCGGCCGGCGGCGGCGGGGGCGGCGGCGGTTCGGGGATGCCGCCGGTGATGCCACCGGCAACGCCGCCGATGATGCCGCCTTCGACACCTGACGCGCGCTCGAAGCCGGCTTCAAGACCGGTTTCGGCTTTGATTTCTTTCGGAGCTTCAAGAGGCGCCGCATCGGGGCTGACGTCCATCGGCGGTGGCGGAGCCTTGGCCTCGGGCGGCGGCGGGGGCGGCGGCGGGGGCGGTGGGGGCGGCGGCGCCGCAACAAACGCCATCATCGACGGCGTCGTCGGCAACACCCCCATGGCCATCAACGGCACGATCACAAATGCTGCGACGACCGCTGCCTGAAGCAACATCGTGAGTGGCACGGTGTACCACATCTTGTTGCCCATCTTGATGGACGGATCGACGACATCACCAAACATGTCGCGTGGCACTGAATCCTCCTACCTGACAGTCCCTAGGTCAAAGACCGGCGATTATGCTCTTCGACTCGCCCAATACGCAAGCGCATTGGTGTCGCATACGGCAAGGCCTCTGAGGGGGGCCTAGTCTTTCAATTAGACACCGGAAAACGAGCCGGGCTCCCTACAAAAAACATGACAATCGAAGCGGCTTACAAAAACGCCGAGAGGTCAGGTGCTGTCCGCACCTGACCCCTCAGACGCCCGGCGATTCTAGTCGGGCTTGAAAGGCATCGTCAACCGAAGAAGCCCTCAAAATGCATCGAAATTACGGATGGTGACGAACTCTTACAACAGGTCGCCAGGTTGTCAGGTGGTCAGGTTGTCAGTTGTCGCGCTGCAGGTTGACTACCTGACGACCTGACCACCTGACGACCTCTCTAATCAGCTCTCGATCCTCATCCCGTAGAACGATCGGTAGACGAAATACATGCTGACGACGAAGAACACCGCCGACAGGCCCAGCGTCAGCGCCGCGCCGGTGCCAAGGTAGACGCCCAGCTCGACGGCCAGGAGCCCGAACAGCGTTGTGAACTTGATGACCGGGTTCATCGCCACCGATGAGGTGTCCTTGAACGGATCGCCGACCGTGTCGCCGACCACCGATGCGTCGTGGAGCGGCGTGCCCTTCATTTTCAGCTCGGTCTCGACGATCTTCTTGGCGTTGTCCCACGCGCCGCCGGCGTTGGCCATGAAGATCGCCTGGTAGAGGCCGAAGAGCGCGATCGAAATCAGGTAACCGATGAAGAAGAACGGCTCGACGAACGCGAACGCCAGCGTCGAGAAGAACACGCCGAGGAAGATGTTCCACATCCCCTTCTGCGCGTAGATGGTGCAGATCTCGACGACCTTCTTGCTGTCGGCGACCGACGCCTTGGTCGAGCCATCGAGCTTGATGTTGGCCTTGATGAACTCCACGGCGCGATACGCGCCGGTGGTCACGGCCTGCATCGACGCGCCGGTGAACCAGTAGATCACCGCGCCGCCGGTGATCAGGCCGAGCAGGAACGGCGGATGCAGGATCGACAGGTTCTGGATCGCCGCCTGGTTCTCGAGACCCTGCGTCAACGCCATGATGATCGCGAAGATCATCGTCGTCGCGCCGACCACCGCGGTGCCGATCAGCACCGGCTTGGCGGTCGCCTTGAACGTGTTGCCGGCGCCGTCGTTCTCCTCGAGCAGCTCCTTGGCCACCTTGAAGTTGGGCGCGAAGCCGTACTGCTTCTGGATCTCCGCCTCGATGCCGGGGATCTCTTCGATCTGCGACAGCTCGTAGACCGACTGCGCGTTGTCGGTGACCGGGCCGTACGAGTCGACGGCAATCGTCACCGGGCCCATGCCGAGGAAGCCGAAGGCGACCAGGCCGAACGCGAAGATGGCGGGCGCGACCATCAGCGGCGCGCCGGCGATCGTCGTCGACGACAGATCCCACGACGACACGATGTAGGAAATCGTCATCAGGCCCATGATGGTGAGGCCCAGCCAATACGCGCTGAAGTTGCCGGCGACCAGGCCCGACAGGATGTTCAACGACGCGCCGCCTTCACGCGACGACGTCACCACTTCCTTGACGTGCGACGAGTGCGTCGAGGTGAAGACCTTGACGAACTCGGGGATGATCGCGCCGGCCAGCGTGCCGCAGGTGATCACCGTCGACAGCTGCCACCACAGGTTGGTGTTGCCGCCGAGCGTGGGAATCAACAGGTACGACAGGATGTAGGTGAGCACCACCGAGACAATCGAGGTCAGCCACACCAGCGAGGTCAGCGGCGCCTCGAAGTTCATCTTCTCGACCCCGCCGTACTTGCCGGTGGCCACCGCGTTGTTCACCAGGTAGGAGCCGGCGGATGCCAGCACCATCACCACGCGAATCATGAAGATCCACACCAGCAGCTGCACCTGCGTGGCTGGATCGTGCACCGCCAGCATGATGAACATGATCAGCGCCACGCCGGTGACGCCGTAGGTCTCGAAGCCGTCGGCGGTCGGGCCGACCGAGTCGCCGGCGTTGTCGCCCGTGCAGTCGGCGATCACGCCCGGGTTGCGCGCGTCGTCTTCCTTGATCTTGAAGACGACCTTCATCAGGTCGGAGCCGATGTCGGCGATCTTGGTGAAGATGCCGCCGGCGATACGCAGCGCCGAGGCGCCGAGCGACTCGCCGATCGCGAAGCCGAGGAAGCAGGCGCCGGCGTATTCGCCGGGAATGAACAGCAGGATGGCGAGCATGAACAGCAGCTCGACCGAGATCAGCATCATGCCGACGCTCATGCCCGAGCGCAGCGGGATGTCGCACACCGGGAACGCCTTGCCCTTGAGGCTCGCGAAGGCCGTGCGCGAGTTGGCCAGCGTGTTGATGCGGATGCCGTACCAGGCAACGCCGTAGCTGCCGGCGATGCCGATCAGACTGAAGACGATGACAATCGCGATGCGCGACGGCTCGAGGCCGGTCAGCGAGAAGTAGGCGATCATCACGGTGCCGATGAACAGCTCGAGGATCAGCAGGAATTTGCCCTGCTGAATCAGGTAGGCCTTGCAGGTCTCATAAATGATCGCCGAAACGTCGGCCATCGACTGGTGGACCGGCAGGTTCTTCACCGCCGTGTAGGTCCACAGGCCGAACAGCAGCCCCAGCACGCACACGACCAGGCCCGAGAGCAGGATCTGGTGGCCGGTCATGCCCAGGAAGTCACCCTGGTTGAGATCCGGCAGCTGGATGTTGACCTCGCCACCCGGGCGGTGCGCCAATTCCTGCTCCTGCGCCAGGAGCGCCGGCGCCACCAGCATCGTCAGCGTCACGACCATGGCCACTCGTTGAATGAGCCTCATCACCATCGCGTTTTTTATCCTCGTCCTTTGATGGCGCCAGGTAGCGCCATTCCACCCGTTAAGAAAATGCGAATGCCCTCTTCCACCGACACGTCGGGAAACATCACCTGCCCGCGCGGAAACACCAGCACGTCGCCGAGATACAGATGGTTCGTCGGCACGTAGACCGCGACCATCGGCTCGGGCCCGGCGCCGCGATCGAGCGTGAACTCGCGCGTCAGGAACCCGATCACCGTCCCGCGCCGCACATCATCCACGATCACGACCTTCTTGAATCCCGACTCGCTGTCGGGAGAGAAGGCCGCGACCAGCTGCCTCACCGGCGCGTAGACCGTCTTGAACAACGGCACGTTCAGCAGCCACCCCTCGCCGCGCTGCAGCAGTCGCCGGCCGATCACGTTCGTCGCGACGGCGCCCGCGAACAGGATGAACGCCGCCGTCGTCAGCACGCCCAGCCCCGGCACTTCGCGGCCGAGAAAATACATCGACGCGGGCCGGGCCACGCCGTCGATGAACCGGAACGTCCACACCAGTGTCACAACGGTGATGAACAGCGGCACCGTCACGACCAGGCCGGTCAGAAAACTACGTCTCAACCACACCATATTCGTAGAGGCGGGTCTTAGACCCGCCTGCGCAGGCGGGACTGAAGTCCCGCCTCTACGAGCGTGTCAACAGCCACACCACCGTCACCGCGGCCAGCACGAACCGGTAGTACGCAAAGACCTCGAGCGAATGCGACGCGAGGTAGCGCACAAAATACTTCACCGTGATGTAGCCGACGATGGCCGACACCACGAGTCCGACGGCGAGCAGCGTGACCGGCAGGCCGGCCATCCCCACCTCGGAGAGGTCGAGCGTTTCCTTCGCCGCCGCGGCGATGATCGCCGGGAGGCTCATCAGAAACACGAACCGCGCCGCGGAGGCGCGCTGCACGTTCAGCAGCAGGCTCACCGTCAGCGTGGCGCCCGATCGCGAGATGCCCGGGGCGAGCGCCGCGGCCTGGGCCACGCCGATCGCGAAGGCTTCCCCGTAGCCGAGCGTGCGCGCCTCGCGCGTCTTGCGGCCGAGGCGCTCGGCGACAATCAGGCCGATGCCGCCGATCGTCAGCGTCACCGCGACGACGAGGGGCGATCGCAACCGCGCCTCGATCACGTCGGCGAACAGGCCGCCGACAATCACGATGGGAATCGTGCCGGCGATGATCAGCCGGCCGAGCCGCTCGTATTCACCGTCGCGGCCGGTCAACGCGCCCGGCGCCGCGGCAATCAGCTTCGCGACGTCGGCGCGAAAGAAGGCGACCACCGCGAGCAGCGTGCCGACGTGACACGCGACGTCGAACGCGATCCCGAACCGGCCGGGATCCCAGCCGAAAAACGCGCGCGCGAGAATCAGATGGCCCGAGCTCGACACCGGCAGGAACTCGGTGAGTCCCTGCACTACTCCGAGCAGCGCCGCCGAGAAAAGGTCCATTTCTAGGCCAAGCTCCGCGGCGCTGTCTCCTACGACGCCTTACGCGTACCCTGCGGCCGGCCCTTGGTCTGCCGGTTGCCGAGGATGATGGCGATGGCCGCCGCGATGAAGATCGTCGAGTAGGTGCCGCTGATGATGCCGACGAGCATCGTGAACGCGAACGCCTCGAGCACTTCACCGCCGAACAGATACAGCGCCAGCACGGCGAGGAACGTGGTGCCGGCCGTGATGATGGTGCGGCTCAGCGTCTGGTTCACGCTCTGGTTGACCACCTTCTCGAGCGAATCGCGCCGCTTGGTGCGCAGGTTCTCGCGCACGCGGTCGAAGATGACGATCGTGTCGTTCACCGAGTAACCGGTGATCGTCAGGATCGCCGCGACGACGTTCAGCGACAGGTCGTAGCCGAAGAAGAACAGGAACGCGAGCGTCACGAGCACGTCGTGCAGCGTCGCCGCGATCGCGCCGATCGCGAAGGCAAAGCGGAATCGCAGGCCGATGTAGATCGTGATGCCGACGATCGACGCCAGCGTGGCGTAGATGCCCTTGCGCTGGAGGTCGGCGCCAATCACCGGGCCGACCAGCTCCTGGCTGATGACTTCGAACTTGCCGATGTTCGCCTTGGTCAGCGC
>Ga0310904_10000502_pt1 | contig 11222 bp, 10 predicted proteins | sample C48D1metaG_FD_203746 | JGI IMG/M metagenome (GOLD analysis project Ga0310904, IMG submission 203746) | Lab incubated soil microbial communities from West Virginia University Organic Research Farm, Morgantown, WV, United States - C48D1 | ecosystem: Environmental > Terrestrial > Soil >... | reverse complement strand
AGATGCAAAAGACAATAACAACGATAATGATAACAATGATAACGACAAAGATGCAAAAGACAATAACAACGATAATGATAACAATGATAACGACAAAGATGCAAAAGACAATAACAACGATAATGATAACAATGATAACGACAAAGATGCAAAAGTATACAACGAAAACACTGTGAATAAACAAGAGCGCAAATTATTGCTTACTACCTGCTTCGAACGAGCATATGACAATGGAGATTATTTGTCCACTGGTGAAATTGTAGATTGCGCCAGCAACTACAACAGCTAATTTTTTTAACTTAGTTGTTGTTTTTGACCCTACTCAGTGCCCGTCACACAATGATTTCATTTCTTAAACGTAACCATTGTGATATTCAAAGTTTGAACCCTTTCTCTTGATATTTCTGTAGATTGCAGCTTGCAACCTCCTTAACTAAATCTGGGTCATTCCTCCTCATTTAAAGAATTGATTTTGTAAACATCATATTAGATTAGATTATGTCAAAATAATATAGTAAAAGAATATTTCTACAAGTGGAAATACTTTCCAATTTTGATTGTTCCCCACATCAGGGAAAATCTAACACTGCTTTTCATTATTGCTGTCACACTATTCATGAATATTCTAACAAACGAGAAATATCTATAATACTAAGAGGGTCAGATTCTAAACACGCACTAGAACTTCTTGTGTTTTGACATTCGAATCGGGTGATTGAGATTTTAGATCATGGAAAGAATATTTCAAAAATTCAAGGATGAATATTCAAGTGTGTACTTATTATTGTGTTTTTTGCTTAAAGAACCTGATGGATTCTGATTCGATCAAAAAGGATTACTTTGATAAGCTCATGCTGTTAGCTGAAAATAATCTATTAGATCATGATACTTCTACTCATTATAAGAAAAGAGGTATCAAAATATACGATACTTATAAGGATCTAAAATGTAGTCATCTATCTAAAATAATTCCCTACATAGTAATTGGTGCTTCGGATGAATTCGTCAGTAAGATGAGTGTGCCATATCAATCTACAAGTTTTATTGCAGCTGAAGCTTTTTCGCCTAATAGTGGAGTTTTTATTTTCAAGCTTCTTGGATTAAGAGGAGGGGGTGTTACGTTACTTACAGGCGGGAGTAGAAAGCTAGGTGACAACATATTTGCTTCTTTACATCGTATGATTTTAGGAAATCAGGCTATAATGGTTACCGTAAATAACATGATGGAGAACTACGGCCAAATTTGGTCTTGGGATTTTTTTGGAAAGCACTTAGAGGATCAGCATCCAGCCTTGTATAGTGACCTTTTGAACCTTTCAAGGAAACTTGTCCACCCTGATAATTTTTATTTTATCGTTTCCGTCCGTTCACTAGAAAGCATTGTCGAATCACGTTTGGTTGAATTTTATGAAAAAAATAAGATAGCAATGTTGAACCAGAAAAACAATCAAAAGGTAATCATACTTACTACCAGTACGGTTTATGCCTATCTTTCAAAGATCATCAAGGAATCCAGCCTTATCACTTACATTGATACAGGAAAAGAATTTGATATGCATAAAGGACTTTGGATCCTCAGAGAAAAGTATGGTGTTAGGTATTTGTTAAATGACGGAGGCAGACACATGTCTGAATCTATAAGGGCAGAAGGATTATTAGGTGAAGAAAGAATAACATTGGAGCCTTTTAATCCTGTTACTCTTAACTATGACATAGACGATACCTGTATCCTGGGGAAAAAAGGTTGGGGAGTAGACAAATCAGAATTGAAGGGTTCCATACTGCTGAATTCCATAAAAATAGACGTTGAGAAAGCTAATGTGTATGTTTATCCTCTTGATGAATCAAAGGTTTTGAGTTGAAATAAATAATTGTGAATAGACTGATCCAATCAGATCCGGTAACAGTTTCTATCCATTTTCTTATATATTTTAATTATTGGTACGTCCTCAATTCAAGGTAAAAGATAACATATACACATTTACGGTCAGTAAATCAAACAAAAATCTGTTCTATACTACATTTAATTCATGAAGGCTCCTGTCTCTTCTCAATTACCTTTGATTAGGTCGTATCGATTTACATAATTAAAAACTCCTTTAATACCACTTGTCGACATGTTTTTGGACCATAGCAATCTTTGTTATTTTAGGTTTTCAATGTTGTAATGATAGTTTTCAATGTTGTAATGATAGTTAAAGATGATGGTTTTGGGTTTGTTTGGGTTTAGTTGATATAATACTGTTGGATTGTTTAATTGTTTATTGTTATCCTTCTATGAAATGGGAGGACCATTCTGACAAAACTCGTAGTGAGAATCGTTAAACTCATGTTTTGTATTACCTTTTCCGATTCTTTAGCCTCGTTTCCATTCTGGTCTGTCCTTCTAAAAATCTTCTTTTTTCATCCTCATCTCTCAATCGTAATTGAGGAACCTCTGTAGGCTTTCCTTTTTCGTCTAGTGCTACTAGGGTTACATATGCAGTGCCGGTGTGAACCTTTAGGGAACTGTTTAGATCTTCTGCTACTATTTTTACCTCAGCTTCCATAGAACTTCTTCTAACGTAATTTATTCTTGCCTTTAAAATCAAAGCATTTCCAATATACACTGGTTTTAGAAATGTCATGCTATCTATGCTTGCTGTTACAATATTTGCATGACCTGCATGTCTCTTTGCCACTAGACCGGCCAACAGATCCACATATTTTAAAATCATTCCGCCAAAAACATTTCCAAGCGGGTTAGCATCGGAAGGCAGCATTACTATTGTCGTCTCAGCTTCTGATTCTTGGACTGTTTTTTTGGGTTTATCTTGTGGTGGTTGAAACTCGTTTGTCAATATACTCATCATATGCAATCAGACATATTAAATTCTTGAATTCTCAAACTTGACTGATATCTTTGACATATCAAACCATGGTCGTCAGTTGATTGGGGATCCACTCATTTTCTACAATCATGGGTTTTGATTCGTAATAAATTTTGCCTCGTTTTTTCAAGTTTGTCAAAGTGTAATATATTATAATGCTATTTTGTCAAGAAATGTGGAACTTCTTTTTATCCATAAAGTATTTTATGGTCATAGTTTATTGAATTTATATTAAACTTTGACCAATTATTGATATGTTTTCATCTGGCAAGGTTTTGTTTTTTAAGTATATTTTTTTTCTGGGTTTAACATCTTTTGTAAATTTTAATCCTTCTCTAGTCAGAATCTTTGGACGTCCTCAAACATCAAAAATTTGGTTATTGTTCTTTGCCTCTTTCTTTTTTTTGTTTATGGTAATTTATTTCTCTCCACTTGACGATGAGCAATTAACTTTTGCACATTCTTTTTTTGGAGGTAATGATGCTAGTCTTAATGGCACTCAAACTCAATCAATTGGAAATTACGTGGTAGATCTTTTAGTAAATCCATCAAAACCTATGATTGGCAAAGATACTTCTTTTCTTTTCCGTCTTACTTCTAAAGCTGGAGATGAATTGATCGAACTACCTGTTTCCTTTTCTATTTTTAAAGACGGAAAGCCTGTATTTTCAAATCCAAATAATTTTACGCTGGTTAGACAAGGTCATTACGATTTTAATTATACCTTTAATGAGCCTGGAAAGTATATTCTTTTTGTGGATATTAAGGATATTTTCTACACCCTAAATATTTTGAACTCTGAATTCGAAGTTAATGTTCAAGTTCCAATTGCAAAAAGAATCTATGATCTTATACAAGCCTTTGTACTGAATTATTATTATATTTACATAATACTTGGTGCTTTGATTGGAATATCCTTTATTGTGAACTCAAAGAGGCGTAAAGATGTAAAAAAGATGAGTGAATAGTTCGATGATTGTACTAAAAATGACATAAATACAAGTATTTTTAATATAAAATAATGACTAATAAATCAACTAGTACAAAAGTATCACTTTTTGTAGTCTTTGTACTCGGATCAGCAATATTTTCTGTTAATGGAAATGTATTCGCACAACAAAATGTAACCTTGTCTGAGGCTTTGAATGTAACAGATACAGCAGAGCAAAATTTTAATGAAACCGATAGTGTGCCAGTTGAAGAAGAATTATTACCAACAACAACTGATGGATCGGCTACTGATAATACAACAACAACTGATGGATCGGCTACTGATAATACAACAACAACTGATGGATCGGCTACTGATAATGCAAGTAATGCAACACCTAGACCTGAGGTAGAGGAATATTTCAACTCACTTGAAAATGGGACCTCTCATGCCAACACAGTCACTAGAGATTCTCAAACTATATTATTAGAAGGTGAAAGCCTACCAGAAGGCAGTTTTATTCATCTTTACGACTCTACACCATATCAAATTATGAATGGTCACATTGCAGCAAAACTACCTTGTAACGATGCTAATTCTACCGATGTAAATGTCCTAATTGGTCAAGCTCCTAATTTACAGCCAGCTGAATTAGAATTTGTAGGTCCATTGTCTACTCCTGGAGAACTCTGTCTTTATCATGTAGATGTTGCATCAGATGAAACAACTCCTATTACAGATATCGCAATTCAAAGCAATTCTACAGAGGATATTGATTTCCCAGCCACATCTACTGTAGTAATAGGCGTTAATGAGATTGCTCCATTAGGCGAAGACCATCACGAATAAGATTAGAGTAATCTTTTCTTTTTTTAGAATTTTTTAAGCTTGATTAGTTTCATGAATTTATGACTTGTCATACTTGTTCCATCCTTAAAGACGAATAAGCGTTGACACTTTATCTAAAAGACATAATGAATAAATTTTCAAACGATTATTAACAACAAGAAATTTATGAAAAAAATGCTGCATTAATGACTGTCCTTAGCGGATCAAGTCTAATGCATTTTTATTTACTATCTATCGTCCTCTTAGTCTGAATCTCTATTATAGTTATTCCTTCTACCAAGTGGTCTAGTAATACCACTTAGTCTTCTAGATGGATACCTGCTGCTACTATTGTCATAGTTATTCCTAGATGGATACCTGCTGCTACTATTGTCATAGTTATTCCTTGACCTTTGTTCTCCTGGAACCCTGCTTTGACTATATCCTCTTCTGCCATAATTTGATCTAAAGCGATTAGGTCTAGGAGCACTATTGAATTTGAAATCTACTTCTATTCCATATTCTGTGTTTAAATTCTTTAGCGAGTTTGCTGCAATATTTTGTATTTTTCTGAGGGTAAACATGTCGTGTTGTGAAACAAAGGAAAGTGCGGTACCATTTGCTCCTGCTCTTGCTGTTCTCCCTATTCTATGGAAATATGTCTCTACATCATCAGGTATATCATAGTTGATAATATGACTGACAGTAGTAATATCTAATCCTCTGGATGCGACGTCTGTAGCGATAAGAATGTTGAATTTCTTATTTCTAAATCTTGAAAGGGTGCTTTCCCTTTGTCTCTGATTTAAATCTCCATGAATACTATCTACATAAAAGTCGTCATTTCTTAATTTATACGTCAGATCTCTAGCCCTTTGCTTTGTTGCCGTAAATACAATAATATGACTTTCGTCATTGTTTGAAATAGGTTTCAAAGTGCTAACTAATTGTTGAAATTTGTCCTTTTCGTAAAGCATCAAGTATGATTGATTTATGTTTGCCTGTGAAATTGTCTTTTCAATGCTAATTTGTTTCGGATTATGCATTTGTTCTTTGGCAAGTTGCATAATGGAGTCCGGCATCGTTGCAGAGAAAAGGCAAATTTGCTTTTTACTATCGATATAAGAAAGGATTTCTTTGATATCATCAATAAAACCCATATCTAACATTCTATCTGCTTCATCAAGGACAAGGAAATTAATCTTGCTTAACGTAATAGTTCCTTGATTCATGTGATCCAAGAGTCTTCCTGGGGTTGCAACTACGATATTTACACCTTTATTGAGTATTTTCCTCTGCATTTGGAAATTCTGCCCGCCATAGATTGCAACGGACCTCAGGTTGCTATATTTTACAAGTTGATTTATAGTGCTTGTAATTTGTATAGCCAATTCTCTGGTAGGAACTAAAATTAGTCCTTGTAGAAAATTTTTCGGATTTAACTTACTCAACATAGGTAGTACGAATGCGGCTGTTTTACCAGTTCCTGTATTCGATCTACCAATAACATCTTCTCCTTTTAAAATAAGTGGAATTATTGATTCTTGAATAGGAAATGGTTGTTCGATTCCTGTTTCTTTCAATGCTTTAACTATAGATTTTTCAATACCAAGTTCTTCAAAACTAACCAATTAATATATTCAGCTCAGGATTTCTATATGTGACTGTACTATATAAAAAGCAATGCATTATAATGTTCCAATTTGTGGGTTATTTGATCATTATTTGATCTAAAAGCAACGATTTTATTTAAAAAAAACTATACTAATCAAAAGTTTTGAATAGTTTTAATTTTGTTTTACTAGGGGATACAACAATTGCGAATGAGTTGGGGAAAAAAGGGACTTCAAGTGATATCACCATCTATGACAGAAAAACTAATGATAAAATCATCTCTTATTGTTTCCCTAATACTTATCCTGAAAAACTTCAGCCTCTTCTACAGTCAATAGCAATGTCTAACTATGCTATCATTAATATCTCCAAACTCGATTCTTTTCTTGGCGAACAGCTTATAGCGGTTGATATTTTTGGCATAAAGAATGGTTTTATTATATATGGTTATGAGATCGACGTTGAAAAAGTAAAAAATATCATGAAGAATACTGGCTTATCATCATTTCAAATACTGGATAGTTTAGAACAACTGAAAAACAGGATAGCTGAAATGGAATCAAAAACAGAAACAGAAAAAGAAACAGAAACGGATTTAGAAGTTAAAGGAGATGAAAGTCTCCAACCTCCTAAAGCCTGTATTGTAGTAGATCATGTGTTTGACGTTAAGGGAGTAGGTACAGTAGTTCTGGGAACCGTGAAACAGGGGGAAATTAAAACTTATGATGAGTTAGTTTTAAGCCCATCAAGCAAAACTGTGGTTATCAAATCCATTCAAATGCATGATGATCCAGTGAATATCTCAAAGAAAAATTCACGTGTAGGTCTGGCAATTAAGGGTGCATCTGCTAAGGATATATCAAGAGGAGATGTTATTACATCTCCAGGGTTTGCTAAGATAGCAGCAGCTGACTTTCAATTAAGGTTTATCAAGAATCCATACTTTAAGGAAGAAATATCTGAAACACAGAATTATATGATGAGTGTAGGCCTTCAGATAAGGACTGTGAAAATAAAGGTAATGCCTGATTCAATTTTATCGATTTCATTTGAAAAACCACTAGCATTTGTAAAGAAGGATTTGTGCATTTTATTTAAACCGGATTCAAAGGGTATGCGGATTATGGGCCATGGAATCATGGAATGAATTATATCTATTACTTGTCTGTCCTGCCCAAACAAATCGAATCATTTCTTGCATTATTTTTAGGTTACGCTTTAATAATCCGTTTGTCTACAGATAATCATCCCCTGTTATGTCTATGCGAAGTTTTTTCCCTCTAGATTATGTACGTCCAAACCAGGATAATGTACTTGGTGAACTTGATCAAGCACTCAAATCTGATTACAAATTCATATTTTTAGAAGCACCAACGGGATTCGGAAAGAGTGCGGTTGCAGTAACGCTAGCACGGTTTCTGGGCAGTTCTCATATCTGCACCTCAACTAAGGACCTTCAAACCCAGTATAATAGAGATTTTCCATATCTTTCTGAAGTTAAAGGTCGAAATAATTTTCCATGCATCGTTAAAGAGGACATGGGCATAAGAGAAAGTTGCGAATATGGACCTTGCCTGAAGGATGATGATTTTGATTGTCTCTATAAGACTAGAATGAGTGATTATGATGTAAAATCTGAAGGTACCATTTATGAGAACGTGGATATAAACAAATTCGCGTTAAAAAAATATTATGACAAAGCAAAAGAACATTCCCAGCTTGTTAAAATCGAGTGGCAGCCTTGTCATTATTATCATCAAAAATGGATTTCAATAAAATCTAGTCATACTATCTATAATTACAAATATTTTCTATCTGATCTCTTTTATTCATCTGGTGTAAACAAAAGAAAGCTTTTGATCTTAGATGAAGCTCATACGTTAGAATCTGAAGTATCTTCGTTCAAAAATATTGTATTTAGTAAAGATTCTTTAATCAGGTTCTTTCCAAAAATAAATTTACCTGATAATAAACAGACCGACGTCGAAACATGGATAGATTTTTGTGGAGGATTAAAAGAACAATTTACTAGTTATGTTGAGAAATCCGCAAATATTTTGGGATCAGGTGACAACAATCAGGACATGCATATTAGCGAAAAGAATCTTATCGACGCCATCAATTATGAAAAAAATTTGCTTACTTTTTTAGAGGATTTACGCATTAACAAGGAAAATTGGTTAGTTACAAACATTACTAAAAATGAAATAGACAATAAACTTTCAAGAATTAAATTAGAACCACTGGTGGTATCAAGTTATTTTACAGACATTTTTGATAAAGGTTCCGTTTCATTATTGATGAGCGCTACTATCTTAAGTAAAGAAAACCTGTGCAAGGCGGTGGGATTAAAGAACGATGATGTAAAGTTTATACGAGTTGAAAATTCTGATTTCCCAATCAAAAATAGACCCATATATCTGATGAATGTAGCTTGGCTAAATGCAAGAACCATGACTGAGTCTTTGCCAAATATAGTAAAAGTGCTTGATAATCTTCTTTCTGTACATAAGAATGACAAGGGCATAATTCATACAACGTCATATTCACAGGTTCAGTTTATCAAGAATAACTTGTCCAAGGAAAATTTATCAAGACTCATTGAAACCAATCCAAAGTTTGATAGAAATGAAATGATACTAAAACATACTCAAAGTGCAAAACCAACAGTCCTCATATCTCCATCCATGTTTTTAGGAGTGGACCTTAAAGACGATCTTTCTAGATTCCAAGTAATAGTAAAAGTTCCATATCCTGATTTAACTGATAAGAAAGTCTCGGTACTAAAACAGCGTAATCCAAAGTGGTATGAATGGAATACGATACTTCGACTAATACAAGCATATGGAAGAAGTGTTAGAAATGCTGATGATTATGCTAATACGTATATTCTTGATAGCAGTGTTTCGTTTTTATTAAAAAACGGGAAAGAAATGATTCCCAAATGGTTTTCGGAAGCTATTATTACAAGATAGCTATATAACACATTTTATGGTGATTAGCCGTACAAATGTTCATATCATTTTGACTTTTATTATGGAGATGCCTTCGTAGTTGACAAATGAGGTTAATCGTGACTATTCTTTAAAACCTACAGTACGAATGGGTTCTTATTTTTTTAAGTGGTCTGATACCGACTACGGTATTTGTCCAAGTGAAACAAGCATTTTTAAAAATTTTATACGAAAAATGATTCCACTATTAGAATATTGTATGAGTGTCTTGAATTTTGAACACAAGAATAATTCACAAAAAAACCTGCTTAAAGATAAAAAACACAATATTTGTATTATTGAAAAATACAATTCGAATGTTTCTTTTATTATGTATATTGATGGTACGGGTTCAACTGTATTTTACCGTGAAGAAAAATTCCATATTAGATCAAAAGAATTTGAGAATCTCGAGGCAAAGGATCATAACAGTTTGGTTTTACAAACGTGCAATAATAGAAGGGCGGATCACAATATAGTTTCACTAAAATGGTTACTTGGGGAGCTACTATTTGACAGGGTAAAAACTACTAATTGATTTTTTCTATTGTTGAGATAATATATTGATTTTAGAATTACAAAAAGGAAAAAAGAGTTTATTGTTGTCCTGCGGCTATGTTACCGTCTTGGAATTGGAACATTAAACCTACGTTGTTACATCCAGCTAAAGTAAAATCTCCAGATACACATTGTGCATTCTGTTCATTCTCTTGGTCTTGTTCGATTTCTTGTTCTGAGTCATTGTGTTTTTTGGTTGCAAATGCCATGTTGTCGCCAAAGGCTATTACTGAACCGATAAGAGCTGCTGCAATAAACATCACTGCAAAAAGTCCAACTTTGTGGGTTTTTGTTATGTTACTCATTATAATCAGAATGTATAATTGAAATTAATTATATCATAGTTTGGATACTTGTTACTATCATTTTTATATGAAATATTGTAGCATATTTATATATTAGAAGTTTGTATCTCTTTATTTTTTAAATTTACTTGCATAAATTAAGGATAACGTAATAAAAATATGCTAATCACCCAATTACGGTTGAAATAAGCGTGGGGTTTAATTGTCCATTGCTAGGATGATATGTGCCTGCCTGCTTGCTCAACGAAAGATGTTCCTCCTTTGTTACGAGTTGTTGTGAATTTTTTTTTTTGATTAATTTTAAAAATTTTTGAACAGGAACTTGTATAAACGGATTGTTATAGAATTTTTATGACGAAACTCTAAGGAAACTATTCATAAATAATCAGAATATTAAAGAATTATTTAGATAAAGTAGTATACAAGAAGTGAATAATATATTAAAAGTTAGATAGACAAAAAAAAGAGTTTATTGTTGGCCTAAGGCTAAGTTGCCGTCGTTACCTTGAAGTTGTAATCCTACGTTGTTGCAGTTAATTAATGATATTGTTCCAGTGACACATTGTCCTGATTGTTCATTTGATTGTCCTTGTTCAATTTCTTGTTCTGCATCGTTAGATTTCTTCTTTCCACCTGCATATGCCATGTTATCGTCGAAGGCTATTACTGAACCGATAAGAGCTGCTGCAATAAACATTGCAAAAAGTCCAACTTTGTGGGTTTTTGTTATGTTACTCATTATAATCAGAATGTATAATTGAAATTAATTATATCATAGTTTGGATACTTGTTACTGCTTTTATTGAATAGTATAATTCTCAAAAATATTTATCGATTATTTTTTTTCAGACAATTTGTACCTTTTTTGGTTGTTTTTCTTGCTTTCGTACTTGGTTTATAGAGGTATTGTGACTGGGGTCAGTCTACCTGTCATTAATCTATAAAATTAAATTATACTAGTTTTATATAGAAAGGTAATGGGCCCGTAGCTCAGCCAGGTAGAGTACCGGACTTTTAACTATTAATAGAAAGAAATCCGGCTGTCTGGGGTTCGAATCCCCACGGGCCCGTTAAAAATTTGACTAAGAATTTGGGTTCATCGTTGTATGTAGTATTTGGAATC
>Ga0310904_10000500_pt1 | contig 11235 bp, 11 predicted proteins | sample C48D1metaG_FD_203746 | JGI IMG/M metagenome (GOLD analysis project Ga0310904, IMG submission 203746) | Lab incubated soil microbial communities from West Virginia University Organic Research Farm, Morgantown, WV, United States - C48D1 | ecosystem: Environmental > Terrestrial > Soil >... | reverse complement strand
TCATTCCCGCGCTGCTTTCCAAGAAACTCGGCGGAGCGCCGGTGATGATGCGCATCAGCCGTGAAGAGGAGCATGCAATCGGCCGCGCGCGACCGGCGATGCACGGCCGCCTGAAGGTGGGTTTCTCGAAGGAAGGCCGCGTGACCGCTGTGGACATGTTCACGGTGACCGAAGGCGGGCCGTACGGTCCCGGCGGCGACGGTAATACGGCGAGTATCTACGCGTCTTTGATGGTTCAGCCGGAAACGTTCCGTTACCGCGGCATCACCGCGATCACGAACACGCCGCCGCGCGGCGCGCTCACGCAGCCGGGCGGCTTTCAGGGCTGCCTGCTGATCGATCAGATCGTTACGAAAGCGGCGCGGAAGCTCGGCATCGATCAGGTGGCAATCCGCATGCTGAACGCGCCTGAGGGAAAGGCCAAGTTCGGGCCGGCGAACCCTCGAGGCGAGCGCGGGTACGTGACCAGCTGTTTCGTCAAGGAAGCGCTGCAGAAGGGCGCGGAGAAGTTCAACTGGAGCGAGCGTGTTGCACGTGGCCCGCAGCGCAACGGCTCGAAGGTGCGCGGCGTGGGCGTCAGCATCAGCTCCTATAGCGGCGGCTCCGTGGGTTTCGACGGTCTGTTCGTCATCAAGCCAGACGGCAGGATGCAGATCCAGACTGGAATCGGCAACCTCGGCACCGAATCGTTCTCCGACTGCCAGCGCGTGTCGGCCGAGATGGTCGGCATGCCGTGGGAGAAAGTGGACGTCGTCTGGGGCGATACGTCGAGGCACTTGCCGTGGAGCTGCAACTCGGGCGGCAGCCAGACCATTCATGCGATGACGCGCGCTTCGCATGCCGCCGCGACCGACGCGATCGCCAAGCTGCAGCAGATCGCTGCCAAGGATCTCGGCGGGAAACCCGAGGACTACGTAGTGGGCGGCGAGCGCGTGTACCGCAAGGGCGGCGGTCGCGGGATGACGCTGGCGCAGGCGGCCAAGCGCGCCATCGAGCTCGGAGGCATTTACGACGGCCACGAGTTGCCCAAAGACATCAATGCGATGACCACGCGCTCCGCGACGGCTCTGGCCGGGCAGGGGCTCATGGGCGTTGGCAAGGACAATTACAAGCACGACGGAACGACGCGGTCCTTCACCGCCGCGTTTGCCGAGGTCGAAGTCGACATCGAAACCGGGAAATACAAGGTCACGGACTTTCTCGCCGTGGCCGACGTCGGCACGGTGATCCACCCGGCCGCGCTCGGCGGCCAGGTGCTGGGCCGTTCGATTCTCGGGATCGCGCACGCGATTGGTCATCGGTGGGTCTACGACCAGCGGTACGGCGTGGGGCTCGCGAGGCGGTTCTACAACAACAGCCCGCCGACGATTCTCGACGTGCCGGTAAACATGGCGTGGGACGCCGTCGGCCTGCCCGATCCGGAAACGCCGGTCGGCGCGCGCGGCATCGGCGAACCCCCGGTTGCGTCCGGCTGCACTTCGGTGCTGAACGCGATTTCAGATGCGGTCGGCGACGAGGTGTTCGTCCGCTCGCCGGTTATGCTGGATCACATCGTCAAGGCGCTCGAGACCAAGAAGCCGGGGCAGTACCCGCTCACGGCAAACGTGTAGGAAGCGCCGCGTCAGATAAGTGAGACAAGGGATGAGGCAAGAGGTCAGAAGACTTCTCCTCATCCCTTTCTTGTTTTTCCTTCCCTCGTGTTCGCAGCCGCCACCCAAACCAGCTCAACAGACGATGATCTGGGAGCACGCCGGGACCTGGTCCGGCCGCGGGAATCTGGAAAGCAACTCGTTCCCCGCCTCGAGCGGATACCTCCGATTTACCTGGGAGACGAGCAACGAGACGAAGCCGGGTGAAGGCCGGTTCAGGCTCATCCTGGGAAGCTCGATCAGCGGCCGCCTGATCCAGGTGGTGGTGGACAGCAAAGGCGCGAGTCACGACGTCGCGTACGTCAGCGAAGAGGCGCGTACGTTTTACATCAAGGTGGAGTCGGCAAACGAAAACTGGAAGGTCGTCGTGGACGAAGGTTTTCCGGCCACGATCGAACCCAAACACTAAGCACCTCTAAAGCAACGCTGATGGCCGGCGTGCCCACGCGCCGCCTTTTCCGGTGATCCCTTCGACGTCTTTCACGTAAGCCCCCGCCTGCGTGAGGATGTGATGCAGATCGTTACCTACGCTGATGAAGCCGAACCCCTTGTCGACAAATTCTGCGACGCGCGACGTGCCAAAAAGAAAGATGCCGAGGATGATGTTGTGCTTCTTCGCCGCGGCCATGAGTTTGTTCGTCGCGTCGCCGAGTTCTGGTGACGTGTACATGTCTGGGAACTTGTACTTCTCGTAAAGCCCCATCGACATGCACAGGTCGTTCTGGCCGAGGAACAGGATGTCGACGCCTTTGACCGCGGCAATCTCGTCGATGTTCTTGATGCAGTCGGCGGTCTCGACCTGGAGAGCGACGATCACGTTGTCGTTCGCCGCGCCGGCATAGCCGAGCAGTCCACCTTTGTTCATGCTGCGCTGCGGAAAGTACACAGACCGCGTACCGGCCGTCGGGTAGCGGCAGCAGCTCACGGCCGCGCGCGCTTCGTCCGCAGTGTTGATGTATGGCACCAGCACGCCATCGGCGCCCATGTCGAGAGACTGCTGGATGCACGGGCGATCCGAGTAGCCGCCGACACGTACCATCGAGGTGGCTCCGCCACTGGCGATGCCCGTGAGCATGCCAGAGAGGCTCTCGTTGCCCATCGGCCCGTGCTGCGTGTCCACCAGCAGCCAGTCGTAGCCGCTGTGCGCGAGCTGATCGGCGACGGTCGGACTGTGAGAGTTCAGAAACAACCCAAGTTTCGTTCCACCAGCACGCAACTGCTTCTTGAACTCGGCTCCGGTCAAAGGTGCACTCATCGGTAGGCTCTCCTCATGTCGGCCGAACACGGGGCGTGTCTGGCCTCGCCCGGTAGCATATCGCAACGGCCCGGTCGTCTACTTCACGGCCAACTTCCCGCCGCCTATGTATTTTCAGGTCCGAGGAACCAGGACCCGATTCGCTCACGTGTCACGCCACCACGATGCGACCGGTCATCCTGGGGTGGATCGAGCAGAAGTACGGGTACGTCCCTGGCGCATCAAAGCGCCGGGAGAACTGTTCGCCCGTATCGAGCACGGGCGACTTGAACTTTTGCTCGGTACTGACGACGTTGTGCGGCACATCGTCGCGATTCGTCCAGGTGATGGTCGTTCCAACCGGCACGGATGGCGTCATCGGCGTGAAGCTGAAGTTGTCCATCACAACTTCCTGAACGGTCGCCGCCTGTGTGTCGGCTTCGAGCGGCACGTCGGTAATCGCGATCGGGTGATTCACGCTGTGAAACGACATCCGCGAGAGTCCGAGCACTTTTCGCAGCCGGTCGTCGGCCACTTTGATTGGTCCGGGCGATGGCGCCGTGCCGGGCGCGGGTTGTGGGAATGCGGTCGACATGGCCGTGTGAAACGTGACGTGGCCCTCCACTTTCCGCATGACTTGATGGATGTGACCGTTCAGGACCGACACGGACCCAAACCGCCTGAGATACGACAGCGCGCGTTCGCTATCGTCGGTCCCCCATCCCCACTCGGGGTACACCGACCAGAGCGGGATGTGGGCGAAGACGACAATAGGCACGCTGCTCTTGAGATGCCTGACATCCTTCTGGAGCCATTCGAGTTGTTCCGCTCCGAGCGTGCCGAGCCCCCCTGCCTTGAGGTTCACCACATTTACCAAGCCGATGAAGTGGACGCCGCCCTGGTCGAAGCTGTGCCACCCGGCGCCGTGCGTTCCCTTACCGAATCGCTCCAAATAGCTCCGGCCATCGTCCTCCAGCACGTCGTGCTCACCTGGAACGTAGAAGACAGGCACGGACAGTTCGGAGAGCACCTGTTGCAGCGTGTCAAACTCCGCCGCTTTCGAGAGATGTGTGAGGTCGCCCGTGTGAAGAACGAACGCCGGTGGATCCGGCGCAGCCTTGATCGTTGCGATGGCGGCGCGGAGGGTTGCCACGACGTCCGTGTTCGCGGGTTTGTCGAATCCGATGTGGCTATCGCTGATCTGGACAAAGCGGAGCGTGCTGTCCGCATGCGACATCATCGCGGCGCGCGGTGTCTGGCGGAGCGGAGATCCTTTCAAGATGCCGCTCGACAGTGTCCAGACTGCGCCGGTGCCTACCCATGCCATGCATTTCAGAAAATTCCGTCGATCGAGATCTTTGTCGTCTGTCCGTGCCACAGATGCCTCCCTCAAGGGCGCAGAAGGCGGGCGCCCTGAACCAGTAGTTCTCCGAGATGCCGGGTAACGCTCACTGCTGTCGCCGCGGCGAACAATGCGATCTGGCATGAATGCCATCTGCACAGAGAGACCGCATCCACGGTGGAACTATTCCCGGGAATAAATCCAGCCGAGCGCGGGTCTATCCGTTGAGTGGAAGGATTGAGGCCTCCGCGAGCCTTCGAGGAAACCGTGTTGCCCCACCTCGACGCGGCTTTCAACTACGCGTGCTGGCTCACCAAGAGCAGCGCGGAAGCGGAGGATGTTGTCCAGGAGGCATGCGTCCGGGCCATGCGCTTTCTCTCGTCACTCCGGGACGATAACGCGCGCGCGTGGCTGTTCGCGATCGTGCGGAACACGTGGTACAGCCGGGTCTCGCGCCGGGCGAACATGCCGGAAGTTACCCCCTTGGACCCCGCTCGGGATGAACGGCCCGACGTTGCCCTCGATCCGGAGGAACAGCTGCTGCAACAGCACACAGTCGCCCTCGTGCGCGCAGCACTCGAGCAGCTGCCTGCCGACTTCCGCGAAGTGATCGTACTGCGCGAGTTCGAAGGCTTGTCCTACAAGGAAATCGCTGCGGTGGTTCGCGTGCCGGTCGGCACCGTCATGTCGCGACTTGCGCGTGCGCGCGAACGGCTGATGGCGGTGCTGAAGCTAGCAACTCCCACGGAGACGCTCCGATGAGTTGCGAACATATAGAGCGCGACCTGGATTCCTATCTCGACCGTGAGCTCGATGCCGCGACCGCGATGGACGTCCGCGGTCATCTCAGCGAGTGCGCGGCCTGCCGTCGATGGGTCGCCGAACGCGAGGCGCTGGGCCGGCTCGTCCGAACCGCGCCGTACTACGCCGCTCCCGATCGTTTGCGAGCACGAGTGTTGGCACAGACCACTCGATCCAGGTCGGCGCGTCGCTCTCTCGCGTGGGCGGCCGCCGCAATGCTGGTCGTATCAGTGGGCGCCGGCGGGATAAATCTGTGGCGCTCGGCCATCACGCGCAGCGACACGATCGCAGCTGACGTGGTGGACAGCCATGTCCGGTCTCTGATGGCGAACCACCTGTTCGATGTGCAGTCCACGGATCAACACACGGTCAAACCGTGGTTTCTTGGGAAACTCGATTTTTCCCCACCGGTTGTTGATCTCGCCTCGCTCGGATTTCCGCTCGTCGGGGGCCGTCTCGATTACATCAGCGGACGGCCAGTGGCCGCACTCGTCTATCAGCGGCAGCGGCACACCATCAACGTGTTTGTCTCCCCAGCGATGAATGATGTGTTCCCGCAGACCAACGTCCGAAGCCTTCGAGGGTTCTTCATTCGTCGCTGGGTTCATGACGGCATGGCCTTCTGGGCCGTATCCGACTTGAACGAGGCCGAGTTAATCCAATTGTGCGAGGCGCTCGAAGCACCGTAGCCACACGTCCGGCCGATCCCGGCTGGGTAGGGATCCTCAGATGGGCGTCTCTTCATGGTCTGGCTTCCGTGGAGCCGCCACGGCGGTCAGCTTGCGAGAGGCCAGCACGATATAAATTTGGCTCAAGCGGCCCTTGTCGTCCATCTCCACTTGCAGCGTGAATCTGCTGGCGAAGCCCGGCATCGGTTGACGCTCCACGACCACCGCCGGGAGGCCATTGAGCACGCGAAGCTCGGATGCCACGACAGGTGCCGACATTCTGGCCAGGCCGAGAAAGAGAGCGGCCACCTGTTTCCGGCCGACGACTGGAGTGATCGCCGCGTTGAACTCTCCGGCGCCGTCACTGAGGAAGCGCACGTTCTCGTTCAGCAGCGATTCCAACGCTGACATGTCACCAGCCGCGATGCTCGCGATAAATTGCTCGAGCGTCGCAAGGCCTCGTGCGACGCTCGCGCCCGTTGGTCGGGACCGGTGTGACTCATGGCCTCCGATGGCCGCACGCGCACGCCGGTGCGTCGTCCGGACGTTGGACTCGGAGATCGCGCAGGCGTCGGCCGTCTCGCGTACCGAATAGTCGAAGACATCCCGCAACAGCAGGACGGCCCGCTGCATCGGCGTCAACGCTTCAAGGGTCAGCAGGAACGCAACCGACGCGCTCTCCATGAGCTCGTACCGGGCCTCGGGGTCCCGTCCGCTGTCGGCCGGTTCATGCGCCGGCGGCTCTTCCTCGACGGGGGAGGGGAGCCATGGTCCCGTGTACCCGAGACGACGCCGGCGGCGGAGAATATCGCGTCCCAGGTTGACGGCGACGCGCACCAGCCACGGTCGCCAATCCCGCTCGCGGTCCGCTGGCGGCTTCACCATCGCCCGCACGAACGTCTCCTGCAGGATGTCGTCGGCATCCGCGGCATTCCCCGTCAGCCGATAGCTGAGTCGCCACAAGAACCTGCGGTGTTCTTCGAACAGGCGCGCCGTGTCGTTCGTCGACGGCGAATGACCAGTGCCGATCATGACGGACGCTCAAGGTCACGGTCTCGGCGCGGGCCGCGCGAAGACAGAATCGCCCCAGCCGCCCGACGGGCGCTCGACAGCGCGGCATCGCCAAGCATGCCCTCGGGCCCCACCCAATCGCCCACGACGTAGAGGCCGGGAGCGTCCGGCACCACAGGATCAGGCCGGCCTCGAACCCCTTCCTTCGCGGCGGTGACCGTGGCGTGCGATACGGTCATGCTCGGCAGAAATCGTTCGTAGACGACATGACGCCGCCAGCCTGGCTGCAGTCCATCCAGCAGGTTCTGGAGTTCACCCTTGACGGCGACGTCGGTCCCGGTGCGAATGGACCCGTATCTTGTGACATGGATCAGGGCGCCGCCGACGGGGGCGAGCCGCGCGACTGCCGAGTGGACGGATGCGAATAACGGGCGATCGATTCCGAGTGCCATCAGGGCACCGGGGCGTGGGAGTCTCTCGAGCGCCACGTCGAAACAGGAGACCTGCACCGGGTCGGCGGCGGCTGCGGCTGCCAGCGCACTGCTTTGGCCGGCGGTACCGGCGAGCGCCTGAGCCTCCCGCGGACCGCATGCGAGCACCACAACCGGTGCCCTTTGAATCTTGCCGTCAACCAACTGAATCCCCTCCAGCCGTCGATCGGCGATCACCGAAGCCACCTCGCTGCCCACGAGGATTTCGACCCCGGCCTGTTGGCTTGACGCCCGCAGCTGATCGACGATGGTCTGCCACCCACCGTGTACATAGAGCACCCCCCGAAGGGCGCGCTGCACCTGTTCCAACGCGGCACCTGCACTCATCGCGTCCGGTGCATCGGTGTAGGTGCTCACACGGACAATCGCTTCCAGAAATTCGCGGACGACGTCGGTCCCGGTGTGCTGGAGCCATGCGCTCAAGGGCACATTCTGCAACACGCGCGTGTCGACGGTGCGCAGCCCGTTGAGACAGCGCGCTGCTTCGAGTCTCTCAAGCGGGCGAAATAAACCCGTCGATGCCAACGACACGAACCCAATCGGCAAGGTGTGGAACCGCCCAGATCGCACCGCGTAGGCACCGCGACGCGGACGGTTCCCCTCGATGCGTACGCCGAGATCGTGGAGGACCGCCGCTCCCTCGCCGGCACAGTACAACGCGTGTGGGCCCAGATTGAAGTGAAACCGGTCAATCGTGCGTGTGCGGGCACGGCCACCACAATGCCCGCTCTTTTCGTGCAGCGTCACCCGCAAACCCGCGCGGGCGAGATAGAGGGCCACCGCAAGACCGGCGAGCCCTCCGCCCACCACCACCACGTCCGTGTCGCCGCTTGCCGGCACAGATCGACACACCACAGTCACTAACACGTTCCACCGGGCTCGTTTGTGACGCGCCGTCACGAGCCCGCCGCCGGTCACAAACGCAGGGGCTCATTCGTGTCTGTGGCAGGACGCCTCGCGTACCGGCTTTCGCGCGTGACGAACGAGGCGTCCGCGTGAAAGCGCCTGCGATTCCAGGCGCGGTTGATCCGACCAATTCGAGAGAAAGGATGAACAGGCGATGGCGACAAAGCCAGCGGCGACGGCAAATGCGGATAGGGAGAGCTTTGACTCGGTCGTCCTGCCGCATCTTGATGCCGCCTTTCGGCTCGCACGCTGGCTCGTACGGAATGAACACGATGCAGAAGATGTCGTGCAGGAGGCATCGCTGCGGGCCCTTCGATACTTCCGGACATTCTCCGGCGGAAACGGGCGTGCGTGGTTTCTCAGCATTGTTCGCAACACCTGTTTGAACTGGGGCAGCCGCAACGTCAACGCGCCAACCGAGCCATTTGATGAAGAGCGGCACAGCCGCGCTCGATCAGTATCCGATCCTGAAGCCTTATTGCTGCAGGCCGATGACGTCACGTTGATCACGCGGGCCATGCGCAGCCTGCCGGATCGTTCTCGCGCGTTGCTCGTACTTCGCGAGATGGAGGGTCTGTCGTACCGGGAGCTGGCCGACGTGATGAGCATGCCCGTCGGAACCGTCATGTCCGGCCTGTCGCGCGCCCGTCAGGCGTTCCGCGGTGCCCTGCACGACGAGCTGAATCAGGCCGGCATTCCAAGAAGCAGACAATCTCAGGAACAGGGGAGCAGGCGAAGTGTCCTGATGAACGCGCGGGAATATTCTCAGCGGCTCGCCGGTTAAGTGGGGGAGTAGCCGCGTTTGTGCAGGAGCCGCTGAGCACAAGCATCAATCCAGACACTTCGGGCCCGTGCCGTACCGGTGAGGGCGTCCGCTGGGATACGGCCGCACTATTGCCGAGCACCGCATTCAAGTGCACCGGTGCCGCGAACGAGGCGCTGAAGACGGCGTTGATCAGTGACCGGACAGCCGTGCTCCGGGCCGACTTCTATCGGGCGGGCAACGGGGACAACGAGTCGTTTACCGCGAAGATGATTGTGTCGGATGGCGATATTGCCCCCGGCTTCCCCGGAGTCAATCTCCGGGGCGAAGGCGTAGGGTGCCGGGGGGCGGCGTGCACGGTGAACGTCGGGAAGTGAGGCGCGAGCGCCACCGGGAACCAGTCTGTTGACGTGGGTATGGAAACGCGCTCAGGAGGACTTGTGAGGTTTGTGAGCAGCGGTTGCGGCAGATTGCTCCCGCTAACGACGGTGGGGCCGCACTTTGAGCGGTATGGCATCGTGGGCCACAGCCGCGCTCTTGCGGATGTGATCCATCGCATCGAGCTGGCGTCAGCGACGCGCAGCACGGTACTGATCACGGGCGAAACGGGCACCGGCAAGGCGCTCGTCGCCCGTGCGGTACACCGTCGCAGCTCTCAACGGGATCTGCCGTTCGTCAGCGTCAACTGTGCGGCCATTCCAGAAACGCTGCTGGAATCGGAGCTCTTCGGCCATGTGCGAGGGGCCTTCACGGACGCCACCGCCACTAAAAGAGGCAAGTTCGCGCTGGCTCATCGCGGCTCGATCTTCCTGGACGAGATCGGGTCGATGAGCGTCGGCCTCCAGGCCAAGCTGTTGTGCGTGCTGCAGGAGCGCGAAATCGAGCCGCTGGGGGCCGAACGGGCGGAGCGCGTGGATGTGCGCGTGATCGCGGCAACAAACCGCCATCTGTCTCAGCTCGTGGGCGAGGGACGCTTCAGGGTCGACCTTCTCTACCGCCTGCACGTGGTCCCAATCGTCGTGCCTCCGCTTCGCGAACGCCTCGAGGACATCCCCATGCTGGTGGAGTACTTCGCGGTCAAGCATGCGACACGGAGCGGCAAGTCGATCGAGGCCCTGGAGGACGGCATCGTCTCGTCGCTGCAGGAATATCACTGGCCGGGCAACGTGCGCGAGCTCGAAAATGCGATCGAGCGGGCCGTGGTGTTGACGACCGGCCCGACGATCACCCGTGAGGCAGTCACGATCGACGCGCAGTTGCATGCGCAGCCTGCTCACGCGACTTCTTTAAGGCTGCGCCAGAACATCGAATGGATCGAATGCGAGACGATTCGAAGGGCGCTCGCGATGTCGACCTCGAAACAACAGGCCGCGCGGCTCATGGGCATCAGCCCACGGGCGCTTTCCCACTACCTGGTCAAGTACCCCTTCATCGAAGGAAGTCGAGGACAATCATCAGGTCTGCAGAGAAAGCCTTCGGATAGCTGCACCACATGGGGCGAAGGAATGCCCCTCGAACACGTGGAGTACGAACACCTCCTGGTCTGACGTCACTACGGCTCATGGGCCTCTCGCGCTCGTGGAGGCCCGTCATCACTCCGCGCAAGTATCGTGAAATGTCGAGCGAATGGGCGCGAGGGCGGCTGCCCGTTTCGGCGGGCGACCGGATATCGGCCTCAAGAACTTCAGCGATTGGCCTGTTCCACAGCCGGCAACGGCTTACCGGCGTCGCGTTTATTCCGCGCGGAGGGTGGAATAGTTCGGCGCGATGCTCAGCCTGTGTTACGCGAGCGTCCGAACCGCAGCTCTCGCAGCGAAGGATGGATAGATGGTTCTAATCGGAAGACTTCACCCGTTGCTCGTTCACTTTCCGATCGGGCTGGTGCTCACGGCAGCAGGTGCTGAAGTCGTTGCGACGTGGACGCGGCGGCAAAGCTGGCGAGTGGTTGCCGTCACCAACGTCCGCGCTGGAGCGCTTCTTGGCGCGCTTACACTGCTGGCAGGTTGGGTGCTCGCATCGGCTCCGTTCATGGAGGCCACGCCTTTGCTCGTCTGGCACAGATGGACCGGTGTCGCTGCGGCCGTCGCGACGCTAGGTGCGGCAGCGGCATCAAGGTCGTGCCACCCTGGATCGCCACGATCGCTACTCCTGTACCGGGGTGCACTTTTCGGGGCGGCAGCTCTCGTGGCGTTCGCCGGGCACCTGGGCGGGGCGCTCGTATGGGGCGCAGATTTCCTCAGACCTTGAGACCGCGTTCGGGCTTTGTGAGAAGCCGTCGACGCTCGTAGCTCTCCGGAATATTTCCGCGCAACACCAGGTCTTTACACTCGATGAACACCCGATCCAGGAATCGGCCATGGTCCCCTCGAT
>Ga0310904_10000495_pt1 | contig 11272 bp, 5 predicted proteins | sample C48D1metaG_FD_203746 | JGI IMG/M metagenome (GOLD analysis project Ga0310904, IMG submission 203746) | Lab incubated soil microbial communities from West Virginia University Organic Research Farm, Morgantown, WV, United States - C48D1 | ecosystem: Environmental > Terrestrial > Soil >... | reverse complement strand
GGAGTTCTGTGCCGCGACCACTGGAACGCCCAGCACGACGGCAAGCGCGTAAATGGCGCCTCGGGAAAACATCACAGCCAACCTGACGGTACGAAAACTATAGTGCCATCATGCAACGCCGCGCATAAGTGAAGGACCACGCTGGTCGGTGGCTATGGCGAGAGGTCCAACGCTGGGACGTGCCTCAAGGGATTCTGGGCAAGCCCAGGTCGCGGATCCAACCGGGCTATACTGCGGCCGCGTGGGCGAAAAACGGTCCCGTATCGGCGACGAATCGCCAGTTGACTGGCGCCCACGTTCTCCGGCGCGTCTGGAACTGGGTTCGCGCCTCGGTCCATACAGGATCGACGCGCTGGTTGGTTCCGGCGGAATGGGTGACGTTTATCGAGGCGTCGATACCCGTCTCGATCGTCCCGTAGCCATCAAAGTCTCCGCCGATCAATTCGGCGGGCGCTTCGACCGCGAGGCGCATGCGATCGCCGCGCTGAATCATCCAAACATCTGCACGCTCTATGATGTCGGGCCCGATTACCTCGTCATGGAGCTTGTCGAGGGGGAAACACTCGCGACACGTTTGCGCGAGGGCGCGCTTCCGACCGAGCTGATCCTGCAATACGGCCTCGAGATTGCCCGGGCTCTTCGAAGCGCGCACGACAAGGGCATCGTTCATCGCGACCTGAAGCCGGGCAACGTCATGGTCACCAAGTCGGGAGTGAAGGTGCTCGACTTCGGCCTGGCAAAGCAGCTGCGTGATGAAACACAGACGGCCACCAATGCGATCGTCGGCACGCCGGCATATATGGCGCCCGAGCAGCTGGCGGGACAGGAGGCCGACACCCGCGCCGATATTTACGCGTTCGGCTTGGTGCTCTATGAAATGGCGACGGGAAAGAGGCTGGGCCGCGGGGAGTTTCCGACGGAAAGCGATCTCACTCCGGCGCTCGCGCAGATCGTTCGAAGTTGCCTGGCCAACGACCTCGACAAGCGGTGGCAATCGGCCGCTGACCTCGAGATCGCCCTCGGCTGGCCGGCGGCGCAAGCTCCCCCCGCCTCCCGGGCTCGCGGATGGTGGCCTTGGGTGATGGCTGCCGTGTTCGCCCTGACAACGGCAGCTGTGATCTTTTATCCGCGCGAGCGTCTCCGCGAAAATAGTCCGGTCCAACTGCAGCTGAATCCTCCGCCCGGCACAGAATTCCATGCAGCAGACATCGCGCTGTCGCCTGATGGAAAGCAGTTGGCGTTTGTCACTGGCGGGTCCGTCTCCACACTGTGGGTTCGAGCGCTGGATTCGCTCACGGCCAGGGAACTGAAAGGCACCGACGCCGCCGCGCTTCCCTTCTGGTCTCCGGATCAGCGCGCGCTGGGTTTCTTCGCCGGCGGCAAGGTGAAACGAATCGATCTGGCCAATGAACGCGTTGTGACGCTTGCGGACGCACCCGCCGGGCGGGGAGGTTCCTGGAATGCTGACAACGTCATCCTGTTCAGCGCGGCGACCAATGGTCCGATCTGGAAGGTCCCTGCCGGCGGCGGTACTCCAGCGGTGGCTACGACGCTGGACACCGAAGCCAGTCATCGGTTTCCATCCTTCCTGCCCGACGGCCGCCATTTTCTCTTCTACGTCCGCGCTGCTGATCCTGACGTTCGTGGCATCTACTGGACCAGTCTCGACGATTCGCGCGTGAAGCAGCGTGTGGTCGAGACGATGTTCTCGGGCATCTACGCGCCTCCCGGAGCCGGTCAGTCTGGACGGTTGTTCTGGATGACGGAGGAGGGTGGATTAGTCGCCCAGACCTTCGATGCGGCAAGCGGACGGGTGTCAGGCGACCCGGCGCTCGTACCTGGCATGGGACTTCTCAGTCAATCGGGATACGACCGTCACACCGCCCTGTCGATCTCCAACGATGGAACGATGGTGTACGGCACGAACGATGCTCGTTATCAGCTTGCGTGGTATGACCGCCAGGGCAGGCCTTCGGGAACGATTGGCCAGCCCGACGCATACCTCGGCGACAGCGAGGGCGTGCGCCGCTACGGGCTGCGCATTTCCCCGGATGGAACACGCGCGGCTGTCGCCGTGGCTCGCGCGGGCGACCAATCGAATCTGTGGGCGATCGATCTTGCGAGCGGAAACTTTACGCGGGTCACAGCGGATGGCGCCGGGGGCGGGGGCATTGCGTGGTCGCCGAACGGCCTGCAGATCGCATATTTGACGGGTGGGGCGTTCACTGACATGCGCTCAACAGTGTTCGTGGCCGATACGAGTGGTGCTGCGCCGAGAATCCGGCTGACCAATACACCACACTCGCAATCCACACCCGACTGGTCGGCTGACGGGAAGTTCGTGCTCTTTCAGCAGACATCGCGCGAAGCGAACTTCGACCTCTGGTACGTGTCCTTGACCGGTGACCGCAAGGCCGTGCCGTTTCTGCAAACGACGCATCAGGAATCCCGCGGGCGCTTTTCCCCCGAGGGAAAGTGGGTGGCGTACACCTCCAACCAGTCAGGCCGACAGGAGATTTGGCTCGCAGCGTTTCCATCGGCTACGACCAATCAGCAGGTGTCGTTTGGTGGTGGCGCGGATGCGGTGTGGCGAAGGGACGGGAAAGAGCTGTATTACCGGTCCGCAGATGGGAACCTGATGACGATTCCCGTGGAGGACGTGGCCGGAAAGTTGCGTTTCGGGACCGCCACGACCCTGTTTCCAATGACGGCGACCGTGTATGACGTTGCGCCTCAAGGCGACCGGTTTCTCATGCTGACGCGCGTCCGCGCCGCAGAGGTGTCACCACTCGTCGTGCTCCTCAACTGGCAACAAAAACTCACGCCTCAGTGATCGAGTGATCACGGCGCCTCGTCCACGCTCAACTTTGTAGCCAGCAAACGCACGAGAAAGTTCGGTCTACCGAGCCGCGGCCGATTCGACAGGGCGACTGCGATTTCCAGCGGGCCCCGATGCGGTGGCCTTGGCAGTCGAGATGAGGACAGCGATAACCACGCCGCATCCCCACCTAACGTCGACTCAGTGTCAATCGCTTGACTAGCCAATCGATACATCACATCCTACTGCGGCAAGTTGTGGCGATGACTCTGTTGGACACGACACTCGGCCACTACCGTGTGCTGGCGCCACTCGGCCGCGGCGGCATGGGCGAGGTATTCGTCGCACAAGACATACGACTTGGGCGGAAAGTCGCGCTCAAGGTACTGCCCGAAGAAGTGGCGGGATCTGCCGACGGCCGGGAACGCTTCGAGCGCGAAGCTCGCGCCGTAGCGGCACTGTCGCACCCCAACATTCTGGCCATTCACGATTTCGGTGAGCAGGATGGCGTTGTCTACGCCGCCATGGAGTTGCTGGAGGGCGAGACTCTGCGATCGCGTCTCGACCGCAGCGCTCTCCCGACTCGCGAGGCGATTGAGCACGCCCGCCGCATTGTCGACGGGCTTGCAGCTGCCCACCAGCGCGGCATCATCCATCGCGACCTCAAGCCCGAGAACGTGTTTCTGACGCGTGACGGTCAGCTGAAGATTCTGGATTTCGGTCTCGCCAAACTCACCACGCCGCCCGGCGACACAACAACAGTTGCAGCCCTCACAGAGTCAGGCGTGGTCATGGGCACTGTCGGCTACGCCGCGCCCGAGCAGATGCGAGGAGAGGTCGCGGATGCGCGCGCCGACATTTTCGCGGTTGGCGCCATCCTGTACGAAATGCTTGCCGGGCACCGAGCCTTTCGCGGCGGGTCGTCAGTAGATGTCGTTGCCGCGATTCTTACCGCCGACGCCCCGCCGCTCGCGGTCTCGGGGCCCAACACCGTGGGGATCGAGAACATCGTCACGCGGTGTCTCGACAAGCGGCCGGATCACCGTTTTCAGTCTGCCCGCGATCTCGGGTTTGCACTCGATGCGACGGCTGCCGTCGCGGCGCGCCCTCCCGCGCCGGTTTCGTCGTCGCGGCGCGGACTGCTCGCGGCCGGTCTGATACTCGGGCTGCTGATTGCTGCCGCTGGCACATATGTGGCGGTCACGCGGATGAAGAGTGCTTCAGCTGTGGCCCTGGGTTCTGGCGTCGCACCACCGCTCCGAATCGCCGTATTGCCCTTCGAGAATCTTGGTCCGCCAGAAGACGATTACTTCGCGAGCGGCGTCACCGAGGAGATTACAAACCGGCTTGCCGTGCTCAGCGGGCTGGGCGTCATCTCCCGCAGCAGCGCCATGCAGTACGCGAAGTCGGGTAAGAACACCAAAGAGATTGGCAAGGAACTCGGCATCGCTTACCTGCTCCTGGGCGGCATCCGCTGGGACCGCGATGGCAACGGACCGGGACGAGTGCGGATCACGCCTCAGCTGGTCCGGGTCGTGGATGACACACAGATCTGGACGGACCATTACGATCGTGCGCTGGCGGAGGTCTTCTCGGTGCAGTCGGACATCGCCGAACGAATTGCTGAATCGCTCGACATGAGGCTGCTGGAACCGCAGCGGCGCGTCATGGAGTCGAGTGCCACCAACAACCTGCAGGCCTACCAGGCGTACTTGCGCGGCATCGATGCCGCCTCCGCCGGGGACAGCATTTCACCTTCAGGCACCCGGCTGAGCGTCGAGTCGTTTGAACAGGCCGTCGCCCTCGATCCGGGCTTCGCGATTGCACATGCGAGACTGTCGAGCGCGCACTCGACGGTCTTTCGCCTCGGGTTCGACGTGAGCGACGCACGCATCACCAGCGCTCTGGCGTCCGCGGAGCGTGCGCGCGAGCTGCAGCCCGATCTCGCATGGACCCATCTGGCCCTCGGCAACTACTACTACGCGCGGGACGATTACGATCAGGCGCGCCGGGAGTTTCTCCTCGCGCAGCGGACGATGCCGGGCGCCAGCGAGGTCCAAGCGCGGCTGGCAAACACAGCCCGTCGACAAGGCCGGTTCGACGAGGCGCTCGGTTTGGGTCAGCGCACTATTGAGCTGGACCCGCGTTCATCAAGGGCTTTTCGCGATATCGCGATGACATTAGGGGCCCTGCAAAGATACGACGAGGCGATCGGCTACCAGGATCGCGCGATTGCTCTCGATCCGAATCAGGTGATTACATATTGGGAAAAAGCAGGAAGTCAGCTGAACATGGGACGGCCGCTCGACGAAGTGCGGCGCACTCTCGAACGGATGCCGCAAAAGAACGACGCCTACGTCCTGCGGGCGTGGCTTCGATTGGAGTTGCTCGCCCGAGACTATCAAGCGGCGCTGCTGCGCATCCAGGCCTGGCCGGGCGGGTTTGAAGATCAGAACTACGTCTGGCCACAGCCGCTGTTGCTCGCCGAGACGTACCGGTACCTCGGCGATCGCGACCGTGCTGGGCCAATGTACGAAACGGCTCGTGAGAAGCTGGAGCGTGAACGCGGGCAGCGACCGGACGACCCACGCGTCCGCAGCGCGCTCGGGTTGGCCTATGCCGGGCTCGGGCGGAAAGAGGACGCAGTCCGCGAGGCGCGAAAAGGAGTCGACCTTGTGCCGCCGGCCAAGGACGCGATGCGGGCCCCAGCGCGAGTCCACGACCTCGCCCGCGTCTACACGATTGTCGGCGAACACCGCGCGGCACTCGACGAGCTCGAGCGGTTGCTATCGATGCCTTATTTCTTCTTTTCGGTCAATGTGATGGAGCTCGAACCAGTGTGGGATCCGCTCCGCAGTGACCCGCGCTATCGCAGCATCGTGGATGCACACCGGCGTTGACGCGACGTCCCCGACAGCCACTGCTTCTATTGGCGTCTCTTCGCGTGGGTTTGCCGATTCGGTGCGAGTTGCTGAATCTCCGACTTCCAGTTCACGCGTACTGAGAGGGTTTGCGTGCTGGCGTTGGCCGCACGAACCATGATGAACCGCTTGCCGTCAGCGGACACGTCATAGTTTGCGCCTGCCCATTGCAGGTAATCACCTTCGAAAAGTCTCTGTGGCCGACCGATACGAGCTGACGTACCCGCGAGTGCTACGTCGACACTCATCATTTTTGGACCGGATCGAAAAAATAGCTCGCGGCCAGATGCTGCCCATCGAGGCTCATCGCCGCCGTCGGTCGAAACCTGATATCGCGTCCCGGTTGGCAGGTGCTGAATAAAGACGTTCGAGAGACGCTCACCGGAGGCACCGCAATCGCAGTATGCGAGCCAAGATCCGTCTGGCGAGAAGCTGCCAGGCATGCCATCCGCGACCTTGACCGCCGCGCCTGTGGCCCTTGGTGGAGTGCCGTCCTCGATTCGCAGGGTCATGACCGTATTGCTGGTCGTGCCTTCGAAACGCATGGCCAGGCGTCCGTCGCGGTTCCAATCGTTGACGAACACCCGTCCCTCGGATGGCACGGCGAGTTTCTGTGCCTGACCCATTCCATTGGTGCGTGTCCATCCAAGTTGCGGCGGACTGACGTGGGTCGTGTAGAGGATCGCGTTTCCGTCCGGCGCCCAGGCAAAGTTGTGACTTCCGGTAGGTTCGGTCGTCAGCGGCGTGAGGACATCGCGCTCGAGATCGAGCATCCAAATCTGATGCGGCGGATCCTGAATCTCCATCGCCAGACGCTTTCCGTCAGGCGCCAAACGCGGCAGCGCAAACTGCCGAAGGTTTGCTGACAGAGGCCGGACGGCGCCGCTGTCGCGGTCGATCGAGACGAGCTCATGAAGCGTGCCTTGCCGGAACACCAGCGTCCCTGTCGTTGACAGCGCATAATCGGCCAAGTCGCCGTTCGCCCGCATCTCCACGTTCTCGACAATCGGCACGGCGGCGCCGGTCACCGTTCGTTGGTTCGCATCAAAGGGAACGGCGATGAGCCGCCCTGCGGCCGCGTACACGACATGCCCTACACCGGGTGTGTTGCCGTCGACGAACGCCGGAGTCCCCGCGCCTTCGGCGATAACGAGTCGGTCGGTCGAGCCTGGTGTGACAACGGCCACGATCGAGCGCTCGTCGGTGCCTGGTTTTGTACGCAGCGAAGTCAGGAACGATCCTCCCGGCAACGCGATCGCACTGCTGAAGAGGCCGTCGCCTGGTGCCAGCTGGGCCACCGCCTCTGCGGCTCCGCCATTCACAGGAACTGTCCAGAGGCCGGTTGGGCCTGTCACGACGATCCGATCCGGACCGTTCCAGTTCCAGTCATTCGCCTGGATCTTCGCCGCAGCGGGCGCGATTTCCCGCGGCAACCCGCCATCAAGCGGAACGACCTTGAAGCCCGACGCCGCCATGAACCCGATCGCGCGCCCATCGGGTGAGAACAGGGGCCTGTACGCCTCGGCCGTTCCGGCTAATCGCCTGAATTCGCCAGTTGCAAGATCCTGCAGAAAAAGCGCTTGCCCGATGGTGTCACGGGCGATGTAGACGAAGCGCGTGCCGTCACTCGAAATCGCAAAGCTTTGAAGCAGGCTCGAGCTCAAGGCGATGGAATCGGAGCGCAGCGGCAGTGCTAACCGCAGCGTCGATGCAGGCGGCACCGGCACAGAGCGAAATCGAGGCACGATCCAGAAGACGTTTACGATTGCGAGACTCGCGGCAACGAGCCAACCAACCAGCGCAGCGCGGCCCACCCACTTCGACGCGGGACGGGCGCGGTGCGCCGGCATTGTTGAATCGCTCACACCCGAAGCCTCGTTCAGCAACAAGCTCGCATCCCCGATGTCGCGCAGCCGGCGCCGTGGCTCCTTCTCCAGACAATGTTTCAACAGCGCGCGGATGGGCGCGGGCGTGTCGTCAGGCAGCGCCCGCCACTCCGGGTCATCCTTCAGGATCGCAGCCATCGATTCCGCGGTCGTGCCGCCCGCGCCAAACACGCGGCGACCGGCGATCATCTCGAACAGCACGCACCCGAACGCCCAGATGTCGGCACGTTTGTCGACCTGTTTCCCGCGGGCCTGCTCTGGCGGCATATACGCCGCGGTGCCGAGGATGATCCCCGCCTCGGTGGCGTGTAGCGACAGCGTCGGCGAGTTCGCGGCGTTGACCCCAGAGGCACCAACGGGATCCATCGCCTTGGCGAGACCGAAGTCGAGCACTTTCACTGTGCCATCGGTACGTACTTTGATATTCGCGGGCTTGAGATCGCGATGAATGATCCCCTGCTCGTGCGCCGCTTCGAGCGCTTCGGCGATCTGCTTCGCGATCGGCAATGCTTCATCGAACGGAATGGCGCCCCGCGCGAGGCGCTGCGAGAGATCCTCGCCGTCGACCAGCTCCATCACAAGAGCCGTGGTACCTTCACTTTCCTCGAGTCCGTAGATCGCGGCGATGTGTGGATGATTCAACAACGCGAGGACTTCCGCTTCGCGCTGAAATCGCGCCAACCGATCGGGATCAGTGGCGACCGATGCCGGCAGGATCTTGATCGCGACCTGGCGCTTTAGCTTCGTGTCCGTCGCGCGAAACACCTGCCCCATCCCACCTTCGCCGATCTGAATGGCGATTTCATAGACGCCGAGTCGCGTGCCGGGTGTGAGGGGCAAGTGGCTGGATTATATGGGGACTCGTCTCAGTGTTCTCGGCGTGGTTGTCGGCGCCGAATCGCGCTGATCGCCCCGAGTGTCATTGCGAGTGACATCGGCCTGCCTCACAGGGGGCGGTTTCCTGCGAGCCTCGTCCTACGGTATTTCGTGACCGATTTCGCATGGCCAAGGGGCCGTACCCGGAAACCACTCACTGGACAGAACTTGTGTCCTCGCGCAAACGCAGCGCTTGTGGTTCGGGAATTGCAGCCCAGGCGAAGATGCTGATTGGTGTTCCTAAAGAGATCAAGGTTCTCGAGTATCGCGTCGGACTGACGCCGGACAGCGTGCGTGAGTTCGTCACTCATGGCCACAAGGTGGTCGTTGAAACCCAGGCGGGCGCGGGGATCGGTCGCTCCGACGATGACTACCGGGCGGCTGGCGCCGAGATCGCCGGCGATGCCAAGGACGTGTTCGCCCGCGCCGACATGATCGTCAAGGTGAAGGAGCCGCAGGCGTCTGAGCGCAGGATGCTGCGCAAGGATCAGATCCTGTTCACCTATCTGCACCTGGCACCCGACCCCGATCAGTGCCGCGATCTCGTCGCGAGCGGCGCCACTTGCATTGCCTACGAAACGGTGACCGACGGTCAGGGCGGCTTACCGCTGCTCGCGCCGATGTCGCAGGTCGCCGGCCGGCTGTCCGTCCAGGCGGGGGCGCATTGCCTCGAGCGCGCGAACGGAGGCAAGGGCATCCTGCTGGGCGGTGTCCCCGGTGTCGCGCCGGCGAAGGTGGTGGTGATCGGCGGCGGCGTCGTCGGCGGCAACGCCATCGCGATGGCGCTCGGGATGGGGGCCGACGTCACCGTCCTCGACAGGAACGTCGACGCCCTGAGGCGGCTCGTCCACATCTTCGGCACGGGATTGAGGACCGTCTACTCGACGCGGGCGGCGCTGGAGGAGTATGTGCTCAGCGCCGATCTGGTGATTGGCGCGGTGCTGGTGGTGGGCGCCGAAGCACCGAAGCTGGTCACCGCTAGCATGATCAAGCGCATGCAGCCGGGATCGGTGCTGGTCGACGTGGCGATCGATCAGGGTGGCTGCTTCGAGACATCACGAGCGACGACGCACGCCGAGCCGACCTACGTCGTTGACGGCGTCGTCCACTACTGCGTCGCCAACATGCCGGGTGCGGTGCCGCGCACGTCGACCTATGCACTGAACAACGTGACGCTGCCCTATGCGCTGGCGCTGGCCGGCAAGGGTGCCCGCAAGGCACTGCTCGATAATCCGAACTTCCGCGAAGGCCTCAATGTCCACCAGGGCAAGGTGACATACAAGGCGGTCGCCCGCGACCTCGGCTACGACTTCGTCGAACCGGAGCAGGCGCTCGCCAACTGAAGTGACTACGACCAAGCCACCTTCGGGCAGCGGGAAATACGAAGCGCTGATCGAGCGCTGTCGCGCGCTCGAAGCGGTGTCGGCGGCGGTCGCGCATCCGTGCGAGGCCACCGCGCTGGCGGGCGCGGTCGAGGCCGCGGCGCACGGACTGATCCGCCCGACGCTCGTCGGCCCGGAGGCGAAGATCCGCGAGGTGGCGAAGGCAGGCGGTATTGATCTCGGTCAGATTCCGATTGTCGACGCGCCGCACAGCCACGCCGCGGCGGCGAAGGCGGTGGAGCTCGTTCGCCGCGGCGAAGCAGAGCTCCTGGTGAAGGGCAGCCTCCACACCGACGAGCTGCTCGGTGCCGTTGTGGCGCGAGACACCGGGTTGCGCACCGCGCGGCGCATCAGCCACGTCTTTCTCATGGACGTGCCGACGTATCACAAGGTCCTCATCGTCACGGACGCCGCGATCAACATCGCCCCGACCCTCGACGACAAGCTGGACATCTGCCAGAACGCGATCGATCTTGCGATCTCCCTGGGAGTGGCGCGACCGAAAGTCGCGATTCTTGCGGCGGTCGAGACCGTGAACGCGAAAATGCAGGCAACGCTCGATGCCGCCGCGCTGTGCAAGATGTCGGAACGGGGACAACTCACAAAGGCGCTCGTCGAGGGCCCCCTGGCGTTCGACAACGCCATCAGCCGGGACGCGGCCAGAATCAAAGGCATCACCTCGGAGGTTGCAGGCGACCCCGACATCCTCCTCGTTCCGGATCTCGAGGCGGGCAACATACTCGCCAAGCAACTCACGTTCCTCGCCAACGCCGATAGCGCGGGGCTCGTCCTCGGCGCACGGGTGCCGATCATCCTGACGAGCCGCGCCGACAGTGTGCGATCGCGCATCGCGAGTTGTGCCGTCGCCATGCGCGTGGCGCACGATCGCCGCCGGCAGCTTGGGGCGGCGTAAAGGGCGGCGTGGGTCCGACCCTGCTCGTTCTCAACGCGGGCTCTTCAAGCCTGAAGTTCTCTGTTTTCCGCAGCGAGGATGCCGGCTGGCAGATGGCTGTCCGCGGCCAAATCGACGGCATCGGTACCACTCCACGCTTCTCGGCGCGCGACGGCGCCGGTGTCCGCATTGCCGACGATCCCATGGACGCCGGCCTGGACGGGCGTGGCGCGATCGGCGCGCTGGCCGCCTGGCTTCGTAGCCGGTTCGCGGGAACGACCGTCGCCGGTGTTGGTCATCGCGTCGTCCACGGCGGCCCGCGTCACGCCGGTCCTGCGATCGTCACGCCGGAAATCCTTGCCGAACTGCAGACGCTCATCCCGCTGGCCCCGCTGCACCAGCCCTACAATCTCGCTGCCATCGATGCCGTGTCGGAGCGGTTGCCGGGCGTGCCACAGGTCGCATGCTTCGACACGAGTTTCCACCGCGGCCAACCC
>Ga0310904_10000492_pt1 | contig 11286 bp, 8 predicted proteins | sample C48D1metaG_FD_203746 | JGI IMG/M metagenome (GOLD analysis project Ga0310904, IMG submission 203746) | Lab incubated soil microbial communities from West Virginia University Organic Research Farm, Morgantown, WV, United States - C48D1 | ecosystem: Environmental > Terrestrial > Soil >... | reverse complement strand
CTTGGCGCGATCGGGAGCGCTCGCGTCGGCCTCGCCGACGAGTGTCGGCACCAGCACGTTCTCGAGCACCGTGCACTGCGGCAGCAGGCAGTGATCCTGCAACACGAACCCGACGTCCTTGTTGCGCAACGCGGCGAGCGCGTCGGCGGACAGCGCGTACGGATCCTTGCCGTCGAGTTGCACGGTGCCGCTGGTCGGCGGCTCGAGGCCGCCGATGATGTAGAGCAGCGTGCTCTTGCCCGATCCCGACGGCCCCATCACGCACGCCGCTTCACCCGCATTGAGCGACAGCGTGACGTCGCGCAGGACCGTGAGGTCACCGGCGGGCGTGGGATACGACTTCGAGAGATGCGTCGCGTTAAGCATGTGCTTGCAGGCGGGTCTGAAGACCCGCCTCTTCGTAAGCCTTCAACACGCCGTCGGCCATGTGCTGCACGGTGTAGTGCCGGCGCACGCCCTCCGCGCCGGCGCGGCCGAGCGCCGCGGCCTTCGCGGGCTCCTTCCACAGTGCATGAATCGCCTCGGCGACATCGGCGCCCGCTTCCGATTGCGCGAGCACTCCGCCGCCGGTCCGCGCGATGATTTCCGGAAAGGCGCCGTGATTCGGTTGGACGACGGGCACGCCGCACGCCATCGCTTCGAGAAGATAGAGGCCCTTCGGCTCGTGATAGCCGCTCGGCACCGACAGCACGTCGATGTCATGGAAGAAACGCACCTTGTTGGCGCGATCGACGGCGCCGCGATACACCAACTCATCGCCGAGTCCGGCCGCCCGAAGTGATTCGGCGATCCGCTTCAGGTACGGCTTGTGTTCCGGCGCGAGATATCCCGCCGCCAGCAGCCGCGACGGCGGCAGTCCTTTTTCCGTCCTCAGGATCCGATACGCGTCGGCGAGATTGTCGAGACCCTTCTCCGGCGCGATGCGGGCGAAGAATCCAATCGTGAACGGATCTCTCGACGTCCGCGTGGTCATCACGAGATCGCTTGTGTTCACGCCCAGCGTGGCGACGCGCATCTTCGCTTCGGGAATGCGCAGGTAGTCGCGCATGAAGCGCGCGTAGTACTCGCTCACGGCGATGAAGAGATCGACGTCGGCCACCTGGCTGCGCACGAGCTCGAGCGCTTCGCTTCGATACGGCTCGGGCAATCCTTCGAGAAAGAGATCCTCGCCCTGCAGCGTGATCACGACCGGCCGGCCCAGCGCGCGCTTCAACGGCGCGGTCAGGCTGATCAGCAGCGTGTACGGAATGTTGACGACGTCCGGAGGCGGATCGCCCTTCACGAACTCGATCAGCTTGTCGATCTCCTTGCGCTGGTGGCCGTTCGGTCCGCGCAGCGTCGACACCGTCAAGGCGCCGAGCTGTTTCGGATCGACCGCGATCGAGCCGCGGGTGAAGAACTTGATCACTGGCGGCGCATCGACGAGGAAGTCGAGCAGTCGGTGGCCGCGGAACCACGGCATGTGCTGCTCGAGGTAGACGCTGATGCCGCCGAAGAACACTTGCTGCTGGCGGCTGACGTTTTCCTCGTCGGTGAGCGTCGGCGTGTAGAAGGGCAGCAGCGTGACGTCGTGGCCCTGCCGGATCAATTCCGCCGCCAGCGCGTTATCGCGCAGGCAGCTGCCGCAAGACATCGAGGCGGCGCCAGCAGTGAGGGACAGGATGCGCATCGAGGGACGGCCTATACTGCATCAATCATGACACGCACGCACGTCGTCCTGTCGAGCCTCACATTCCTTCTCGTGGCGTCCCTCGTCGCGGCGCCTGAGACGCAATCGGTCCCTCAAGCCGTCAACGGGTGGCGAGAGTATCCGTTGCGCGACGGCGTGATTTCGATCCAGCCGGCGAAGTGGCGGACCGACAAGGTCCTGGTGCCGGTCCGGGCCGGACAGGGCCTGGAATACAAGTTGACGATGAAGAAGGGCGAGGGGCTGGTCTACAACATCAGCTACGGCGCCCTCAGCGATCCAAAGCTGATGGTCGTCGAGTTCCATGGCCACACCAAACAGGTCGATGGCGTCGGCGACTTGATGTTCTACTCAAAGACCGGGGGTTCTCCCGAGAGCGGCGTGTTCACCGCGCCCTGGGATGGCATCCACGGCTGGTATCTCAAGAACGACAGCCCCAAAGACGTCGTCGCGATCCTGGAGCTTGCGGGTTTTTACGCGATCGAGAAGTAGCTTACGCCAGCCGCTGGATCGCGCGCCGCGCGTAGAGGTGCTCGAAGAGATTGCCTTCGTGCGGCTGATCCCACCCGATTTGCGTCGTCGACAGCGGTCCGAAGTTCAGGCGATCGACATGCGGTGACGCGACGAAACGCGCGCGGAACGCCGGATCGTTCGAGATGCAGGTCACGACCAGCGACGACCCGAGGCACTCGGGCATGGCGGAGGCCGGCACTTCGACGACGCTCGCAAACGGGAAGAGGAATTCACGATTGGCGAGCGGATGACTCGCGTCGCAGCGAATCACCGTCGGCAGCAGATACGTCCCGCCGTGCGCCGATGCGACTCGATCGCCCCGCAACTCCGCCGATACATCGCGCGCAGTTCGTTTGCCTTCTGTGCTTTCTGTGCCTTCTGTGGCCATGTCGCCATCGATCGTCGCGGAGATGCGTTTCGCCGTGTCCGGATCCGCAAACGGCGCCAGTACCGCTTCCGGATCGTCTGCGGATCGTGGAATGACCGACGACAGCTTCTTCGCGAGCGCCTCGGCGATCTTGTCCGCATGCTTTGTGACCCATACACTCGACGCGTTCACGCACGAGCGACCGCCGTTGTTCGACATCGACTCGGCGATCACGTCGATGTATTGCTCCCATTGATCGGCGAGATCGGGACCGATCACGACCTTGCTGTAGCCGGGGCCGTGCACTTCGACGTGGCCGCTGGCTTTCCATCGCTTCGTCGATCCGACATCGCCGAACACCATGCCGCGGCCGGTCGATCGCAGGATCTCGTTGCCGCCGGCGTGATCGGTCGGGTAATAGGAGAACGCGCCGGCCGGCGCGCCGGCCTTGACCCACGCGTTGATGATGCGCAGCGGCGTCCACGGCTCGGCGCTGCCGGGCTTCAGCACGAGCGGCATCTTCAACACCGGCGTCGGCGCCCACAGCGAATGCACGCCGGGTGAGTTGCTCGGCAGCACGACGCCCAGCGCCTCAGTGCGCGGGAAGAAGCTGAGCATCTGTCCCTGTGCGGTCCCGTAACCCTGATCGAGCACCGACAGATCGAGGCCGCGCGTCAGGCCCGCGAGCACTTCCTCGACCTTGTCGAGGACGCCGTGCACTTTCATCATGTTGCGGCGCACGTTGCTGAACGGCATCCCCGTTGTCGCCGACACCTGCTCGATATATTGCTGCGGCGTCTGCATCGTCCCGCTCTCCGGATCGAGCGGCAGTGTGTCGTTGAGGAAATGATTCGCGGCCTGGCCGGCCATCGTGACGAGATCGGCGGCCGGAATCGCCAGCAAGAGCGCCCGCGCTTCCGCCTGCGTCAACAGATCGCGTCGAATCAGCCCGACGTTCGCCTGGCTCATCGACACAAACGGTTCGCGCGTGCGGAAATGCGGCGTCACAACTTGATTGACGCTGCGATATGGGACGCCCCATCTGAGAATTGGTAAATGCAGCATGTATTTCCCTGATCCCTGATCCCTGATCCCTGATCCCTGATCCCTGATCCCTGACTAATACACGCCTTCGACGACGCTCTTTTGCAACCGAGAGAACGGGCGCACATTCCTCACGCCATCCCAGGGGTACTCTTCGCAAGGCGCCTCGCGCTCGCACTCATCGCGCTCGAGGAAGCGCGGCATGAAGAATTCCTTGGTGAGCGTCGTCAGACGGGCGCGACCCGTCTGGCCATAATCGACGAGCCTGATCGGATTGTCCGGATCGACCACTTCGATCATCGCCCGCGGCGCCGGCGGGTAATAAATAATCGCCCAATTGTCTTGAGGCCGCCGCTTCGGGCTGGCGGCGAGGCCCATCAGCGTGTTGCCGTAAGTCGGGCGAAACTCGGCGCCCTCCATCAGCTCTTCGACCGCGAAGCGATGGAACTGCGGCGTCATCTCGGTGCCGCCGCAGAACACGCCGGTGATGCCGGCCTTCTTCAGCGAGATGCGCTCGCACAGCGCTTCGAGCAGCTTCGGCGTCGTGAACAGGCACTTGATGTTGTCGTGCGCCTTGAGGAGCGTCAGCGCCTGGTCGATGACGTGACGCTTGTAGAGCTCCATCATCTCCATCTCGCCCATCTTGATCAGCTTGATGACCCAGCGCGGATCGAGATCGACCATGAAGCAGATGCCGCCGCGATGCTGCGCAAGGTGCTCGATGGCAAGGCGCAGGCGCCTCGGGCCGCTCGGGCCGACCATCAGCCAGTCGGAGCCCCTCGGGAATTTATCGTCCGGCAGCGTCTTGCTGTACATCTCGTAATCGATACGGAAGTCGTCGATGTTGATGCGCGACTTCGGCACGCCGGTGCTGCCGCCGGTTTCGAACGTGTAGATCGGCCGGTCCTTATAGGCGCGCGGCACCCATCGGCGTACCGGTCCGCCGCGCAGCCATTCGTCCTGGAACTCGCCGAAGCGATCGAGATCGTTGTAGCAGTGGATCTCCTTGCGCGGATCCCAGCCGGCCTTCTCGGCCCATTGCAGCCAGAACGGGCAACCGGTTTCAGGTGAAAAGTGCCACTGCATCAGCTCTCGCACCCACGCATCGAGCGTGGTGCGAGCCTTCTCGAGCTCGGGAACCGCGACGGGCATATTTGAGGAATTGTAGTAGAAATGACTAATCCTTATTGGCGTGCCATTCCGCCCGGACGCATGGGCGGGCGTTGCTGCCGGCTGGGCCGAGGTCAACGACACCCATCGCTTCGTCCGGTGCCAGCATCCTGCCGGAAAGGGCAACGGTATTCTCTCGTGCGAACGAGAATTCACCGTTGACGATAGGGGCTGGCGGCGACAACGTCACCAACCCTGACGTCGCGCATGTGATGCTAACGACTGCTCCGTTCACGACGGTGAATGTGAACGGTTCGTCGTATTCGCCAGCGAAGGAAACTCCTCGCCAGTCGCCATTGACGTCGAAGGACTCAGGGGCCGCGAACGTATACGCGCCAATCGCCACAGCGTTCTGACCATCGACGTTTGTCACCACCACGTCGACCGATCCGGGCGCGTGACTCGGCGCAGTCACGAAGATCGCGCCGGAGTACTTGTCGAAGTATGCGCCGACGTTCGTCGCGCCAAGGGTCACACGGGTGCCCGGCTGCAACCCGGCTCCAGTGATCCTGAAATGTGCACCACCGTCGGTCGATCCGATTGACGGCGTGACCGAGAGAATCGACGGTGGACCCGGGAGAATCGTCGGTGGAACCGAGACAATCGTCGGGGCGGGGTTGCTCAGCTCCGGCGGGGACGGGGCGGTTGGCCCCCGACCGCACCCAGCGAAGCAGCAAACCGTCAGAAGGCTCGCGGCAAACAATCCTCCCCAACGAGTGGTGCGCGTTTTCTTCGTCATTTCTGGCTCCCTGCCTAAGAAGCGAGAACCGGTGTCCAGAACTTGAAAGGGCCTAGAATGCACGGATTACGGACCACGATTCGAAGGTCACCGGACTGCTGCTCAGATGGGGACAGGGAGATCAGGGCGCCCTCGAGCAGTTGATTCCACTCGTCCACCACGAGCTTCACCGCATCGCGCGATGCTGCATGGCGGGCGAGCGTGTGGGGCACAGCCTCCAGGCGACGGCCCTCGTCAACGAGGCGTATGTCCGCCTCGTCGACGGCAAGGCCGTGCCATGGCACGACCGCGCGCACTTCCTCGCCGTGTCCGCGCGGGTGATGCGCCGCATTCTCGTGGATCACGCGCGCGCGCGCCATTATCAAAAGCGTGGTGGAGACGCCGCGAAGGTGACCTTCGATGAAGCACTCGTCGTCACCAACGAGCCGGCGACCGACTTCGTGGCACTCGACGATGCCCTCGAGGCACTGGCGAAATTCGACGACCGGAAGAGCCGTGTGATCGAGCTTCGGTTCTTTGGCGGGTTGAGCGTCGAAGAAACTGCGTCCGTTCTGAAGGTATCGCCCGCGACCGTGATGGGTGACTGGCGGCTGGCGAAGGCATGGCTGAAGCGCGAGATGCGCGGCGATCACGAGCATGACGCCTGAACGCTGGAAGAGAATTGAGGCGCTGTACCAGGAGGCGATTGCCAAATCACCGGCCGATCGCTCGGCGTTTCTCGCTGCGGCCTGTGCCAATGACGAGGGGATGCAGCGCGAGGTCGAGTCGTTGCTGGCCGAGTCGGCGTCGGACGATGGCTTCCTGGCAAAACCACCCCTCTCGATGCCAGCAGCGTATGCAGTCACCGATATCGTCCGCACCACCTTGGCCGGTACGTCCCTTGGCGGCTATCAACTGCACACGCTGTTGGGCGCGGGCGGCATGGGCGAGGTGTATCAGGCGCACGACCCCAAGCTCGCGCGCGACGTCGCGATCAAGATCCTGCCCGGTGCGTTCACGAGCCACCCCGATCGGCTCGCGCGATTCGAGCGCGAGGCACGCATGCTCGCGGCGCTGAACCATCCCAACATCTGTGCGATCTACGGCTTCGAGGAAGCGGATGGCATTCGCTTCCTGATTCTCGAGCTCGTTGAAGGAGCGACGCTTGCGGACACGCTGGCGCAACGATCGAGTTCACATGCCAAGGACGCGGCCCTGCCGCTTGACCGCGCGCTATCGATTGCTCGACAAATCGCCGGCGCGCTCGAAGTCGCGCACGACAAGGGCATCATTCACCGCGACCTGAAACCAGCGAACATCAAGATTACGCCGGACGGATCCGTGAAGGTGCTCGACTTCGGCCTCGCCAAGGCCGTCGATGGCGATGGTTCGTCCCCCGCCCTGACGCATGCACCAGCGGCGATACCGGGTGAGGTACTCCACGGCGCGATCATCGGTACTGCCGCCTACATGAGCCCCGAACAGGCGCGCGGAATGCCGGTCGACAGGCGCACCGACATCTGGGCATTCGCTTGCGTGCTTTACGAGATGTTGACCGGCCGCGTGGCGTTTGCGGGGGAGACCGTCTCCGACTCGATCGCGAAGATTCTCGAGCGCGAGCCGGATTGGTTGGCATTGCCCGCCTCGACGCCCCCGTCCATTCGACGACTGCTCGTGCGCTGCTTCACCAAGGACCCAAAGAAGCGCCTGAGAGATATCGGTGACGTCCGTCTCGAGATCGACGCTGTCGACGAAGTGACACCGGGCGTGGCGGAGACGGTGATGCCGCGTGCTCGGGCGGAAGGCCTCGCGATGTGGGCGTCATGGATCGCGGTCGCGGCGCTCGGCGCGGCGGTTGTCGCGTGGGAGGCTCGACGCCCGGCCACGACTGACGAGAACCCGCTCGCCAATGCCACGTTCTCGCGCGTGACGAACTGGCCCGGCACCGAGGAGCAGGCCGAGATCTCGCCCGACGGCAGGTTCGTGGCCTTCGTGGCCGACCACGATGGACAGTTTGATGTCTGGGTCAGTCAACTAGGCACCGGAAGATCCGACAACCTCACGAGCGAGGTGCCGCCGATGGCGACGCCAGGCAATCTCCTGCGAAGCCTTGGCTTTTCTGGTGATGGATCGGAGATCTGGTTCAATCCGTCCGGTAATCCCGGTCGAGAGAAGGTGCTCGTGCGGCTGGCCGGCGGCGCGGCTCGACCCTTCCTGAGCGAAGGCAAATCGGGTCCGTCCTGGTCCCCAGACAATGCCCGCCTCGCGTACTTCGCCTCCAGCGAGCCCGGCGATGCGTTGTATCTCGCGGACCGTACGGGGGCGAATGCTCGTCCCGTCGTCGTGCAGGACACAGGCAACGAACCGTTTTTCCGCCTCGGTGTTCACACGCACAATCCGGTCTGGTCAGCCGACGGCCGCTGGATCTACTTCGTGCACGGGACCGGCCCGACCGGCGCGATGGACGTGTGGCGCATGACACCCTCGGGCGACAGGCCTGAGCAGCTCACACACCAGAACGCCCCGTTGAATTATTTGTCGCCGATCGATGCACGCACACTTCTGTACGTCGCTCGAGCGGAGGACTGGTCCGGACCGTGGCTATGGGCGCTCGACGTGGAGACCAAGCTCACGCGCCGCGTCACGGTCGGCCTCGAGCAATACACATCTGTGTCCGCCAGTCGAGATGGCCGCCGCGTGGTCGCGACGGTGGCGAAACCTACTTCCAGTTTGTGGCGCATTCCGTTGCTCGATCGCGTGGTCGGAGATCGAGACGTGGAGCCCTATCCCGTGCCGACAGAACGGGCCCTGGCACCACGCTTCGGTGGGACCTCGTTGTTCTATCTCTCGCTCTCAGCGCGTGGGACCGGCGACGGGCTGTGGCGTTTTCAGAACGGGCAGGCGTTCGAAATGCGTCAGGGCGCTGACGACGTATTGTCGGAGCCCCCGGTGGCGTCGCCAGACGGCAGACGCGTGGCGGTCGTCGTACGGCAGCAGGGAAAACGGCACCTCGCCGTCATGTCGGCCGACGGCACCAACTCGCGAAACCTCGCGGCGTCCATCGAGATTCAAGGCGTGATGGGGCAAGGCGCCGCTGACTGGTCGCCTGACGGCAATTGGATCGTTGCCGGAGGCAGGGACGAGAAGGGCCCGGGATTGTTCAAGATTCCGGTGGACGGCGGCGCGCCCGAGCGGCTCGTCGAGAATGATGCGTACAATCCGGTCTGGTCACCGACCGGTGACTTGATCGTCTACGCACAGGGCTTCGGCGGCAACGGCGGTCTGAGCGTGCTCCGTGGTGTGAGACCGGACGGGAGCGCCGTGCAGATGCCGGAGGTCGTGGTTCGCGTGGGCGGAGCGCACCGGTTCCTCCGCAACGGGACAGGCTTGGTCTACCTGAGGCAAGTTGAAACCAGCGATTTCTGGTTCCTCGATCTCACCACGGGCACGGTCCGTCAGCTGGCGGACCTCAGCGATGACGGCTACTTGAATACCTTCGACGTCACAACCGATGGGAAGTACCTCGTGTTCGATCGTTCGCACCAGAACGCCGATATCGTCCTCATCGATCTTCCGAAGAGGTGACCCGACCGTTCAGTGCGTGACGCTCGGCTCGAGATGGAATTCGATCGCGCCCGTCGACGTGGTGGAATCGACGGTCAGCGTCTCCGACAGGTAGCCCTCCATGCTCGCCCGTAAAGAAAGAGCGGCGAGAACTTCAACGACGAACGAAAACGATGTTTCCTGAGTGGACTATGGTTTGAGGATCGCTTCGAACGCGCCCTGCTTCCCCGAGTAGCCGCCGGGGTTGTCTTTCTTCGGCAGCGACAGAAAGTATTCGATCACCGGCTTGTCGTCGGTGAGGATCGGTCCGTCGCCGACGAAGTCGTGAATCTCCTGCGGCCCCGCCACGTAGATGCGTTTCAACGTCGGCAGATCCCACTGGAATTGCTCGAACGCGACGCGCCGGGCTTCGTAGCGGCTCTGGCTCAAGGTGAATGGCGCCGTGCTGCCCAGCATCAGGCTGCCTTCGGCCCACAACGTGGTGTACGGGAAGACGGACGTGAACGTCCGCAGCAAGAGCTTGTACTCGGTCTCGGAGTCGCCGCCGTTCCACTGCACGACCAGTCCGTCATCGGCCAACGCCTGGCGCACCAGCTGGTAATACTCGCGCGAGTACAAGGATCCGGCGCCGGCGTGGCGCGGCAGGATGATGTCCGCCGTGATCAGGTCGTACTTCTTGCGGCTCATGAGCAGGAAGTTGCGGCCGTCGTCCACGTGCAGCGTCACGTTCGGACGCTCGAGCAGGTTGAAGTTGATGTGCTTGAAGTGATCGGAGCCGGCGACCACGGCCTTCGACAACTCGACGACGTCCACTTGCAGGTTGTGGCGCGCGACCGCGCCGGGCGTGGCGCCGCCGCCGAGGCCGACGACCAATGCTGTTGCGGGATTGGGATGGAGCATCGCCCCCAGCGCGCCGATGCGATGGTGCACGAACGCACCGCGCGGAGAGTCGTTGGCCTGGTGATTGCCGTCGAGATACATCACGCGCATCGGCGGGTTGCCTTGCCGATCGTGCACGGCCACCGTCGTCTGCGCGCCTTCCTTCCGCCACAACATCGTTTCCGATCGATGGAAGCGCTCGAAGGCGATGTCAAACGGATCGACCGCGGCGCGCGCGCCGATGAGGAACATCACCGGCGCGGCCACGCCCAGCGCGATGGCCATCCGTGGCTTCGTCCTTCGTTCGGAGATCGCCAGCAGCATGCTCGACAACGTCGCGAGGGCCGCGACCGCGATCAGGCTGGCGCGCGTGCCCAGCTGCGGCAGCAGGATGAACCCGGCGAGCACCGACCCGAGAATCGCGCCCAGCACGTTGAGCGCATAGAACGTCCCGGCCTTGCGGCTGGTGTCTTCCGTGGTGTTGTCGCCGGTCCACAGGGTCAAGCCGATCGGAAATGCGAGCCCGAGCAGGATCGTCGTCGGCAGCATGGCGATCAGGCTCGAGACGACCAGCGGCGCGAGGTAGGTGTTGATGCCGAGCCAGTCGAACCACGGCGTTGCCGCTTCGATCGCTTGCTGCGCCCGCGCCAGCATGTTGAACGACAGTACGGCCGCGAAACCGATCACGCATTGAATCGCGGCGAGCAGCGGGATCCAGTGACGCCGCATCCTGAGCAGAGGCGAGGCGATCGCGCTGCCAAGCGCGATGCCGGCCAGCACGCACGCGAGCATGATCGTGAACGCATACGCGGTCGGCCGCAGGAAGATCACCAGCGTGCGAAACCAGACGATCTCCAGCGCCAGCGACATCAAACCGGAGATGAAGAACGTCCACAGCACGAGGTGTTGTTGCCCATTCGCTCTGGCGCGCGGCCCGTCGACTCGTTTTCGGTCGTCGTTGACGACCAAAGACTCGCCCAGGGCGGCCGCCGGTGAATCGTGCGGCTGCATCGCGTAGCCCGCCGCGATCGCCACGAGCGCGATCAGGATGTTGGTGGTCGCCGCGATCTGGAACGATCGCGCCACCCCGATTTCAGCAATGAAATAGAAACCGGCGACCAGCGCGCCGAAGATGGCGCCGGCGGTGTTGATCGCATAGAGCAGTCCGATGCGTCCGCCGACCCGTGATTCGTCGGCCACTGCCGACTTGATGACGAGCGGCAGCGTGGCGCCCATCATCGACGTCGGCACGATCAGCAGCAGGAACGCGACGACAAAGCGAATCACGGTCAAGGCCGCGAGCGATGTCGGCAGCACCGGATGCACGGCGATCCAGATCGTCGT
>Ga0310904_10000491_pt1 | contig 11317 bp, 9 predicted proteins | sample C48D1metaG_FD_203746 | JGI IMG/M metagenome (GOLD analysis project Ga0310904, IMG submission 203746) | Lab incubated soil microbial communities from West Virginia University Organic Research Farm, Morgantown, WV, United States - C48D1 | ecosystem: Environmental > Terrestrial > Soil >... | reverse complement strand
CGCCAGTGCCGCCTTGGCGGTGCTGTAATGCGGCAGGTTGCGCGGCGTCTCGGCGTGCAGCGACGTCAGCATCAGGAACGAGCCCGGCGCGCGCGCCGCGATCAGCGCCCGGGCGAGCTCGCGCGCGAGGTGGAAGCCGGCATCGATGTTGACCGCGTGCATCCGCTCCCACGTTTCGCGGCTGACGGCCAGGCTGTGATCGGCCTCCCGCCGCGGCGGCGCGGCGCTGTGCACGAAATGCGTCACCTGTCCGAGCGTCGCGCGCGCGTGCGCCAGCAGCGCGTCGCAGGCCTCGCGCTGCGCCAGGTCGCCGACCCACGGAATGGCGAGTTTCGGCGCGCCGAGCTTGCGGCGGCGGCTTCGACCGTATCCTTGCGCACGTCCGCGAAGATGGTCCGCACGCCTTCGCCGACCAGGGCCTGGGCAATGGCGCGCCCGATGCCGTTCCCCGCGCCGGTCACCAGCGCCGCCTCGCGCGTGGGGTCGAACGGATTGCTCAGCAGGCTCATATCCGGATCATCCAATTCATCCGAATGTACAGCAGACCATTTTCTCGCGAATGATGGCGCGTTTTGCGGCGCCCGCGGAAATAAATGCTGCCCTCTGCGCTCCCAGGTCGTTGCGGCAAAATGGGTTCGTTTTGCCAAACTACAATCTCTAGTAGTTGCATTGACGAACTGCAATCACAGTGTGCGGCACCTGGCTCACTGTGTTACTACGCATCGCAGCAAATGGTTTATCGGTCCGTATGGGTTTGTTCTTCAAGATGCGAAACGTCGGCAATTTGAGCCGATGAGCGGTCGATTGAATCTCTGGAGCTATCGCCCATAGGTTTTGACTACCTAGCAGCCGATCATATCGAGGTATGAATAATGAGCAGCGTCATCGTTTGGGACCTCGAAACCGTACCTGATCTTCGGGGGTTCGCCGCTGCCAATGATCTCGAAGGCAAGAGCGATGACGAAATCCGCGAGGCTATAGGCGACAAGTTTCCCAAGCACATCTACCACTCGATCATTTGCATCGGCGCGCTGGTGGCCCATCGGGAAAATGACAGCTGGTCTGTGGATGGGCTGGGCGCGCCCAGTGTCGAGAAGCGATCCGAGAAGGAGCTGATCGCGTCCTTCGTCGGCAGGATCGCCGAGCTGCAACCGCAGCTCGTCACCTTCAACGGTTCGTCCTTCGATCTGCCGGTTCTGCGCTATCGCGCGATGGTCAATGGCATTTCCGCGCCCGGCCTGGCGTCACGCGCATATTTCAATCGGTACTCGGAAGACGCGGTCGATCTTTGCGATGTCCTGGCCTCGTTCAGCCCTCAGGCCAAGGCAACTTTGCACGAAATGTCCCGGGTGATGGGGCTGCCCGGCAAGCCGTCGGGCATCCACGGCGGCGAAGTCGAAAAATATTACCGGGAGGGAAAGATCCGCGAAATCGCCGACTATTGCGAAAGCGATGTCGTGAACACCTATCGTGTCTGGCTGCGCTACGAACTGTTCAGGGGGCGGCTGAGCGAAGCGGCATTCCAGGCGAGCGAGGCGAACCTTGTCGCCTACGTCAGGTCGCATGCGAATTCGAAGCCACATCTTGCAGATGTGGTGCGGTAACCGGTGCGAAAAGCACATTGAGGAGAAGAGGCTTGCGCGACAAGGCTCCGATAAGTAGCGATTATCGGCGGTTGGCAAACGCCGTGCGATCGGAGTGAGCGATAGTGACGGATGGGGAACGCGCCAATGTCTGCATTTTCGGTCGCTTTCAGAGGTAAAGCGGACGTCGCTTTTTGCGCTGCACATGTCTGCTTATGACCCATAACGGACATCAGTTAGTCACTGCTGCGCCCCTTCGTGGGGGCTAGGTCAAACCGCTACGATGGCCTTGCAGAATTTGAGGCCAACATGAAGCGGCGAGAATTTATTGCTGGTATCTTTTCTTGCAGTTATGCGGATACAGTTGGGTAATGCGATACGAGTTCCCAGGCTGAAAGATTTTCCCACAAGTGCAAGAGCTCCTGCGGGAGTAAAATGGCGCTTAAAACCGCTATGAATGGAATAGACAGGCGTCTGGGCTATCATTAGATCTCGAAAGCAAATGCAGGCCTGAGCAATGGAAGAGAGGAATGTTGAACGCCGGCTCGCGGCGGTTTTGGCGGCGGACGTGGTTGGCTATAGCCGTCTCATGGAAGTCGATGAAGTTGGGACTCTCGCTCGGCTTAAGACAATACGTTTGGAGTTGATCGACCCTGCGATTCTTAAATGCAAAGGCCGTATCATCAAGACCACCGGCGATGGAATGCTGGTGGAATTCCAAAGCGTCACCGAAGCGCTCCGCTGTGCAGTTGAGTTCCAACGGCGCATGGCGCTTCGCAACCACGACCTGCCAGCATCGCGTGGTCTGCTGTACCGGATCGGCATTAATCTCGGCGATGTGATCGTCGAGGGAGACGACATCTTTGGCGATGGCGTCAATGTGGCGGCGCGTCTTGAATCAATGGCTGAGGCTGGCGGGATTTGCGTTTCAGCGGCGGTGCGCGACCAGGTCGGTGACCGGCTCGACATCGGTTATGACGATCTTGGCGAGCAACAGTTCAAGAACATCCATCGACCGATCCGCGCTTTCAAGATTTTGTTGGATAATCAAGCCTCCGGAGCAAGCAGCGAAATCTCTCCTGACAAAACAGTGCCCTCGACACCTTTGCGGAAGCCATCCATTGCAGTACTGCCGTTCGTCAATATGAGTGGTGATGCTGAACAGGAGTTTTTCGCCGACGGGTTGACCGAGGACATCATAACGGAGTTGTCGCGGTTCCGTGAGCTATTGGTCATTTCTCGCAATGCGGTCTTCGTGCACAAGAACAAGCCGGTAAAAGCGCAAGAAATCGCTCGTGAGTTCGCAGTCGACTATGTTGTTGAAGGGAGCGTGCGCAAGGCGGCGGATCGCGTGCGCGTGACAGTCCAGCTCATCGACGGAGAAACAGAGGCGCATATCTGGGCAGAACGTTATGACCGAAAGCTCGAAGATATTTTCGCAATTCAGGACGAGGTGACATCAGCGGTTGTCGCGACACTCTTCGGCCGCGTTGAAGCTGCCCGACACGATCGCGTCCAACGTAAGCGAACTGACAACATGGCTGCGTACGAATACGTCTTGACCGGCAAGGTCATGCACCATTGGTCAAATCGCGCCGCCAATCTTGAGGCGCTTCAAATGCTGAATCGCGCCATTGAACTTGATCCGAAATACGCGCACGCTCACGCTTGGAAGGCTTGCGTGATCGGCCAGGCCTGGTTGAACAAATGGTGCGAGGATCCTGATGCAAGCCAGCGGGCGATCGCCGCTGAGTTGGAGATTGCATTATCGCTCGATGACAACGATGCCGACGTGCATCGAATCCTTGCTGCACTTAACGTGAACTTCAACGAGCATGATAAGGCAGTTTATCATCAGGAGCGTGCTCTGACTCTCAACCCAAATAGCGATCTTATTGTCGTGCAGCAGGGCGAGTTACTGACGTGGCTCGGACGTCCCGCGGAGGGGATCGAATGGATTCTTCGGGCAATGCGGCTGAATCCGTACCATCCGCAGCGCTTCTGGAGCCATCTTGGCCGTGCGCAATACACCGCACGCTCTTATGCCGATGCGATCCAATCGTTCAGCAAGTTAACAGCGCCGGATCATACGCATCATGCTTTTCTGGCCGCGTCGTCGGCACAATTGGGAAATCGTACAGCTGCCGCAGCCCATGCTCGAGAGGTACTCCAACGGGAGGCGACTTTTACCGCTGAAAGTTTCCTCGGAGTCCTTCACTACAAGCACCCCTCGGACAATGAGCACGTACGGGACGGGCTTGTGAAGGCGGGCCTACCGAATTAGCCAAATATCATAGCACCCGAAACCAAGCTAAATGTTCGCTTATGGCCCTTAGCAGACATTGCTAGTTGCACCGCACATGTCCGCTTCGGGGGCAAAGCAGACGTGACCCGTCGCGGATGTCTGCTTTCACGGTCGCTATCGGGTGTAAAGCGGACATACCTTTTTGCGCCGCACATGTCGGCTTTTGACCCAAAGCGGACATCAAAGAGCTCTTCCATTACCTTCGTTTCGGACGCTACGATCCCTAACGCGATGCACGACATATTGGTATGAACACGGTCGTCGGGGCGGCGGATGAAAAGTTCAATACGCGAGTGCCTTTGCTCATCATCGGTGCTGGCGCCGCCGGATTGTGCGCGGGGCTCGCGGCGAAGGAATCCGGCCTCGACGCGCTGATAGTTGAACGCGACGCTGTGCCCGCTGGTTCGACGGCGCTATCGGCTGGGCTCATTCCTGCCGCGGGTACCCGCTTCCAGCGGGCAAAGGGGATTATCGACAGCCCGCATTTGTTTGCGACTGACATCCACCGGAAGTCAAAGGGGGAGGCAGATCCTGCCGTCGTCGCCGCCGCCGCTCGGAGCGCCGCGCCGTTAGTCGAGTGGCTTACAGATCGTTACGGCCTGCCGTTCGATGTGGTGGACAATTTCAACTATCCGGGGCATTCGGCCCTGCGGATGCATGGTCTGCCGAGCCGTACCGGCCGAGAATTAATCGACCGTCTTCGCCAAGCGGCCGAGACAATCGGCATCGTCATTCTGACCGAAAGCGTGGCTGAGAAGTTGTTCGTGGATGGCGGCGGCATTTGCGGCATTGAGGTTTTGCGACGCAACACTATCCCCGAACGGATCGGGTGCGACGTCTTGATTGTCGCCTGCAACGGTTTCGGTGGAAATCCCGATCTTGTCCGCCGATTTATTCCGGAGATGTCCGACGCCCTCTATTTCGGCCATCCGGGTAATCGAGGTGACGCCATCATTTGGGGCGAATCCCTCGGCGCCATGGCTTCGAATCTCAGTGCCTATCAGGGCCACGGATCGGTGGCGACGCCGCATAATATCTTGATCAGTTGGGCAGTCATCATGCAGGGCGGTATTCAAATTAACGGCGAAGGCCGCCGGTTCTGCGACGAAACACGCGGCTACTCAGAACAGGCTGCCGAAGTGCTGCGGCAACCGGGTGGATTTGTCTGGGACGTATTTGATGAACGAATCGCCAAGGTGGCGCGACAGTTCGAAGATTTCCGTCAGGCCGAACACGCGGGTGCGATCCGCAGCGCCGAAAGTATCGCAGACCTGGCAACGGCTATGTATGTTCCTACCGCAGCTTTCGCCGCCGAATGGGACGGAGTCGCGAACCTAAAATCAGCCAATGCCCAGGATCGTTTTGGCCGCAAATTCCTCAAAGCACAAGGCTGCGGACCGCCATACCACGCAGTTAAGGTGACCGGCGCGTTGTTCCATACTCAAGGGGGACTTGCGGTCGATTCAAGTGGCCGCGTCAAGCGCAGAAACGGAACAAGATTTCCTAATCTGTTTGCCGCCGGAGGTGCGGCAGCTGGAGTATCGGGTTCGACTGCGGCGGGATATTTGTCTGGTAACGGCCTCTTGACTGCCACTACTCTTGGCTATTTGGCGGGAAAAGCTGCGGCAGAACAAATATTGTCTTGATGGAGTTGCGCTTGCGATGTGAATTTTGGGGGCCAAGCGGGTCCGCCATTTGCTCGAAGCGGAAAGGCGGCAGTGCCACGCCCCCCTCTCGCGCACGGGCCGTTTTTTCTCTTATCGCTTGCATGAAGCCGGTACACTGCGATGTCCGCTATTGGCCCTTGGCGGACATCGGCAAGTGCACTGCAAATGTCCGCTATCGGGGGTAAAGCGGACGTGACGTTTTGCGGTGCGAACGTCCGCTTGTGACCCAAAGCGGACTTAGCCAGACCCCTTCCAAGTGCTATAGTTGTTATTCCTGTACGTTGTGCCGAGGCGGCCATGCGACGACGGGAATTTATCAGTCTTATCGGCGGTGTTGCGGCAACTTGGCCGCTTGTTGCGCAGGCCCAGCAGCGAGTCCTGCCGGTCGTTGGTTTGCTGCGGGGCAGGGAAGCATTACCGCTAAACACTGCTGCGTTCCGTCGGGGGCTTAGCGACTCCGGCTACTCCGATGGCAATAATGTCACAGTCGATATTCGTGTGGCAGAAGGCAAGCGGGACCAATTGTCGGAGTTGGCCGCTGACTTGGTTCGGAAGCGAGTAGCGGCGATTGTCACCAACACCAATGCGACACCGTTTGCGATTGCGGCAACGAAGAGCATACCGATTGTCTTTGTGACCGGCAGCGATCCCGTCGTGGCGGGCTTCGTTCCCAGCCTAAATCATCCGGGCGGTAACGTGACCGGGGTGAGTTTTTTTAATGAAGGGCTGATTTCCAAGCGGCTTGAAATTCTGCATGAACTCGTCCCCAAAGCTGAAACTGTTGCCCTTCTGGTCGATCCTGATTTCTTCCGAGCCGAGGCTGAGCTGCGCGAACTCGATAAGGGCGGTCGGGCTCTAGGACAAAAAGTTGTGGTCTTCAAAGCAAGTAGTGACCGCGAAATTGACGCCGCGTTCACAGCTATCACTGAAGCAAAGGTAAGCGCGATGCTCGTGGGTCTTGGTGAATTCTTATCAAGTCTGCGTCGTCAGATAGTTCAGTTGGCGGCGCTCCACAAAATTCCCGCAATCTACATTGGGCGCCAATATACGGAGGCCGGTGGGCTAATGAGCTACGGTGCAAGTACCCCGGATGCTTATCGACGTGCCGGCGTCTATGTCGCTCGCATACTCAAAGGCGAGAAGCCGGGCGATCTTCCGGTTGAGTTGCCGACGAAGTTTGAATTGGTGATCAACCTAAGAACGGCGAAAGCGCTTGGCATTACCATCTCGCCCGCATTGGTCGCCCGTGCCGACGAAGTGATCGAATAAGCTGGTCATGTCCGCTTCTGGCCCATAGCAGACATTGGCTAGTGCACCGCACATGTCCGCTTTGGGGGTTAAAGCAGACATGCCCCATTGCGATAAGCCGCTTTCGCTATTTGGGGAAGAGCGCACATGATTTGTTGCGGCGCATATGTACGTTTTTTGCCACTTATGGCAATACGCGCGCCTCGCGATACTGCCGCAGGACTGCAGACTCCAAAAGGTGCCCGTCGGGATCGCGAGAGTATGTCGATCACACTACCGTGCCGAGCTGGAGGACGGACCCGATTTCTTTCCGTAAGTGCAGCATTTCCGGGCTCATGCCCATGAGGAGACCGCGGCAAATTGCTGGCACGGATCTGCTTATGGAGTAGGCTTGAAAATTCTATGATGCCGGCTGCGACAGGGGTCGGTCACATACACAGGAGTGGGCACATGTATGGTCGTTCGTTCAATTTCATCTTCCTGGCGGCTCTGACGATAGCCGGCGTGGCACCCCAGCAAAGCGTGGCACAGGAAGTCATCCGGATTGGCGCTCCGCTGCCACTGACCGGGCCGCTGTCGCCCGAAGGTATCAAGCAAAAGCAGGGATACGATCTCTGGGCCGAGGTGGCCAATTCCAAGGGCGGCGTCAAGGCGGGTGGAAAAAGCTACAAGATCGAAATCGTGTACGTCGATTATGCCTCGAATACGCCTCGAGCGGTTCAGACCGCCGAACGCCTTATCACCGAAGACAAAGTGAATTTCCTGTTTTCGCCGTTCGGGTCGGGAGCAACGAAGGCGGCAAGTGGAGTGTCGGAAAAATACGGAATCCCGACTGTCGCTGCGACCGCCTCCTCGGAGCAGGTCTACGATCAGGGTTACAAATATCTGTTCGGAACCTTTACCCCGAACGACACCCTGACCGAACCCCTCAGCACGATTGTCACCAAGCGTGACCCGAACATCAAGCGCGTCGCCATACTGGCGCGGAATGATCTTTTTCCGCTCGCGATCGGCAACGAGATGGAGAAATCAGCCAAGAAGCGTAACCTCGAAGTCGTGATGTTCGAGAAATACGCGATCGGCACGATGGATCACGCTTCGGCAATCACGCAGATGCGCGCAGCAAAGCCGGACTGGATCTTCGCGACTGGCTACATCAACGATCTCATTCTCATCCGTAAGCAGATGAGCGACCTTGGCGTCACTGCGCCGATCGTGACGATGATTGCCGGCCCGGCTTACAAGGAGTTTATCGATGCAACCGGTCCGCTCGCCGAAAACATATCGAGCGCCGCCTGGTGGCACCCGGCTGTCCGCTATGACGGCAAAGGCGTCTTCGGCTCGACGGAAAATTTCAACAAAGTGTGGGAGCAGAAATACAAGGACGCGCCAGACTATGCGCAGGCCTCTGCCGCCGCGGCCGGGGAAATTTTCCAGCTCGCGATCGAGAAGGCGAACAGTATCGATCCGAAACAGGTGCGCGACGCGCTCGCGGCTCTCGATGGCACGACGTTCTATGGGCGCATCAAATTCGGTGCCACCGGGCAGATCACGTCATTGGATCCGCCGGTGTTCCAGATCCATGGTGGAAAGCCGGTCGTGCTCTTTCCCGATTATGTCAAGCAAGGCGAGCTGAAGACCGGAGTGAAATAATTTTCTCAACGCCTTGGGTCTCCTTCGCACCGGAAGGACCCGGGGACGGGCGATTTGACATAGCTGTCTTCCACCGGGGCCGGCGGGCAGCCGCCGCGTCAACGTGCAGTTTTCCGCATGATCTATCTTCAAGTCCTTGCGAACGGTCTAGTGCTGGGCGGACTGTACGCTGCAATCGCGGTCGGCTTCTCGCTGGTCTGGGGCGTGCTCAACGTCATCAATCTGCTGCACGGCTCGTTCATCATTCTTGGCGCCTACGTTGCATTCTTCGCACACGCGTTTTATGGCGTGCATCCATTTCTGTCGGCGCCACTTGCGGGTCTCCTCCTGTTTGCGATCGGCTATTCGCTGCAGGGAGCCGTCATCAATCGCGTCATCCGCGCGCCCGTGTTGATGACCTTAACGCTGACCTTCGGCCTTGATCTGCTACTCAACAACGCAATGTTGCTTCTCTTCAAGGCCGATTACCGGAAGGTGGTGCTCGATCCGCCGCTCGGCTCGATTGTTCTTGGTCCGATCGTGCTGCCGCTCGACCGGATCGCGGTGATGATCCTTGCGCTCCTGATGACCTACGGTCTCTACCGGTTGTTGCGGGACAGCAAGCTGGGTCGCGCAATCATCGCGATCCGGATGGACCGCGAGGCCGCGGCGCTGATGGGTGTCGATGTCATGCGGATGCAGGCGGTGACATTTGCCATTGGAGCGTTCATGGCGGGTGCGGCGGGAAGCCTGCTCAGCATCATCTATCCGATCTCACCGCTCAACAGCATCACCTTCCTTGGCAAGGCCTTCGTCATTTGTGTCATCGGCGGGCTTGGCAGCGTGGGCGGCGCCATCGTTGGCGGCATCGCCCTCGGCTTGATCGAAAGCCTCACTGCCCTGTGGTTCGGCCAGGAGTATGCGGTGCCGATTTCGTTCGCGCTGCTCGTCGCATTCCTTGCGGTCCGGCCCACCGGCCTGCTCGGCAGGAGAGGCTACGAATGAGGACGATCGTCATCCTTGCAATCGTTGCCGCGTTTTTCACGGCGTTGATTTTCGGCGGCAACTACGCGCTCCGCCTGGCAACCATTTTCGCGATGTACGCGACCTTGGCTCTGTCGTGGAACATCATCGGCGGCCTGGCCGGTTATCCTTCGTTCGCCACCGCCGCTTTCTTCGGACTGGGAACCTATGCGTCCGCGATCCTGCAGAGTTCCGGTATGCCGATGCTTCTCGCGTGGCCGCTCGGTGGGCTTACTGCCGCGGTTTTCGCCGCCGTTATTGGATTGGCGATCCTCCACCTCAAAGGGCACTATTTCGCCATCGCCAGCCTGGCCTTGGTCGAAGTGCTGCGCGAACTGGTGAACATCAACGACCGGCTTACGGGCGGCGGCATGGGGCTCAACCTGCCGGTTACGCAGGGAGGCGTTACGCAGCAGGCCGTGTATTTCCTGGCGGCGATGCTGGCGCTGGCGGTCATCACCTTACTGTCGGCCGCTGCCGTCCACCGCGGCAAGCTTGGGTTTGCGCTCCGCTGCATCCAGCAGAACGAGGACGCCGCTGTCATGCTCGGCGTCAATGCGCGGCTCTACAAGGCCGCCGCATTCACGCTCTCGGCTGTATTTCCGGGAATGGCCGGCGGCATCTATGCCAGCTGGGTTCATTATATCGACCCCAGCGACGTGTTCGACATCCTGCTCTCCGTCAAGCCGTTGGTGATGGTTCTGGTCGGAGGCCTGGGCACCTTGTTCGGACCCGTGATCGGCGCCGCCGTATTTCTGGCATTGGAGGAAGCGGTCTGGCGCAGCTTTCTTACCGTCCATGCGGCCGTGCTCGGGGCCTTGATCGTTGCATTGATATTGTTTTTGCCGCACGGGCTCATGTCGATCAATCGGCGGCGCTTGGGAGCAGGCAGGACATGAGCGCGCTCCTCGAGATCGACCGGGTCTCACGATCATTCAAGGGCCTTCGTGCCATCGATGACGTGTCCCTTAAAATCAACGCCGGCGAGATCGTGGGCCTGATCGGCCCGAATGGGGCGGGCAAGACGACCCTGGTCAATCTGGTGACCGGGATGTATCCGGCAACGGTCGGACACGTCCGCTTCAATGGGCAGGACATCACGCGGCTCGCACCGAACCGCATCGCAAAGCTCGGCATCGCGCGCACCTTCCAGGTGGTGCAGCCGTTTCCGCGAATGAGCGTCGGCGACAACATTGCGGCCGGCGCCCTGTTTGCCGGCGGCAGCGGCTCGCTTGCGGACGCGCGCCGGCGGGCAATGGAATTGGCGCAGCAGGTGTCGATTGCCGATCTTTTCGACCAGCCTGCCGAGACGCTCACCTTGGCGCGGCGCAAGCGCCTGGAGCTCGCCAAGAGCCTTGCCATGAGTCCGAAAATTCTGTTCCTCGACGAGGTGAATGCCGGGCTCAATCATGCCGAGATCGACGACGCGCTCAGGCTGATCGGCAGGATCTCGCAATCCGGCATCACGATCGTGGTGATAGAGCATGTCATGAAGGTCGTCCTGTCGATCTCGACACGGCTTGTCGTCCTCCACCATGGCCAGCTGATCGCCGATGGCTTGCCGGAGGTGGTTGTTCGCGACGGGCGCGTCGCCGAGGCCTATCTTGGCAAGCGCTATGTAGAAGCGAGCCGCGGAGCCCCCGCATGACCGCTTCGCTTCTGCAGGTAAGTGCCCTCGAATCCGGTTACGGCGAGGTGCAGGTGCTGTGGGGCGTCGATCTCGACGTCGCTGCCGGTGAGATCGTCTGCGTCATCGGCTCGAACGGCGCCGGAAAAACGACCTTGTTGCGCACGATTTCCGGCCTTGTGGCCGTCAGGGCAGGGAAGGTTACGATTGCCGGGCAAGATTTCACGGGAGC
>Ga0310904_10000481_pt1 | contig 11361 bp, 8 predicted proteins | sample C48D1metaG_FD_203746 | JGI IMG/M metagenome (GOLD analysis project Ga0310904, IMG submission 203746) | Lab incubated soil microbial communities from West Virginia University Organic Research Farm, Morgantown, WV, United States - C48D1 | ecosystem: Environmental > Terrestrial > Soil >... | reverse complement strand
GCCGCGAGTTTCGGCGAGACAGAGCGCCGCAACCGCGGCAAAGCCCATGCTGCTTACCGATACAGCGTTCGCAGATACGTTCCTGGCAATCAGCCATCCGGCAACGCGGCGCGCGATGTCGGCATCCCGAGACGCCAATGGACGTCGTTCCGCCGGTTGGTACGTGGATTCGATCATGACCGTGCCTCAATCAGCGATGCCGTGACAGCTCGATCGGTGCCGCGAAAGTCCTGCAGCGCGCCAATGACTTCAGGCCGGACGACGACGCTTGGGCGGACGGCGCATATTCGCGCAAACGCTTCGTCGGCTGTCGCGGCGAGGCCAACATCGATCAGCCAGGACGCGACAATGGCGGCACTTCGCGAGTAACCGATTTTGCAGTGGACGTAGACGATGCCTTGAAGACGATGCGCGTTGATGAACTCGACGCCGGCACGCAAGTCATCCAGTGAGGGCGCAGTCAAATCAAGAATCGGTAGATTCAGGTACGGGAGTGCGCGAAACGCGCGGACCTCGGAGAATTCGCCGGTGAGATCGAGCACCGCTGTCACACCCTGCCTGACGGCCTCGTGCGCTTCCCACTCTCGAAGCTGACGGCCCACCCAGACGTCGGGTGACAAGACGCTCCAGGCCGTGGCATGACGACGGTAGTAGATCAATGACGCGTACTGCGCGACCAGCCATGGTGCGAGAACGATCGTGGACGAGAGCGGCAACCGTCCGTCCTGCTTACGCGTGATGCCGGAATACAAGCCGAAGTAGGCACCGGCGACGATCGCGGTCGACATCGCCGGCCAAAAGAGGGCAAGTCCCCAGGGTTGCAAGACTGCGCCGGCTACGCCAAGAACCACCGCACCGGCGACATACCACGCGCCGATCCGCGCGTTTATGGTGACGGGTGCGGCCGGGCGTCGTTCCGGGACCAGGTAGTAGCTGAGGATTCCCAGGGCGAACCCGCCGACCACGTCGATCACATGATGTTGATGGGTCAGCACCGTCGAAACTCCGATGAGCGCGAACCAGCCCTGGACGAGCAACCGCACCAGGCCGCGCGTGTGACGGTAGTACGTGCCGCCGAGAATCATCAGTATTGAAATGTGCAGCGACGGAAAGAGGTTGAAGGGACGATCGAAGCCGTGCAGCACGTGGAAAAGGGTGGACGTCCAGTCCGTCGGCTGCGGTCTCGGAAAAGCAAATCGCAAAGGCATGAGAAGAAACATCGTGCCCGCGATCAAGATCGCCATCGACATGCGACGGCGAAACACGAGCAGCTCCGTTCGCTCTGTGCACAAAAATGGCGCGGCGACGAAGAACAGGTCGAGCGACATGTAGGGAACGATCAGCCACTGGACGAAAGGAAGATTCTGTTCCCAGCTGAACGCCCACGTGCCAACGTCGGTTCGCAGCGAGGTGATCCAGCCCGCGACGCCGTAAATCACGACGAACAGGAGCGACAGCGCGATCGCTGTCGCGCCGCTCAAGAGATACGACGGGCGATCGAGACGGTGAACATGCCCCATGGATCGATCTCCATCTGCACTTTTGCGAATCCTGCGGCGCCCACGAGTTCGTCCATTTCCGCCTGCGTTCGCCGCCGCATGATCCACGGCTCGCCGTCCCAGTTCGAGAGACCTCGGGCAATCAGTTCGAGCTGAGGATGCCAGGGCTGATTGGTGTAGATCAGCAAACCGCCCTCGGGAATGGCGCGGGCAAGCCCTTCAAGAGAGTTCAGAACCCGTCGATTGTCCGGAAACAGCTCGTACAGTCCCGATACGATGGCCACGTCCGGAATCGGATCGATGTGCTCGAGCGCGGATCGATCGAAGGCATCGGCGCGGGTGAAGATCACGTTGGTCAGCTCGAGGGAGCGGGCAATCGCTCGCCCTGCATCAAGGTTCGACGCCTCCGCGTCGCGGAGTTCGGCGGTCAGCTGGAGCGACGTGCATCGCTTCAGCGTGTCGAGGAGATAACGCCCTGCACCGGTCGCGATGTCGACGATGTGCGCAGAGCCGTTGGCCGCGTGTCTGTCATCGATCGCGTGCTTGATCGCGCGCTCGACCAATTGACGACGAACGCGGATACCGCGCCAGCCGATGCCGTTGAGATACTGGCGATCGATGAATCGGCCCAGCGCCGTGGTACCAGAAGGTTGGTTGCGATAGACATAGTCGAGGGTTCGGCCAGAGTTGAATCCGCTGCGCCATCCGAGGCGGATTCCCTCGCTGAGACGGCCAAGCGAGCGCAGGAATGACCCAAAGATCTTGTACGCGATCCACTTTCGCGAGAGTGGCCGCAGTGGACGGCAGAGCGAGCGGTACTCGTTGAACGTGTAGCCGCCCTGATCGGCGTCCAGGAGTGGCGTCCGGGGCATCGGCGCCGCGAATGCTCCTTCAATGAAGTCGCGCGTCACCTGCAGCGGCCGAGACGCATTCGCTTCGTGATACACGTCGTGGAAGAATCCGGGCAGGCTCTCCAGGTGTTTCACCGGCGACCCCAGCCGCTCAAAAAACTTCTTCTGCGCGCTCTGTTTGACGACCCAATCCGATCCGGCAAGCAGCATCAGCGTCGGAACCTGGATCGCGGCCGCGTCTTCGATGAGCCGCGTCGCCGTGTCGTGCAGATCGATCAGCACGCGGGTCGAAATGCTGTGGGTGATCAGGTCGTCGCGCTCATGGCGTAGCCGTTCGGCCGGATCGTGAGTCAGCACGCGAGCTTTCACGTAGCTCGAAACGGATCTCATGACGCCGAGCTTCTGCGTCAGTCGCAGCGCAGGAATGGCGAATGGCAGGTACAGCCGAATGCGAAAGGCCGGTGTCGCGAGCACCGCCGCGCGCACGCGCGGTGCATAGTCGTGAATCCACGCCGCCACAATCGCGGCACCGACGCTGTGACCGACGACAGCAATCTGCTCCATCGGCACACGTTCGATGTCCGACAGGTGCCGAACGAACAGCTCCGCGTCTCTGGCGTACCACCCGAAGTTCTCCGCGTCGTCGCGCGGTCCCTCGGAGCGGCCGTTGCCGCGAGCGTCCCAGGCAAAGACGGTGAATCCCTCAGGGGTTATCGCTGCGACGACATCATCCCATCGCCCTGAATGCTCATGACCGCGGTGGAAGAGCACCAGAATCCGAGTGGTGGGAGTTGACGGCCGCCACGCGCGATAGTAGAGCCGCGTGCCGTCCCAGCTGGTGAACCAGTGTTCAGAAAGACTGAACCGCGGCTGGCTCTCGCGAGGTCCATGCAGATCGCTGGAACGGTCGCCAGGCGCGCGTTCCTCTTGCTGGCGCGCGCGTGAACGATTCAGGAGGTTCGTGGCTTGCCAATGAAGTGTCGCAGTGCCCATGCCCGAGGATACGGACGCGGCCGCGGAGGAGTCCTGATGGGACGGTGAAGATTCAGTGAATTGTCGTGAAGGCAGGAAAAGCCAGCAAAGTCACCGTGAAAAATCGAAGTACCAGGTCGCTCCTGCGGTGTACGCAATGCCGTCGTGAGTATCGCGACCCCACACGTACGGCTCTACTGCGACGAACAGATCGGCAAAGCCAGTCGAATACGATATGCCGCCAGTCAGGTGCCAGAAGCGCATCTTGAGAAGACGATCGGCTTGAACCCGTTGGTCGGGAGGAGCGGTCCCGACTTCGAACGCCGTAAGACCGCTGTGAGTCTTCGTGAACAGCGCGCCGCCATGAACGTACAAGGCGCGCGTCAGGGCATACCCGAAACTCATGGTCACATTGCTTCGGTTCGGCCTCGTGCCCTCAACGACCGTCTCCACCAGCCCGAACGTATAGCCGGCCTCGACGCTCGCCTTCGGGAGGACCTGCGCGAGCCGCCAGGCCGCGTTGACCCCCATCAGAAGCTGGTGCAGGTTTCCGCCGACGACCGCTTCTCCCTGGTAAGGGTAATCGTGAGACGGCGTGATGTAGCGCACCTGGGGCGTCAGGGCCCAGAACTCGTCGCCAAAGCGGTATCGACCACTGATCGCGAAATCCTGGAACGACTCGTGCCAGCAGCGGCACGCATCCCGCTCGAGTCCCGAGAACGGCGCATTGGCTCCGGTGTACTTCGCAAAGACGAACGGCACGGAGGCCGTCACGGCAAATCGTTCCGTGACGCCGTAGTCGACCTCGCCCAGCAGACTGGTGGTGACGCTGTCGCCGCCGGGGAGGAACGTGCCGTCGGTCAGGATATGTCCGGTGTTGTCCACCCATTGCCAGGCAAATGTGACCGAGCCCACACGCGGAGGGGGGGTAAAGGCCTGGGCAAACGCCGAGACGGGCAACAGCAGGACGACGATCGTCCGGGCAAGCAGGCGACGGGGTGAGGAAATCACCACGCCATTTATGAGCTTCGGGTCTTCTTCAGATTCTGGTCGCGCTGCGACACCGCGTTGTCGATCGCCTGAAGCAACGAGTGGTTCTTCACCAGATCATCGACGCCGACCACAATGGCGGCATCAGGCGATGGCTTGACCAGTCGCTGCACGTTGGCCGAGTCGCTGTTCGCGGTGAGAATCACGTCGTAGCGGCCGCTCGACACGATGGCTGACAGTTCTTCGAGCGATTGCACCTTGGTGGCGCGATGACCTTCGAGCTTGAGGATGGATTCGACTTTTGCTTTCTTGAGGGAAGCCGCCATCGCCGATGCGGGATCGGCATAGATCAGCACGGATGCGGCGCGGGCGGTTTTCGGACGCTGATAGCGTGTGCCGCGGCCGGCAACCAGGAACTTGTCGCCGCAGGCGAGCAGGTCGCCTGTCATCCAGAACGCCAGCACCGCCACCACGACGCCGAGGGTTCGCCGCCTGCGCATAGCCGCCTCCAGTCTAGACCGCCTGAGCTTACCACAGGATACGGAAACTACCCCATCTAACGTTGCAGGTCAGGGAATGCGTATCTGGCGCACGACGGCCAAAAACCGCGGATCGGCACGCACCGAATCCCATGCCTGGTCGACCTTGAGCAGCTGCAACCCGGTATAGCCGTCCCCCGCCGCCCGCTCCAGGCCTGACAGGGCTGCCTCGCGGTCGCCGAGTTGCGCGTGGAGGCGGGCGACGTCGAACGGCGGCACGTACTTGCCCGCCGCGACCCGCGCCTCGGCCTCGCGGAGCTCGGTCCGTACCAAGGTCAACTCGGCCTTGGCATATTCGGCGTCGGTCGTTGCGCGCGCGAACAGCCGGGCCCCTTCTTCGTCGCCGACCAGCTCGTACGCCTTCGAACGGGCCGCCGCCGCGCGCGTGAAATCGCCGCGGCGCTTGTAGACATCGGCGACGCCGAACAGTGGTCGCGGGTCATCGGGCAATTCAGCCGACATGTCGTAATAGACACGCAGTGCCTCGTCGAGCCGTCCTGCCTGCAACAGGAAGTTTCCGAGCATCACCCGCGATTCGAGGTTTCCCGGATCCACAACGAGCGCCCGCTTCACCAGGGCCACGGCTTCGTCGGGCTGCCCAAGCGCAACAAAAAAGAGCGAGATTGGATGGTACTGAACCGTACGGAGGACGACCGGATCGTCCATGAGGGCGCGGTATTCGCGCTCGGCGGCAGCCCAGTCGTGTTTGAAAGCGAAGTCGCGGCTGGCCACCGCCACGCGCACTGCGACGTTGTCCGGATCGATGGCCGCAGCCTTCTTCAGCGCGGCGTCCGCATGCACCATGGCTTCGCGCGGCGGCATGTACGCATTGGCGGCACGGGCGTACGTGCTCGAGAGCGCGAGATGCGCTTCGAGAAAACGCGGATCCTTGTCAGTGGCCTGTATGAACAGGTTCCGCGCCGCGAGGTCGTCGTCCTCAGTATCGCTCTGCATGAGGAAGCGGCCCTCCAGGAACAGCCGGTAGGCCTCGGGGTCGCTGGTGCCAAACCCGCCCAGCCGCGCCTTTTCCTCGCCCGACAGGTGCAGCCGCAATCCGTCCGTTATGATCGACAGCACGATGGTGTCCTGGACGCTCATGAGATCTGAGACGGGCCGGTCGAACGTCTTTGCCCAGAGGCGTTCCCCGGAAGCCCCGTTGATCAGCTCGGCCGACACGGCAATCTGATTTCCACGACGCGACAGGGTGCCCGTGACGACGGCGCCAACCTTGAGCGTTCGCGCGACCTCCTGTGGGTTCGGATGATTTTTGAAGCGCATCACCGTCGCGCGCGCCATGACAGTGAGCACACGAGCGCGCGAGAGGTGATCAATCAACCCGTCGGTCAGGCCTTCGGCCATGTATTCGATCTCTTGATCCTGAGCGGTGTTTTCGAACGGCAGCACCGCTATCGTCGTGATTGTCGGCGCGGTGTCGTGCCGGCGATTCCACAGGTACGCGGCAGACACGATGACCGCGACGGCGACGGCCGCAGCGGCGAGCCACCGCATCGACAACCACGGTTGAACGCGGACCGCGACGGCTTTCTCGTCGTGCGCCGTTTCGGTCGGAGCGGCGGAGGATTCCGGCGTCAGCGCTTCAAGGGCAACCGCGAGCTCGCGCGTGGATGAAAACCGCTGTTCCGGCGATTTCTCGAGACATCGACTGATCACCCGTTGAAAGACGTCGGAGGCGTCGCCTCGGATCGAAGACAGCGGACGCGGCTCATCGCGCAGGATCGCGCTCAAGGTTTCGACGGAGGTCGCACGCTGGAACGCACGCTGGCCGGTCAGCAGCTCGTAGATGACGGCGCCGAACGAGAACTGATCGGAGCGGAAGTCGACATTCCGTCCCATCGCCTGCTCCGGGGACATGTAGCCGACGGTTCCCAGGATGGCGCCGTCGATGGTCCCCGCGGCTGTCACGGTCTCGGCCGATCCGCCGTCGAGCGACGGGGCGACGACCTGGCGAGCGACGCCGAAATCGAGGATCTTGACGGCCCCCTCGGGGGTCAGCATCACGTTCTCGGGTTTGAGATCGCGATGCACGATGCCTCGTGCATGGGCGGCGGCAAGTCCTTCACCGAGCTGTCGCGCGATGGACCACGCTTGCCGGATCGGAATGGGACCCTGCGCGACGACCTCTCGGAGCGTGCGCCCCTCGACGAACTCCATGGCAATCCACGATCTGCCGTCGCTCTCGCCGACGTCGTAGATGGTGACGATAGCCGGATGGTTGAGGGCTGAAGCGGCGCGGGCCTCGGTTTCGAATCGCCGGCGGCTCGCCTCGGAGCCGATGAGGCGCGGTGAAATCACCTTGAGGGCCACGGCCCGACCGAGCCGCGTATCGAGGCCTCGGTAAACCTCGCCCATCCCGCCTTCGCCGAGCTTCTCGACGACGCGGTACGGACCCAGCGCCTCGTCGATCACCGCAACCTCTCAATCTGGTGGAGCCCAAGTCGATCGGTCGCCATGGTAGCGACCAATCATGGCACGAGAGGCGTGAGATTCCTCTGCCTGTTCGTTCGAGTCGCGGCCTTGGCATCGGTCACCGCACGCCCTCAGAAGCCGTTTTCTCGCGTGGTAGCATCTGCCCGCTCGACAAGCATTGTGAAAGGAACAGGTGAAGTCCCGTGAACCGCACCGCCATTCTTGCGGCGCTCCTTGGCTCGTTCGCGTACGCCGCAACGGCGCAGCAGCCGCCAACGCCGCCCCAGCAACCGCCATGGACATTGACCGAGGATCAGATCCGCGCGATCGTCGGGCGGGTCCGCGCCGGTCGCGATTTGACGCCAAAAGAATGGCCGAACGGGGCGCGCGTGGCGGTCGGTCTGTCATTCGATCTCGACAACGAGACCGGGACACTCCGAGATGGACTCACGAGTGCGGCATTGCTGTCACAGGGAGAATACGGGTCGCGCGCCGGGCTCCCGCGGGTACTGTCGCTGCTGGACAAGCATGGCGTTGCCGCATCGTTCTTCGTCCCGGCGGTCAGCGCGATGCTGCACCCCGAGTCGATGAAGGCGATTGCGAAATCTGGCCGCCACGAAGTCGCACTGCACGGATGGATTCACGAACGAAACTCGCAGCTCGACGAAGCGACGGAGCGCGATCTACTGACACGAGCCGCTCGAGCACTGGAGACGTCTACTGGGAAGCGGCCGTCCGGTATGCGAACGCCGTCTTGGGACTACAGTCCATCGACGCTGAAAATCGCGCGGGAGTTAGGGCTGCTCTACGACAGTAGCCTCATGGCCGACGACCATCCCTACGAGGTCATGGCCGACGGTCAGCCGACCGGCCTCGTGGAGCTCCCGGTTGAATGGATTCTCGACGACTTCCCTTATTTCTGGATGGATCGCTCGTCGACCGTGCGACCGACGATGACGCCGGATGAAGTGTTCGCGATCTGGAAGGGGGAATTCGACGGTGGGTATGAGGAGCGAGGCCTGTTCATTCTTACGATGCACCCGCATGTGATCGGACACCGGGCGCGGATCGCGATGTTGGATCGGCTAATCACCTACATGAAGTCGAAGCCCGGCGTGTGGTTCGCCACGCACGAGGAGATCGCGAAGTACGTGAAGGCGAAATAGGGCCGCCGATGGTTGCGCGCTCATGAAGGCGCGTTCTGTCAGTTGTGGATCACTGATGAGAACGGTGAAAGGATACGAATGACAGCGGGCGACTCCGCGGCGTTCGGCGTTATCAAGAGGAATCGGGACCCGTCCGGAGAGACAGCGAACGACGGAGTAAAATCCTCCAGGCTGTCCGTTGCATACACTGGCGCGTTGAAGAGGCGTCGCTGGCTGAAGGCCTCGCCGGCGTTGACTGAAACACTCATCATGGTTCGGCCGGACAAAAAGAAAAGTTCTCTCCCGTCCGAACGCCATCGCGGTGAACCGCCGGCTCCAAGCGTGATCGATTTGGAAACGCCATTACTCAGTCGTAGAACGTACACCTGCCGGCGCCCCTGGTGATCGGACGAATACGCCAGCCACGAACCATCTGGAGAAACGCGCGCGTCGGCGAATCCAAGACCGTCGATGATCCGTGTCGGCGATGCGTCACCATCGACGTCTACCTTCAAAAGGCTGGTAGTGGCTCCAAGCGTGGTGCACACGACACTGCGACCGTCGGGCAACCACGCGTTTACCACAATGCACACATCCGGCAGCGCAGTCTCCTCCCCCGCCCGCGTCGTGTCGCGCACAAATGAGCGCCAGCGACCGTCGCGGAGGGATCCAAACGCAAGTCGGTCGCCTCGCGGTGACCAGATCGGATCAGAGTCGGGCTGCGGATCGTCGGTCATATGCGTTTGTATACCGGTGACGAGCTCGAAGACCACAACGTCGGACGCACGCTTACGGGGATCGATCCGAACCACGGCCGCCCGCGTGCCGTCAGGTGAGATATCCGGTTTGCGGTAATCGCCGGGAGGCCCGACCGTTCCGAGTCGCCGGCCTTCCCTGTCGAACCAGGAGAGTTGCTGCGCCGGCGCCGGAGAGTCCATCAGCGCGACGGCGTCACCTCTACCGGAAAACATCCCCAGCCCTGTAGGTCCATCCTCTCCGTACACACCGACGCTCTCACTAACCACAACGGGCTGTCCGACCAGCCGAAGTCTATCGGCGTCAAACCGCTGGCCGAGCAAACTGCCGCCTCGAGCGACAAGAACATAACCTTCCGACAAGTACACCGCAGCGGAACCGGCGTTGAGCAGCGTCCCGGTCTCCCGCCCACCGACTCGAGCCCATCGCACCTCGCTCTTGTCGCGATCCTCGGCAAGGTCGAGGTAAAGGAAATGCTCCCCGTCAGGGAGGAAGAACGGAAATCGGTGGTCCGGACGGCCACCGAGATCTGTTACCGGGGTTCGGTCTTGGGCGTCCTGGTGGTCAGTTCTATGGCCTGCAGCACGTCGTCGACACCTTCAGGCCCTTCGTCCGCGCCACGCTCGCCAACGCCACCCGCAGTGACGGCGCCTTCAGTCAGATCGCTGTCACCAGAGACCCTAACAGTTGGAATCGACGACATCACGATAACAATCACGGGCTCAGGGTTCCAAGTCGCTCTGAGCTTCGCCGTGTGGTCCGGAAGTGGGGTGGAAGCCGACCTGCTGTCGACGCGGTATATCAGTGACACCCAACTCACCGCGGTCATCCCCGCAAATCTATTGAACGATCCTGCCTCGGCCCGGGTGAGGGTGGTCAACGGCGACTCGATGGGGTGGTCGGACGGTTACCGGGGATATCCGAAGTCCAACGCGCTCTCGTTCGCCGTCGTCGACTCGCGCTGATCCACTCGGCACCACCGACGTTCGAGCAGGAAGATGCGAGGACGATCATGTCGAATGCACCTCTTGCGTGGACAAAGAGAAGATGTAGACCAGAATGTATCTGCCGCCGATGGATGCATGCGCGGCCTTTCAGCCCTCAGCATTCAACCATCAGCAATAAAAAAAGGCCGACGCTTTCGCATCGGCCCTTCAACGATTAATCCCGGCAGTGACCTACTCTCCCACACACTTTCGCATGCAGTACCATCGGCGGTAGAGAGCTTAACTTCCGTGTTCGGAATGGGAACGGGTGTGACCCCTCTCCTATGACCACCGGGAAACTGTTTGCCTGGGGTTCGACGGCGTTCACGCCAGATACCTGCGTGGCGTTCGTCGATCGTCCCAGACTATGTCAAAGAACTCGTTTACCAGTTTCCAGTAGCCAGTCTCCAGTAAAGCTGCGGCCGAAGGCCGCTACCGGGAGAGCTGGAAGCTGGGAACTGGAAGCTGGAAACTTCCAATTGAATATCCTGCAAACGGTAGTTTTCTCGTTCCACTTGTCGCGCCATAGCTCGCGAGCGAGCGACGACGGACGTGCATCGTTAACAAAGAAATGGTCAAGCCTCACGGCTGATTAGTATCGGTTAGCTCCACACATCGCTGTGCTTCCACACCCGACCTATCACCTGGTCATCTTCCAGGAGCCTTCAGAGCCTTACGGCTGGGAGATCTCATCTTGTGGAGGGTTTCACGCTTAGATGCCTTCAGCGTTTCTCCCTTCCGCACGTAGCTACCGAGCGCTACCCTTGGCAGGATAACTCGTACACTAGAGGTGCGTCCATCCCGGTCCTCTCGTACTAAGGACAGCCCCACTCAAATCTCCTGCGCCCATGACAGATAGAGACCGAACTGTCTCGCGACGTTCTAAACCCAGCTCACGTACCGCTTTAACCGGCGAACAGCCGGACCCTTGGAACCTGCTACAGCTCCAGGATGCGATGAGCCGACATCGAGGTGCCAAACCTGAGCGTCGATGTGAACTCTTGGCTCAGATCAGCCTGTTATCCCCGGCGTACCTTTTATCCGTTGAGCGATGGCCCTTCCATGCGGAACCACCGGATCACTAAAGCCTGGTTTCCCACCTGCTCCACTTGTAGGTGTCGCAGTCAAGCTCGCTTCTGCTTTTGCACTCTACGGCTGATTTCCAAACAGCCTGAGCGAACCTTCGCGCGCCTCCG
>Ga0310904_10000477_pt1 | contig 11395 bp, 9 predicted proteins | sample C48D1metaG_FD_203746 | JGI IMG/M metagenome (GOLD analysis project Ga0310904, IMG submission 203746) | Lab incubated soil microbial communities from West Virginia University Organic Research Farm, Morgantown, WV, United States - C48D1 | ecosystem: Environmental > Terrestrial > Soil >... | reverse complement strand
GAGGCCACGGAAGCGATCCTGTTCGCGCTGTTGCGCGTTCGAGGCGACAACAAGTGACGTGGCTTGCAGCGTCTCGATCAAGAAGCTGCCGATGTCCGCGCTCCGCTGCCGCAACTCGGCGACGCGGCTTTCGAGCCGGCGCCGATAGAAGGCCAGCGCGACGAGACTGATCGGCAGCGGCGCGAGCGCGATCATCGCGAGCCGCCAGTCGAGCCACACCATCATCACGAGGCTCCCGATGAGGAACAGCACGTTTCCGACCCACGCGAGCGCGGCCTCCGCGGCAACGCGTTGGATCTCGCTGATGTCGTTGTTCAGGCGCGCAACGATGTCGCCCAGCCGCGTGCGGGCATAAAAGCGCGGCGACAGCCGCTGGAGGTGCGCGTAGAGGGAAAGGCGCATGTCGAACAGGATTTCCGCCGACACGCGCGTATAGCGAAGGCCGCTCGTCACGTTGAGGATGAATCCGAGAACGCCAAGCGCGGCGAACCAGTACACGATGCGCCGAAGCGCGGTGAGATCACGGCCGATCAGGGCGTGATCGATGAGATCTTTCGAGAGGTACGGAATGATCAACGTGGTTGCCGTACTGATCAGGCTGATCGCCAGGACCAGGATCAAGCGGCGCCAGTACGGCACGAGGTAGCTAAATGCCCGACGATCCATGGTGCCTATGGTGCCTGAGGTGCCTGGCCAGTGGCGTTATCGAGGGAGGCCGGCGATGTCAGTCCGCAGCTTGTACAGCGTCTTGCCCGCGGTAACGTATAGGGTCTTCATGTCCGGGCCTCCGAACGCGTTGTTCGTAATGAAGTCTTCCGGGATGGGATAAAACTTCAGCAACTTGCCGGCTGGCGAGATCATATAAACGCCGGCCTTGTTATCGAGGGTCTCCGACGAGCCCCGCAGTTGGTTCATTCCGGCCGACGCGTAGAGGTTGCCCTGAATATCGATGCTCATGCCATCAGCGCTGCGGCCTGGTGAGAAGTCATAGAGGACCCGCATATTGCGGACGGTACCCTCAGGCTGCAGATCGTAGCTGCGAATCAGGCGCGGGCCACCCTGCCCTTGATTGGATTCAACGAGGTACAACTTCCGATCGTCAGGAGAAATCTGAATGCCGTTGGGACTTCGTACGTCCGGTGCGGCAAGAATCCGAGCCACCTTGCCGGGTGCGTCAATCCGGTAGACGGCGGCGCCGTTCAACTCAGTGAAATACAGTCTGCCCCTGCCGTCGATGGTGACGTCGTTTGGTCCCACGAGTGGCTTGCCCTCGTAGCTCTCGGCGAGCACTTCGATCTTCCCTGTCTTGAGATCGGTGCGTGTCACCCGGGGCGTCCCGGTCAACCGCACTCCGGGGCGCTCGAACGTGGCCCCCTCGCAGGCGATCAGCCGGCCGTCGGCATCGATCAGCAGCCCATTGGCCACGTTGCTCGACTGGCGATAGGTGGACAGAACGCCATCAGCGCCCAACTTCATGATTCGCTGATTGATGATGTCGGTGAAATATACGTTCCCGTCTCGATCGACCGCCGGCCCTTCAGTAAACGCCACGGTCGTGGCGACTTCCGGCTGCTGGCTCGCGACAGGTCCCGACACCGCCACGCAAAGGATGGCCAGTACCACAGACCGAGTACGGCTGGACTTGACGATGGTCGTCATGTGGCTTTCCTTCGACATCGGCGATGTGGACCGTCGTCCGATCCACAACGCCACAACTCCCGAGTTGTTGGCGGCACGGGCGGGGATTACTTTCTCGGCAGGATATACAGCGTCGTCGTCTGATCCGCGTTCATCTCGATCGTGCGCAACTTCTTGTACGACGCGGAGTCGTAGACGTCGATCGTCGCGCCCGCCTGGAACACGTACAGCAACTTGCCGTTGGACGAGACGCGCAGCGCCATGCGCGGGCGGCCGTCGAACGGCGTGCGGCTGAGGAGCTTTTTCTGCGCGACATCGAACGCCCAGAACTCATAGCGGCCAATTGGCTGCTGAGCGCCGTTTCCCTGCATCAATCCCCAGGCCCGCTTGCGGTCGGCGGTCATCGCGAAGCTGATGCCCTCGGCCGGCCCAATCGGCGTCAGCTCGATCGTCTTGGCCACCAGGTTGACGCGGCCAAGATTCATGATGCGGCGATTCTGAATCGAATCCTGCGTCGTGAAGAGGCCCGTGAAGAAACCGGGGTCGTCGTTGAAGTCATCGACCGAGCCAAAGTTGACGCGACCCAGGCCCGGCTCGATCGGGCGGCTCAACGGCCAGGTATCGACCTCGGTGAAATTGGTCGTCTCGAGGATCAGGACATCATCACCGAAGAAGTACAGGAGCTTCCCGTCCGGCGAGAAGCGGATGTTGACGAACTCGCGCTCTTCGCCACGCGGCCATGGAATGGTGCGGGTGATCTTCTTCTGCGAGAGATCGTAGAACTGCATGGCGATGTCGCCGATCTCCCAGCGATCGATCTGCTTGGTCGCGGATCGCGTCAGCAGGATCAGGAACCGCTCGAGCGGATCGACCTGGAAGCCGCGGATGCGGACCTTCTTGTTGCCCTCGCTCAGCGTGAACGTCGAGAGCGTCGTTCGAGTCGGGATGTCGACGATCTCGATTTTTTCGTTCGAGGCATCGAGGACGTAGAACTTGGTTCGGGATTGCGACAGCGTGAGCGCGCGCGGAATCCCGGTTTGCAGCTTGATGTCGCCGACTTTCGTCTCGGTGCCTTCGTCGAAGACCTGGATCGTGCCCGCGTAGGTGCCGATGTACATCAGCTGATCACCGCCGACCGGCGATGGCGGCGACGGCTTCTGGCCGCTGATGGTGGCGGTCGCGAGGATCAGGCCAACAACGATCCACCGATTCATTTCTTCTTCTCGTCGGCCGGAAAGATCAGATCGATCTTGCGCCAGTCCTTCTGCGCGGCGGCACACTTGGCCGTCCAGTCAGGCGAGTGGTTCAACTGATCCGGGACCTGCGCCGGCCAGAAGCAGCCCATGTGGCAGTCGAACAGATCGCGCTCGACCGGCTGGCACAGGCCGGCGGTCCCGCCCGTGCGATCGGCTTCCCATCCCGGCGAGAAGACCAGCGAACAGCCGTTGGGGATGTGCGGCGGATCGGGTTGCTGCGGAGGACCACCTTGCTGGAGAGCGACGACGTCTTTTTCTTGCGCGCCCTCGGGGCGCGCGGTAACCGACTCAACAAGAGCGGCCTTGCGATTCACCGGTGTCAGATGCTTCATGAGACTTTCTCCGGAACCTCTACGTCATCGAATTGCCGCAGGAACTCGGGATTCTTCTCCGCGATTTCACCGTAGATCTCGAGACACGTGTGCGTCCAGCCGCGAATCCACTCGCAGTAATGCAGGTTCGGCCGGTTCGTCGATCCGTAACGCGTGTGCGCTTCGTGATAACACCCGCCGGCGCAGATCGGCCGTGCCCAGCAGGTCGAGCAGTCGGTCTTGCTCGCGATGTGATGCGTGTGCAGGAACTCCTGCTGCTTCTCCCACGACACGCCATCGTGCACGTTGCCGAGCGAATGATCCTCAGAGCCGGCGAAGCGATGACAAAGTGCCACCTGCCCGTCGGTGGACACGCCCATCAAGCCGATGCCCGCGCCGCACGGATAGGCCTTCGCATGGCCGTGATGCAGCTCCTGCAGCGTCTCGCGAATGTTCGAGAAGCCGTGGTGGCGATTCTGCAGCGCGGCTTCGAGAAAGTCGCCGGCGAGATCCCGGAACTGCGCCAGCAGATGATCGAAGCCGCCGTCCGAGATCGCATAATCGCGACCCGGCGCCGTCGTCACCGGCGCGAACCCGACTTCCCAGAAGCCGAGCTCCTCGGTCAGATGCCGATAGATCTTGCGGACGTCCAGCGTCTGCTTCGTCAAGGTCACGCGCGCGCCGATCGGGCGCGTTCGATGTCGCGCCAGCAGCGCCTTGATCTTCGGCGCCGCGACGGCGTAACTGCCGGCGCCGTTATTGAAGACGCGGAACTTGTCCTGCATCTCTTCCGGCCCGTCGATGGAGATCGTCACGCCGACGCGCTCGGCGGCGAGGAACTCGATCACATCCGGACGCAGCAGCGTCGCGTTCGTCGTCAGGCTGAAGTCGATGTCTTTGCCGACTTCCGCGGCCCGCTGCCGCGCGTAGCCGATCGTCGACTTCAGCACGTTGAAGTTCATCAACGTCTCGCCGCCGAAGAACGTGATGTGCGCGTGCGGGTTGTCGCGAGACTCGCGCAGCGCGAATTCAACCGCTTCCCTGGCGGTCGCCTCGCTCATGAACTTCGGCTGCTTGCCGTTCTCGGTGTCGACGATCTTGTCTTCGCCGTATTCGTAGCAATACGTGCAGGCCAGGTTGCACTGGTTGGTGACGTTGACGACCAACGTCTGCAGCGGCACCGGTTTCAGCGGAATGATCTTGGGAACCGGCATCGGCTTCGCCGAGGACTCGCCAAGCGCGCGCACGCGCTGCAGCTCGGCGATCGTGTCGCCAACTTCCGCGGAATCGAAACGCGGTGACAATTCGCGCGTGAGATCGTCGGCGCCGCGCGGCCCGGCGGCGAGCGAATCGAGAATCGCCGACGAGCAGTCGTCGAGCGCGAACACCGCCGCGCTCGGCACCAGATACAGGAACCGGCGGCCGGCCGCTTCGAACGGATGAAACTCGCGCAGCGAAAGGCTCATTGTGGTCCTACCGTCGGATCGAAACGCATGTAAAGTGGCACGCTCACGAGCAGATGCGCCCGCGCCCGTAGCGTCGATGCCGGCTTCCCGCCCACCGCGTCGCCGAGCACCTTGGCGACCACCCACACATCGCCGACATTGTTTCGTTGTCCGCTGCGTGCGGGATTCGGCCCTTCGATATTCGGAGTGAAGCGGCCCGTCGCCTCGTTCAACGCCCCAACGAACTTGATGTCGTCGTCGTTGTAGGTCGCAGCGTATTCTTCCATGCTCCACGCCGCGTCGACGAGGCCCAGCTCGATGTCGTCAGGCGAATCGGGCTTCCCGTCCGCGCCGTTGCTGTAACCCCACGCTTCGAACTGGGCGAGCATCTTCGGGAACGAGTTGCCGCCGACGCGCGCCATCGCCCAGTCGGGCTTCACCTTGATCGTGTCGATCTTGTCGTAAACAGCCAGCGCTCTTGGGCTCGACGCGCCGGCCACGAATAAATCGCGCACGCCAGGCGCGGCACTCGTCGCGACGTCCACCGACACGGTCGCCAGATCAGGCGTGGCGCTCACCACCCGCGAGACGGTGATGCCGGGGCCAAGATCGATGTCCGAAGTCCGAAGCGACGCCGCCAGGTTGGTCCCGTAAATCTTCAACTCCTGCGCCGACGCGCCCCGGCGCAACGCCGTGCGGTCCGTGCCGAGCACGCGCGTCTCGTTGCCGACGCGTTCGAGCTTCACGTCGATGCCGATCTCGTCATAGCCGCCAGCAAACCATCGGCCTTCCATCATCCGCCAGTTGCGATCGACCATCATCACTTCCCGCAGCGACGAGTCCGCAGCCTGCGTCGACGAGCTGCCGCGCCATTGGTAACCGGTGTAGACGATGGCGCGTCCGGTGCGCGTGAAGGTTTCGCCCGTGCGCGCGACGCGGTAGGTCGCCGACGTCGTGAACTCTTCCGGCGACGACGGGCTCGCGGTGATCGTGACGCGTCCGTAGATCGCGCCCTTGCCGAGCTCCCAGCCGGTCAACGCCCAAGTGCCGTCAAGACGCGCCGGCCGCATGTTCGCCGACCATGCGGCCCACTCAGGGGTCTTCAGCGGAAATGTCTTCGCGAGGTGATCGACAGCCTTCTCGAACGGATGCCGATTGTCCGGCGGACGGCCATCGCTCGATGGATTGGGCGGCAGCGGACCGCCGCGGCGAAACGCCTGGTTGTCGACGAGTGGATACCAGCCGCGATGCATCGCGATCAGCAGATCCCATTCCGTCTTGGTGCGCCGCTGTGAAATTACGCGGCCGAGCGAATGGCACTTGTTGCAGGTCGATTCGGCGTCGGCGTTCGCGCTGTACTTGAAATCGATGAGGCGGCGTTCGGCTTCCCATGAGGCGGGCTTCGCCTCTTCAGGCGCGAGCCCCAGGTTCGTCGACAGATACTTGACCACCTGCCGCGCGGTCGAGGGATCGATGTTCAAGCCGTTGAGCGCCGCCATGCGCTGGATGATCGTCTGCCATCCTTCCGGCGTGTTGCGCTGGAACGAGATGCGCGACATTTGCCCTTTGTCGTCGGGGCGATGGCACGAGCCGCACGCTTTCTGCACCGTCGCATCGGTAATCGGGATGCCCTCTTCGGGCTTGGCGGTCGGCGCGGAGGTCGGCTGCGGCGCCTGGGACGCGGACAGCATCGCGCCCATCAGCAGGACCGTTGCAGCGGCGAAGACATGTCTCAGCATGGGGCCTCGGTTGGCGGTCATTCTGACACAAGCCACCCTCGCGCAACCGCCGTCGCGACCGCGAAAAGAAAATCGGGCAAGGATGCCGGGCCCACCGCCCGGACGTAGCTATCGTAGAGGTCCGGCACTTGTCGAACGGCCGGCAGGAGCTCAATCAGCGCCACCATGTCGATCCCACGCACGTAGCGGATTCCGGCGGGATGCCGGGCCGACACCAAGTGAGGCTCAAGGACGATCTCGCGGCCGCGAATACATGGCCTTGGCTGGATGCTCGTCGCCGATCCGATTCGCGGACGCCATGAGTCCCGCGCCCTCAACTCGTTGAGGGCGCCGCGAATCTCATCCACGTCAGCCGTCTCCCCTTCGCCATCGTCCGATCGCTCGTCCCAGAACGGGTGGTGATGGCCGGTCGCGGCGCCGGCGAGGAATCGCCGGCTCTCGCGCAACAGGTGGCGCTCGATCTCCTCCTCGCGCGCCGAGAAGAACTGGAAGGCCTCGGCGCGTAGCGAGGGCGTTTTCATGGCGGTGTTCACGGCGACTGCCGCAAGCCACGCAGAGGCGAGTGCCTTCTTCACGCCCGCGGAGGACAGCGGGTCGACAAACGATCCGGCGTCGCCGACGAGCAGCCACCGCTCGCCCGCATACGCGCTCGCGCGATACGGCGACGCGTCGAAACCGCGCGGTCCTTCGATCATGGAGGCCTCCGACGTGATCGATCGGAAGACATGCGTCTTCGCAATCTCGGCACGATAGACATCGGCCGATGATCCGCCACGAGCGAGCTCAGATCGCTGCGGATCGACCATCGCCGCGATATGCCGCAAGCCGGGTGCCGAGGGGACGGACCACATCCAGCCATCGCCGTAGGATTCAATCAACGTGTGCGAATCGTCGGGCACCGGCCAGCCGCCGTCCCGCCACCACACGCCGACGAGCGCCACCGTTCGCGGCCCTTCGGGCCACTGGCGCAACCGGGTCGCCCGCGCGATCACCCCGGCGCGGCCGGTGCAGTCGAGCACGAAGCCATCGGGTTGTTCGCGGACCGTCGACTGTTCGACGACGACGCCTGCGGCGATCGCCTCGGTCAGGATCACATTGGCGAGCGCATCGACGTCGACCTGCCAACCGCGCGCACCGCTTGCGAACAGCTCGACGCGAGGATCGCCGCCGCCCCACCACACCGTGTTGCCAGTCGACCGCGGGAATTCCACGCGCTCAATTGCGTCGCTGATGCCGATCGCATCGAACAGCTTGCCGCAGCTGGGAGGGAGAGAGACAGCGAGGCCGCGGCTGACCAGTGGACGCGTGATGAGCTGGACCTCGTGGCCCCACTTCGCGAGCAAGAGCGATGCGGCGGCACCCGCGGGCCCGCCGCCGAGGACGATGACTATTTCTTCTGCTCCACTTCGGCGATGAAGGCGCGCGCTTCGCGGATCACGTCGTCGGTGATCCCCATGTGCCCCTTGTCGGTGTAGTGCACGTAGCGGTGCTGCACACCCGCGGCCTTGAGCTTCTCCACCATGTCGACGGCCTGCTGCACGGGCACCGACTTGTCGTCATCCGAGTGAATCACGAGCAGCGGCTTCATGCCCGGATTCACGTGATTGATCGGCGACGCCTGGCGGCGCGCGTCTTCAACCTTGCCCTCAATCGGCGTCCAGAGGTTGCCCCACGACAACGAATTCAATTCGTACGTGGCGGCCACGCTGATCACCGCCTTGACGTCGATGCGCGCCTTCTCCCAGCCGCCGACTCTCGGAAAGCCGGCTTCGCCCGCGGTCGCGAAGAGCGAAACCATCTGACCGCCGGCCGACTGTCCGATCAGATACACGCGCTCCGGATCAATCCGGTACTCGTCGGCGTGCGCGTGGAGCCATCGGATCGCGCACAACATGTCGAGATACGGCGCGGGCGCGGGAGAACCGCCGACCAGGCGATAGTCGATCGACATCGCGAAATAGCCGAACGCCGCCCACTCGGTTACCTTGATGCTGCTCGCATCGGCGCGGTTGCCGGCGCGCCAGCGGCCGCCGTGCACGGAGATGATCGCCGGCTTCAGCGACGGGCCGTCCGGATAGGCGATGTTCGCAAGCAGCGCAGCGCCCTCGACGCGTCCGTAAATGACGTCGGTCTTAGTGACGACCGGCGCGCTCGGCTGCGCGACGGCTAGCACAGGCATCAGCAACAGCACGATGGTGGCGATCGAAACACTGCGCATCATTCCTCCTCGGCCGATCACTTCACGTCGGCATCGAACGCGCCCGTGATGATCACGCCGGCGCGCTTCATCTGCACGAAAATCCGGTATTGCCCCGGCTCGGGAAAGCCGTAGGGAAAGCTCACCGTCGCGGGCGGCGTCGTCAGGTGCTGTGCATGTGAGGTGTTCGATGGCATGGCCAGGTCCAGCGCGGCCATCGGCGCCGATCCCGCCGGATGCACGTGCGCAAACACCTTCAGATCGCGACGCACGAAAATAGCGTGTCCAGGCATCCCCATGTAGAGCTCGAGATCCTTGACCGGTTCGCCATGTTCATCGTCAGCGCGAAAGGTGAACGTCGTCAGGCGCTTCGGCACGAGCGGGGTGTTGTCACGAATCCACGAGATCTTGGTCAGGCTTTCGTCATTCGCCGACCACGCACTATCGTCGCCCGACAACGGCACGCCCTGAATGCCCGGGGTCTCTATCTGGCCCGTCACCGTTTCCGATACGCCGGTCGCGTGCACGAGATCGGCGAAGAGATCGTACGTGCCGCCAGGGATCGCGGGCAAGCGTTGCTCGAACGTTCCGACCGCTGCCTCACGCGGATGCAGGTGCCACAGGCGATCGAGTGACGGCGACACGACGAACAGGTGCATCGGGTGACCGTGATCGGGAACGAAATCGTCGAGGCGGCGCGAGCCAATCCATCCAGGATCGGTCAGCGACAACGACAGGGTCGAATCGGTGCCGACCCGCGGCGAGCCGATCAACGGCTTGTAGACATACCGATCATAGGCAGTCGCTTCAACGCTCCACCACATGTTGCCGAGAAAGGCGATGCCGATGACGACGACCGTTGCGATCGCCCCGGCGATCCGGCCGCGTCGCTTCGCGCGAGGATCGAGCGTCTCGCCTGCGCCGAGCTTCGCCTCTCTGGCCATCGCCGACACGATCCCGACCATTCCGGCGCCGAGCAACAGCATGAACACGAAAAGGATCCCCCGCAAGACCGGGCTCATCGCAAGCGTCGACTGCGGCAAGGTCGGAACCGGCACCGACATGGTGCCTTCACCGCGATCGCCATTGACGGTGATGCGAACCTGCCACGCGCCGGCGCCCATCAACCACAAATGGCCGGTAAACAGTTTGGGATCGTCGGCGGATCGGACCGCGCGATCAGGCACGGGCGCGAACTTCGCGCCGTCGCCGGTCAGCGGCAGCGGGACGATGTGCACGTCACGGACATCGTCTCCGGTCGTCAGGACATCGACATCGGCGACGCCGGGAATGGCATGCGGCGGCCTGACCGTGACGAGCAATCGATAGGGACCGGCGTGGGCCTCGAGAAACACGTCGGGGCTGCCGACATGCGCGTGTGCCGGCCATTGCAGGGCTGTCGCGAGCCACAGCGCCGCCACGAGCGCGGAGCGCGTCCTCACCGGCGGACCTTCTGCATCGCGCGGCCGAGGTGCATGCCGAGCCATGCCATGAACCACGCCATCAGCGCCGCAATGGCCATGTTGCGCCAGAACATCACGCCGGTCGGCTCGCGAACGAAAAACTCATGGCGCGCCAGGGGCGAGCGGGGCGGCGTCGCGAAGTCAACGTAGCCGCTGCCGAAGAACCAATTGCGCGCGGCCGGCGTCATCATGAAATCGGCGAAGGGCCACTGCACTGCGATGAACACCGCGAAGAATGCGATGCCGACGGCGAGCGCGCGGACGACTGGGCGCCACGTGGCCGTGCGCTGCATGATCAAGTCCATCACGAAGGCCGGGACAATCAGCAGCAGCGGAAATTCCCACGGACTGAAATGGGTGACTTCGCGAAACACCGGACCAAGCTTCGGCTCGGCCGGAAAAAGCGGCAGAATCCAGAGAAACGCCAGGGCGAACACGCTGTAGACGGTAGTGATGATGGTACTCGCCCATTTGCGTTCGGAGGCGATGGCGAGGGCAGCGAGGATCGCCGGGGTGCCGATGAAGACGACGATGTAGAAGCGCGCGTTGTGTTGATCGGAACGGCTGATCGATTCGAGCTTGATGAGCAGCGACTCGCAGAGCACGGTGCCGCCGACGTAAAGAAAGAGGCGTTCGAGCGCGGGCCGCAGCGCCGCACTTGCGCGGTTCATGAAGGCGAGCATCAGCATCACGGTTCCAAATTCGATGCCGAAGAATCCCGCGGCCAGCACCATGTGCGGCGGGCTGATGATGCGCACGTCGAGGCCGTAGGCGTTGTGCCACCAGTCGTCGAAGGGCGCCGACGCGAGCATCGCGACACCGCCCCAGGCGCAGATGAACGCACCGAGCGGGCCGCGCAGCCCCCAGATGCGCACGCTGACGTCCTTGTGCTCGGCGTTCTTGCCGAAAGTCGTGCTGAAGATCAGGTAGCCGGCGGCGACGCCTGCGAGGATGCCGCATGCGTAGATCGCCATGTGCGGCGTCGACCAGAACGTGTCACGCCCGATCGAGCGATGCCAGGCGATGTCCCAGTACCCGCCGACGTACGCGGAGGTGACGGCAAGTGCCGCGCACCACAAGTACCAGGGGATGCGCGCGCGACTCTCAAGGTCGGTGATCGCGGCCATGCGCAAGCCTAACACCACAGTTCGCGCGTTGGCTGAGCTAGGATGAGCGGAATGTCGCACGTGTCGCGGCGCGCTGTCCTGATGGGCCTGACCGGCGCCGTGTTCGGCACGCGTTCGGTCTTTGCGCAAACCCGCTTCGTTTCAAAAGCCAGGCCGCTCGCCAGGGACGCCGTCACGCACGACTGGACGGCCTTTCTCGGCCCAACGCACAACGCGGTG
>Ga0310904_10000474_pt1 | contig 11410 bp, 9 predicted proteins | sample C48D1metaG_FD_203746 | JGI IMG/M metagenome (GOLD analysis project Ga0310904, IMG submission 203746) | Lab incubated soil microbial communities from West Virginia University Organic Research Farm, Morgantown, WV, United States - C48D1 | ecosystem: Environmental > Terrestrial > Soil >... | reverse complement strand
GCGCCCGCTCCCAGCGGTCCGCGAAGCCCATGCTGTAGCTGTTGTCGAGCAGCACGACGAGCTCGCGCGCGCCGGCACCAATGGCCACGGGCAGATCGGCCTGGCGGAAGAAGGGGCGCGCGAACGCAAAGACGATGAGCGCCAGCGCGGCGACACGCACGAGCAGCAGCAGCCAGTGCTGAATCTTCCGCCGCCGGACCGACTGATAGGGGATCCGCCGCACGAACATCAGCGACGGGAAGCGGATGATCTGCTTCTTCTCGCGCTGCGTGAGGTGGAGCAGCACGGGAATGGCCAGGCCGGCCAGGGCGACGAAAAACAGTGGGGCAAGAAAATTCACGGCTTACGACCTGGACTTCATCATCTTCGATCGCGAGCCCAGATAGCGGTAGAGCGCGTGATCGAGCGGTTTCGAGGTGTCGAGCAGCGAGTAATCGACGCGCACGGCCGAAAAGGCCTGCGCCAGCGCATCGGTGTGTGCCTTGACCAGCGACTGATACTCCTCGCGGAACGCCTCGGGCACGACCGGCATCTGCTCGCCGCTCTCCAGATCCTCGAACGGCTGCGCGTCCGAGAACCCGAAGTCGAGCTCGGTCGGATCCATGACGTGGAAGACGATCAGGTCGTTGCCGCGGAAGCGGAGCGGCGACACCGCATCGACAATCGCGTCCGGGTCGTCGTAGAAATCCGAGATCAGCACGAGCACGCCGCGGCGGCCGAAGTGCTCGGCCAGCTTGTGCAGCGGCTCCTTGAGACTCCCCGGCCGCCCCGGCTTCAGCCGGTCGAGCACGTGCAGCACGGTCTCCATGTGCTTCGCCGACGGTGGCACGTGTTCGAGGACTTCGGTATCGAACGCCACGAACCCGACGCGGTCACGCTGGTGATGAACCAGGTTCGTCAGGCAGGCGGTCAGGATGCGCGCGTAGTCGAACTTGGTGATGCCCTTGCTGCCGTAGTCCATCGACTTCGACACGTCGAGCAGCACCGAGAAGTTCATGTTCGACTCGGCTTCGTACTCCTTGATGTAGTAGCGGTCGGTCCGCGCCCACAGCCGCCAGTCCATGCGCCGGATGTCGTCGCCCGGCACGTAGCCGCGATGCTCCGCGAAGTCCACGGACGCGCCGAAGTACGGCGCCTTGTGCAGCCCGTTGATGAAGCCGTCCACGACCGCGCGCGACACGAGCTCCAGGTTTCCGATGCGCGCGAGCACAGTCGGGTCCATGAAGCGCGCGCCCGGTATCCCGTGGGTTTCTACCGCCATCTCGGCCCCTGATTCCTGATTCCTGACCCTTGATTCCTGTCCTTACATCCCCGACCGAGGCAGCGGCACCACTTCCAGCAGCCGATCGACGATCTGATCCGTCGTCACACCCTCCGACTGCGCGTGGAAGTTGGTGATGATGCGGTGTCGCAGCACCGGGTGCGCCAGCGCGCGGATGTCGTCGAAGCTGACGTGATAGCGGCCGCTCGTCAGCGCGCGTGCCTTGCCGCCGAGGATCAGGTACTGCGCCGCGCGGACGCTAGCGCCAAACGCCACCCACTTCTTGACGAAGTCCTTGGCGTCGGGATTGTTCTTCGCGCGGCTCGCGCGGACGAGGTCGAGCGCGTGACGGAGCACCGGCTCGGACACCGGAACTTTACGCACCAGACGCTGGAACGCGATCAGATCCTCGCCGGTGATCGGACGATTCAGCTGCGGGTTCTGAATCGCCGTCGTCGTGCGCGCCACCTCGAGCTCCTCGTCGTACGGCGGGTGCTCGATGATGATGTGGAACATGAAGCGGTCGAGCTGCGCTTCCGGCAGCGGATACGTGCCTTCGAGCTCGATCGGGTTCTGCGTCGCGAACACGTAGAACGGCTCGTGCAGCTGGTAGGTCTTGCCCTGCACCGTCACCCGGTGCTCCTGCATCGCCTCGAGCAGCGCTGACTGCGTCTTCGGCGGCGTGCGGTTGATTTCGTCGGCGAGCACGATGTTCGCGAAGATCGGGCCGGGCGCGAACACCATCTGCCGGCGTCCGGTCGTCGCGTCTTCCTGCACGAGATCGGTGCCGGTGATGTCCGACGGCATCAGGTCGGGCGTGAACTGGATACGTGAGAACTTCAGGTCGAGGACGCGCGCCATCGTGTGGATCAGCAGCGTCTTGGCGAGACCCGGCGCGCCGACGATCAGGCTGTTGCCCCCGACGAACAGCGTCATCAACACCTGATTGACGACCTCGTCCTGCCCGACTATGACCTTCTTCAACTCGTTGACGATCGCCTGACGACCCGCCTTCATTCGATCCGCAAGCGCGATATCGTCGGGCGACTCCAGATCAACGACGTCGGACACCACAGGGTTCACGGCCATTTTTCGATCCCTCTCTCGATGATTACTTGTTGCCCTCTACGGCTCGAATCTCCGCACGCTTGTTCGCCAGCGCCGTGGCCAGACGCTCCAGTTCGGCCTGGTATTTCGCCGGCGGCATGCCGTCCTTCAGCAGGCGCAGGTTTTCCACCTGCCGCTCGAGATCCAGCCGCTCCTGATACAGCGCGCGCAGCTTCGGATCGCTCGGCAGCCCCGCGCCCCCGGCGCCAAAGGACAGGATGGAGGCCACTTTCCCGTCCGGGCTGATCTTGCCGGTCTTGTCGGCGACGCCGGGCGCCTGGCTGCCTTCCTTGTCGCCGTTGTCGTCGAGCAGCGCGTGTTCAGTCGACAGCAGACCCTGCTTCTCGTACGCGCGCGCGACCTCGGTCTTCGCGAAATTGAACGCCTCGAGCACGCTCACCCGCTTGTTCTTGTCCGCGTCGGCGGCGTCGGATGTCAGCGCATCGACGAAATACCCGCCAAACAAGGTGGCGTACTGCTCCGCGCCGTTCCGGGTCGCGGTAACGATGGTCCGGCCGGGCCCCGACAATGCCTCGACGAACGGTCCGCTCGCGGCCGAGGCGTTCACGAACACCAGCTGCTTCGTCGGCAGCTTCTGGAGCATGGCATTGAAGTCCGCTCCGCTCAGGTCGGGTCCGGGGAGATTGAACTTCGCGGTTCCGCCGTTGAAGCTGCCGTGGCCGATCAGCATGACGAACACGAGATCCTCTGGCCCGGCTTCCTTCGCGAACTTCTCGAACGCCCTGGTCAACTCCTCGCGCGTCGGCGCGCCGGTCACACCCTTGATCTCCGGACCGGGCTGGTCGACGAGATAGACCAGGCGCTCCGGCGGCACGCCCAGCCGTCCGGACGCCTCCGCCAGTGTGGAGCCCCACTTCTGGAATGTCTTCCCGTGCTCCGGATCACCCGAGAGCCCGACGACGATGAGCAGGAAGGCTTTGAGCATTCAGGCGAGACCAACCGCGCGGCGATAACCCCACTCGGCGCAGACGAGACCGATCAGCGTGATGAGCACGATCGGCATGTTCCACAGTTCGCGCTCTTCCACCGCCGTGACGCCACGGCCAGCGACGCGAACGTCCTCCGCCAGACTCTTCGCCGACTCGGCCGTATAGAACCGACCGCCCGTTTCATCGGCAATCCGCTTCAGCTGCTGCGCATGCATCGTCGGGTCGAAGAATTCCGCTTCGCTCGGGACGGCGCGTACAAACGTCGTGGTGCTGCCGACCGACTGACCACCGGCGCGCGACGCGTCCACAGCAACTTCGTAGTTGCCCGCCTTGGTACTGACGAACGACCCCCGATAGTGGCCGTCGCGCTCGCCGGTCCAGTTCAGCGGAACAGTCTCGGCGCTGCCATCCGGACGCGTGACGTGCGCGATGACCGTCGCGTCGTTCAACTCGACGAACTGCGGATCCACGACGGTCGCATCGAGGGTGACCGGTTCACCCGGTTCCACACGTTCAGAGCTCGATCGGACGTCCACCACGTCCGGCACGTCGTCAACGAGCCAGCGCAGCATCTGCCGCCAGAAGTTCTCGTGCGTCTGGTCCTCGACGCTCATCGAGACGTCCATCTGCCAGTTCCAGGTGTCCTGCACCGTGAGAGCGATGGCCTTGCCGCGGCCGTACTGCTGCGACGCCAGCACGATGCGGGCACGCCCCGCTTCGTCGGTGCCGTTCAGCAGGACAGTCGCGCCAGGCTTGGCGGAGAGTGGAGCGTTCACGCTGGTGACGACCGGCAGCTCGTTCCAGCGTGCGATCGATGCGGCTTCGGTCGGGGCCAGCTGCGTGGCGGCGTGCGACTGTCCCTGGCGACTTGGGGAAACCTTCAGCCGCGCGAGCGGCGCCGGATCGGAAGCCCGCGTCCGCGGATCGATCAGGAGCGGCAGCGCGTCGGCCACCGGCGTGCCGCCATAGCCACCCTCGCCCAGCGAGCGCGGGCCGCCCAGGATGAGCAGGCCGCCGCCGCGCTTATCGACGAAGTCCGCGATCATCTGCAGCTGGTCGCCGGTAAACAGACCAGCCTCGACGCTGCCCAGAATCAGGCCGCGGTACTTGAACAGCTCTTCGCGGGTCTTCGGGAAGCCACCGACGATCTCGTCCGCCTCTCCCCTGAGCCGCATGTACTTGTTGTCGGCGGTCCGCTGCAGCGAGACGCTGAGCAGGTTCTTGTCGTCCGCCACGGCGCGATTGAGGAAACGGAACTCCCAGCGCGGCTCACCCTCGAAGTAGAGGATGCGCTCCGTCTCGTCGCGGACGTTGATGATCGACTCGCGCACGTTGTTCTGGGTGACGACTTCGCCTTCCTGCGGAGCCACGCGGAACTTGAAGAGGCGCGGTCCGGGCTCCGACGCCTTGCCGCGAATCCGAACCGTGGCAGGAGATCCGTCGGACGGCAGCTCGACCTTTTCTGAGCCGACGATCCGTCCTTCGTCTTCGACGTCCACGGTGACGGTCTTCCCGGCGTAGCCCGTCTGCCGCACGATCACGTCGAGCAGCATCGACGCGTTCTTGAGAACCGTCCGCGGCGTGCTCACACGGTCGATCTGAATGTCTCGCGGCAGCTTTTCGCTGCCGACACCAACCGAAAAGACTGGAAGCTTTTCGGCCTTGAGGCCGAGCAGCGCGTCGCCAATCGAGGCGTCGGTCGTGTCCGCGCCATCGGTCACCAGGACAATGCCGGCGACAGGCAGTCCGGCAAGCTCCTCCCGCACGCTCGTGAGCGCCGGGCCCAGCTTGGTCTGGGAGCCGTCGAAGCGCATCTCCGCGGCGGAGCCGAGACGGCCGGCAGCGGACGAGAACCGGAAGACCCTGACGAGGAACTTGTCTTTCAGCGAGGCGAGCAGTTCTCCCTTCTCACCGAACTGCCCCCGCAGAAACTCGCCGCGCGGCTGGCTGTTCTGATCGGGAATCTGCATGCTGCGCGAGTCGTCCAGCACCAGGGCCACGACGTTCTGCTGGTTGACCGCGGCACGGACGACGAGCGTTGGACGGAAAAGGCAGAAGAGCACGACGGCAAGCGCCAGCACGCGAAGGGTCGTCAGCACGACACGATCGCGCGCGCGTCCCTCGTTGACGCGCACCCGCTTGTACGTCATCACGGCACCCGCGGCGACGGCGCCGACGAGCAGCGCTGCAGCCAACGACGCCGGCGTCAGGTCGAAGCGGAACTCGCCCTGACGGAAGACGAACGGGCTGTATGAGAAAAGAGCCTGAAAAATCCTGTCAAACATGGCTCAACACGTCCAGAAACCGGCCAGCCGCCCTGTTATAGAGGCGCAGATCATACATGCACCCGCCGAAGATCACGAATGTATGTCAAAAGCGTGACGGCGTTCATTAAGAGGGCATTAAGAACGTTACAAGAGTCGAATAATCAGGGCCGCGCCTACTGCATAAGACACCCACTTCGCCCCCCGCGGTCTGACGTGCTTGAAGCCGTTCCAGTACCAGGCCAGCACCGCCATCGAGCTCACCACCAGCGCGACGAAGAAGAGCGTCTGCAGCGGCGTGAGTGAGGCGCCAAAGAACTGGATCAATCCAGTATTCCAGACCGATCCATAGACGATGCACAGGTGGACGAAATAGATGAGCAGCGATTCCTGTGCGACAGCCCCAAAAACGTGCGGCAGCCGATGGATGCGCCGGCTGAGGTGGGCGAAGGCGGCGAGGATGATCAGGCATGCGCCGATGCGAAGCATGATCTCCGCGGGAACGAAGCTTCCAGGGCCGGATCCGAAGAACATCGTGGCGCGCGGTCGCAGGGCAAACGCCGCACAGGTCAGGACGACCCCGGGTGCGATCAACGCCCGCTGGGCGAACGCCGACAGGTCACTCGCGCCCCAGCGCGCGTAAAGCTGCCCGAGACCCGCGCCGAGCAGGATGAACCCCATCCATGGAAAGACCGGGAATTGCGAGCCTAAGGCCTGAGAGAAGTAGGCAGCGGCGAAGGCTGGCATCTGCTGCGTCCAGTCGACCTCCCAGACGGCCGGCGTCGCAAAGACGAAGACCACCGCCAGCAGTTGAGTTACGACCATGAATACGCGGCGCGACCGCGTGACCAGCACCAGCAGCTGGATCGCAATGAAGCTGATACCGATCAGCTGCAACACGTCTATCGCCAGAAACGCACGCCATTTGAAGGCCGGGACCGTCAGCATCTCGGAAAACTGGCTGGCTGGCAGATGCAGCGCGTAACCGAGCACGACGAACAGTCCGAACCGCCGCAGTCGCTTCAGCAGCGCCGGCGAGAGGCTGAGGTGCGACGCCCAGCGCCGGCTCGTCGCGATGCTGAAGGCGAATCCGCCCAGCAGCAGGAACAGGCTCGAGGTGAGCCCGCGCTGAAACTGCCAGATGTCGAACCAGGGGCCCGCCTGATACTCGGGCGCCAGCAGCGCACTCGTCGTATGGCCATAGAGCATGAAGGCCACCGCCAGCGCGCGGACGAGGTCGATGAAGATGACGCGGCGGGCGCCGTGGGGCGCCGAGCTTCCGGTGGGGGCGTCGGCCGTCAAAGCGTCGGTAACCTCACCTCCGCCTCCCGCCCCACGACCGTGGTCCACTCGCGAACACGCCACTGCGCGACCAGGCCGTTGAGTACATAGGGGTCGGCGGCCGCAAAACGCTCGGCAGCCTCCGGCGAGTCGCCGCGAAAGAGCAGCACGGCCAGGTCCGGCGGATTGGCGAGCGCGCCCCCCAGGACCAGCTCGCCCCTGCCCTCAGCCTCGCGCGCCAGCCGCACGTGCTCCGCACGGAGCGGCGTCCTCCGCTCGAGATAGTCCTCAACGAGCTCATAAATCAGCAGGTAATGCATGTCTTCGGCGGCGTTGGAAAGTCGAGCCTCGGGAGTTGTTTAGACTGTAATCCTATGCGCTATGACCGATTACTCTGCGCAGTGCTGATGGCTATCGCAACCGTGAGCTGCTCGACATCCGAACCGGCCCCTGCCGCTGCCGCGCCCGCCACGCCCGAACGCAAGTACGAACTGGAGCGGGTCGACGACGCGGCGGTGGTGCAAATCTACGCGGACGGGTTCGACAAGCTGCCGGTGCGCGAAAAGATCCTCATCTGGCATCTGTATCAGGCCGCGATCGCCGGCCGCGATATCTATTACGACCAGCGGTATCGCCACAGCCTCGCGATGCGCGGCGTACTCGAGGCGATCATCACCCATCCCGAGGGTATTTCCCCCGACACGCTCGGCGAGATCAAGCGCTATACGAAGCTGTTCTGGCTGAACACCGGTCCCTACAACAACCTGACGTCACGCAAGTTCGTGCTGATGCTCACGCCGCAGGCGTTGGCTGACGCCGTGAAGACGTCGATCAAGAACGGCGCGACCGTGCCGTCGGCACCGGGAGAATCGGTGGACGCGCTGCTGGCGCGCCTCCAGCCGATGTTCTTCGACGTGAACGTGGAGCCGATCGCCACCAACCGCAATCCGGGCCCGGGCCGCGACATGCTGGCGACGAGCGCGAACAACCTGTACGAAGGGGTGTCCCAGAACGACCTCAAAGGGTTCACCGAGAAGTACGGGCTGAACTCCCGCCTCGTGAAGCGCGACGGAAAGCTCGTCGAAGAGGTCTACCGGATCGGCGGGCGCTACTCGAAGGAGATCACGGCGATCGTCGGCCACCTCGAAGCGGCGGTTCCGTTCGCCTCCGAGCCAATGGCAAAGGCGCTGCGCGCGTTGATTCAGTTCTATCGGACGGGCGAAACCGCTGACCGCGTGCAGTACGACATCGCCTGGGTGGCGGACAAGTCGTCGCCGGTGGACACGATCAACGGTTTCATCGAGGTCTACATGGATCCGCGCGGAATCAAGGGCTCGTGGGAAGCGCTCGTCTTCTACGTGAACCCCGAGAAAGCCGCGCGCATCAAGGCTCTCGGCGCGCAGGCCCAGTGGTTCGAGGACCACATGCCGTTCGATCCCCGATTCCGCAAGCCGAACGTCACCGGCATCGTCGCCAACGCCATCGACATCGTCGTCGAGATGGGCGATTCCGGGCCAATCACGCCGATCGGGATCAACCTGCCCAACGACGAAATGATCCGTGAGCGATACGGCAGCAAGTCAGTGGCGCTGGCAAACGTGACCGAGGCGTATGACAAGGCAACGCCGGCGGGCTTCAACACCGAGTTCGCGTGGGACCAGGCCGAGGTCGATCGAGCCAAGCGCTACCGCTCGGTCTCCGACGATCTGCACACCGAGCTGCATGAAGTACTGGGCCACGCGTCGGGCCGCCAGGCGCCGGAATTCCGCGGCTCGCCGGACGAAGTGATTAAGGAACACTATTCCGCGCTCGAGGAAGCGCGTGCGGACCTCATCGCGCTGTACTACATTGCGGACCCGAAGATGGTCGAGCTGGGCATCGTTCCGGCGGCTGATCACGAAGGGGTCGTTCGCGCGCAGTACGACTACTACACGCGCAACGCGATGGTGCAGCTGCGGCGGATCCGGGAGGGAACGGAGATCGAAGAGGCGCACCTCCGCAACCGGCAGATGATCATCCGCTGGCTGATGGCCAACACGAAGGCGATCGAGCAGCGCCAGCGCGATGGCAAGACGTATCTGGTGATGGTGGACGCGAAAGCGTTCCGCGACGGTGTGGCGCGCCTGCTCGCGGAAGTCCAGCGGATCAAGTCGGAGGGAGACGCGGCAGCGGCGGCGAAGCTGTTCAACACGTACGGCATCCACTTCGACCCGAAGCTGCGTGACGAGGTCGTGCGGCGCGTGGACGCGCTGAAGCTCCCGTCCTACACGGGCTTCGTGATGCCGAAGTTGACGCCGGTGACCGACTCGAGCGGCAAGATCACGGACGTCAAGATTTCGTATCCGCAGGATCTGACGGCGCAGATGCTCGAATACAGCGCGGCGACGAAATAGCCGGAACGGAATGCGACAAGTGCGAGGCTTCGCCTTCGCCGATAACAGAAAGCCCCTGCCAGTCTCGGGTATTCAGTGCGTCGCGCCCGCTCGCCGGCGCGGAAAAAACGCGCTTCCGGCCGGAAAAGACGTTCAGGGATTCGGCAGTTTCAGGGCGGTCCGCAGCTGGGCCGCGGTCAGGCCCTTCACGTAGACCGGCGTGCCCGTGTCGAATTCGCGCGCACGCGCGAGCCCGCCGACGACGACCGGATCGAAGCCCGAGTCCTGCACGAGCTGCACGACTGTCGCGACGGCGGCTGGATCGTCGCCGGCAACCGGGATCCCGAGCTTCTCACCAGCGCGATGCGCATCGCGCTCGACCTGAACGAAGCTCAACGCGTTGAACGCGCGCACGAGACGGACGCCCGGCAGGTATTCGGCGGATGCGACGCCGGTGCCCTTCTTGATCGCGTCGTTGGCCATCGGGCCGTCGCGATCGGCGCGCGGGTTGCCGAGCTCGATGACGACCTTTCCTTTCATCAGCGCCGCGTAGTCCTTGCCGACCTGCGGCAGCGCGCCGTAGGGGACGGCAATGACAATCACGTCTCCCCACTTCGCCGCTTCCTCCGGGCGCCCCGAGCGCGCCTTGGCGCCGGCCTTCGCCACGAGGTCCTTCAGGTTGTCAGGATTGCGGGACGAGAACATCACTTCGTGTCCAACCCTGGCGAATTGAAGGCCGAGTGCCCCGCCCTGCCGGCCGGAGCCGATGAACGCGACCTTCATCGGCTTCTTCGTCGGCGCCTGTGCCTCGAGCAGTGCACTGGCCGCTACCGGCGCGGCGATCGTCGTCAGCAGGAATTCGCGGCGTGATGGTCGAAACATGATCGGCTCCAAAATGAATCTAGATAACCACGAAGAACACGAAGGACACAAAGACGATCCCTGAAGGCACTTCAGAGCTTCGTGAGCTTCGTGGTCAAGACCTCGTACATGCCATGCTCGAACGCGACGAGCGCCACACGCTGGGGCACGTCGAACCCGTCAAGGAACGCACGCACTTCCCGGACGGCGATTGTAGCTGCGTCTTCAATCGGGTAGCCGTAGATTCCACAGCTGATCGCCGGAAAAGCAATCGAACCGACTCCCGAGTCACGCGCCAGCGCGAGCGAGTTCCTGTAGCATCGCGCGAGCAGCTCAGCTTCCCCGTGCGACCCGCCACGCCACACGGGCCCGACCGTGTGAATCACGTAGCGCGCTGTCAGCCGGAAGCCCGGAGTCAGGCGCGCTTCGCCGGTCGGGCAGCGCACTCCCGGCCGGACCTCGGGAACCTTCCGGCAGGCTGCGAGCAGCTCGGGCCCCGCGGCGCGGTGAATCGCTCCGTCGACGCCGCCGCCGCCGAGCATCCGCTCGTTGGCGGCGTTGACGATCGCGTCGACGTCGAGCCTCGTGATGTCGCCGCGAATGACCTCAACAGACATCAATCGTGGTCACAGGTTGTCGATCGAGAGCGGCGGCAGGCGATCCGCCGGCGTGAACCCGAATACGGCCGCGTAGAAGGACAACTCCGCCTCGAGGGAGCGCACGATCGTCTCCGCCTTGCGGAAACCGTGCTGCTCTCCCTCGAACGTGAGGTACGCCACCGGCAGCCCTTTCGCCCGCGCGGCGCCTGCCATCATCTCCGACTGATTCGGAGGGACCACCCGATCCTCGAGCCCCTGGAACAGGATGATGGGACACGCGAGGCGATCGACGAAGTGAATCGGCGAGCGCGCCCGGTACTCATCGCGCGCCTCGGGATACGGACCGATCAACCTGTCCAGGTAACGCGACTCAAACTTGTGGGTGTCGCGCGCCAGTACCTCAACGTCGCTGATGCCGTAATAGCTTGCACCCGCGGTGAAGACGCCCGGATGGAACGTCAGCGCCGCCAGCGTGGTGTATCCGCCCGCGCTGCCGCCGCGAATGGCCATGCGTGAGACGTCGGCGCGCCCGGATGCGGCCAGATGACGAACCGCGTGCACCATGTCCTCGACGTCGGCAACGCCCCACGCGCCGCGAAGCGCATCGCGATAGGCCCGGCCGTAGCCCGAACTGCCCCGGTAGTTCACATCCACAACCGCGAAGCCGCGGCTCGTCCAGAACTGGATTCTCAGGTCCAGCGTCGCGTTCGTCGCC
>Ga0310904_10000471_pt1 | contig 11419 bp, 28 predicted proteins | sample C48D1metaG_FD_203746 | JGI IMG/M metagenome (GOLD analysis project Ga0310904, IMG submission 203746) | Lab incubated soil microbial communities from West Virginia University Organic Research Farm, Morgantown, WV, United States - C48D1 | ecosystem: Environmental > Terrestrial > Soil >... | reverse complement strand
CACCGGTCCGAGCGGGCAACGGTACTGGTGGGACTACGGCAACGATCGGGTTGACCGGGAATGGCTCAGTCGGGCCTGGCGGATGACCGCGTGCCACGAGGGAACGACATGACGGACAAGTTCGTTCTCATCCGGTGCGAATGGGGAACCGCGGATCTCTGGTGTGAAGAGGACGGCCGGATGATCAGGGGCGAGCTGTGTGACCGCCGGGCCGCGTACGGCCTGGTTGATCAGTTCGGCAAGATGAAGCGGCTCTGTCGCGAGCACGCCCGGTATCTCGCGGATCTTGGCCTGTTGGATCCCCGATCGGCCCGGCCGGAGTGAACCGGCCCTTCCCTTAGCCCAGCCATCGATATTTTTCGGTTCCGCGGCGGAATCTGGCGTCCACAGAGGACTATTTAGCGTCCACAGGGGACAAAAATCGGCTCTGATCGTGCGGACCAAAAATTCGGCGGCCGGCGGTGGCCTGGCGATTCCGCGCTCTTGAGGGGTCCCCACCCATCGAGCGGGGCCGATCGCCGCGTGCCATACCGTCACTCATGATGCGAGCCTAAGTTGAGGCTGAATCCCTTATGTAGCAAGGGTTATAAGAGCTAGCACCATGCCTAGCCAATCGGCGCATAGCCATATGTATGATGCCAGCGTTAGTGCGATCGCTAGTGATAGCAACGGTTACCGGGGTTGACGTGCCCATACGTGCCGTACCGAACCGAGTGTGTGACCGGAGTCACATTAATTAGTGCTATCACGATGGGCAGATCTGCCGTTAGGTTCCTCGCGTACCTGCACCCCGCGAGAGAAAGCGAACCATCATGAACTACCTACCCACCCACGAAGAGACGGTATTGGCGGAACGTGTTGCGCGTTACGGGATCGGTGACCTAAACCCCGGCGAGCTAGCCGCGTATACCGCTATACGCTCCCGTACGGTCACTGTCTGGCACGTCGGTAGCAATGAGGCTGGTTACCTACCGAACGATCCAGAGAGCGTGACTCACACACTCAATTACCCTGACGCCGTCGCCGCGTACGCGGACATGCTTTCCAGCGCGGCGGATGACTACCTACCGGGGTTTGAGTGTGCGTGTACCGACACGGAACTATGTGAGTACTGTTCAACGGATGCTTGCGCGCGAGGCATGGTTAAAGATGATGTCCCGTTTGTGTCCCGTTCAACGGCCGGACGCAACCTTTCACACTGGATCAACATCGACAGTCGCCGCATCGAATTCTGGTTGACCAACGAGACCATGACGTATGGCGCATTCATCGACGGATACACGTCATGAGCGACTACGCACACAAGGGCCGACGGTACGTCCCGCTAACGCAAACGCTCGCACGGTACGCGGCTGAATCCCTAGTGGACGTGTACACGCCTACCGGCGACGCCGTAACGATCGCAAGCCTTGCCGATAACGGGTATGAGGCCCTTGTCAACGGGCGGCATCATCACGAGGTTTGGTTCCATATTGATGCGTTGACCATCTGGCACGCTCACACCGAATCGGAGTCATCATGATGACTATCTCTGAATATTATGACCTTACCGTCTGTACCGACTGTCTTCACGTCATCTGCAACGGCGTGGAATCCGACGAACACGAGCGTGCGGCGAACGGTATGGCGCAACTCTGGAAAGGCTACCGACTGTCGCCCGGTAAGGGATATGACGACTGTGATCACAGGTGGCCGAGCGATGCCGAAAAACACTCCTATTGGTGCGAGGATTTCGGATTCTCCAACGCAACGTGCCAGGGATGCGGCGACCCACTAGCCGGTGACAGGCACGCTGCAACGGCGTGGCCGAACCGTTCCTAGCTCCCATTAGCGCGGCTAGCAGACCTACCGGTGCGAGTCCGGTACGCGCACGCATGACCCTTACCCTTCACGCGAGAGGCTTTCCCATGGCTACCCGTCCGACCGTTGCCAATCTTGCTGCTATCCCTTATTGGCAGCTAGTTCTAGAGACCCTTCCGGAGCGCTCCCGTCCGGTAGTCGATTCCCTTCACTTGCAGGCAATGACGTATGTGTGGGGTCGACAGGATGCGGGCGACGGAGAACGGGACACCGGAGTAAGTCAAGAGTTTGCCGACGCCTACGGCCGGCACGCTGCCGCACATGCGCTAGAACTAATCGGATTCCGCCGCAACATTCAGGACGCCTATGACGTATGGCGTAGCGGCTCCGACATTAACGCATTGCGCTAGCCGGTCTTAGTGGCGTCCGGCCGATGATGTTCCGGACGTTGCTATGTCCATCTAGGACCGATCAACAGTGCAACCCCGTACCGATAGGACCGAACCATGATGACCCGCGCACCACACATCTACCCGGACGTTACGGCCGACACGCTTAATGCCGTGATGGAGTTTGATCACGTCATCCGCGTGCATAAGGACGGCACCGTTACCGATGCTCCGGACGTATGGGCACCGGAGATGCATGACGGAGAGCTAGATACCTATGCGCACATCCCGGATCAGCCTGTTGGATGGTCGCTGATGACCGGCTACACCCGACAGGACCGTTATCGCGGTCCGTGCATGCATGCGTCGGAATTCATCGGTGGCGACATGGCACGGGACATCCTGTCGGCGCCCGGATATTACGTCGCGTTGGTGGACTACCCGTCCGACGACACCGAACCAGAGTCATGGGCCGTCGCGTACATCCTTACCGACTAGCACCGAACTAGATCAACAGTGCAACCCTGAAGGGGCCGAACCATGAGCACCAATAAGCAACGCGATGCCGAGGCTATGTTAATCCGACGGATTGTGCCCGCTCTGGACCATGACCAGTGTCACATGATTGCCCGCGCGTTGCAGATGTATGACGTGACCTTGACCGGGCTGGACCGTGAGTTTCCAGATCCGGAGCGACGCGACATAGCTACGCGGGCACGTGCTCTTAGCCGGATCTTCTTTGACGCCAACAAGACGCGAGACTTTCTGGAGACTGGCACGTGACCCGACCGCCTACACGTACTAGATCAACAGTGCAATCCCTTTAGGTACCGGCCCGTCCTACCGATGGTGCTAGCAACGTGCTAGCGTTACCGTCTCACCCCGATTGGAGCATGACGTGACTACCCGCCATATCGTCCAGTACGCCGACGTCGAACCGGTGCGCGTCGAATCGTTCAAGCCGCGTGCGTTCATGGCAATACCCGTCCAGCTATGGCGTAACGGCTGGACCGGTGAAGATCAGGTAATCCGGTTCGCCGGGCGGTGCGTGACATGTGACCGGCCGACATGGGACCGGCACGGAGACAATGACCCACGCGGCGTGCTCGGCGATTCAGCGCTATCGGCGCTAGTGGCGACCGAATACGAGATGACGGGGCCGGACGTCGTTCAATGTGCGTTGTGCGCTAACGAGGAACCGTCGTATAAGCACGGTCTGTCCGTCGCGCGGCGTGACTACTGGACGTACCCGGAAACAGCCGACACGGAGGAAAACTAATCATGCGAGCGCCCACGTATCACGCCGTGCGGGTAACTGGACTACGGCAATTGAACAACAGCGTTAACGGCAATCCCCGCTATAACGTCACGTTCGATAACGGCACAAATGCCAACACGGCGTCTGACGCGTCGTTCTGTTACGGGATTGAGAATCGGGAGATGCGTGGTGACGTCGACGTGTGGCTGACCCGACGCGGAACGATCGAACACATGGAACCGTGCAAGGGCGTCAAAGGCGACACGGAAGGGGACGCGTCATGATGCGCCACCCGACCGAATTCACGGCCGCCGAATTGGCGGAAGCGTTGGGACAGTACGGCGATATGCGGGTGGCCGCGATCGTGCTTGACGCCGAACCGAACCAGCTAGAGCGGCCGGTCACGCAACTCCGGCTAGAGATCTGGACCGAACCGGACGGCCGTCGTGTGGTGGCCGTGGTGGGTTACACGCCCGACGATGCGGAGACGGTCTAGCTAGTCCTGATCATGCCCGGTCAACTCTCTCGCGCCGGGCGTGGTCAAGTCCAGCTAGGACAGATCAACAGTGCAACACAGAACGGAACGGAACTAGACCAGATGATTCCCATCGACGCCATAACCGCCGCGCTAACCAGTGATGGCGACACATTCGATCTCCCGGACGGCCGGACGGTGCGGCTCCGGATCACGCCGGATGACATCGATCCGTTCGATGAGTACGGCTCCTTCGGCAAGATCGGAGAGATCCGGCGCAACGATTTCTCGAACCGTGGCGAACGCCCGGCCAGGTTTGACGGCAACGCGGAGAAACTCTGGGCGGGACAGTCCCACCAGGTGTGGTGGCAGCCACCGGCCGACGGTCCGACGCGGTCCAGTGAGGGTTTCGCGGAGCTACGTCAGCTAGTGACCGAGCTACTCGAATTCGGAATGATCGTGGTGACCGTCGAGATCCTTAACGGTACAGACGCCTACGGTCGGCCGATCGCACAGAGCGCGGAGAGTCTCTCCGGAATCGAACCGTTCCCTAAGCCCGAGTACTTGGCCGAGGTTATCGGTGACCTGTTGATCTCGCTCAACCTGACAAAGGAGAACAACTCATGAGCGAGCTACCTACCGTCTACCCGGAATCGTTTACCACGTTGCCGGAGGACCGATTCATGATCGAAGGCTACATCGACAGTTCCGAGCTGTTCGTCATCTGCCGGCAGTGTCATCACCGAATCACCGATGTGGACATCACCAATGACCTGAATACGTTGGTTCGATTGAGTCATGACCATCTCGCCGATTGCCGGAGTTGAGCGAGCCATGATCTACGACTACATGATCATTGACAGTGCTCACGGAACCTGGCGAACCGTGGCGACCGGCCTTACCCGTGCCGACGTGGACCGGATCCGTTCGTCTCCCCCGGCCGGACAGTATCGCCGGTGGTTCTGGCTCTCCAACGGTCAGGAGCGTTACTGGCACCGGCCGCACCGGGTCAACGTGTGGGACCGGGAGCGCGGCGGATGGCATTGCGTCGACGGTTTCCATTACGAGCCGGACGCCCATGCCCACGCACGAGCCTTGTCCCGCCGAGCCACCACAACTGTTGTATCCGCACCGGAAGGAATCTGGGATGACTGAGACCACGACCGCACCGCCACCGGCGACGGTTAAGCAGATCGCTTACCTGATCGGTCTGATCGGCCGGCACGTGACCGACATCGCGTTGCCCGACGTGCTCAACGCCGAGGAAGCGAGCGAGCTGATCGAAACGATCAAGGCCACGCCGGTCAAGGCGAGGCACACCACGGAGACCGGTTACTACGCCTACAACGGTCAGGTGTACGCGGTCGTCAATCGCCAGTCCGGGCCGGGCGTGTACGCGGAGATCCTCCGGGTCAAGGAAGGTCAGCCGCCGCGCTGGAAATTCGTTCCCGGCATGGTCGGTCAGCTTCGCCCGGAGTACCGGATCACGGCCGATGACGCGCCGTTGCATGACCTGTTCGCCGCACACCCGCACCTAGCGTTGGAGATCTGAACCATGAAAGAGGCAAGCGTGATGAGAACGTTCAAGATCAGGGCGCGCATCGGATTCGTCAAGGTACTGACCGCGCCGGACGCGCACACCGCAATTGCTTTGACGTGGCCGGACTACGCGGACGGGCTGACCATCGCGCCGGGCGGGCGCGGACAGATCATGTGCGGCCGACGCCTACTCGGCACCATCACGCAAATGGACGTGCCGGCCACCGACTCCACCCCGATTGAGGAGAACTAGACCATGGCAGCACCACGGTTGGATCCGAGCGTGACCGTCGGCAAGACGAAACGTCGCGTGATCACGATGACGGATGAGATGTGGGAAGAGGTGATGATGTTGGCCGCGATCCGTCGGGTGTCCGCGTCCTACGTGATCCGGGAATTCGCCGAGGCCGGATTGGCCGGTGCCAAATCAGAGGGTGAGCTACGGGCGCCCAAAGCGAAGCGTGCAGCACGGAAGGTGACGGCAGCATGACGAACACGCATGACCCGGAATGCGCGGCCTGTGCGCACGTCTGCCCCGTCATCTGCATGATCTGCGAAGACCACTATGACAACCAAGAGGACAACAAATGAGCACGATAGATACCGAGATGGCCCGGCTCCGGGAGCTGGTGGCCGAGTACGAGCGGACTCATGACGTGCCGCAGCGTGGCCTGATCTATTCGACTAGTGCGAGCGGGACCGAGGCCGACCGTAAGTATGTGTTCGGCGATCAGATCCTGTTCAGCAAGAGCGCGGCCCACGAGCGCCTACGGTTCCTCGCCGTGGAGTACGGGGTGACGTCGTGAATCCCGGTCAGTTTCCCGGTGGCCCGCCACCGAACAGTTCCGAGCGGTGCATGCACAAGGCGGTCGGGACGGCGGCGACGGTATGGATCGTGCTCGCCCTGGTCCCGGTCGCGTTGGTCATGTTGTGTTGTGGCGGGTTCGTGGTGATGGGCATTCTCGGTAACGTCGCGTCCAGTGCGGCACCTTAGACGACGGTCGGATCGTCGGGGCCACGCCAACGCCGCACGGCACGGAGGTGTGCCCCGATGATCCCGACCACGCCGCCGGCTACGGCGAACATGGCATAGACCGCGTAGCCGGGAACCGGACCGTTATGGACGGCGGCGCCGATAAACGCGGCAGCGATGGCTACGGCGACGCCAAGCGACAGGACCACGATGGCAATCCCGATCAGGTCATAGCGACGGGTCATCACGGTTCCCCTTATGTCTAGGCCCAGCCGGTCGCTGAGCGCCGGAACAACGGCCGTTTAGGAGTCTGGACCGGGAGATCGGCCGGAATACAGACCCGACATCCTCGCGCGTTGGCACTTGCCGGGCTGGACAGGATCAGGTCCACGGCTTCACTGGTCGTCATCCTGATCAGTTCCCGCTCTGGCACGTAAAGGTAATGACAGTCCCGTCGGTGGATGACGTAGCTCCCGCCGCGACGGACGAATGGTTCACTCACGCGGGGGACAACGAGGGTGCGGCCCCGAACGTAACGAGGGGTGACGTGCCCGGCCGTCCCGTGTGGCCATCATGCCCCTGATGGTTCTACGGACAGATCCCGTCGACGGTTTGGGAGGTAGGCGGTACGCCTCCGTCGACGCGAAAATGAGGTCTGCCCGCCTCCGCGTTCCTTCAGGAGAGGTCCGGCACGTATCGGGCTGGCTGAATCTGCATGGTCAGGACAGATCTCACGGCCGGGCACGTCACGATTCAGTTATCGGGGGTGACCGTGGCGGTCGGTCCGGTGCCCGGCAAGTTGGGCTGTGACGACCGAACTTATGGGCCAATACCTACTAGGACCGCCACGGTCACGAACTGAGAATACCGGCTGGTCAGCGGCGTTTGACGTACCACCGGCCCGCGCCACGCCGGGCTTTCGCCCCGGATTTGCTGCGCCGCATCGCGACCGCGCGGACCTGTTTACGAGCGGTGCGGTACGTCCTGGTGGAGATTCCCGCGCGACGCACGGCGGCGTGGACAGAGGTGGATGCCGAGGCGCCCCGTGTGGTCATCGACCGGACGATCTTCTTCGCGGTGTCCAGTTTGGACCGACCGGAGGAGCCCCGTCGAGCGGAGCGGTGTCGACCTCGCGCCATCGCCGGGCCTTTCGATGAGGGGGCCGACCGGGAGGTGGCAAGGCGATGTGTTGCAAACCTCCCGGCCGTGCCAACGACGGAGCCGGACGTTCCGGTGAACACAGTTCGGCAGCTACGCCGCATCCGGCTCCGTCGTGGTGGTCAACGACCTGTGTTCCGGTCGGTTACCGCTTGCGCCGGCTCGATCCTTTGCGGGTCTTGCCTTTGCCTTTGGCCATGCCCGGAAACCATCTGTTGACCGCGCGGGCCACGTGGGCATAGCTGCCGGACGTGCCTTTCTGGGCGGCTCGGGACAACGCGTTTCTGGCGTGGGCCTTGTCATAGATCGGATATTTGCGGGTTCTCGGGTAGGCGAACGCGGTCTTGGGAAGCTTGCGGCGTCGCCGTGCTGTCAACTTCGCCATCATCGCCTCCGTCCGGGGCGGGAAGCAGAACCGTTACGGAGTCGACGACGGCGCCGTCCAGGAGAATGTCGATCTCGGCGAACGCCTTGCCGTCGATCTCGACCACCCGGACGACATCCGCGTCGACCCATGCCACCCGGTCAGTCATCGGGTGTGCTTACCTTTGCGCTCTTCTTCGGGAAGTTCCCCGCCGCCCGGTTGGGCCTGCTTCGGTTCGCCGCCGCCGACGCGCTCCCAGCGTTCCTTTTCCTGCTTGAGGCGCTCGTTGTATTCCTCGTCGGTCTCGCCGGGATTGCGATTGACGGTGCGGTCCGGCTGCGCCTCGCCGTGAGTGATCGCGTTCATCTACGTGTTCCTTTCCTCCGTTGGCCGACGGCTCTGGTGGCCGCCGTGATCCTGACGTGACACGGAGAGCAGAGCCCGACCACGTTGGTCGGATCGAGTCGACGGTCCGGGGCGATCTTCACCGGAATCTTGTGGTGGACCTCGCGGGCGGGTCGGCGCCGGCACTGTCCACACGTGGGATGACGACGGAGAAAGCCGGCGGCGAAGGCACGCCAGGCCTTGTCGTAGTGCTGATTATGGAGGGGGTCGGGGCGGTGCCGGTCGCACCCGTCTTTACGCGTCGTGAGGTGTGGACACTCGGGGACGGGACACGGGCGAAGCGGCTTGTCCACGTCCCGCCCCCGGTGTTTCCCCCACCCCTGGGAGATCATGGCTCAGCGTGGCTCTGAGCGGGCGGAAAAGTCGGGTGGCGGGGCAACCCCCCGATCGTGAACCACGGTCAAAGGATCCGTTCCCGGTTGAGCAAGACCGGGATGGCTTCGACTTCACCGTGGTTCGCGACGTTGTGACCCCGCCACCCGAGTATCTGATCGTACTCAGGATCCAGGCGTCTATCTCACGCTATGGGGCGCGGTCCGCCACCGTCGGCATTTCGATGTTTCCATGCATGGGACTATTTTGATCTTGGTTGTCTCAGGTTCGGACTGTTCCGGGTGGCCCGGTCCGCGTCGACGAGATCCACCAGACGGTAGGTGTTGGCCCGCTCCCGTCGACCGACCGCGGAGACCTTGCCGCGCTTGACCCATGACCGGATCGTGGCCGGCTTCACCCCGAACCAGCTCGCCGCCTCGTTGACGGTGACTTCGGTGTCGGCGCTGATCTTTTTCTGGTCCCGTTCCAGCATGTCCAGGTAGGCCTCAATGAAGGCGATCTCATCCGGCCTCATTGTTCAGTCCTTCCGTGGGATCTTCGGCCGGGATCCAGGTGACATCCACGCCCCGCTCCCGACCTTCCCGCCACAGTTCACGAGCCGAGCGGCCCAAGGCCCACCGTCGGGCATAGGGCGGGGCGTCCACCACGATCCCGTCTTTGACGACCAGGCCCAGCGTGGCGCCCGGTGTGGACCACACGAGCAATCCGTACGCGGCCATGCGCTACCGTCCGGTCTGCTGGCGACGGTGCTGATTGCGGGTGGCCACGATCAACGCATCGGCCCGGCCGAGCAGGTAGCCGTACTGACCGCCCGCGAACCAACAGGAACAGGTCCAGAACGCACAGGCGAAGGCCAGGGCCAGGTTAGTGGCGACCGCTACGATCGCGGTCACGGCGGTACCGCACACGCCCATCGTGATCAGGAGTAATCGACGTCGGTTACGGATGGCGTGTGAATAGGTCTTGCTCATGGTTCCCCCGTGGTGCCGTTCAGTTCGGCGGTGGCGGTCCGCCCAGTTCATCGTGGTAGATCTGACGGGTCCATCTGATGCCGGCCAGGTATCCGGAGGTGGCCCCGACGACGAACGTGCCGAACGAGAGAATCACGTCCATGACGGCCGCGTAGACATCCCCGTCGGACAGATCCGTCAGGACCCGAACACCCGTAGCGGCGACGATGGCGACGACCCAGAACGCGGTACGCCAATTAGATTTGACCTCGGCCCACACGTCCGCGAGCCATCTGAATTCAGGCGGCATCATCGGCGCCTCCGTTCCGTCCGGCTTGCTCGGCACGTCGCATGACGATGCGGCGTTGATATTCGGCTACGTCATGCAGGACCGTCGGCACCACGCCGCACCGGTGACAGGACGCCCGACCGTGGCTGTATTCCCAGACGACCGGTCCGTACTGTTCGGCAAGGCACCGGGTACACCGTGGCTGCATGATGACGTCGGTCTCCTCGTCCACGTCAGTCGTCCTCGTCGTCGAGGTGCGGGCTCTGGAACAGCGGACGGTCCGGTGGCGGGACGAAGATGGCCGGGTACCGCTCGCCGGTTTTCCACACGAGGATGCTGACCTTGCGGCCGTTGGCGTAGGCATTCCAGGCCTTGATGAACAGCGCCAGGTGGAAGAACCGGTCGCGTCGGACGTCGTTGAGGATGACCCGGCGAAGAGCGTTACGCGGATCGTCGGCGGTGGCGAGGTTCAGTCCGGTTCCCACGCCGTGCAGGAACGTGTTGACCAGTTCGTTGTCCTTGCCGCACTTGCGGTAGAGCAACATGTGGCCCACCACGGCCGCTCCGCGGGTCATCTTGAAACCCGTCTTCTCGTTGTGCGTGGCCCACGTGATCGCCTTGTGCAGCTCTTCGCTGTGGTCACGGACGTAGGCGACCTGAGCGTCATTGTGGACCTTCATGCGGAACCTGCCGGCCTCCAGCAGACCGTTCTCGTACATGTAGGCCAGGCGTGCCGCAGCGGACAGGACCAGGGTGTCTTTCTCTCCGATCATGTACAACGCGTCAGCCGCCCTGCGGGGCCGTCCGGCGTCGATGACCGCGAACACCTTCGGGTCCAGGCCGACGGCCACCGGCATCCGGACCTGTGCACCTGATTCCACCACGGCCGTCAGGCGGTGCTGACCGTCAAGGAGAACCTTGTTGCGGTCAAAGGCGATGCCCTGGTGGGTGGTCAGCCAGTTCCCGCTGTCCATCTCCCCGGCCCAGTCGGTTGTGTCGGCCTGGGAACGCTTGCGGTTGTTGGTGTTGTGGTCCAGAAGTGTGGTCGCGATCGCCGGCGTGATCGTCATGAACCGGATGTCCTCGATTTCGTGATCACCGAGCATCCATTCAATATCGTTGCGTTCGGCGCTGGACAGATTCATACGTCGTTCCTCCACGGGCAAATTCGGTTGCGTTGCCCGCCCCTTCGACTTGCTCGGCGCTTGGGCCTTCCGTGGGGGAACGGGAGCGACCGGTTCGGGGGCGGGGGTCGGAATCGGTGCGGGAATGTCGGCCGTGGTCAACGGCACGCGGGGCGTCTCCCGATGATCGGCGTCCAGGTCGATGACGGTGATGACGACATGTCGGAACGGGTCGACAACCACACGTAGATCTCCGCGTTCGATCCACTTGTTGTTGTCCTCGCCCATTTCCGGACGCACAGTATCGGGCGCCTTGATGGCCGACAGTACCTCCATGACGCCGACGCCGCGCGTTTGCATTT